>WNGF01008867.1_pt1 | contig 11709 bp, 13 predicted proteins | sample 5400641 | NCBI WGS metagenome assembly WNGF01 (sample SAMN13153371, study PRJNA577476) | soil metagenome | isolation source: 80 cm soil or saprolite under grassland replicate 2 | place: USA:California | collected 2016-06-15 | reverse complement strand
GATGACGTGCAGGGACTCGAGAACTGGACCACAGACGGAGACGTGATCGACGAGATCGCGGCGCTGGGGATCGACCCGACCTTCGACCATACGCCGATCCGCGAAGCGGTGGTGTTCGATCCTCGTGGTCACCCGCACACGTATCGGTCCCCCCAACCGCTCTTCTACCTCGTCCGCCGCGGAGCGGGTGCGGGCACGCTCGATTCCAGCCTCAAGACGCAGGCGCTGGCGCGGGGGGTGGAGATCCGTTTCCGGGAAACGCGGCGCCACTTCCCCGAGGGCGGCATCGTAGCGGACGGCCCGCACGGCTCGGACGTGATCGCGGTCGGCTACGTCTTTGGGACGACTGCCGCGGACGGTGCCTATGCGGCTCTCTCCGATCGCCTGGCCCCGCGGGGCTATGCGTACTTGCTCGTGGCCCGGGGCCGGGGAACGGTCGCCTCCTGCATGTTCGACGACTTCCACAACGACAAGGTCTACCTCGAGCGCACGGTAGCGTTCTTCCGCGAGAAGGTGGGCTTCGACATGCACAGCCCGCGGCGCTTCGGCGGCATCGGCAGCTTCGCCGTGCCGGGCGCCGCACGACGTGGCGGCCTGCTGTCCGTCGGGGAGGCGGGCGGATTTCAAGATCCGCTGTGGGGCTTCGGCATGCGCTACGCCTTGCTGTCGGGGAGTCTCGCGGCGCGCTGCCTCGTCAGCGGCCGGGTCGACGACTACGAGCGCCTGTGGGGAGATCGTCTCGGGGGGCTCCTCCGCGCCGGCATCGTGAACCGTTTCATCTACGGGAAGCTCGGTCAACGCGGGCTTGTGGCGTTCGCCCGGTTGCTCGGCCGCGCCGCGGACCCCCGGGCGTGGCTCGGCCGCCACTTCCACCCGTCGCTCCTCAAGACACTACTGTATCCGATGGCGCGGAGATCGATGCGATCGACCCGTCGCGAGACCATCCGCGCCCGCGTTGGGTGTGACTGCACGTGGTGCCGGCGCGAGCACCGCGCGGCGCAGCCGAGCGACCGGTGAGACGGCGGCTTTGACCGTCTGGATTCCGAGCGCGGTCCCAGGGCGGCTGACCCCGGGGCGGTGCCCCGGGGTTTAAGGAACCGGTTCTGTTTGGTGGACCCCGGGCCGCCGGCCCCGGGGTCAGCCGCGCTGAGCCTCGAGGGCAGCCGCTGCCTCGACTTGAGACAGATACGGCGGGCGGCGCGAGCCCATTCCGCGACGCGCGAGGAGCAGCGGAAGCGTCAGGACGAGCGCTCCGGCGCCGCTTCGAGCGAGTCGAACAGCGCGTCCAGCCCGGCGCGCAGCACCGCGCCGACCTGGCGAGCCACTTCTCGGCCCCCCGAGAACACGATCAGCGTCGGGATGCCACGGACGCCCAACCGCACGGCCGCGTCCCGATGACGGTCAATGTCGAGCTTGCCGACGATCACCTCGCCGGCTCTGTCCCGCGCGAATTGGTCCAGCACGGGCCCCAGAATGCGACACGGGCCGCACCAGTCCGCCGAGAAGTCGATCAAGACCGGCACCTCGGTTTCCGCGACGATCCGATCCAGGGCGTCCGCGGAGACCGCCTGCGGGCGGTCGAGGTCGAGCGGCTGGCCGCAGTCGTGGCACCGGGGGCCATCGCCCAGGCGATCGAGATCGATGCGGTTCAGCGTCGCGCAGAATGGGCAACTCACAATGGCCCGTCTGCTTGTGGTGGCGTTCGTCATCACGTCCTCCATTAATTACCTTGGTCCAGTCAGCCAGCGCTTCCCCCGAATGTCGGGTCTTGCCTCCCGCACCCCCCCGCCCGAACGCACTCCAGGATCGCCTTCACCCTGGGCTCCACGATCCAGTAGTAGACGAAGCACCCGGCGCGTCGCAGGTCCACCACCCCGTGCGCTTTGAGCACCATGAGGTGCTGCGAGACCATCGGTTGCGACGCACCGGCGTACTCCTGGAGCTCCGACACGGTCTTCTCCCCCGTCTCGAGCGCTTCGAGCAAGCGCAGCCGAAGCGGGTGCCCGAGACAGCGGATCACCGCCGCGGCGCGGCTCAGGGTGTCGGGGCTGATGCGCGCGTCCGTGATCATGTGAAGATGATCTGCCCGCCGGCGGCCTGCTCGTAGAACTCGCCGACCGTCAGGACCCCCGCGAGCGTCTCGACGAAGTCCTCCTCCTTCAAGCCGAACATGTCTACCGATGCCCGGCAGGCGTACAGCCTCGCGCCGGAGTCGGCGATCAGCTGAATGAATTCCGGGATCGGCGGGATATCGAGATCCTCGAGCTTCTTCGCCATCTGTTTCGTGACGAAGGCCGACATCCCCGGGAGGATGCCGAGCACAGCCGGCAGGCCCAGCGCCGGGTTCCCGACGCTCGCCACCTTGATGTGGCCCATCTTCTTCTTCGTGATGGCATCCATCCCGAAGAACGTGAAGAACACGTTCGCCTCGATCCCTTCCATCCGGGCCCCGTTCGCCATGATGAGACCCGGGTAGATCCCCTCCAGCGTGCCCTTGGAAATGATGATCGAGACCTTCGTGATTCCCTCAGGCTTCCGCTCCTCGAGGACCCGCTCCTCCGGAGCCAGGACCGCCGTGGTCATATGCACCCCTTGGGTTTGGGAATGCCGCCGATCTTGGCGGCCAGCTTCGCGGGCCCCTTGGGGAAGAGCTGGTACAGCTCCTTGACCGGCACTCCGGACTCCTTCCCAAGCGTCCGGATCGAGGGCGCCGATCCCGTCTCGAGAAACCGGTTGCGCATGAACCTGATCACCAGCCAGTGGCGCTCGGTCAGGGTCGGGATACCCGCTTCCTTCGCGATCGCTGCGGCTAGGCCCTCGTCCCATTGCTCCGGACGCCGCAGGAATCCTTCGGCGTCCACGTCCAGGTCCTTGCTTGCCAGCGTCATGGTCGTCACGGTGCTCTCCTCCATGCTCAGGCCTCAGCGGGCCGACGTTACGGTGCCAGCCGCCCGGTCCACAGCCTGCGCCTCAGGGTCAGTCTCTGCCTGGTCCGGCCGGCGCTTCCCCACGAGGGACATCCGCGTGGGAATGCCGGGCAGGTCGCGTCCCGCCAGCAGCAGATGCCAATAGATCCACCGGAACAGCAGCTTGCTCTGGTGGTTGAGCCGCGTCTCCTTGAGCAGCGACAGCGGCCCGAACGCGAACGGAAACTTTCCCGGCAGCGGCTCCACGTCGTAGTTGAAGTCGATCAAGAGCCCCCGGTTGTCGCCGGTCTCGATGAAGCAGTTGGAGTGTCCGTCGAACGCGGCCGGCAGCGGCCGGCCAGCGAGATACGCCGCGATGTTCTCCGTCAGGACCTCGGCCTGGAAGTGCGCCACGGACCCGGCCTTCGAGGCGGGCACGTTAGTCGCATCTCCGAGCGCGAAGATGTTCGGCTTGACCTTCGCCTGGAGCGTCGCGGGATCGGTGAGCACGAACCCGCTGTCGTCGCCGAGCCCGGGCGAGCGCCCCACGAACCCGGCGCCCATGTGCAGCGGCACCGTGACGAGCAGATCGAACGGCTCGACCCGCTCGTCCCAGGAGACGAGCTCGCCGGCCGCGCCATCCACCCGACCGGTGCTGAATTCGGTGACGAGCCGGATGTCCCGGTCGGCGAGCAGATGACTCAACGCGCGGGCCGCGACGGGCTTCGTGAACGCGCCGTCGAGCGGGGTCACGTAGACGAGCTCCACCTTGTCGCGGATCCCCTGCTTGGTGAAGAACGCATCGGCGAGAAACGCGAATTCCAGCGGCGCCACCGGACACTTGATCGGCATCTCGACGATGTTCACGACCAGGCGCCCTCCGGCCCACGACGCGAGCTTGCCCGCGAGCGCGGCGGCGCCCTCAGGCGTGTAGAAGTCGAACACCTTGTCGCGCCACCCCGGCCCGGTGAGGCCTTCCGTCTCCTCCGGCACGACGCGGCTGCCCGTGGCTACGACCAGCACGTCGTAGTCGAGCGGATCGCCCGTCTCGAGGTACACCCGGTTCTCTTCCGGGGCGACGTGATCGACCACGCTCGACACGTATCGCGCGCCCTTCGGCAGGAAGTGCCGCCGCGGCTTGACGATGTCCTCCGGGCGATAGGTGCCGAAGGGGACGAAGAGCAGCCCCGGTTGGTAGACGTGCCGCTCATCCCGGTCGACGACCGTGATGTCGCAGTCGAGCCGGCTGAGCCGGTTGGCCATGATGGTGCCGGCGGTGCCGGCGCCGAGAATGACGATGCGGGTCATGCGTGCACTGCCCTCGTGGCTGTTGAGTCGCGAGGGGAACATCGCCACACCGCTATATGGCCATATCGAGATTTCTGCGAAGAGATCTTCACGTCATGGGCCAAGCCGCCGCCTCGGCCCGGGAGGAAGCCCGCTGCGCGACTCCTTAGCCCGCGGCCGTGACGGCCGGGGCGGTTTCCGCGAGCTCGGCGGATTGCGGCTCCACGGCCACCTGTACGTTGATGCCGCTCCGCACGCTCTCGGTCACGATGCAGAAGTCCTCGAACAGGTCGAGGCAGCGGCCGATCCGGCCCTGCTCTTCGGCCGGCAGGTCCGGGTACAGTGTCACCCGGAGCTCGCCGATCCGGAGCCGCCCGCGCTCGTTCCGCACGAGCGCGCCCTCTACTTTCACGCGCAACTGCCGCACGGCGATGTGCGCGCGGCGCAGGCAGTACACCAGGCTCGCGCCGAGGCAGTTCCCGACCGCCGCGCCGAGGAGGCGGGCCGCGTTGGGCCCGCGTCCTTCGCCCAGCGGAGGCGGCTCGTCGAGCAGCAGCTCCGGGACGCTCGAATCCTCGAAGTCCACGGCGAACTGGAACCCGTCCCGCAAGGTGAGAGTGAGGGAAAAGGGCTCGCCGGCCATCAGGCCTCCCTGGGCAGGTCGCCCATCGGGATCAGGACGAGTCGAGTCTGTGCAAGCATGAAAAGCCTCCCTCTCTTCGTCTTGAATAAAGCCGCCCGAGCGGCGAGAGACCCTCAGATCGGGGCTAAGAAACCTTCATGTACGTTGGCGGGTGGCTCTGTCGGACCGCGTGACGCCTCGCGCCCGTCCGGCCCGCCACCGCCTTGAACACCCGACCGGTCGGAGTGTCGGGCAGTGTCTCCGGGTCCTCCGGCACGGGGATGTCCAGCTGGTACACCCCCTCGTCCAAGCAGTCGACGTGGGCGCCGAGATCGCGAAAGATGCGCAGCATCGCCTCGTTGTCCTCCAGCACGTACGCGCGGAACGTCCGGATGTCCTGCGCGGCCGCGGACAGGCTCAAGACGCCGAGCAACAGGGTGCCGAGGCCGCGCCCCTGATAGGCGTCGAGGACGGTTACGGCGACCTCGGCCGTGTGTGAATCCGGCGACAGCCGGATGCAACGTGCTACGCCCGCCGCGGGCTCACCCGGCAGTGCTGGATCCAGCGCGATCCACGCCAGGTGATTCACCTGGTCGACCTCGGTGAGATATCGCAGCTGCTCGGGGGAGAGCTCGGACACCGCCGCGTGAAAGCGGTGATAGCGCGACGCGGCGGAGAGCTGCTGTAACCCCGCCTGGAGGCGGTCCCGGTCTTCGGGCCGGATGGGGCGGACCAGCACGCGCGTCCCGTCGCGCAGCCGGAGCTCGCTCGGCGCCGCGGTGAGGGGGGAAACAGCAGCGGAGACCACGGTCAGCGCACCCTCAGCGCGTTCAGGATCACCGCCGCGTCGAGCGCCTCCTGCAGCACCGCGCCCGCCGCCGGAGAGACGAGCCCCAGACTCGCGATCCCCATCAGCAGGAAGCTCACGCCCAGCCCCACGCCGATGCTCTGCAGGGCGATGTGGCGCATCCGCCGGCTGATCGCCATCGCGTCGCCCACCCGCGAGATGTCGTCCACCAGCAGCACGATGTCCGCCGCCTCCGCGGACACCGCCGTCCCGTGCTCGCCCAGCGCGATCCCCACGGTGGCCGCGGCGAGCGCCGGCGCGTCGTTGATTCCGTCCCCCACCATCACGACGGTCCCGTGGCGGCGCTTGAGCTGCTGCACGGCGGCGACCTTGCCGGCAGGGAGGAGGTTGGCCTGCACGGTCCGAATTCCCGCTTGCGCGGCAATCACATCCGCGCTCGGCTCGCGGTCGCCCGTCAGCATGACGGTCTCCGTGATGCCCAGCACGGCGAGCCGCTGCATCAGGGACGGGACCTGGTGGCGCAGCCGGTCGGCGAACTCGATCCTGCCGACCAGCCGGCCGTCCACGCTGACGTACGCGGTGGTGCGGTCGTCCGGCCCGTCCGGCACCGGCACGCCGCGACCCGACTGGAACCTCGCCGATCCCACGGTAACGCCGTGTCCCTCGACCCGCGCCGCAACGCCCGCGCCCGGCATCTCGTGGAAATCGGTGGCAGGCGGCAGCCGCCCGAGCCGCTGCCGCCCCGCGTCGGCGACCGCCGTGCCGAGGTGGTGCGACGACAGCTGCTCCACGGCGGCCGCGAGCCGCAGCACATCGTCCGGCGCGATCCCGTTCGTCGCCTCGATGCGCTGCACGGTCGGGTGGCCGAGCGTGAGCGTGCCGGTCTTGTCGAACACGACCGCCCGTGCCCGTCCCAGCTGCTCGATCGCCGCGCCGGTCTTCACGATGACGCCGAGGTCCGCCGCGCGGCTGATCCCGGCGATCACGGCGATCGGCGTCGCGAGGATGAGCGGGCATGGCGTCGCGACCACCAGCACCGCGAGCACGCTCGTCGCGCTCCCGGTGAGAAGCCACGCCACGCCGCACATCACGAGCGTGGCGGGCGTGAACCACACCGCGAACCGGTCCGCCAGCCGCTGGATCGGCGGCTTCTCCCGCCGGGCGCGCTCCACCAGCCGCACGATCTGCTGGTATTGGCTCCGCTCGGCCGGACGCAACGCCCGCATCTCGAGCGCCCCGTCCAGGTTCACGCTCCCGGACAACAGCGGCGTCCCCTGCACCGCCTGGATTGGCAGTGGCTCGCCCGTCAGCGCGGACTGATCAACCGCCGACGTGCCGCTCGTGACCTCGCCGTCCACAGGCACAAGGTCCCCCGGCCTGATGAGCAGTCGATCCCCGACGCGGATCTCGCTGACCGGGACCTCCTGCACGTCCCCCTCCCCACCCCCGCTACCGCCTTCGCTCCCCACCCGGCGCCCGATCTTCGGCGCCCGCGCCAGCAGCGCCTCGAGCGAGCTCGACGCCCGACTCATGGCGTACCGCTCCAGCGCCTCGCCTCCCGACTGCATCAGCGCGATCACCGCGCCCGCAAAGTACTGGCCAAGCACCAGCGCCGTGACGATGGCGAGCATCGCCACGATGTCCGCCGCGAAGCGTCCGCGCAGCGTGCCGCGAAGCGTTTGCACGACGAGTGGCCCGCCTCCCACGATCAGCGTCGCGAGGAAGATCCCGCGCGACACCTCCGGCGCCCCAAACAGCCAACGGGCGGCGAGCCCGGCTAGCAGCCCTCCGCCCGCGATGACCGGCAGCGGGTACGCCTTGAGACGCAAGAACGGGCTCCTAGTCATAGCTACCCACATTCCAGTCTTTCCCCCACGGCAGCACGCGCAACAGCGTGGCGCAGCCGGCCACGCCGAGCGCAAACCCGGTCACGCCAACCAATGCCAGGACATCCCACCAGGTCATCGTCTCTCCGCCGCGTCGCCTCGACAGAGAGACTGGCAGCCTGGTCGTGAGGATTCTGTGAAGACAGGATGACGACCGCTCCGGGCCGCGATGGGGGCCCGTCAGAACGGCATGAATCCCGGCGACCCGAACCGCTGCATCCGGAGGTGCGACCAGAGGGGGTACGCGTACGCGATCAGCACGAGCACGACCGCCACGACCGTCCACAGCCCGTAGCGGTCGAGCAGCGTCGCCTGCGCGCTGGTGGGCTGGAGCGGCTCCGCCCACTCGATCGGCTCCGGGTCGCGTTTCTTGCCGGCGAGACCCGTGCCCAGCATCACGAGCATGAAGAACCCGGCGCTCACGAACAGGAACAGCCCGCCGACCGCGGACACGTCGGTGAGCCCGCGCCACGCCTCGGCCGCCGCGCTGCCGCCGTAGCTCGCGTCGTAGACGCGGCGCGGCATGCCCATCAACCCGGTGATGTGATTCGAGATCGAGAACAACAACATCCCGATGAACCACAGATACGGCTGCACCTTCGCGAGCAGCTCGAGCTCGAGCGCCCGTCCGGTGAGCCGCGGCAGCAGCCAATAGGCCGTCCCCATGAACGTCAGGGCGACGGCGCTCCCGACGGTGAGATGAAAGTGCCCCTGGATCCACGCCGTGTTGTGCACGACCGCGTTCACTCCATAGGCCGCGTTGATCGCGCCGCCGAGGCCGCCCGCGGCGAACAAGAGCATCGAGAGCAGGACGCTCGCCACCAGCGGGTCGCCCCAAGGCAGCTTGCCGAGCCAGTCGAGCAACCCCGTCGCCCCCTTCAGGCGCCCCGCGACCTCGAGCGACGCCGTGACCGTGAAGGCGGTGAGGAAGCTCGGGAACAGGATCCCGAACGTGAGCACGGTGTGGAGCAGCTTCCACGACGCGCCGATGCCGGGGTCCATGAACTGGTGGTGGAAGCCCACCGGCGTCGAGAGGAGCACGAACAGGACGAACACGAGCCGGGCGAGCGGATCGCTGAACAGCTTTCCACCCGCGACTTTCGGCAGCAGCGTGTACCACACGACGTAGGCCGGCAGCAACCAGAAGTAGACCAGCGGGTGCCCGAAGTACCAGAACAGCATCCGCGCGAGCTCGGGGTCGATGGTCTTCGTCAGCCCCAGCGACCAGGGGATCAGCAGGAGCAGGGCCTCGGCCGCGACCCCGACCGTGGCGATCAGCCACACGATCACCGTGGCGAGCATCCCGTGTAGCGCGAGCGGCGCGCCCTCGCCGGGATGCTCGCGCTTCCACGCCAGGTAGCTCCGGATCACGACGAAGCCCCAGATCCACGACCCGACGATCAGGAGCGTCGCCCCGATGTAGAACGCCGGGTGCGCCTTGAGCGGCGGATAGAAGGTGTAGAGCACCGTGGCCCTGCCGGAGAGAATCGCCGCGACCGCCGCCAGCGTGCCCGCCAGCGCCACCCAGTAGCCTGTCCAGGCCAGCCGCTGATGGGGGACCGGACGGCCGAGTGCGCGCTCGGCCACGACGTACCCGAACGCCATGATGAAGAACGTTGTGAACACGAGCGCCATAAGGGTGCCGTGCGCGGTGACCGAGAGGTAGTACATCTTCGCCGAGCGCCAGGGCAGCTCGAGCGCGGCGCGCGACAGTGCCTGCATGAACGCCATCGCGGAGGCCACGCCGAACGCGAGGATGGCGACCCAGAGGTTGGCGAGCGCGAGGCGGCCGGGGCGGACGCTCACGGTTCCGCCTCCTCGACGATCAGCTTCGCCGACATCAGGTGGTGGCCGAGCCCGCAGTACTCGTGGCACACGATCAAGTACTCGCCGGGCTGCCGGAACCTGGTGGTGAACTGGCTGACGTAGCCCGGGACCAGCATCGTGTTCGCGTTCGTGCCGACGATCAGGAAGCCGTGCGTCACGTCCGCGCTCGTCATCCGGAAGGTCACGGGCTTTCCCGCGGGAACCCGGATCACGGCGGGGTTGAAGGCGAACATCATCCCGACCGCGACCACCGTCGCGCCCTGATGGTCCACCGTGACGCCGGGATGCGCGAAGCGGGGGTCCCTCCAGACCTGTGTCGGGTCGATGGTCTCGACGTGGCTCGGCGGCTGCAAGGCGCCGCCGATGCTCGTGATCAGCACGGTGGCGACGAAGCCCACGATCAGCCCGCCCGCCATCCACATCCAGATCTTCTCGTAGAGTGGGACGTTCATGGGGTCACGCCTCCGCGCCGCAAGTAGACCAGCAGGTACACGGCGAACCAGCCGGCGGCAAACAGCAGTCCGTACAGGGCCATGAGGAAAAGCGTCCCCTTCGGGTGCTCCGTGTGCAGCGGCGTCTGCTCAGGCATGTCAGGCTTGCGGTTGAGAAGTGGTGAATGTCGGGAAATCGACGGCGAAGCGCGCTCCGGTCCCGTCTCCGGGGAGCTTGGACGCCTGAATAGTACCCCCGTGGAGGCGCACGATGGCGGCCGCCGTCGCGAGCCCGAGGCCGATGCCGGTGCCGCGGCTGCGCGCCTCGTCGGCGCGGTAGAAGGGCTCGAACAGGTGCGGCAGGTCCTCGGGCGCGATTCCCGGCCCCGAGTCCTCGACGACCAGCCGCACGCCACCCCCGTCCCCCTCCCAGAGGGCGGTGGCGACCCGGATGTGGCCCCCGGCGGGCGTGAACTTCACCGCATTGTCGAGCAGCTGTTGGATGAGCCGGGCCACGAGGTCGGGGTCGACGAGGGCGTGCCCGGCGTCCGCGGCAAGGCTCCGCTCGACCGAGAGCCCCCGCTCGTCGATCAGCGGTTGCAGCGCGTCGAGCATGCCCTCCACGATCGCGCTCAGGTCCGTGGGGGCGCGCCGCACCTGCAGGAGCCCGGCATCCGCGCGCGTGATGAGCAGCAAGGCATCGCTCATCGTGGTGAGCCGATCGATCTCCTCCAGCGCGCTGCGCAGCACCCGCTGGTAGTCGCGGGCGCTGCGCTCGGCGCGGAGCGCCACCTCGATCTCCCCCCGCAGGGCGGTGAGCGGCGAACGCAGCTCGTGACTCACGTCCGCGGTGAGGCGGCGCTGATTGCGGAACGCCACGTCCAGGCGCTCCAGCATGCGGTTGAGCACCGCGACAAGCCCGCGGTACTCGTCGGTCCGGGCGTGCGCCGCGATCCGCTGGCCGAGCCTGCCCGGCGCGATCCTGGTGGCTTGCTCCGTGATCTCGTACACCGGCCGGACGGCCGAGCCGGCGAGCCACCACGCCCCGACGAACGTCGCCCCCGTGCCGAGCAGCCCGACCCCCAGGAACGCGACGACCATGGCCCGGCGTGTGAGCGAAGGATCGAGACCGTGCTCGAGGATCAGATGCGTCCCAAAGTACGCCGCGGCGCCCGCCGCGAGCAGACCGACGCCCATCGTCGCCGCGAAGCGGACGGCGAGCGTCCGCCGCAGCGACCGGCTCACTCTTCTTCTCGGTCCGGCGACTGGAGGCGGAACCCGACCCCGCGCACGGTGTGGATCAGCTCGAGCTCGGCGGCGCCTTGGAGCTTGCGCCGCAGGTTGCCCACGTGCACGTCCACGACGTTGCTCTCGGGATCGAAGTGGAGATCCCACACCTTTTCGAGCAGCTCGGTGCGCCGGATGACCTCCTCGGGCCGCAACAGGAAGTGCTCGAGCAGCTGGAACTCTTTCGGCGTGAGCTCGAGCTTCTTCCCCTTCACCTTGACCTTGTGCTTCAACCGGTCGAGCTCGACCGGCCCGTAGGCGAGGAGTTCCGTGCGGCTGGAGCCGCCCCGGCGCACCAGCGCCCGCACCCGCGCGAGCAGCTCGTCGAACTTGAACGGCTTGGTGAGGTAATCGTCGGCCCCGGCGTCGAGCCCGCGCACCAGGTCCTCCGTGGTGTCGCGGGCGGTCAGCATGAGGATCGGCGTCGTCCGGCCTTCGCGCCGCAGCTCCGCCGCAACCTGGAGGCCGTTCTTCTTGGGGAGCATCACGTCGAGGACCAGCAGGTCGTAGTCGTAGACGTGCGCCAGGGTCGTGCCCTCTTCGCCGTCGGGCGCGACGTCCACGGCGTAGCCCTCCTCGCGCAGGCCCTGCTCGATGAAGCCGGCGACTTTGCGATCGTCTTCCACGACAAGGATCTTCATGGCTCGGAGAGTAC
>WNGF01020237.1_pt1 | contig 11712 bp, 13 predicted proteins | sample 5400641 | NCBI WGS metagenome assembly WNGF01 (sample SAMN13153371, study PRJNA577476) | soil metagenome | isolation source: 80 cm soil or saprolite under grassland replicate 2 | place: USA:California | collected 2016-06-15 | reverse complement strand
CGTCTCCCTGGACGAGCTCGCCCGCGAGTACGAGGAGCTCGACGTCCTCGCCGTGCTGCTGGCATGGGACGCAGAAACCGCCACCGGCCGGCCCCGCGTCCCCAACGAGCTGGTGGCCCGGGCGTGCCGGGATCACCCCAAGGCTTTTGTTGGCTTCGGCAGCGTCGACCCCCTCAAGGGAGACGCCGCGATCTCGGAGCTCGACCAGATCAGCGAGCTGGGACTGAAGGGCGTCAAGCTCCATCCCTCGCTCCAGGCCTTCGCCCCCGACGACGAGCGCCACTGGCCGCTTTATGAGCGCTGCGAGGAGCTCGGGCTCCTCCTCCTCTTCCACACCGGGACCAGCGGCATCGGCGCCGGCCAGCCCGGGGGGCAGGGCATCCGCCTCGACTACGCGCGCCCTATCAGGCTGGATGCGGTCGCGGCTTCGTTTCCGAGCCTGAACGTGATCGCCGCCCACTTTGGCTTCCCATGGCAGGCTGAGCTCCTCGCGATGGCCCTGCACAAGACCAACATCTACATCGACATCTCAGGCTGGGCCCCGCGCTACATCCCGGCCGAGGTCGTGCGCGACATGAAGGGTCGCCTCCAGGACCAGTTCGTCTTCGGCAGCGACTATCCGTTCATCCAGCCCAAGCGCTGTCTGGATGAGCTGGCCACGCTCGACATCCCCGAAGCCGTGCTTCAGAAGGTGCTCTCCGGCAACGGCAAGCGGCTGCTGGGACTGTCGTAGCCGGCCGTCAGGCGGGCGGAGGCGCGCGCCTTGAGCTTCACGAGCGGCGGTGGCAGCAAAGCGAAAGGCAGCTTGATCACCTCGCCGCTGGCGACCGTGACCAGGCGACCGCTGACGGTCACGGAGGTGAGTGTCGCGGAGGGCTCCTCGGCGGCCAGGGCTGCGGTCGCGGCGGCGGCAGCTCGAGAGCTGTCGACGCGGAGCGTGCCGCGCCCCCGCAGGACGGCGACATCGATCTCCTGCGCTGCTCTCAAAGCTGCCTGAGCTGTCGCCGCCTGGAGGCCGGCGGCGCGTGCGCTGACCGTCGCCGCATCGACCGCGTACGCTGCGACCGGCAGCAACACAATCGAGAGCACCAGCGCCATGAAGGCCAGAACCTGCCCGCTCTGACGACGAATCACGAGGGAGTTCTGCGCGTGCGCCACGGCTCGATCCTCCAGACTGCCGTCGCCCGCAGCGAGATGCGGCTCGGCAGACCCATTGCCGCCCATCCGATGTCGACGATCGCCGACGACGACGCCACCAGCTCACCGGCCCGGCTGAAATCGCCAGCCGAAAGGCGAATGGTCGCCGCTCGCAGAGGGTAGTCAGAGGCCACGGCAGCAAATCGCTGCTGCGCCGCCGCGGCAGCCGCGATCGGGTCGGGGGCGCCCGCGGCCGCTGCGGCTGCTGCCTCCGTCGCCGCCTCCAGGCCTGCGGCGGCGTCCTGAATCTGCACCACCGCGACCGACCCCAGCGCCAGCATCATCACCACCGGCGCGCACAACGCCAGCTCGACCAGCGCCTGTCCACGGCTCACGTGCGGAACACTTCCTTCTGCAGCACGACATGGGCATGGAGCGGAAGCCCCTCTCCCGAGACTCCCGGCACGACGGCCGGCACCGAGCCGCCCACCTCCACGCGTACTGCTGTTCCGAGGTCTGTGGCGCAGACCCACACCTGGGGCGCGCGAGCCGGCTGCCCCGGACACCAAGGCGACGCTGTGACACCGACCAGGCTCGGCGACAGTGATCGCAGGGCGACGGCGGCCGCGACTGACGGGCCCGCGCCCGCAACTGTTCCCGCGCGGGCGCCCGCAAGCGCAGCTGACCTGGCCGCGAAGGCTTCACTCCCCCACACCGCCAGCTCGACCGCGCCGAGAACCAGGATCAGGACCACCGGCCAGGCGAGCGCAAACTCCAGCAAAGCAGCACCGCGACCATCGAGCCTCACCTCAGGTTTTCCTTCAGCGCGCTCACGGCAGGAAACATCAGCACCGCGAGGAAAGGCAGCAGGACACCAATCGCCGCCGGCAGGAGAACATGGTTGAGGGCTCGGCGGCTGTGGGCGATCAGCTCACGGCGCTGTGCCCGCCGCAGGTCTGTAGCGAGTGCTCGGACTCCCAGCACCACGCCGGTGCCGTACTCACGACTAGCGGAGATGATCGTCGCGAGACTGCCGATCGCCGCAATCTCGACGAGCTCCGAATATTCGATCAGCTTCGATTCGAACGACACCGATCCGGCTACGTGGGCTGCGATCAACAGCCGGCGAAGGTCGGCAGCAAGCTCGCCCTGCACCTGCATGGTGATGGAACCGAGCGCCGACAGCGCGCTGCCCCCTCCGCTGAGCTCGAGCGCGAGCAGCTCGAGCAACGGCACCAGCTCAGCTTCGAGGCGGGTCCGGCGCCGATCGACGGCCGCCTTCAAAGCGAAGTACGGCACACCCAACCCGCATCCGATGCCGAGCAAACAAAGGATGACCGCGGTGCTGCCAGGAACTGCTGCAGCCGAGCTGGCACCCAGCACGGCCAGGCATGCCGCCAGGGCGATCGCAAAAACACAGGCGCGCTCGGGGGTCTCGTTCCAGCCCGCACGCTCGAGCCGCCTTGCGACGCGTTCGCGCGCCCCACTCATTCGCATCACGCGGGCGAACGCCGCCCGAAATGCACGCCGAGACAGCCAATCGGGCGGTCCGGTGACACGCCCTGCTGCCAACAACACCGAGCCGCCGCACATCACTCCTGCCGCCGCAGAACCAGCCAGCAGTGCAGGCTCATGCATCGCTGAGCCTTACGCGCTGCAGGCCAGGCAGGAGCAGCAGCTGCTTCATCCATAAATACGCGGAGCCCATCACGCCCAGCATCGCGAGCAGGAAGGCCTGTCCGATCGGCGTGTGGTAGGCATCCAGGTAAGGCGAGTGCAGCGCCGACAGCACGACCAGGAACGCGACCGGGAGGGCAACGATGATGCCGGCGGCAGAGCGTGCTTGCACCTGGAGCGCGCGCGCTTCACGCTCGACCTCCTGCGCGCCGCTGACGGAGGCCTCCAGGTCTGCGAACAGCGGCGCCAGCTCACCCCCGCTTGGGCCGTGGATGAGGACCGCGGCTGCGAGCATGTCGAACAGCGGCTCGCCGATCCTGGCCCGCGCCGAGCTCCAAGCCTGCCGGCGCCCGATCGAGGTCGCGGCGATGGCCCGAAACTCGGAGCGCAGCGGAGCCGGCCCCCACGGAGGCCAGGACGGCATCCTGCCGGACCACCTGGCGTGCGCGAGCACGCGACGATATCGCGCCGCGGACCAAAGCCACCGAGCCGATTACGCCAACAGCGGCGAGCGCCGGCAATCCTGTGAGCAGCGCCGCCGCCAGGCCCCCGGCGAGTGCGAGCAGCACCTGCATCAGCACGAGGCTGCGTGCGCTGTGCGGCCCGAATCCAGCACTGGCTCCGAGCGCGTTCTCCTCGGCCAGGCCTTGACGCAAGTATCGGCGCCACCAAGACACCCTTGCGGCGTCGTCCGGCACGGATGGAGCCGGAACCGCTACGGCAAGGATTGCAGTTACCACCCCGAGGCCGGCGCACACTGCCGCGGCAGCCTCAAGCATCGAAGCCATCGAGCACGCACGACAACCCATCGACCGACGCCAGCTTGGCGCGCACCCGCTCTGGCATCGCCTCGAGCGAGCTGACCCGATGCCAATGACCGTCCGCGCCGTACGAGACAAGGTCACGCACCAGTGGCCGGCCCTCATCCAGGCCCGCCACGCAGCTCACCGAGAGCAATCTCCGCATGCGGCCCTCCCGCTCCTGCGCGCTGTGCCTCACGAGTCCCGTGTGGAGCACCAGGTCGACGGTGCTGACCACCTCCGCCAGCACCGCCTCCGCCCGCGGCGGGTATGTGTTGCGCAAGGCAAGGCGAGCGAGCCGCGGCAGAGTCTCTCGCGAGCTTTCCGCGTGGATGGTGCAGATCGATCCCGGATGTCCTGTGTTCATCGCATCCAGGAGGTCAAGTGCCTCACCTCCCCGCACCTCTCCGATGACGATGCGGTCCGGCGACATACGCAAGGCCTCGTGGACCAGCATCTGGATGGTGATGGCGCCGCGGCCTTCCGTGTTGGGCAGCCGGCCCTCGAGCGAGATGCAGTCGGAGAGCTCACGCCACAGATGCAGCTCCGCCTGGTCTTCGATGGTGACGATGCGCTCGTCCGCGCCGACCAGCCGCGCGAGAAATGGAATGAGCTCCTGAGGCAGGAAACCCGAAGCAGCCAGGGCGTCGAGGTTGCGGAAGCGATCGGACGGATGCCGGCGGATGGTGACGCTCATCGGGCGCGCGGGGGGCGAGAGCGCCGCGTGCAGGCGGCTTCCCTCCGGGAGGGTCATGGTGACGGTGGGGCTGGCGCGGTCGAGTCGTGCGCTCGGCGTCCCGTCCGTGTACCAGTGCACAAGCTCGATGAGGCCGGACTCATCGGCAAAGGGAGGCGAGATCGCATGGCGCCTGCCGGCCTTGAACACGAAGCAGGCCTCGGTGCCGTTGATCCTCACCTCTTCCACGTCTGGATCGGCAAGGTGTTCGGCCAGTGGACCAAGTGGCGTCACTGCGGCGAAGACCCGCCGCCACAGATGCTCCGATTCGTCGTGGCTTTGAGGCGCGCCGGATTGACGCTGTTCGTCGGCCACGGCTCGCCCGACGAGCTCGTAGACCCACCGCTGGTCCTCTACGCGCAGCCGGGTGCGGTCACGCCGCGCGAGCTCGGCCGCGAGCTCGGTCTCGACCAGCGCGCGCACGCGGGCCTCCGCGGTCACCGATTCGTCGACGCCTACGGCCATGTCGTCCTCATCGCCCTGCCGCCACCGCCATCGCTTCGTCCGGGCTCGAGATCGCAACCTCGGCACCGTCCGCAGTGCCGGTCTCGGCGACAACAACCACGAGGTGCATGGCACTCGCGGCGAATACAAACGCCGCCGCCTGCCTTGACGACACCGCCACCACGATGCCCCCCGCGCCGGACTGCCTCACCTCCACACCAATCGCGAACGGCAGAAGACGCAGTCGTGACGTCGCTGCGCTGAACGAGCTGTCCAGTGCTCAGGTCGTGCGCGGCGCGCAGTGAGACGAGCTCCTGCTCATCAACGCGCCTGAAGAGGAACGCTGTGCTGCCCTCGATATTCACGCGCTCGAGCGAGAGATCGTTATCAGTGATCGCGGCGCCGGCCGCCAGGTCGCGTGAGACGACGTAAACCTCGACCGCTTTGCGATCTGGATCGGCGGCGATCAGAAGCGCCGCGCTCACACCCCCACCGAGGAGCAAGGCCGCGAGCGCGACGATCCATCTCTTGACGGGAGTCATGCCGCTGGACCTTAGACCCGCGCGGCCGAGCCACCAACCCTGGCTGTTAAGGTCGGCGCGTCACGGCGTGGTAGCCTGCTTGTAAACCTATACTTGACAAGCCTCTCACGCCGGTTATCTTGCAGTTCGTGGCCGCCACCACTCTTTCTCGCGGCACCAGGGACGCGTCCGAAACCAGGCGTAAGGCGCTGCTGGCTGAGTCAGACGCGCTGCTCGATGACGTCGAGAGCCTTCGGCTTGATGACCAGGTCGATGCTCCCCAGCAGCTGCGCGAAGCGATCCGTGCGCTCCAGCTCCGGCTCGGGCGAACAGATCCGCCGCTGCCGCCGGCGACTCTTCACGCCGCGCACGATCTCGTGTTCGCGGTGCAGCAGCGGCTGATGGCCGCCAATCCCAATCACGCGCGTCCGAATCGACACGCCGGGAGGCCAGGAGGCCAACCCATCGTGACCATTGTTCGCGAAGAGCGTCTGTGGAAGCTCCTCACGCTGCCGCCCCCTCCGGCCGGCACACCGGACGAGGCCTGGCTTGAGCTGCTCGACTGCACCGTCGAGCGCTCCTGGGATCGTTGGTGCTACGCGCGGCAGCACGCAGTACGCGCCGCGCAGGACGGCTACAAGCCTCACGTGGCGTGGGCGGTGGCCACCACCGCATGGTCGAACTACTGGGAGCTCTGCGTCGAAGCACGCACGATCAAGGAGCGCCTGGGTGGCCGGCCCGCCGGGACCTCCGCAAGAAGTCCTGCAACTCCGCGCGCCTGACCGGCTTCGACGACACCCGAATCCTTTCTGCAAACAGCTCGAGGAACACCCGCAGGCCGTCGTCGTCCAGCGCGCCCGCCGCCTCGATGACCTCCGCCGCGGCATGCACATCCCCCGGCTCGAGAACCTGAACCAGTTCGCGCTCAAAATCCGCCGGCAGGTGATCCATTGGACCGGAGTTTAGGGGCACGTCTAGAATCCAAAAGCCATGCAGCCGGTCGTGATCGGGGATGTGATGTGGGAACCAAGCCCCGAGGTGATCGCGAGGAGCCGGCTGAAACGCTTCATGAATGAGCACGGCATCGATACGTTCGACCAGCTGCTCGAGCGCGCCGACGATGACATCGAGTGGTTCTGGGACGCCGCGATCAAGGACATAGACGTCGCCTTCTACCGGCATTACGAGAAGGTGGTCGACCTCTCCGGCGGCAAGCCCTGGGCGAAATGGTGGATCGGGGGCCGGATGAACATCATCCAGAGCTGCCTCGACCGCCACCGAGACCGCGGTTTCCACGACAAGGTGGCGCTGGTCTGGGAGGGCGAACCGGGCGAGAGACGAAAGCTGACCTACGGCGAGCTGGACCGCGAGGTGTGCCGGCTTGCCGGGGCGCTGCGACGCTTGGGCGTGAGGCCGGGTGACCGCGTCGGCATCTTCATGCCGATATGCCCGGAGGTGGCGATCTCCGTGCTGGCGACCGCGAAGATCGGCGCAGTCATCATCCCGCTCTTCTCCGGCTATGGCCCTGAGGCCATCGCGACGCGCCTGCAGGACGGCGAGGCGAAGGTGCTCATCTGCGCGGACGGCTTCTATCGCCGCGGCCAGGTCGTGCCGATGAAGGAGACCGCGGACCGCGCCCTCGTCACCTGCCCGACGGTGACCAAGGTGATCGTCTACCGGCGCGTGGTTCGCGAGGTGCCGTGGACACATGGCCGCGACCAGGTGTGGGAGGTGCTGCTGGAGGACGAGCCGGACCACGCGCCCACCCACGAGCTCGATCCCGAGGACCCGCTGATGATCATCTACACGTCAGGCACGACCGGGCGCCCGAAGGGGACCGTTCACGTGCACGGCGGGTTTCCGATCAAGGCCGCGCAGGACATGGCGCACGGCTTCGACGTCGGCGCCGAAGACTCCGTCTTCTGGTTCACCGACATCGGCTGGATGATGGGCCCCTGGCTGATCTTCGGATCCCTCGTGCTCGGGGCGACGATGGTCCTTTACGAGGGCACGCCCGATCACCCAGGACCGGATCGTCTGTGGCGCATGGTGGCCGACCACAAGGTCACGGTGTTCGGCGTCTCCCCCACCCTCGTCCGCGGCCTCATGACGCATGGCGACGAGCCGCCCGCGCGCCACGATCTGTCGAGCCTGCGCATCATGGGCGGCACCGGCGAGCCGTGGAATCCCGAGCCCTTCAACTGGTTCTTCAAACACGTCGGTGGCGGCCGCATCCCGATCATCAACTACACCGGCGGCACGGAGTGCTCGGGCGGCATCCTGTGCGGCAACGTGATCAGCCATCTCCGCCCCTGCTCGTTCGCCGGCCCGCTGCCGGGGATGGCCGCCGACGTCGTCGATTCGGAAGGCCGCTCCGTGAAAGGCGAGGTCGGCGAGCTTGTGATCCGAAACCCATGGCCGGGCATGACGCGCGGCTTCTGGGGCGACCGCCAGCGCTACCTGGACACGTACTGGAGCCGATTTGAAGGCGTGTGGGTACACGGCGATTGGGCGTACCACGATCCCGACGACGGGCTGTGGTACGTCCTGGGGCGTTCAGACGACACGATCAAGGTGGCAGGCAAGCGGCTCGGTCCGGCCGAGGTCGAATCCGTGCTCGTCGGCCACGCTGCGGTTGCCGAATCCGCGGCCATCGGCGTGCCCGACGAGCTCAAGGGCGAGGCCCTCGTGTGCTTCGTCATCCTGCGCCCTGGTCGGGCGGCCACGGCAGAGCTAGGGGTGGAGCTTCAGGACCTCGTCGCGACCGCGCTGGGCAAACCTCTGCGGCCGAAGGCCGTTCACTTCGTCGTCGACCTGCCCCGCACGCGCAACGCCAAGATCCTGCGCCGTGTCGTGCGTTCGGTCTACACGGGCAAAGATCCGGGCGACCTTTCCTCGCTCGAAAACCCGAGCTCCCTGGCCGCCATAGGCGCGACCAGAGAATGAGAGCTAGAAGCTGAGGACCCGGTCGGCCTCCATCGTCAGCCGCACCAGGTCAGGCGGCGTGATGTACGAAGCGTTCTGGGTCATCATCGACGGCAAGACCCCACGGGCCTCTGCGCAGCCTTTTCAAACATAGACGCGCACGTTCTGGTCCAGGCACTTGTCGAGCAGCTCGCGGAGGGGAGGAACGCCCTGGCCCAGCACGTTCGCGATGATGTCGGGCTTGATGAGCTCGGTGGCGTCCCCCGCCAGCGCGATGGCGACCTCTGTGCCCGCAGGCTTGGCGCCGTTGACCGCGATGTGGAACGGGATGCTCGCCCGCGTCGGATCGGTCGGTCCGCTCGCCGCGACGATCAGAAGGCCAGACACGCCGACCATTATCGCCAGTCGATGAGGCTGGGGTGAAGCTCACACGCAGAGATTGGGTGCACCTGCTCCTGCTCTGGCTGGGTGGCGTTGACATCCGCCTGACGCTGCTCGCGGTGCCGCCCCTGATCCCCCTCATCCACCGCGACCTACACCTTGACGAGAAGTCGGTGGGCGCCCTGGTTTCGCTCCCCGTCCTGCTGTTCGCGACGGCGGCGGTGCCGGGATCGCTGCTCATCGCCAGGCTCGGAGTTCGCGGCGCGCTGGTCACCGGGCTCGGCTTCGCGGCACTGTTCGGTGCCACCCGCGGGCTCGGACCGAGCGTCCCCGTGCTGTTCGGGTCCACGTTCCTGATGGGGCTCGGAGTGGCGGTGAGCCAGCCGGCATTTCCCGCGCTTGTGCGCGAGTGGTTTCCGCGGCGCATCGCCGTCGCCACCGCCGTCTACAGCAACGGAATTCTGATCGGCGAGACGCTGCCCACCGCGCTGACCACGCCGGTCGGCGTGCTTCCCATCGCGCACGGCGACTGGCGTTGGGCGCTGGCAGCGTGGTCGGTGCTGGTCGTCGTCACCACGGTCGCCATCGGCCTGTCAGCTCCCGCGCGAGGCCCAAAGCCTGCGACTCCCGCGCGCTGGTGGCCGTCGTGGCTCGAGGGTCCCACCATCCTGATCGGCGTCGTGATGGGGATGGCGTCGGCGGTCTATTTCGCGACCAACGCCTACATTCCCGACTTCCTCGACCAGACCGGCCGGCACGACCTCATCTCTCCTACGCTCGCGATCTTCAATGGGGCACAGCTGCTGACCGCGCCGGCCGTCGCGCTGGGCGACCGGCTGCTGACCGGCCGCCTCGGATTCATCGGGTCCGCAGCGCTGATGGCGGTGGCCCAGGTCGGGATCATCGTCAGCCCCGGCGCCGGCGTGCTGGTGTGGGCATTCTTGCTGGGCTTCGCCGCAGCGCTGGCGTTCATCGTCGTGCTCACGCTGCCGCCGAGGCTGGCGGCGGCGGGCGACGTGCATCGGATGAGCGCCGGAGTGTTCACCTTCCAGTACGCGATCGCCTTTGTCGTGCCCCTCATAGCGGGCGCCATCTGGGATGCGACCGGTAGGGCCGTCCTGGCCTTCGTGCCCGGGATCGCGGCCGCGCTCGTCATGGGGGCGCTGGCGTTACGCCTCCGGATCCCGCGCAGCGACTAACTTGGCGGGCGAACGCGATTCCGCATCTTTGGTGCCAAACGCGCGTAATTCGAGGCCTGGATGTGCGTTTTTGGCGCCAAACGCGCGGAATGGCTCGTATGGCGGTGGTTTTGTGAAGCCTAGGGAAAGATGCCCTTCTTGAAGTCGCCGAGGATCTCGTTCGCGGCCCTGACCCCCTGCTCCGCTCCGCCTTCCATGTAGCCCTGGAAGTCTTGTGAGCAATGCTCGCCCGCGAAGTGGCACTTTCCAGTCAGCGTGTCCGGCTGGCGCGCCTTCTCATAACCGCTGAACTGCGTGTACTGCCCGACCTTCCAGTACGAGTACGACCCGAGCAGAAGGGGGTTCGTGAGCGGCACGTCGAGGGTCGCCCTTCCGTTCCACTGCTGCGTGATGCCGGGGAAGACGGGCTCGATCTGCCTCAAGAACGTGTTCGCGAATGACGCTACGACCTTAGGGTCGGTGGGGTCGCCTTTGAACGAGGCCACGGGCACGCCGCCTCCCGTGTAATCGACCAGGATTCCAGTGCCGCCGGCCTGCGCACGCGTCACGTCCCACGTGTTCTGGTAGCCGGTGTCCGAGTTGGTGGACCCGTTGCCGATGCCCCACGGGCCGCTGGAGTTCCAGTACCGGCTGTTGAACTGCAGGTGCAGCTTGGCGTTCTTGCCGTAGCCGAGCTGCTCGATGGCGGTTTGCTTGAGGCTGTCAAAACCCGCGGCGCGAAAGGCCGCGCCAGAGTTGAGGATCGTCCGCAGGACCGAGAACGGGATCGCCATGATGACGCGATCCACGACCCGGCTGAACTTTCCCCCCGCGTTGGCCAGGCCCAGCGTGAATGTGCCGTCTCCGTTGAGCTCGATCCCTGTCATGGCCGTGTCGAGCTGAATCGTGCCCGGCATGAGCGCAGCTGCGATCGCCACCGGCAGTCGCTCGTTGCCGCCGACCAGGTGATAGCGCTCGTCGGAGGCGCCGAAGATCGAGAAATTGCCAGGGTTAGACGAGAAGCCGAGCAGGTAGATCAGGTTGAGCGAGCTCTGCTCGGTCGTGACATTGCCATACTCGATGTTGTAGGCGATGTCGAGCAGCAGACCCATGCTCGAGCGGTGGCCTCCCGGGACGCGGCGTTCGATCCAGTCGTAGATGCTCATGTGATCGAGATCGAAGCCGGCGTCGGCGAAGTTGTTGTACAGCGTCGGATACGAGGCGGCGTTGACATCCTTCTTGACGTTGTTCCACACGGGGTTGAAGTCGGCCTGGGCCTGCGCGTCGGGGTAGTACCGGCCGAAGAAGTAGTTGGTCTCGGTTGAGTGGGCGGGTTCCGCGCCGAGCAGGTCGACCCTCGGGATCTTGAACCGGCTCGCGAGGCCGAGGATCGTCTTGTGCCCGCTGTCGATCAGCTCGCCGCAGTGCTCGCTGGTCTGGGCGTTGACCCATGAAGTGGTGTCTGAGTGCATGCGGCCGCCGACGCGCCCCGATGCTTCGTAGACGGTCGATGCGATGCCCGCGTCCTGGAGCGTGAGGGCCGCATTCAGGCCCGAGATCCCGCCGCCGATGATCGCGATCCGGGCCGGAGGAAGCCCCGCGCGGCCGGCAGAGGCAAGGGCGGCGATCGGGCCGCCCAGAGCTGCGGCGCCAACCGTGGCGCCGGTCACCTTCAGGAAGTCACGCCGCGTCATCGCTGCCCGGCGCTCGGCTCGGACGGCGCCCATCGTCCGCCCGGCCCTGGACGCTTCGTCGAAGTCCGCAAAAAGCTCCTGCAGCCGGCTCAGCAGCGGCGTTCGCGCCATCGATGCCTCCTAACACCAGATTGGCACCACTGTGCCCTTACGAGGGTATCAATGGTGCTCGAATGCCCACTGGGCCCACAGTCGTCGGAGGAAACGCATCATGTACGG
>WNGF01009701.1_pt1 | contig 11712 bp, 16 predicted proteins | sample 5400641 | NCBI WGS metagenome assembly WNGF01 (sample SAMN13153371, study PRJNA577476) | soil metagenome | isolation source: 80 cm soil or saprolite under grassland replicate 2 | place: USA:California | collected 2016-06-15 | reverse complement strand
CCAGGTCGAGAGCGGCCCGACGCGCGGCAGCGGCACGGAGGCGGCGACGCGCAGCTCGGCTCGCTCATGACTGCGTTCGTGCTCGTCTACATGCTCGCCTCGCCCGTCTTCGGCGCGCTCGCGGATACCCCCTGGGCGGTCCCCGATCCGCGGTCGAAGGCAGCCTTCGGCGTGGGCGCGTTCAATCTCGTCCGCCGCAGCGCATTCGAGCGGAGCCCCGGCTTCGAGTACCTGAAGCTCGAGCAGGCCGACGATGCGGCGCTCGGACAGATGCTGAAGCGCTCGGGCGCGCGCTGCGGCGTCGCGAACGGACGGGGCGACCTTGGGCTACACTTCTACCGGTCGCTACCCGAGATGGCCCGCGGCATCGAGAAGAGCGGCGCGCGCTGGCCTTTCCCGGCCGTCGTCGCCGGCATGGCGGTGCTGCTCGCTCTCGAGCTCGGCCCCTGGCTCGCGCTCGTCGCCCCGGGCCCCTGGCCGCGAGCGCTGGGCGCCGCGGGCGCGATGCTCTCGATCGCCGCCACGGTCGGTGTGGCGCGGTGGATGCGCCACCCGGTGCTCCCGGCGGTAGTTGCGCCTCTCGGGATCATCCTCCTCGCGACGATGATGGTGCGCGCGAGCGCGCTCGCCGTCGTGCGAGGCGGCGTCTCCTGGCGCGGCACGTTCTACCGAACCGAGGACCTGCGAGCCAGCAGATCGTAGAACCCCAGCTTGCGCAGCATCCCGAGCAGCAGCCAAGCGCCCGCGTGCTGGACCAGAGCGTCCGCCGTCGGCACGGCGGCCTCGAGCGGCGGCTCCGCCGTCGGCGCCGTCTCCGACTCGACTTCGGCCGGCGGGGTCGTCGTCGGTGTCTCGCCTGCCGGCTGCGCCTCCATCGCAGGCAGCGGAAGCTCAGGCTGCGCCGGCGGCACCTCGACCAACGTCCGTCCCTACTTTGCGCGCCACTCACGGTGAATCGCGAAGACGGTGCCGTAGCTCGCCTTCTTCGCCACCCCCGCGTGCGCCGCGCGCGGCCCGAGCCCCTTCTCGAAGAGCTCGACCAGCCGTCGCTCCAGCTGCGGCGTCCGGACCGCCGGCCCGCCGTGCCGCCCGTAGTCAGCGACGGCGCGGAACCCGCCGCGCTTGAACCTCGTGATCACCCGGCCGACGGTGGCCTCGGAAACCCGGAACGCGCGGGCCAGGTGCTCGCGCTCGCCTTGATCCCGCACGACGGCGATCAGCACGTCGCGCCCAGCGGCGTCGTCCTCGGAGTAGGTGCCGAGGAGCTGGCCGCGGACAAACACGGCGCGCGTGCCGTCGTCGTGCTGCTCAACGACGCAGCCACCCTGCCCGAACCAGATCCGAGTCGGCTCCGCCTTCGCCACGCCCGCCAGCATCGCACCACTCACCGCCCTCGTGGCCAGCGATCCGCGCGGCGCACCCATAGTCCGGCGGCTGTCCCATCCCCAATTGGATCGTGGCGGCCTGCGCCGCAGCGAATTCCCGCTCACGCCGCTTGACTACGGCCTACGCGTCCAAACCCGCGAACTTCGATCGCTCTGCCCGCACGGGACACGACCGCGTGCGAACTCTGGTGCCCCAGAGTTCAGTCACAGCTGATCAACCGCGTGAGCGCCCTGCTGATCGGGACGGCCTCCACCGGGAGGCGAGCGTCCCCAAAATCGCTGTGGAAGAAGCGATCCGCGAGGCCCATTTGCTGATCGCGCACACCTACATGGCTTTGCGTAACCCCGCGTAATGTGGGCCCTGAGCCGAGGAGGCGCTCATCCGCGCTGACCGCTCCCTCCGTCGCAAGTACGCGAACACAGATCATTTCGTTTTTGCACGACTGAACTCTGGTGCCCCGTCTCCGGGCACCGGCCTGCCATCGAGGGACCGGAGCACGGCCTGGCGCCCAGCGCGCTCGATCCGAGCGGCGGCCTCGCCGATGGCCACCTCGACCGCAGCGTAGTCCACGGCCTTGCCGGGGGCCCCGGCGCGCGCATTTGCCACCGCGGCCATCGGCTCCACCATCGCATCGCCAAGGGCCTTGAGTTCCTGCGGTACCTCAATCACAATTACTGCCACGGGGCATCTTCACCGAAGAGTCCAAACGTCCAAACAACCCTCCGATGGCACGGTTCTGCCCCGTGCTCAACTTCCTGACAGCTCAGTAGTGAACCCCAGCCGTCCGCTCAGGATCGGATCCACACCCCTTCAAGACCGGTAGATCAGCAAACCCGCAGCAACCAGTACAAGCACGCCACAGACAGCCTTTAGCGTCACGAGTGACTTGGACTTCTCGTTCCAGTCGAGATAGCGCTGAACCAGCTCCGTCGAGGAGCCGGCAAAGCCAATTACGGCGCAGTGCCCGACGCCAAACGTCAGAAGCAGAGCTATGCCACGGACTGGGCTGCTCGCGGCGCTACTGAAGGTGACACCGATGATTGGCGCAAGAAAGGCGAAGGCGCATGGGCTCAAACCGAGCCCGAACACGAACCCGACGAGGAGGGCGGCCAGTACCCCTTTCCGCGAGCCGTACTCTATATTGAGCGATGGGAGGGGTAGCGGCAGCACTCCTAACAGGTTCAGGCCCGCTGCTACGAAGATCGCCGCAACAACATAGTTGGTGATCGCGCTGAACCGTTGCATGGCGAAGCCCGCCGTGGCGACGACGCCGCCGAGAACGGCGATCGCGACGAGCATCCCGCCAGCGAAGGAGAAGGCCAGCAATGCACCTCGACCACGCCGTGCCTTATCGTCCGCCTGCGCTCCGGTGGCCCCAATAACTCCCACAATGAGTGGGATGGTGCCCAGGTGGCAAGGACTTAGCAGGACGCTAAAGATGCCCCACATGAACGCAGCCGCGATCCCTACAAAGATCGATGCACCTAGCGCGTCGGCCACCCAGAACATTATCCTGTCCAACGGACCTACCTCCCAGCAACCTGTGTGAATTTGAACCCGAGCTCCGCCCACTTCGCGACGATTTCCTCAGTCCGAAAAACGCCCGTGTGGCGATACAACTCACGCCCGTCTGGGCTGTAGAAGATCTGGGACGGAATGATCCGGATGCCGTAGCGCTCCGCCTGTTCTGGGTATTGTTGGACGTTGATGAACTCGGTCACTATCGCGCCGGGATACTTCTGCTCGAGCTCGGCCATGACCCCGAGCATTACCTTGCACGGCGCACACGTGTTCGAGCCGAGGTCCACGAAGCGAGGTAGTCCCCTTGTACTGGTTGCTGACTGCGCGGCGCCCGTGGAGGACTGCTCCTGCTCTGCCGCCCGATTCGATTTGAGCAAGAGCGGGAGGGCGACGACCGCTGCCACGATGATGACAGCGATGATTGTCTTGGTCTTCACTATTTGTCTCCGCTGCGGAGGCAGCCAGAATCCGCTTGATCGCCCCGATGTCCAGCGCACGTTCGATTCACTTGACCTGTTCATCGACGACAAGCGCCGGCGACCCGGCGATGCGTAGCTTCAGCATCTGCTGGATGTGCGTGACATATTCCGCCTCGGTGGCGACCCCGAGCTCAGCGATTGCGGCCCGGGCATTGCGTCGCACCGTGATCTTGCATGGAGCGCAACCTCCTCCAGAGCCGAACACCTGTCGACTCATGTCTTTCACCTTCCTGAGGCCTGCCCCGCCACCTCAGTAGCCTGCACTGAACCGGGATCAGAAAGATCGACGACGGGGACCAAGTGGGCTAGGAGTGAATTCGCCAGAGACCACTCAGGCTCAGGAGATCCCGCTCGATGACCATGGGCCTTCGGCTCGACCGAAGGCAACGACGACGTATGAAGAGGATACTCCGGAAGAGCCGCAAGCCGGATCGAGGCGTTCCGCGCCCGCGTCCTGCTGCTGCTCCACGGAGGCCACGACCGACTGCTCCTCGCCGAAGACCCTTTCGACCTCGTCCGGGGGTCGATTACCGGATTCCGCACCGGCTGCGACTTCACGGGCATGTTCGCGTGCGAGCCGTGCGGAGGCGCTCACGGCAGTCGCTCATGGCGGACCACCGCGCTAGGGTCACCAGACCCTTGCTCGCTCGTCCCGGCGCGCTCGCGGAATGGCAGGCATCCGCAGCCCACGGCGGAGCCGCCACACACGCGCCGGCACACAAGCGCCATGCCTACGAGCACGACGGCCGCGACCAGCGCCATTGCAATGCACCACCACCCCATGGTCATCATGGCAACCCTCCGTCTCTGCGTGGCTCGCGCCTGCTCCCGGGCCGGACGTGGTCACCGCCCCGTCCGGCCCCGCACTCGCGCGCCGCGCTCACAGGGAATCGAGCACCGTCTTCGCGACAGTCCGCGCGTGCCGCGTGATGTCTTCCGGCGGCATCTCATCGACGCCGAACAGGGACCGATCGAACTCGTACAGCCGATCTGCGACCACGACCTCGGGCTCGAGGTTCTCGAGCACACCCTGCATCATGCGGGACGCGCAGTTCAGGAAGCATCCTTCGATGGCGACGACCTTCGCGGCGTTCCTCACGAGCGCGCGCTGCCCCGTGTCCTTCGTGAACGCACCGCCGAGGCAGATGCGCACCGTCTTCTCAGGCGCCAGGCTGTGACACAGTTCGTTCGCGGCCTGGCGTGCGACCTCGCCTCGAAGGCACGCGCCCTCGCAGCACACGACGGCCACCTGCTTGGCCGCGTTTCGCTTGGCGTACGCCTCGCACACTCCGCACGCGTTCTTCGTGCGCTCGATCCGCACGACCTCGTGCGTCGCGTTGGTTCCGGCCCCGGTCGTATCGTGGTTGCCCATTTCTCGCCTCCGTTCAGGGGTGCGCCGACGAAGGTCGTGAGCTATCAGTCGTGACCATCGCCAGCAGCGATCCGCGTCACCTATCAAGACGAGCGACGAGGCCTAGGAGATACGCGACGGGCGCCGTCCGCGCGAACGGGCGCCCGCCTCCGCAGACCTCGATCGCCGTGCGAGGGTGGCTCGTCCAAGTGCCGGCGACCAGTTCGCGACGAACGTCGCGAACACCGAGCCCATCGGAGCGGTGTAGTTCAGGCCCTGACCGATCCCCTCATTCCCAGGGGCATGGGATGGGGTGAGTTGTAGACGTTCCGCGGGCTTGGGATCATCGTGCGGAGCATGCGCACCCAGGCCATGCTCCTATTGCGTGCACGACTTCGTCTCGTCCCTCTTCGACTACGACCTCCTTGCGAAGCGGGTGGCCTCGCTCGCCGACGCAACGGTGGGAGCGCTCCAGGGTGCACGGCTCGCAGTGACCGGCCGGAGATCGTCGTCGCGCTCGACTGGACCGACTTCGACCAGGACGACCAGTCCACCATGCGCTCCACCTGATTACCAAGCACGGGCGACGCCGCTGCTCTGGAAGACCACCGACCAGGTCCTCGCGGTCCTGGTGGACAAGATGGCCTTCTGCCGCTCCGACACCAACTCGTACTCGGTTCCGCCCGAGCACGTTGGCAGGATCCTCACCCTGGCCGCCAACGATTGTGAGGTGCACATTCTCGACGGCGCCACGCGCGTCGCCCAGCACGCGCGCTGCTGGGGGCGCCGCCAGATCATCGAGGCGACCGAGCACCGCGAGGCGATCCTCGCTCAGAAACAGGGCGCCAAGGGCCGCGATCGCCTGAGGGCCGCCGCCCCTCCATCGACGCCCTCCCGGTCGACGGCTTCACGCCAAGCGCTACGAACCCGTCACGCCCGGGGGCGCATGCTCGCACAAGCGTGCATCTGGCAGCTGCTTGTATTCGGTGCGCCGGGTCGCGCTCGAAGGGGCGCTCACGCGCGCCGCTGGTCCCCAGAAGCAGAGGTGGGATCGGACGTGCCGCAGCAGCCCGTCCGCATCTTCTCGGAGAACTGGCTGCAGCTGCACGCGGCCATCTCTCGCGCGGCCCATCCGCGGGAACTCGTTGTGGACATGCCGAACGGCACGTACAGCGGGCAGAAGCGCCCGAGCCCGGTCGTCAGCGCAACGAGGCCGAGCACGATGGCCACAAGGCCGAGGGGTTGGCCGCGGATCCCGCCGAGCAACCACAGCCCGGTCGGTACGAGGATCAGCCCGACAGCCAGCCGCAAGCACCGATCAACGCTCCCCACGTTCCGCTTCAGCATTGGCGCACCTCCCCATGACGTCCTCTCGGGGAGCCGTGGATACAAGACGAACCTGCTACGCGAACGGATACGGACACCACCTTGAGTGCCCCGAGCGACTTCGGGAAACGAATTCAGTCGTCAGCGGTGGGTGCCCGCTGAAGTCCACGGCGCCGTCGACGCGAATCCAAGCGCCTCTCATGGCAGCATGCTGGGGTCCCCCGCCACAAGGCGCCTCATCCGCTGAGGAGACGTAGTGCGGCGAGAAGAGATACACGGGTGAGAACGCCGCACCTTTGTCACACATGCGTCGCATGAGCGGGAGGTGGAGAGCCACGGTGCTGGCCGAGGACTCAGCCGCATGGCTCGAACGCGAGCCGCTCGATTTTGGGGGGTTGCCAGCGATTTTTGCTCATCGTACGATTCCAAGATAACGGATGGGGCCGTCGCGTGGCGGATTGTTCGATAATCCGTCCCGCCCTGCGCTCCACGGAGACGAAGAAATGGGCAAGCGGTTGGTCCTCGAGCAATTGTACGGGCGGCACGCGCAAGGAGTCCGCCGGTATCTCACGCGACTCGTCGGCAATGACGACGCCGAGGATCTCACACACGACGTCTTCGAGAAGGCGCAGCGCGCGCTCAACACGCACCGCGCCGACTCGCGACTCTCCACCTGGCTCTACCGCATCGCAACGCACGCCGCAGTCGATCGGCTGAGACACCGCTCGATCCAGGAGCGCGATCGTGCGGCGACGGTTGCGGACGAGACCGATCCGTTGACGCACGCGACCTGCCCGGATCGCGAGATCGCCCTGACCAAGACCCGCGCCTGCATCCTTCGTCTGGTAGACAGGCTCCCGGCGAGCCAGAAGGCCGTGGTACTCCTGGGAGAACTTCGTGGCCTGAGCGATCGCGATACTGCGGAAACCCTGGGCATCACGGTTGCGACCGCAAAGATCAGGCTTCACCGCGCGAGAAGGCAGCTCCGCGACCTCATGCAGAGCGAGTGCCAGGTGTACCGGGACGAGCGCGATGGGCTCGGGTGCGAGCCAAAGACCACCTCCCGGTCGTCGCGCGCACTCCGCTGACGTATCGTTTCTACCGCTCATCCGTCCAACGTGTGCGCCGCGAGGTTTTCGCGCGCGCGTCATGTGACGCCCGACACGAGATTGTCGGAATAGACGATTCGAGCGGACGTCGACACAATCCTTCGAGAGGAGCGGCTCACGGTGGGGGCGCACGGCACTCGTCTGGTCGCGATGCGCACTTCTGCAAGTTTGCACTCGAGGATCCACGGACCGTCGTGGAGCCCGTTCTTGATGCACGCTGATAAGAGTCCTGGACGTTGCGCATGCAGACCCTGATCCGCACGAATGGTGCGTTCGTCGCGGCCTTGCTCGCCGCCGTCCTGGCGGCCACCGGAGCGCTCGCCTACCGCGCGGCAAATAGGACTCAGGAGATGGTGACGGTTCTCGACGCATCGACGCTCGATTGGAAGGCAGCAGCGCAGGTCGCCAGGGAGCTCGAGAACGCGGATGGAGTGGTCGCAGTGGAGATCGACGCCGCGCAACGAGCGGCAATCGTCTGGCACCGGTCCAGCACGAGCCTGACCCGCGATTCCGCCGCGCTCGGCGGTATGCGCGTGCTTCGCACTACAACGGCCGAGTCATTCACACGGATGACCGGCAAACGGCCATCGCCGACAAATAGGAGGAGCTGCTGTGGAACTTGACGTCGTGACGAGTGAAGAGGGCGCTGCCGAAGTGACGCGCAGGGTGACGAGTGGAGTGAATGACGCGGCACAGTCCACGCCGGAGAGGGGACGAGGCATACGAGCCAAGAAGGCGATGCTGCTCTCGGGCGTATTCCTGACGCTGTTCGGCCTGGCGTCGTCGACGAAGGAGTTCCTCGGCTGCATCACATTGCCGATCGACGGCATCTTCTACATGTTCGGGACGACGTCGCACATCGCGCTCGCGTTCTTCCTGGACATCAGCAAGTACTTCATCATGGCGGGCGTATTCCTCACCGTGACGTCCCTGATCTTCTTCTATCCATTCAGGCCAGACGCCAAGCTCAACGTCCACTTCAAGAAGTGGAACACATGGAAGAAGAGGCGTCTCGTCTTCCAGTTCTTCGTGCTGTCACTGATCATGTTGCACATCGGGCTCGTTGCGCTCGGGAAGTCGAAGGTGCCCAGCATTTGTCCGCTGTCGTTTGCTGAGCTCGGAAACGCTGGAGTGTTCGGTGCGTCCGCTCTGTTCTGGGCTTCCATCTTCGCGCTGGTGTTCGTCTTCGGGAGAGCGCTGTGCGGCTGGGCCTGCGTCTACACGCCCGTCCAGGAGCAAGCGACGAACGTCCTGAAAGCCATAGGCAAGTCTCCGACCAAGAAGAAGATTGGGAAGAAGTGGATCATCTACGTGCTCACCGCGCTCTTCTGGACGAGCTTCGTCGTCAACGTAGCCAAGAATGCTCGTTCATTGAGCTTCGGCTGGGCGAACGGCCTCGACGTCGGGACGTACTGGCTCTTCTTCTCGGGCCTGCTGACGATCTTTCCTATCACGGTGCTGTTGACGCATTACCTGGGCAGTCGCTTCTTCTGCAAGTACCTGTGCCCGCTCGGCGGCACGATGAGCATCTACAACAAGTTTGGGCTGCTGAAGATGCGCTTGCACAAGGAGAAGTGCACCGACTGCCAGCTCTGCGCGGCCAACTGCCAGATGGGCGTGGACATTCCGAAGTATGCGGCGGCCGGTTCCCGGTCCATCGCCGACGGGAACTGCATCGTTTGTGGCGATTGTGTGGACGTGTGTCCCAAGGACGCGATCACGTTCGCGTTCGGCAGGTAGGCCTGACAAGAGGAGGGGACTGAATGTACGGGACGAAAGCAAAGTCGTGTTCGATGTGGGTTGGGGTCCTTGCCGCTTGGATCGCGCTCGCGCCGGCGGGTGCGTGGGGCGCGGGCATGCACGCTGGAATGGCGGTGTCCTTCGACACGCTGGCAGCGGACTGTGGGGCGTGCCATCAGGAGAAGTATCAGCAATGGCGATACGGCGCGGGCGCTGATCTGGACAGCGCGGGGAACGGTTCCTACCACGCGATGTCCTCCACCGAGAACATGTTCACGACGATGCTCGCGAAGATGCAGCCGGACATGCAAGCCTACTGCAAGGGCTGCCATGAGGCGGGCAACGCCTGGGCGGTGCAGGACAAGGTCAACGACATCCCGCAGCCGCGCACAACGAACGTCGAGGAGGGCGTCCACTGCGTGACATGCCACTTCGACGGCAGGAACATCGTCTCGAGGGTTGCCATGCAGGATCCGCTGTTCTGCGCGACGTGCCACAACGAGAGCACCGGGCTCGTCGAGATCTACGACGAGTGGCTCGCCGATTACAGAGGCGGAAAGACGTGCCAGCAGTGTCACATGGCGGACGGCAATCATGCCGCGCCCGGCTTCCATAGCCCTTCGTTCATCAGCAAGGCGCTCACCGTCGCACCTCCCGTCATCTCCGATACGATCACTGCAGGAGTGCCCTTCACATTCCGGTTCAGCGTGACGAACTCCGGGACCGGTCATTCGGTTCCCGAGGACCTGTTCCGCGTGTTGACGGTGAGAGCGTCGATTGTCGGCGGAGCGAATGCCGAGTTGTACGAATGCGTCAACACGTACTACAAGCGGAACGCCCTCTTCGGCGAGAACCCGGCGGACACCGTGGTGATCAAGTCGGGCGCGACCGCGACGCTCGACTGTCCCGGCGCGGTGGTTGGGTCGCCCGGCGTATACACGGTGCGGATCGAGGTTTCCCAGGACTCGAATCGCGTCGACCCGACGTTGAACCACAACGCCTTCATGACTTCCGCATTCACCACCTTCGTCGCGAGATGAACGTTCGGCCCGCCGTCAGCGTCCCGGGCAATCTCACCGAGGCGCCGGGCCCCAGAGGGCCCGGCGCCTCGTCGTTCGTGTCTCACGTACCGAAGTGCCGCGCCTGATCTGCTCGGCCACAACCGCCGCCAGCCGGTCCAGCTCGGCGCGTGGCATGTCCATGATCTCGAAGTAGCGGCTCCGGTCATACTCATAGAGCTGGCTCGGGTCGACGATGGTCGTGGCGAATGGCGGTGCCGCATTGCAGCGGACACTTTTCCAGCGCGATCACCTCCGGAGCGCGCTCCACGAGGGCCAGCATCCCCGAGTCGGCGGTACCGCGTCACCGAAGCAGATGCGGACTGCCTTGTGCCGCTCGAGCCGGTACGCGAGGAGGTTCGCCGCGGTCCGCGCCACCTCGCCCTTGATGCACACCCCTTCGCAGGCGACGATGGCTCGCTTCGGCGCTCCCGCGAACACGCGTTGGACGTACCGCTGCGCATCCGAGCAAACCCGCTTCCTGCTCGTGCCACCGTTGCAACACGCCATCGAATCCTCCTGTCATGGGGCTATTTGCTCTCCCCATCAGACGAGGATGCCTCACGATTGGATACGGTGAGCCGCGGAGCCAGCGAGAGCGCGCCCTGATCGAATTGCAGCCGAGCTCATCACACTCGTCCCAGCTTCAGCGCTCGCCAGAATTGACCCGGGCTTGCTCACGAGAAGTGACCTGCCGGACGCTCGGTGAAGGAGCCGCGGCGGCGACCGCAGTGAGGTAGAGGCCAGGCTCGGCAGGCGACGATGGCCGCCATGGCGGCCAAGAAGCGCCCGTGTCGGGAGTGCCTGCGGTGGTTCGCGCCGGACGCGAGGGTGGGAGCCCGGCAGCGGACGTGCTCGCGCGAGGAGTGCCAGGCGGCGCGGCGGGCAGCGACGCAGGCGTCGTGGCGGGCACGGCACCCGGAGTACGACCGAGCGCGGCGAATCCAGGAGCGGAGCGCGGCTGAGGCGGTGGGCGAGGCGTTGACGCTGTCTCGAGCGCCCCGGCCGCTCGACCGACTCCCCTGGGATCTCGCGCAAGACCAGTTCAAGGTCCAAAGGGCTGAATTCCTTCTGGGAATGCGGCGGTACGCGCAAGACCAGAGAGCGAGCCAAGCTCCCGATCCTACAGGCGGATCTCCGCGACCCCCCCGTTCGTGGCGCAAGACCAGATCCGAGATCGGCCATCGTCTCCGCGCTGACGGAAGGGCGCCGGAACGATGGACCTCGAGTTCCACCAGGTTGACCTGCGGTACGAGGCGCTGCGGACGCGCAGCGCGGCGCGCGAGGCGCGGCTGCTCGCGTCGCTCGCCGAGAGGGGCCAGCAGGCGCCGGTGGTGGTCGTGACCGTAGGTGACGTCGCCCAGCACGTGCTGGTGGACGGCTACAAGCGGGTGCGGGCGCTGCGGCGGCTCGGGCGAGACACGGTCCGGGCGATGGTCTGGGACCTCGGGGAGGCGGAGGCGCTGCTCCTCGAGCGACTCATGCGGAGCGGGGACGGCGCCGGGGCGCTCGAGGAGGGGTGGCTCCTCGCCGAGCTGCGCGACCGCTTCGGGATGACGGTGGAGGAACTGGGGAAGCGGTTCGACCGGAGCGCGAGCTGGGTGAGTCGGCGGCTCGCGCTCGTGGGCGAGCTGCCGCGGGAGATCCAGGAGCAGGTGCAGCGGGGAGAGATCGCGGCGCACGCGGCGATGAGGCACCTCGTGCCGTTGGCGCGCGCCAACGCGGGCGAGGCAGTGCGGCTC
>WNGF01008863.1_pt1 | contig 11712 bp, 11 predicted proteins | sample 5400641 | NCBI WGS metagenome assembly WNGF01 (sample SAMN13153371, study PRJNA577476) | soil metagenome | isolation source: 80 cm soil or saprolite under grassland replicate 2 | place: USA:California | collected 2016-06-15 | reverse complement strand
CGCCTGTGTTGGGTTTGGTGGTGACCTGCCAGCCTTGGGGGTAGGCGATGGTGTAGGTGGGGCCCTGGTAGGTGGCGAACCCTTGTGGGGGTGCCGCCGGGGCCGCCTGGTCGTTGCCGGAGCCCGACGAGCAGCCCGCCGCGACCACCGCCACCACCAGCGCGGCGGTCACGGGCAGCAGCCCGCGGGTCCGCCGGACGGTGGCCGATCCTCGCAGTCCATCCATGGACGAAACCTCTCCATGTCGCGTGGCGACGGTCGTATCTTTCCCCGCCTGTACGAACCTCCATGCGGAGAAGGTTCATCCCTCGTTGTCGCGCATCGATAACGCCGCCGTCTTCATCCAGTGTCGGGAAGGACGCGATCCGGGCACCTGTCGGTGACGTGAGCAGCACGGACGCACCGGCTGCCGGACGCTGCCGCCCGCGCGGCGCGCAATTTCCGTCGTGCTCCAGGCGACGTATCGGTACCGTTTGCCCGCACGCGCACGCCAGCCTGGGTGGCAGCGTCACCGCGGGTCAATGCGCACCGATGTGCTGCTCGCCTTCGACACGAGCAAGCGCACGCAGGTCGTCCGATTTAGCCGGTTCTACGTTATCGCTCTCTTGGAGGAGTGGGGTAGTGGGGGAGGGGAGCGAGTGAGGAGAGGCGGCCACCGCGGTGCTCGGCCTGAGAGGACTCGGTCCGCGGAGGGCGGCCCGTACCACTCTATGCGGCTCCGAAGGCCAACAGGTTGTTGGGGTTGATGACCTCCGCGCGAAACTGGTCATGGTGGTCGGGCCGTGGGAGTTCCGGGCCGGGCACATCCCCGGGTCCCTCGGCTTTCCCAGCCCGCGGTCGGCGCTTGCTGCGCTCGGCCGGGACGACAAGATCATCCTGTACGCCAACGACCTGATCCGCCGCCGGTCGACAGCAGCGCCGGGCTCGATCAGAGGAGCTTGTCGAGGGTGATCGGCAGCTCTCTGATGCGCTTGCCGGTGGCGTTGAACACCGCGTTGGCGATCGCCGCGGACACACCGGTGATCCCGATCTCGCCGATGCCGTGCGCGCCCCCGGCCGTGTGGTCGTCCGGGATGTCGGTATAGATGATCTCGATGTGGGGCACGTCGAGGTGGACGGGGACGTGGTACTCGGCGAGCGAGGGGTTCATGATGCGCCCGGACCGTTCGTCGAACAGGGTCTCTTCGGTCAAGGCCGCCCCGATACCCATGATGATGCCGCCCCGGAACTGGCTGGTCGCCGTCCTGGCGTTCAGGATCCGGCCGCAGTCGAACGAGCCGAGCCAGCGCGCGACGCGCACCTCGCCGGACGCTTCGTTGACGCGCACCTCGCAGAACTGCATGCCGTAGGAGTGCATCGCGTACTTGATCGTCTCGAACGGCAGGCCGCTGGTGGCTTCTGCCTCGACGAACTCGCGACCGAGACGCTGCAGGATCGCGGCGTACGTCTCGCCCCGGTGCGCGTCGTCGCTGCGGAACAGGCCGCCGTCGCGGGCTTCGAGTTGGTCGAACCTACTGCGCGAGAGTGGTCCATGGGAACCGTTCCCGGCGAGCGACAACACCTCGCGCTGGAGCTTCTCGCACGCATCCCTGAAGGCCTGGAGGAGCGAGACGGTCTGGCTCGAGGCACCGGCGGGCGCGCTCTTCGGCAGGTTCGTGTCGCCGTACTCGAAGGTGACCTTGTCGACGGGCAGTCCAAGCCGCTCCGCCGCGTGCTGGACCTGCACGGTCACGGTCCCCATCCCGTTCTCTTGCGCCGATGTCTGCAAGACCGCCGTCCCGTCAGCGTTGATCCGCACGCGCACGGTGGCCGGGAAGCGGACAACGTGATACTGGGCCGCCGCCATGCCCTGGCCAACGAGCCAGGTCCCATCGCGCTGGCTGCGCGGCGCGCGGGGCTGCCAGCCGAACTTCGTGGCGCCGCGCTGGGAGGCCTCGAGCAAGTGCCGGCTCGAGAACTCCCGGCCGGTGCTCGGCTCCTTCCTGGCTTCGTTGATTCGGCGCAGTGCCAGGGGGTCAACGCCCAGTTCGTGGGCCAGTTCGTCCATCGCCGACTCGAGGGCGAAGGTCCCGACCGAGGGGCCGGGTCCCCGCATGGCCGCGTTGGTCACGGTGTCAAGGTGGACGATCTTCTGGTCGATCAGCAGCGCGTCGGTGGCGTAGAGGTAGCGGGCCGGGGCCCCGAAGGGTTCCGGGAACGCGCCATGGGTGGTGGTCGGGTTGACCCCGGTGTGGATGATCGCGGTGATGCGTCCGTTCCTGTCGGCCCCAATCGCGACGCGCTGCTCAGTCATGCTCCGCCCACCAACCACGTTGAAGACGCCCCTGCGCGACAGGGCCAGATGGACGGGCCGCCCGACCACCCTTGCCGCGGCCGCGCACAGGATGGTGTTGTTCCAGACATTGCCCTTGGATCCGAAGCTGCCCCCAACGTACTTCGAGACCACCCGGACCTTCTTGGGCTCGAGCGAGAACACCGCCGCCATCGTGTCCCTGACCCCGTACACGTATTGCGAGGAGTCGAACAGCGTCACCCCGCCGTTCTCGTCCCAGACGGCAACCGTCGCGTGGGGCTCCAAGGCGTTGTGGTTGTGGCGTGGCGTCCGGTAGATCCGGTCGATCACCACGTCAGCGCCGCTCAGACGCTTCTCGGCCTCGCCGATCTCGACCCTCGGTTCCTCCCCAAGGACGTCTGCGGGCGTCGCGGCCTCGTGCTTGACGGCGTCGAACGAGAGCCTGGGCCGCTCGGCCCGGTAAAGGACGCGAACCAGCGAAGCTCCATGCTCGGCCTGGTCGAGCGTCTCAGCGACGACGACGGCCACGGGCTGGCCGTTCCAATGCACCTTGTTGTCGCCCAGAACCGGCAGATCACTTGCCGCCGTGCCCTTGGGTCGCTCGCCCGAGTTGAACGGCGGGACGATCGGCGGCTGCTGCATCTTGGGCGCGTTCTCATGTGTGATGACGGCGATCACCCCGTCCGCGTTCTCCGCCGCCGCCGTCTCGATCTTCGCGATCGTTCCCTTGGCGATGGTGCTGTGGACCAGCGACGCGTACGCCAGGCGCTCCAACTTGAACTCGGCCGAGAACCGCGCCTCGCCCGTCACCTTTGCCGGTCCATCGACGCGAGGCAGCGGTCGCCCGAGCTGGTCATGCCTGTGTCGCAACGGGTCGGGCGCCTTGTCGGGCAGGTAGCGCGCCGTTTTCTGGATCGCCAGGTACATGAGCCTCGAGAAGGCACTCATCGCGCCCTCCCGTTGCTGGCCAGGTGCTGTAGCACGCTGACGATGGTTCGCCTGGCCAGCTCGATCTTGAAGGCGTTGTGCGCGAATCCCTTGGCGTTTCGCAGCTCTGCTTCCGCCGCGCGCTCGAAGGTGTCTTCGGTCGCCTCGGCGCCCCGCAGGATCCCCTCCGCCTCGTAGGCGCGCCAGGGCTTGTGCGCGACGCCGCCGAGCGCCAGCCGGACGTCCTCGACGTTGTCGTCCTCGACCTTGAGCGCCGCGGCCACCGAGACGAGCGCGAAGGCGTAGCTGGAGCGGTCGCGCACCTTGCGGTACACCGATCTCCTGGCGAGCGGGAGGGCGGGAAGCTCGACGGCCGTGATGAGCTCGCCCGGTCGGAGGTTGGTGTCGACCTGGGGCGTGTCTCCTGGCAGGCGGTGGAAATCGACCACGGGAACCTGTCGCGGTCCCTCGCTGCCCTCGGTGTGGACGACGGCGTCGGACGCGGCGAGGGCGACGCACATGTCCGACGGGTGGGTTGCGATGCAGTGCTCGGAGGTCCCGAGGACCGCATGCATCCTGTTGAACCCCCCGATGGCGTCGCAGCCCGTTCCCGGCCTTCGCTTGTTGCAGCCGGCCGCGTCGTCGTAGAAGTAGTAGCAGCGGGTGCGCTGCATCAGGTTCCCACCCACGGTCGCGGCGTTGCGGATCTGCGCAGACGCCCCGAAGACGATGGCTTGCGACAGGAAGGGGAAGCGCTCGCGCACCAGGCGGTGGTTGGCGACCTCGGCGTTCTTCGCCGCCGCGCCGATCCTGATGCCGCCCCCGTCGAGCTCCTCGATGCGGTGGGAGAGGTGGGTGACGTCCACGAGCGCGTCAGGTCGTTCGATGCCCTCGCGCATCAGGTCGACGAGGTTCGTGCCACCGCCGAGGTACTTCGCTCCCGGGGTCCGTGACACCAGGTCGATGGCGGCGGCTGCGTTGTCAGCCCTCGCGTAGGCAAAGTCCTTCACCAGGCCGCCTCCCCGTCGAACGTCTGCCGCACCGCCTCGACGATGCCGTTGTAGGCGCCGCAGCGGCAGAGGTTGCCGCTCATCCGCTCCCGGATCTCGCTGGGGGACAGCTCGGCGGGGCCCGCCGTGACGTCCTCAGAGACCGCGCTCGGCATGCCGTTCCGGAACTCTTCCATCATCCCGACCGCCGAGAGAAGCTGGCCCGGCGTGCAGTAGCCGCACTGGAAACCGTCGCGCTCGATGAACGCGGCTTGCAGGGGGTGAAGCTCGCCGTCCTGCGCCAACCCCTCGACTGTGGTGATCTCCCTGTCCTGGTACATCACGGCGAGGGCGAGGCAGGCATTGATCCGCCTGCCGTCCACCAGGACCGTGCAGGCGCCGCAGGCTCCCTGGTTGCAGCCCTTCTTCGTCCCCGTCAACCCCAGGCCCTCACGCAGGGCGTCGAGCAGGGACACCCGCGGCTCGAGCCGCAGGTTGTGGTGCGTCCCGTTGACGCGCAGGCTGATCGTCGTTCCCCCAGCGTCTCTCTGCACGACCCGCTCCTTCTCCGCGCCTCCGGCGGGTGGTCTCGCTCGTCGCAGGCATCGGTGTGCCCTCCTGCTCATCCCGTTGTCTCCTGCGCTCCTCCGGCTGCTGCCGAGAGGCGCGCGCCGGCGCGGGCGTGGATGACTTCCATGGCGAGTGAGGCATGGGCGTAGCCGAGGTAGCCGGCGAGCAGGACCATCAGCGCGGTGAGCGCGTCGTCGTCGAGACCCTGCTGGCGGGCCAGGTCAAGGTGGGCGCCGAGGCGGTCACCAGTGACCCCCTGGGCCACGAGCGCGGTGATGACGGCGATGCTGCGGTCCCGGCCGCTCAGCGCCGGGTCCGCCCAGGCGGCCCCGCCCGCAGCCTGGATCGCCTCGTTGGCGAAGACCGGCCCGACCCGTGACGCGAACGCGGCGGCCACCTGATCCTCCGGCACCCCGAAGATGCGCGCATAGGCGGCGACGCCACGTGCTTGCCGGACGGCCGACGCGGCGTCGGGGTTGGCGCCCATCAGGCCGCGTGCTCCGAGTAGAGGCAGCCCACGCCGCGCTCGATCCATTCCGGTTCAGCCCAGTCCGGATGCCGCTGAATCATCACCGCCCGGACTTCCTCGGCGATCGTCTGCTCGCGCATCCCCGAGTCCCGCCGCCGCCAGGTCTCGTCGCGCAGCTCCTCCAGGTAGTAGCGGACATCCGCCAGGAGCTGAGGGCCGCCGATGTCCCCGTGACCGGGCACCACCACCTGGGGGCGCCCGTCGATGAGCCGCTGCATCACCCCGATCCACCGCAGCCCCGACACATCGGTGTCGTACGGGGGGAACCAGGGGAAAATCGCGAACTGGCCGGTCTCGACCAGATCGCCGGTGAACATCACCCCGGCGTCGGGGACCGTCACCACCTGGTCGCCCTTGGTGTGGGCCCGGCCAGCAGACCGCAGGTGCGCGACCCGGCCGCCGAGGTCAAGCTCGTAGGAGCCGTCGTAGACGACGTCAGGAGCGCCCAGCTCGACGCCCTCCAGCTGGCGGGCTATCCATTCGCCGAGCCCCCGGAACATCTCCAGGTAGCTGGCACCCTTCGCGGCCAGGTCGTCCGCCTGGGCCCGGTTGACCAGGTACGTGGCCTGGCCGGCGAACACCCGCGCCCCGAACGCGTGCTCGGGGTGAAAGTGCGTCGTCGTGAGATAGAGGCGGCGACCCTTGGCGTGGTCGGCGGCGAACTTGAGTACCTTCTCCGCGTTACGGGGTCCCATGCCCGTCTCCACCACCAGGACCGAGTGGGCGCCTCCGATCACCCCGATGTTTGGCACCAGCTGGGCATGGCGGTTCGGCACCACCACCAGGTCAGGGGCGATCTCCTGTTCGCCCGTGATCTCCACCACTCCTGGCTCCGGCTGATCGTACTCAGGCATCAGACGTCTCCTTCGCGTCTAGGCTCGCGCCGCGTCCAGCTGGCATGGGTAACCCTCCCAATGGCGCTGGTTGGCCGGCGTCCCTCACTGCTAGGCGAGGCCGAGCTGCTGCCTCTGCAATGCGGCGTCCCAGAAGGCGGAAATCACGATGAGCTGGTCGCCGTCCCACTTGGTGGTCTGCCCGAACTCGACGTCGAACGCTTTCCTGTCGGGGCGATCACCTTGCCGTCGGGCAGGGTCATCTCCCCGGTGAAGGTCCCGGTGGCGCGGGTGACAACGGTGATCCAGTCGCCGCTTCCGAACTGGATCGGGTACGGGTCGCTGTACACGTGCATGTCGGGAAACATGCGCAACAACTGTTGCATCGCCGCGGCGTGCGCTTCCCGTCCGTAGACCGGTTCTGCGAGCCCGGTGATGTACGCGACCATGTCTGGGTGTGGACCGCGTCCACCGCGGCGAAGTCGCGGGCGTTTACGGCGTCGTCGCCCTTCTTCATGAGCGCGAGCAGGTGTGCGGTCCGGCTGGTGTCGTCGATCGTGGTGGGCATGATGGGCTCCTGTCTAAGCCGGTGACGCGGCAGTCGGCCGGCGGCCGCGCTCGCCACGTTCTGAGACATCATGTCTCACAACGACACTATGTCTCCGACCAAGCTATGAGTCAAGTTGTCTCGTAAACTGGGGGCATGACATCGCCGGCCATCGATCCGCGCGCCGCCCGAAGCCGTGAGGCGATCCTTGCCGCCGCCCACGACCTGCTCGCCCGGGAAGGACCGGGCGCCATCACCCATCAGCGGGTGGCCCAGCAGGCCGGCGTCGGCAGGGCCACGGTCTACCGGCACTGGGCGGCCCCAGAGGACCTGCTCCGCGACGTGCTCTTCTCAGCCGAGCTGCCATTCTTCGCCACCCCCGCCCTGCCCCTGCGGCCCTGGCTGCACGCCGAGCTGCGCCAGCTCGCCGACGAGCTCGCCCTCCCGGCGGTCGCATCGCTCGCCATCGCGCTGATGGAGCAGACCCGGCCGGGCGGCGCCGGCGCCCGACCGCACCGGCACATCACCACCATCACCGAGCGGCTCGCCGCCGCGTTCGCCCTCGCCGTCGACGCCGGCGAACTCGACAAAGCGCCCGACGCGGACATGGCCGCCGCGCACCTGATCGGCCCGCTGGTCTACCGGACCACCCTGCAAGCCGCACCGGTACCCGACCGGCTGCTCACCGCGGTCATCGACGCTGTCGCCCCCCGGCGGCAACCCGGCCTGGCGCCAGCGCCCGGGGCCACAGCGCAAGCAGGATAAGTGACAGCCTCGCCCGCTTCCCGGCCCGTCCCGGAGGCAGCTCGCGGCCCGGCCCGCAGCCAGCCGGACCAAGGCCCTCACCGACCCGTGGCTCTGCGCCGCCGGCGCCGGCAGGCTCACCTTCGCGGCTGCGTCACCGAAACCAGCACCGGCTCCTACCGGCCCGCCCGCATCCGCGCAGACCAGGAAACCTGACCCTCCTGGAACCGCGCGTCCAGCAGGCCGGACCACCACGAGCACAACGCGGCCACCTCTCACGAATATCGATCATGATCCCGGCCACCCGTGGCGGTCAAAACTCGCAAACATCCGCGGTCAGTACCCGCGACCAAAATCAGGCCTCTTCTACTGGGCTCCACCCCCATTTCCCGGCAGCCCGTTTCATCCGCGTGTCTACCCGGATGTCCCCGTCTGAGCGGACAATTCCCCGACTGTCCCAACCTATTTCGCTGAGATCACCTCAGTGGGCAGTAGCTGGTGCGTGATCATCGCGTAGGCGGCCATACATTGCCATATCTCGCCACTGGCCGTTCCTGAACTGCGACCCGCGCCGAACACCCTCGCGAATGAACCTAGCCTTTTCCAGGGCTCGCTGCTCGGCGACGTTGTCGACGTCGGTTCCGGCCTCGACACGGTTGACGGTCGTGGTTGCGAACAGATATTCGGCAAGCAGCCGCTGCGCCGCGGTGCCGTAACCCTTGCCCCTGAACTCGGGCAGAATCGTGACACCAATGTTCCAACATGCCGATGTTGGCCCAGTGGGAATCGCCAGCCAGCTCACATCGCCGATGCAGCCATCGTCCTGGTCGAGGGCGACCGCCAGGTTGTGCGGATCACGGCCGAGGAACCCGTCTTCGGCGAGCCGTCGGCGAAGCGCACCTGGGTCACCGAAGCCATGCCAATCGAAAGGCCCTGATATGAGGGGGTCAACGGCGAGCCGTTCAAGCACAGACAAGTCGGACTCGCCGATGGGGCGCAGGTGGATCGACGTCACATGGTCATGATGCCGGATGGCTCGCTCCTTGGTTGACATGCGTGTGGGAGCAGCCGCTGACCCACCGGCCAGTTGCGGATGTTGTTGATCACTGTGTTCAGGCTGGCGGGCGCCGTCACAACGGCGGCGTCCGCTGCGCCGCCAGCGGCAACTGCGAGCATCACCACGGCGATCAGTGCGATCACCGCCGACCGCCTCAATATGCGTGCTTTCACCGGCCACCTCCGTGCGGATGGGACCGGGACCCCACGCGGCCCGGGAGGGCGGGCCGCGATCTCGGGCCGGTCGGTTGTCACCTCCGTTCCGGTCATGTGAGCGACCGGCCGGGTCAGCCTGGCCCCAGCCGCCGGACCAGCCGGCGCAATCCCGGTGATCCAATGCCGCCACACGGCCAGTGACGAAACTCCAGACCAGCCTGCGGCGGAACCAGCGCATCACAGCGCGGTATGAGACGCGTCGGAGCGTGCGTCGCCGGCCACTCCTATGAAGATCGGTGCCGCAGGCCAACCGGCCCCCGCGTCCATTGGGCCCGGACCGGCGCTTCGGCTGGAGCGGGCGAGACCGTTGCACATCGGCGCTGCGCGGGGGGGTCGGATCTGCAGCCCGTTCAGTGACGGCATCTCACCGGCATATATCACGGTGAGATTGACGAGCTCGCCGAGCCCACTGTCGCCTCGGTGTTCGCCCTGTTTTCTACCGTCGTGAACGTCGCGGTGCGGGCACGGAAGCTCCAGCGAGCCCATGCCACGGCATCCGCGTCACCTCTGGCGAGTTCGAAGCCGACGGCCCAAGACGCCAGCCAGCAAACGCTGGGTCCAGCTCCCGCCCTTCCTCGCCAAGCCGCACGAGACGCTGCTCGACGCCTGCGACCGGACCTACGTATTCGTCGGCGAAACCGGTGGCAACCTGCGGCGCAGCAACTTCGGCCGCCGGTTCTAGCATCCCGCGTGGAACGGAGATCCTCACAACCCCGACGGGTAGTCGCCGACTGCTTCGGTACGCCGGCATGGCGGCGCGCGGCCTCACGGCATGAGCTGCGTCAGTTGGTGCGCGTAGACTTAGGGCCGTGTCTGCTCGGCCGGTCCGTCAGGAAGATCCTCGCGATCCAGAGGTGATCCTTGAGCGTCTTCCGGAGCGCGAACGTGCCGAGTTCCTCCGCCAATATCAGGAGGCCGTGGAGGCTGCCCACGACCCCGCGGGCTACAAGAGGCTGCAGGAAGTGCTGCATGCCTGGAGCCTCGCCGTCGTGGCGACCAACCGGCCTGGCTACTACGAGGATCTCGCAGCGGTGACCGAAGGTACGGCTCGCACGGTCCCGGTCGAGGCGGCCATCCCCGATTGGGAGCGGCGGCTGGCGGCGGCACGAGCCCAGCGGCGGTGACGTATCGGGTCGAGCTGAGCAGCAGGTGCTCGGCCAGCTCGGCAGCCTTCCTGAAGCGGCGCTCGACACTCTCGTCGTCACAATGGCCGAGGTGATCGAATATCCGGATGATCCGTTGCGGACCTTCCCGACCGGCGATCCCTACGTCAGGCGCGCTGAGTTCAGCGATGCCGGGCTGGTTACCTATGTAATCAGTGACGCCGCTACGACGGTCACAGTCGTCGATGTGACCTGGGTGGGCTAAACGGATCACGCCGTGCCATACTCCGGAGGCGCTCCGGAGCATCTTTCACATTTCGTCTGCCGCGGAATCGAGTGGCGGCTGGTCGCTGCGGTCGCCGTCGAGGGTCCTGATGGGACGAGGTTCCTGTGCCAGCCCGCGATCGCCGGGTCGGGCGGCCTCATGCGCACTGACCTGGTCGCGGTCAACCGGTCGCTTCCTATCTGGAGGATGTGCGCCGTTTGGCGGGGCTCGGCCGGGTGGCTGAGGCGCACCAGGTCGCCGCCGGGTGCTGGCCGGGCTGTAGGCGTGCGGGGACGTCGCCGGGCATGAGGTACTCGGCTATGTAGAGCTGCCCGACCGGGCTAATGAGGTTACGCGGTTTCTCGCGCGCCTGGAGATACCGCTGCCGCCCGAGCGGCGCTCCGCGCCGATCAGAAACGCAAACGCGACACAGCAGCGCATCGCGGCGCTGCCGGTCGGCCCGAAGATCCTCTACTGTGACGCCGCGGGCGAGTTCTTGGGCCTGCTGAGCCGCGTCGATCATCTCGGTGAGCAGCAGACGGTCACGCTGCATACAGCGGCCGGGCGTCGGCTAGGACCGAGCGGCGCAGCAGCGGGTGCAGCGCCTGTGCTGACACCAGGTCCACCCGCCGGCCGAACAGGTCGGTCAGTTCGTCTTCGAGCTGGTTGATCTCCCAGCCCAGCCGCCGCCCAGGCTTGAGCGTGTAGAGAAGATCGATGTCGCTGTCCGGCCCTGCTGCGGAGCGGGCCTGCGAGCCGAAGACCTTCATCTCGGCGATCCCGTACCTGTCGCAGATGGCGGCCAGGCGCTCCTCATCGACCTCGGCACCGGACACGGTCAGCATGAGTGAAGGCTATCCCGCCCAGTCCGGCCGACTGTGCTCTTCCGGGCTCTCACGTGGCTCATACGAATGTCGACGTCGGTGAGGAGCTGCCGTTGGCTGATCAGCTTACCGAGGGTTTCCGGGCAGGATTTCGAGGAGCTGTTATTCGGTTGGGTCAGGTTGGCGTCGCAGCAAGATTGGCAGGTGCCATAGTCGGCACCAGGGTCGCGCTAGCTGTAGAGAACCCGCGCGCTGAAGTAGTGTGCCAGGCCGCGGCAGCCGTTCAGGACGAAACCAAACCCAGCTATCCATAAACGGCTGCGCGTCCGGGGCGCGCAGGAGTGTTGACTTTCCGATTGCGGCCTCACCGAGCACCACAAGCGCGCCTCCCTGCCCGGGAACCTGCTCGATCAATTCAGCCAGGACCGTAGCTCGGCGTCCCTGCCAAGAAGCGCTGGTGATGTCATATGCCGCCGCCCCGCCAGAACGAACATACCGTGCAGACGCCTGCATCCGGCGGCGGACTAGATCGGCCTCCGTCAAGCCCAGCCGTCGGCCGAGACATGCTGGGACTGCGACCACAGCTGGCGCCAGGTGACGCGCACCGGCGCCAGTGTGGCTGAGAAGGCCAGGCTGCCGTCAGACTGCGGCGGGCTGGACAGCGCGGACCTTGACCCGCTGCCCGGACAACGCGGCCGTTCCGGTGAGCTCGTCGACGAACTGCTCGTCGGTGACGTCGTTGATGCTCGCGCCCGCGTGCTTGCTGGCCACGCCGAGCCGGACGCCACGCCGACTGTGACCCCAGCCGTGCGGGAG
>WNGF01018910.1_pt1 | contig 11713 bp, 9 predicted proteins | sample 5400641 | NCBI WGS metagenome assembly WNGF01 (sample SAMN13153371, study PRJNA577476) | soil metagenome | isolation source: 80 cm soil or saprolite under grassland replicate 2 | place: USA:California | collected 2016-06-15 | reverse complement strand
CGTGGTTGGTAAGCACGCGTTCCACGGTTGGACTGCCCGCTGGCAACTGGCTGGCGCCTGGCGACCAGCGACGCTCCGCACCTCAACTGTCCAGGTGCGGCTGATACCCCTTTCCCTGACTCGCCACTTCGGCCTACGGTGCCTGACGCTTTTCATGCAGGCGTGTGGCTGGTTCGGGCTATTGTGGGGGGGTTGCGCCGTACATAACGCACAGTATCATGCGCCAGCGAGATAGAGTTTTACGAACATTAAACGATGATGCCATTACTATTAACTAAAAATACGGCAAGGTGTCAAGAGTTTCCAGGGCAGCTGTGCCACGCTCGGGATGGTACGCGGCTCTCACCAACTGGCTGGTTCCTGCAAACCTATGCCGATCACCGCCATCTGCCCGCAATGGTAAAGGATACGCCGATCAGCGTTGTAGCATCCTCACTCGTCCCTGCCCGAGCGCCGCCATCAGCTATGTGGCGCGCTGGGCAGCAAACGCCGCCTACTACGGCGAGATCGTGCAGTTGGTGTCGCCGAGCCGCTCGCACGAGTGCAGCATCTGGCCGGCGATATCGCGTAGCTCGATTCGCTCTACCACCGCTTCCGTTGAGCCAAGTGGCAGCACGAGCTGGAACATTTGCTGCTCGATCGGCGTGCGAAACTGCCGTCCGTCGTCGAGTTGGATCAACGCTTCGACCGCCGCGGGGTCGCGTGACCAGCCGAAGATCACAAGGTGCGACGGCAAGGCCGGTGGCACTCGCGCTGTGACCACGCGCAGCTCGACATCCACCGGCTGGCTATCACTGCGAATTGGACCAGCCGAGAAGCTGGACATCTGCGTGCCCCAGCCACCACGCTCGTAGACTACGTAGGCGCTACCGCTGACCTGGTAGCCTTGTTCATGCGGGTAGATGAAGAAGAAGAGCTGGCCCTCGCCCACGACGGGCCCAGCCACCAGCCGCACCGGGCCGGCCGCGCCCTGGATGCCGCGCAGCACAGCGGCCTCCCTCGTGCGATTGAGTACATTGGTGAAGAGCGCGCCATACGCGCCTATCAGCGCGATTAAGCACAGCCCCACCATCGCGGCGACTCGTCGGTTGGCACGCTTGTGTGCCACATCCTGGGCAAGCTCCCGAGCCAGCGCCGCTCGCTCGCCCGCTGTCGCGCCGACAAGCATGAGCAACGCACCGATCAAGTAAAAAATCCCGACGCTCCAGAGCGCCAGAATCCCCCCGACCATCGCGACGACTGCGCAACACCACACTATCAACCGGCTGGCCCGGCGGCCCATAGAGTCCAGCAATGTGCCACCGACGCCCAGCGTGCCTGCGGCCAGCAGCGTGAAGACCAGTGCCGGCGGACGGTTGCCCTGCTCGGTCAGCTCGTACCACACTAACAGCAGCGAGGTGATCGCAACGATCAATCCACCGGACACGCCGGCCACGAACGCGCGGCGCCGGTACGCGCGGTATGGCCGGCCGTGGATCTCGCCGAGCGCGGCTGCCACGTCGCGGCTCGCACCAAGCTTGGCGACCACATCCTCCTGGAGCATTGGGTCGGTGGGGCTGAGACCTTGTTCGGTGGCCGCGTCCTCCAGGTGCGCGATCAACTCGCGCCGGATCTCGGCGCGCCGCTCCGGCGGCAGGTCGGCTAGTAGCGCCTCGACCCGACGTAAATATTCCTCAAACGGCTGATCGTCGCGCTCAGGCATAGCGTAACACTCCTTCGACGGCCGCCGTAAAGCGCCGCCACGCCGCGCGCTTGGCTTGTGCCGCGTGGACACCGTCTGCTGTGAGCCGATAGTAGCGCCGGTCGGCGCCGTCGTCGCGCCGCTGCCAGAAGCCCTCGATCAATCCCGCCTGCTCGAGTCGGTGCAGCGCCGGGTAGAGTGAGCCTTCTTTCAACTCTAACATGCCCTCGCTGCGCGCACGCACCTCTTTGACGATCTGGTAGCCGTACATCGGCCCACGCTCCAGCAGCGCCAGCAGCAGCACTTCCAGACTGCCTTTCAGCAGCTCTCGGTCGATCGACGGCATATCGAGAAGTCCTTATGCGATACCTCGTAATTCTAGGTAGTAACTATAGACGGCGACGAATGAGATGTCAAACGTCCCAAGTACAAGGATAACGGTAGACTTGGATGACAACGTGGAACTCCATGCTATCGATTGCGAGGTTCTGTCGGCCGCATGGGCGGTCTGAGCCCTTATCTGCGGCCTGCGTTGGCCCTCACGCACAGTAATGTGCGCTTGTATATTGGACTCATTCAGGAACGCCACGGCTCGATTGGCAGGTCGCCGCTGGTGGGACTACACTATCGCCTGGGAGGGCCGGAGTCGGCTCAATGTGCGCTGGGGAGCAGGGCTGCCCCTGTTCATAGAATGCCATCCTCCCGCCCAGGCGACCCGATTTGGAACATTGGGGACTGGCGCTGACCAGTGCCCCTCATCACTCGCAAGCTTGGGGGTGTGTATCCCCACCCTGTACTGGACCTGGGCTGCGAGCCGCTCGCTCACCTCCCGCGTGTCATCGCCCTTGTGAAAGGAGGTTGTATGCGCACCATTGGTCTCGACTTGGCCGTCCAAACCGTCCACAAAGCGGTGGTTCTGGACGATGCAGGGCACTTCTGTACCCCGATCCTGACCCTCCACACCTGACCCAGCGATCTGGATCAGCTGCTCGCGCGAGCGCGTGAGGGGGCACCTTCAACCGATGTGCAGATCGTGATGGAACCGACCGGTATGGCCTGGTTTCCTATCGCCGTCTATTATGCGCGGCACCGGGTTCCGGTCTATCTGGTCAACAGCCAGGAGGTGGCGGATCTCCGCCGCTACTATCAGCGCCACGCCAAAAGCGATCGGATCGACGCGCGGGTGTTGGCCCGGCTCCCGCTGGTCAACCCTGACAAGCTCCACCGCTTGGTGCTGCCATCTGCCACCGCCTTCGCCTGTCAGCGCGCCTGCAAGCAGTTGGACCACCTCGCCACCCAGATCACCGCCGTCAAGAACCGGCTGCAGGCGATCGATCGCTTTGCCTGGCCCGGACTGGAGCAGCAGGTCTTCGCCGATCCGTTTGCGCTGGCGGCCCGTTTCTTCCGCGAGCACTGCTACGATCCTGAGCAGGTGGTGCAACTTGGGGCGACCGCCATTCGCCACCAGTGGCAGGCGAGCACACTGGATGGGGATGGCGGTGCGTGGGCGGAGCCTCTGGTCATGCTCGCTCAGCAGGTACTCACCCTGTATGGCACTGATGGCCAGTTTCTGGATTTCGAGCAGCTGCAGGCGGAGGTACGACGTGACCAGGCCTGGCTGACATGGCTGGAGCAGCAACACCACACACTGCGGCTGCGCACCGTGCGACCACTCTACCGGGCGGTGCATCCCAGCCGGAACCTGGAAACGCTCAAAGGTGTGGGTCAGGACAGTGCAGCCGTCTACGCCAGTTTTATTGGTGATCCGCGCCGCTTTAGTTCGACACGCCTGTTTCGCGGCTGGACAGGTATGGTGCCAAATAGCGAGCAGAGTGCCGAAAGTGAAGCCAAGGGCCTGCATGTAAGTCAGGCCGGGCCGGATCTGATCAAGAAATACGCCTATCTGGATGCGGAGATTGCCCGCCGCTACGACCCGCAAATTGCCGCCATCTATTATGATCAGATGATGCGCAAAGGCAAGCACCATAAGCAGGCCGTATGTGCCTGTGCGACCCACTTACTCGACCGGGTGCTGGCAGTGTTGCGTGCTGACAAACCGTATGAGATGCGCGACAGTGATGGGACAGCGCTCAGTGATCAACAGGCGCGGGAGCTGATAGTGGACCGCTATACTGTGCCACAGGAGGTGCGCCGGCGCACCGGGTACCCTCTGGGTGAAGCGAAATAGGCGCCAGCAGGCAGATCAACGGGCCGAACGGCGGGTCAGGCGAGAGCCTGGGCGACAGCCGCTGCTTGACGAGCAGCTGAGCTAACAGCAAGCGACGAGATACCCACAATGTCCGCCGTGTCCAGGACATGTGCGGAGGTGGTATGGTGGCAAACAGCCTCACTCGGTTGAGGGCGGGATCGTGTGACCTGCGGAACGGCCAGGTTGGACCCAATCAAACCAGTTTGAAGCTGCACTGGCTAGCCCGGCTCGCCGTTCATCTCGATCCTTGCGCCGCGTGGTAGCATGGGCGGGCCGGGAGCGGGAGAGGGCAGCGTGTGGCCGGCGTGGGTCTGCTCCTGCGTCTACGGCATCCTGGGTAGCTGTCCCCCGCTCCCGGACAAGCAGGCGTCAGCACGCGCGCGCAAGGGCGGCGTGCCGGGCGTAGATGATACAAGAACCCCCTTGACAAGAATTAGAACATCTATTCATCGTCACCGGGATGCCGCGGATGATTGTTCGGCTGCCCGCAGCATCCCACGGGGTGCGGTGCGGAGGCGCAACGATGTCATCACTACTCCGCTGCTGCACCCACCAGCCAGCGCTGCGCTCCAGCGGCGGTGACAATGGCGATCTTGCGCCACCACACCAGACATCGCCTGGTTTCCGCAGCGCCGCTCTCCAGCGTGGAACTTGCAAAGTTCCCTAATCCGCTGTAGAGTACCATTAGCAGTTCCCTACTCAATCGCAAGCGATGTGGAAGGGGGTCGTGGTGGCACGCAGCACGCCACGCGTGGATGAAACGGTGCTCATTGGCCGGGATGGCGCCGCGAGCAGCATCGCGGTCGGCAGCCCAGCCTGGTATGCCTGGTTAGTGGACGCCGGGATGGCGCCGCGAGCAGCATCGCGGTCGGCAGCCCAGCCTGGTATGCCTGGTTAGTGGACGCCACCACATTTGCCTTTCGCAGTGCCGAGGGTGGCTTTACCGCGCGCAAGGAGCGCAGTGGGCAGACTGGCTGGTATTGGAAAGCCTACCGCAAGCACAACGGCATGCTGCACCGCGCCTATCTCGGCAAATCAAGCGATCTGACCCGCGACCGGCTCACCGCGATTGCCATCGATCTCGCCCAGCGCGCCACCGGACCACCACCTGAATCGGCCAGCGTTCTCGGCCCGGTGATAGCCACAGTGGATGGGGAACTTCCGCACCTGACGGGAGCCCGGTTGCCAGAGGGTACCCTGACCTTCTGCTTCACCGACATCGAAGGCAGCACCCAGCTGTGGGAGCAGCACCCTCAGGCGATGCCTGCCGCTCTGGCCCGCCATGACGCCATCCTTCACGCGCTGATCACCGCCCACCACGGGGTGGTGTTCAAAACGGTTGGCGACAGTGCCCACGCGGTCTTCTCCACCGCGCCGGACGCACTCAACGCCGCGCTTGCCTGCCAGCGTGCGCTCCACGCCGAGCCGTGGGGCGAGACCGGCCCGCTGCTGGTGCGCATGGCACTCCATACTGGTATGGCGGTGGCACGCGACGGTGACTATTTCGGAGTACCGCTGAACCGGGTCGCCCGCATCCTGGCCGCTGGCCATGCTCGGCAGATCCTGCTCTCGCTGACAACCGAAGAGCTGGTGCGCGATCATCTGCCGCCTGTCACCACGTTGCGTGACCTGGGCATCCACCAACTCAAAGACCTCCGCCACGCCGAGCAGATCTTCCAGCTTGTCAGCGCGAACCTGCCCTCTGATTTCCCGCCACTCCGCACACTGGACTCGCCTGCGCCCATCCAACCGCTCCAGCTCTTGGACACGAAGCTCTATGTCCCATCCGTGCGCCCCCAATTGGTGCCGCGCCCACGGTTGCTGGCGCGCTTGGACACGGGACTTGCCGGCAAGCTGACGCTGCTGTCCGCCTCCGCTGGCTTCGGCAAGACCACGCTGCTGATCCAGGGGCTAGAGGCTTGGGGCTTGAGGCTTGTGGGATCACTCGACTTACAAGTCTCAAGCCTCAAATCTCTAGCCTCACGGGTGGCTTGGGTGTCGCTTGACGCGGCTGATTCGGATCCCTTGCGGTTTTGGCGCTATGTGATCGCCGCGCTGGATAGGCTCCAGCCGGACAGTGGCGCCAGCGCCCTGGCGCTGCTTCAATCCCCCCAGCCACCGCCAATCGAAACGGTGCTGACGCCGCTGCTGAATGCCCTCAGCACCCTGCCGACCGATGCGGTGCTGGTGCTGGACGACTACCATCTGATCGACGCGCCGCCCATCCACAGCGCGTTGGCCTTCCTGCTCGACCATCTCCCGCCGCAGCTGCACCTCATTCTGACCACCCGCGCGGATCCGCCGCTGCCGCTGACGCGGCTGCGCGCCAGAGGGCAGCTGACCGAGCTGCGCGCGGCCGACCTGCGCTTCACGGCGGAGGAGACCGCCGCCTTCCTGACCGAGCTGATGGGTCTGCCCTTATCTGCCGACGATGTCGAGGCTTTGGAAGCGCGCACCGAGGGCTGGATCGCCGGGCTGCAATTCGCGGCGCTGGCCATGCGCGACCGCAGCGATCTGGCCGGGTTCATTCGTGCCTTCAGTGGCAGTCACCGCTTTGTGGTCGACTACCTGGCCGAAGAGGTACTGGCTCGCCAGCCACCCCACCTCCAGACGTTCTTGACGCAGACCGCGATTCTCGACCGCATGTGTGGGCCACTATGTGATGCTGTTCTGGGTGTTGCAACGTTTGAACGTCCGAACGTTCCAACGTTCAAACCTGTAAACATGCAAACGGCCTACAGCCAACTCATCCTCGACCAACTAGAGCGGGCGAACCTGTTTCTCATTCCGCTTGACGGTGAACGGCACTGGTATCGCTATCATCATCTGTTCGCCGAGGTTCTGCGTGCCCGGTTATACAGCGGTGCGACCACTAATGAGGTGGCGGCGCTACATCAGCGCGCCAGCACATGGTACGAACAGGCCGGGCTGATTGGCGAGGCGGTGCGGTATGCCTTTCTGGTGCATGATAGCGAGCGCGCCGCAGATCTGATCGAGCGACATGCCATGGCGCTGATTTTCGCAAGTAGCGATGTGCTGCTGGTGCAGGCCTGGGTCGAGCAGGTGCCGCGCACTTTGATCCTAGCGCAGCCTCGGCTGGCACTGATTGCTGGCTTCACCATGATACTCAGAGGCCAGCTCGCTGCCGTGGAACGACTGCTGGCGGACGCGGCACCAGCACTGAGCGCACCTGATCTGCCTCCAAACATCGTCGGTGAGCTGGCGCTACTCCGCTCGATGATTGCGCGCTTCCGGGGTGACGCCGCTAGTACCTTGGCCCTCGCCCAGCAGGCGCTCGCCCAACTCGCACTGGACAATCACGGTTTTCGTGCTGGGGCCGCCATAAATATTGGCGTGGCATCGATATGGTGTGGCGAGCTCGCGGCCGCTAAGGTAGCGCTGGCCGAGGCCGCTGCGCTTGGCGAACTGAGCGGGAGTCTGTGGATCGCCTTGGGGGCTCTGGAGGAGCTTGCGTCGCTCCAGGCCCGAGCTGGCGAGCTCCGGCAGGTGCTCTGGACATCAGAGCAGGCCGCACAACTGAGCGCGCGGATGGGTGAGCGGTTGATACCAGCGGCGGGCATGGCCCAGGTCGGCCGCGCCGAGGTATTCTATGAATGGAACGACCTCGCGAGTGCGACGCACGCGGCGACGCAGGGCATTGATCTGCTGCGGGGGACGGTTGAGCGCTCGCTCTTGGTGCGTGGGTATATTGTCCTGGCGCAGGCGCACCAGGCACACGGCGATCACGAGGCCGCGCTAGGCAGCCTCGATCGTTGTGAGGCGTGGTTCGCAGAGACACCGATTGCGGCACCGGGCACCCTGGCCTGGCTGGCCGCCCACCGGGCCTGGCTGTGGGTGCGGCAAGGCGACCTGACTGCGGCGGCGCGGTGGGCGCAGGAGTGCGCGTTTGCGGGCGACAGCGAGCTGGGCTATGTGCAGCAGCTGACGCTGGCGCGGCTGCGCCTGGCGCAGAGCTACAACGACTCTGGCGTGCAGTTCCTTGGCGAAGCGCGTAGCTTGCTGATACAACTGCTCCCCGCGATCGAGGCGCGCGGATGGACGCCCTACCTGATCGAGGGGCTGGTGCTTCAGGCACTGGCCTACCAGATGCAAGGAGACCGAACCAGCGCGCTAGGCGTATTTGAACGGGCACTCACCCTGGCTGCGCCGGAAGGCTACGTCCGCATGTTCGTGGACGAGGGCGCGCCCATGGGAGCGCTGCTGGCGCAGGTTGCGGAGCGCGAGTCACCGCTCGCGGGATATGCGGCAACGCTGTTGGAGTCGTTCGGCGAATTGAGAATTGAGAATGAAGAATTGAGAAAGAATCCGACCTCCAACTCTCAACTCTCAACTCTCAATTCTCAATTTCTGGCTGAGCCGCTCAGCGAACGTGAACTGGAAGTTCTGCGCCTGATCGCCGACGGTCACTCCAATCAGGCGATCGCCGACCGACTGGTCGTCGCGGTCAGCACAGTCAAGAAGCACGTCAACAACCTCTATGGCAAGCTCGACGTGCAAAGCCGTACCCAGGCGCTGGCGCGCGCGCGCGAGTTGCACCTGTTGTAGCGTTGCTGTAGGCCACGTTTCTCTTGGTTCCCCATAGCTTCACCCCCCGCTCCTCATTTCGGTGACTGACACTACACCCCCTTGGGCGCTATCCTCTCGTTGTCGCTGGCTGCACATGGCCAGCTAAGCATCGAAAGAGGTTAACGATGAAAAAGCGCGCGCTCATTTCTGGCGGGGGTATTGCCGGGCTTGCTCTTGGCTTCTGGCTGGAACGAATCGGCATCGAGCCGGTAGTCATCGAACGTGCGCCGCGGTTCGAGGCGCTTGGCCACTACATCGCTCTCAAAGGCAACGGTGTCGACGTGATTCGACAGATGGGTCTCGAGAGTGCCTGTCGAGCACGCGAGGTTCGATTCGAGCGATCAATGATGCTGACCTCGACCGGCAGGCTGCTGCGGATGGGCAGTCGGGACGAATTCGACGACAATCTCGGTGGCTACATTCTGTTTCGCCGGGCTGACTTGCAAGCCAGCTTATTCGAGGCGGTGCGAGAAAAGCTCGAGATTCGGTATGGCACGCAGCTTGTGGCGTTGCACGACCAAGGTGAGCGGGTCGACGTCGAGCTATCAGCGGGAAACAGCGAAACCTTCGATTTCGTGTTTGGCGCCGATGGAATTCATTCGCACACGCGACAGCTCGTCTTTGGAGATGGCTTTATTGAGCCACTGGGCGGCCAGTACATCGCCCTGACGGTGGATGTCGCCCACGGCTTGCCGGCCAACCAGGTACGCAGCTATTTCGGCCGCGGGCAAAGCGTGCATTTGTTTCTGACGTCGCCTGATCGCGTGTCGTTGGTCGTGTATCACGGCGCCGGCGGCGTGACGCTCGCCGGCAAAGACATCGGCTCGGTCAAGGCGTTTTTGCTCGACGCCTACAAAGATTTTGCACCAGAGGTTCTCGGCGTGTTCAATGCACTCGACGAGCGGGCATTCGTGTTTGTCGATGCGATTGGGCAGGTGCGCATGCCGTCGATCGTCACGGGACGAATCGCATTGCTGGGAGACGCCGCGCACTGCCCGACCTTCATGTCGGGGATGGGTAGCTCACTTGCGCTTCAGGGCGCGCGGGCGCTCGCCGTGCATCTCGAACACCAGATGGATGAGCCGGTGCGTGCCTTGCAGTCGTACCAAGCCGCGATCCTCCCAATCGCCGAGCGCTATCAGGCAAGCGCGCTTGAAATGCGACCGATGCTGCTGGATCGGCGGCCATGGCTTTCCTGGGCACGCAATGCTGGCTTGCGGCTGACTCCTGAGTGGTTGATGGAGCGCAAGACGCGCCAATTTTACCACGCGGAGAGTGCGGCACAACGTTGACAGCGGTTTGTTTTTTAGGGCGGCGATCACTGCACCCTGTCTATACCGGCATCATCGTGTTGATGTGGCGGCTGCGCTATAAGCAGAGCGCTGGCTAATTGGTTCACGCGGCCCACTCGCAACCCCGCCAGGCGTGCGCGTTCCCGCGCGAGTGCTCCGGTCAGCTGCACGCCTGGCAGACTGAAAGAAGAAAGGACGACTATGATCACCGCACATCCTCAGTCGAATACCAATCTAGAATCCCTACACAAAGCGCGCAGAACGCTCATGCGTGCCAACGGCGCCTTTCTGGCGCTCGTCGGCGGTGCGCAGCTGATCTTTGAGCTCTTGAGCGACTTTCGCGGCATCGGCCCGCTCGGGCATATCTTCGCCGGATCGCACTACACGATCGGCTTCTTTGAGGCCCACGGGCTGGCCTTGCTGATCGGCCTGCTGCTGATCTTTGTGGCAGCGGCTGACCCAAAACGCTACTGGCATGGCTTCGCCGCATGTGTCCATGTGTTGCTCGGCGGGGCGAACCTGCTGTTCTGGAGTAGCTTTGTCGCCTGGGGGCTCGTACCGATGGGAGTCGTTGCCACTACTTTTCACGGCCTGTTTCTGATTGCGCAGCTGCTCTTTTTTGTGCGCGCTTCCACCCTGGAAGGTTAAGTACGGCCAAACGTAGAGAAAACATGCTTGACCAAAGAAAGGATCAACCCGAATGATCACGGTTCCTTCACAGCACACCGAATCGCATGTCAGCACCTCGATGGCACCGCCGTCGATCACGGTCGCCCAGCTGATCCGCTGGAGCGGGCTGGTCAACATCCTGGCTGGGCTGCTGTATGCGCTCGAAACACTCTTGCATCCGGCGCGAGACATTAGCAGGCTCGCGCTCATTACACAGCAGAGCGTGCTTGGGGTGTCCTGGTACGTCTCGCACACGCTGGGCATCGCCGCGGGTCTCCTCGGGCTACTTGGGTTGATCGGGTTGTATGTCCGGCAGTTCGATAAGCTGGGCGGGCTCGGATTAGCCGGCTTTATCACCGCCTTGATCGGCACCGCGATGCTCGCTGGAACACTTGTGCCCGATGCCTATGTCTTTCCGGTGCTGGGCAGCCGCCCGGCCACGGCTGCTTTGCTCAGCGTGCCTGGACCATTTGGTGCATATTGGGTGTTTGTCGCGGCAAGCGGCCTCACCTTCGTCCTAGGCACCGCCCTCTTCAGCATTGCCAGTGTCCGGGCACGGGTCGTATCGCCCTGGGGCTTTGTGCTGATCAGCGTCGGCACACCGCTGGTTGGTTTCGGGCCGCTGCTGGCGAATGTCCTTGGCCTGGTCGGCGCGGTGATGATGGGGCTGGGGTATATCTGGCTGGGGTGGGCGCTCTGGAAGCACCCGGCCGACTCCGAGGCGCAACAGGCGGCGCGGTAAACCAGGGCTCTCATTCCACTCGCTATGACTGAACATTATGATGAAAGGAACTGATGATGAACGCGACAACGATGCATAGGACAACGACGCACCGGCCGCTCCTGATCGTGGCGGCAATCGTGGTGGTGGCCCTGGGCGCAGTCCTTTGGTTCCGAGGCGCCAATCCGCAGCTCGTCCACGAGCCGGTCAGCCAGCCGCTGGGTGCGGCCACCCGTGCCGACGTGGCGATTGCGTTGAATATCGGGCAGCTGCGGATTGGCGCCCTCTCTCAGCCGAACACGCTGATTGCGGGTGAGATCGCCTATCCCGATCGGAGTACCGTGGCGCGTGACTTTGTCATGCGCGGCGATACCGCCGCCTTCACCCTGCGCGAACAGGACACCCAGGCGAATAGCCTGATCAAACAGGGCAACGTCATCTGGGATCTGCGCCTCAATCCGGCCACGCCGATGCGCCTGACGATCGCGACCGATCTGGGCAACAGCATGATCGACCTGGCCCAGCTCCACCTTACCGATCTTGATCTGAAATCC
>WNGF01008861.1_pt1 | contig 11714 bp, 9 predicted proteins | sample 5400641 | NCBI WGS metagenome assembly WNGF01 (sample SAMN13153371, study PRJNA577476) | soil metagenome | isolation source: 80 cm soil or saprolite under grassland replicate 2 | place: USA:California | collected 2016-06-15 | reverse complement strand
GGGTTGGCCAGGCCGAAGCCGGTCACGGTGCCGTCGCAGGTGCAGATGAGCAGCAGCTTGGCGCCCCAGTACCAGCGCGAATGGCTGGGGCAGTAGCCGTACCCGGCGTACCCGAACAGGTCAGAGCGGCGGGCGGTGATGACGGACTGCCCGCACGGGACCGGGGTGGCGTCCAGCAGCCGCAGCAGCTCCGCCGAGCCGGGGGTGTGATCGGCCAGCCACCGCAGCGCAGCCTCCATCAGCGGCGCGGCGGCCTTGACCCGATTGTTGTACTCGCTTTGGCGCAGCAGCCGGGGAAACAGGTGCCCGACCCGCTTGGGGGCGGCGCGCAGCCAGTGCCGCTCGTCGTCATAGCGCAGCAGCACCTGCGCCACCGCCAGGCAGACCAGCTCGGCGTCGGTCACCTCCGGCGGCTGGCCTGGCCCGGACCGGGCCAGGCCGAGCGAGGGGATGATGCGGTCGGTCAGCTCGACGTACAGTGCGACAAGGAGAGTGTCCAGGTCGGCGATCACGATGACCTCCCAAGGTCAGACGTGTACAGACACGCCGATCTTGGACACTCTTCACTTCTCAAGTCACGGACCGGCGGGGCGTGTCATGACACGCGACGACCAGCGCCGAATCCCCGGTCAACGATCTATGAGCGTGTGCCCCAGTCCCCCCGCACCATCGCCGAATCGGCACGCTGATCCTCCTGGGACGGATTGTCCAGCCCACAGTTCCGGCGTTTGCAGAGCGCTTCGACCATCCCGAAAATCGTGCTCATCCCGATCACGGGGCTGCCGCCCTCACGAACCGCGCTGCTGTGGCGGCGCGACACCAGTGACCCACGCATCCGTGAGTTCGCTGGGATCGCCGAGGAGATCCTCGACGAGGACCCTCGCCCGGCTGAGCCTGACCTGGAGATCCTCATCCTGCGGCGTCAGCTTCGGGCGCTGCGCCGCAAGACCGGCCGCCCCAAGTTCAGGGCGCGCGACCGGGCCCTGCTCGCCGCCGCCGGCCATGCGCTGCCTCGAGAGCGGTGGGCATCGTTCCGCAAGGGTGGAGCCTGCGCCTGTATCTGCCGGTGACGAGCACCGCCGCCAAGGCCGGCGCGGCGCAGGGCCATAGAAATTATTCGATTCAAATATCTGACTCGGGTTTCGCACTTCATGCGGCGTCGGCAGGCCCGGCTGCCTGGGCGTGGAGGAGTTCTTCCAGGGTGGGCGTGACCGAGGGTGTCGCGTAACTGCTCCGGCGGGTGTTCCGCCCTCCACTGGGACGCCAGTTTCGGTCGTAGCGTGCAGTTCGCCCTCCACTGAGGGGTTGATTACGGCTCCACAGATGGGCTTGACAAACCACGGCATGGAGTTATGCGACACCCTCGACCAGCCGAGATGGCAGAAATTGGGCGGCCAGGAGCTCGCGGCGGAGCGCGTTGAGCATGTCAGCCAGCGACACGGTGTGCTTGGTGCGATACCAGGGCGCGTGGGCGCGGTGGACGGCCACGTCGGCGGCTGGCTGGCCGTGCTGGGCGTACCAGCACACGACCAGGCTCACGCACAGCAGGCCGAAGGGACGGTGCGCTGGACGGCGCGGGGGGGGTGCGGTTGCGGGCCTGGCCGACCCCGGCGACCTGCCGGCTCTGTTCGAACAAGACCTCGACCTGCCAGCGGGCGGCGTAGCGCTCCACCAGCTCGGCCGGGGTGGCGGCAAGGTCGGTGGTGACCAGGGTCAGGTCGAACCCGTCGGGGGCGCCTGGGCGGCGGACCAGCACCACCTGGACCGGGCGGGTGCCGAACACGGCGGGCCACAGGCACGTGAAGCCGCGATCGCGGCGAGACCGTTGTGGCCGTAGCGGGTCACCTGGTGCAGCGCGAACGGGGTGGTCACCCTGCCGGCCAGGCGGGTCAGGTCGGGGAGCCGGTCGCCTTTGGTACGGGGTCGGCCGCGGGTGCCGGGACGCCGTGGCGGTGGCAGCCGGTGCAGGCGCGCGTCGGCACGGAGCCGGCAGCAGACGGTGGCCTGGGCGGGCAGCCCTTGCAGCGCCCGGCCGGCGTCGGCGCCGTCGCAGACCAGGTCGACGCGGCGGTCGCCGAGGTGGGCGCAGACCAGCCTGACCAGCTCGCAGGCCAGGTCCAGCCGACCGGGGGTGTGCCTGGGCTGCCACAGTCTGGCCAGGATCGGCAGGCACACCGCGCGGTGCGGCACAAATGGCAGGTCGACCAGCACGCCGACCACGACCCAGTTGTTGGCCCAGGCGATGCGGTGGCGGCCGGGGGCCAGCGGGTCGTGGTGGCATGGGGCCCCAAAGACCTTGCGGCCGCTGCGGCGCATGAGGGTGTCGTCGGCGACCAGCCGGACGGGTGCGCCGTCAGCGACCAGCAGAGCGCAGATGAGGTCCAGCAGGACCAGGCCGAGCTGGTCGGCTGACCAGCGGGCGTGGGAGAAGAAGCGGTGGGCGCGGGCATGGTGCCAGGCCTGCTGGAGTTGGGCGCCGACGAGCATGCCACAGACGGTGTGCAGGCCGGGCTGGGCCCAGAACCCGCAGGCAAGGCCGTAGAAGGTGGCGAAGGTGTGGGTGGTGAAGCAGCCGCGGAAGCGGTCCAGCAGGCAGGTGATCGAGCGGGGTAGGCTCACCGGCAGCATCGGCGGTGACCTCGTGGTTGGCTGACCTTGGGAGCCGCCGATGCTCGCTTGCTGTCAGCGCATGAGCAACTCAGCCAACCACGACACCATTACAAGCAAAACTGCGAAAGCCTAGATCTGAGCAACACCGCCAATATCGATGGCAACAGGCTCGCTGTTAGCGATTGTTGCATTGGATCCGACGGCGGTTCCCGAGAACGCAACCGCGAGACGCGAACCGTCGCCCGATGCCCGCGACACCAAGCACCTGCTGCTCACGACCACAAGCAGCACCACCAATTGGCTGCCGCGCCGCTGCCCAGCGCACCCCTCAGGCGATGACCGCGCCGACGACGCCGTTCACGACCGCCGGCCGCACGAGCGGCCGCCGTGCCGAGCGCTTCAGCCAGCTCCTTTCCACGGCGTGGAAGGACCCCGGCGGGACGCTATTCGGCGCCGCCGCTTCCCGGTCCACGGCTTGCCGCTGCCTGTCTCATGGCCTGAAGGATCACTGGGTTTTCCGACTGAAGCCCACCGTCCTGACTGACCATGTCGAGCGGATACTCGCGTAGGAAAATCAGAACGTCGGGCAGGTGGTACGCTGCGGTCACCGCCGCGCTGATCCGCTTGACCATGCTGCGCTTCGCATCGACGCTGATGCCCGGCGGGACCTCCAGAAACAACACTGGTTTCGGCGGCGCGGCGTCCAAGCGCCCATCCTGGCTCACGTTCTCCGGCGGCCATTCGCGGAGGAAGATCCGTGTGTCAGGGACGCGGTAGGCCTCATCGAGCGCAGTGAAGATCTCTCCCACCAGCGTCTTTTTCACGTCGGCCGGAATGCCGGGAGGGACGTCGAGGTATGCAATCGGCATGCTGTGCTCTCCTTGTCTGGCTTGGTGGGCTCTACAACGGCGCGTTTAGAGATGAAGACCCCGGCATGACAGCAACTCATCGGTCCTGCTCGGCGAGACCTTGCGGCGGTCTGCTGATCGAGCACCACGCCAGGATGCAGCGCTGGCCCGCTCCATGTCGTCTCTGAGATTCCTTCTTGACGCGGTCGTAGTCATTACCGCTGGCGGGAGGGCGGCCGCCAGCGGTGGTGCCAAAAGTTACTGGCAGGCAATCGCCGAGACCAGGAAGAAGACCGGCAGAACACCGGCAGAACACCGGCGGAATACGGGCAGAATGCTGTCGACGACCGTGAAATCACAAGCTGGGTGCTCTGTCCCGTGAGGCTGGAGACGCGTGAGGCGGAGGATGGCCGCCAAGCGCGGTATGTCCTCGGTAATGGTTATACAATAACAATGCCTGCCCGGATGTGCTGGAGGAGCTGCTGCCAGCGGCGCGGCATCGCACCGACCGGTACCCCAACATCGGCGTCGAATCACCCCGCGTGGCATCGAGCCGGGCGACACGCTCGGCCGCCACGCGGCGGCGATCCCGTCGGAATAGTGCAGGTCCACCGTGTTCTCCTTTGGTTGGGTTGTCGCGTTGCAAGCTCCTCTCGCCGGTCTTCGCCTCGTAGCTTCTTCACGACGGGAGGCGGGCATCCTCCCTCCCTCTCACAGCAGAGCAACGCTCATGCGAGGATGTCGTTGGCGACCTGCTGCGGCTCGTCGACCTGGACGTAGTGGCGGGCGCCGGCAACCAGGAACAGGTCGGAGGCCGGGAACAGCGTGTGGAACCGACGGGCGACGCCCCTGTTCAGGTAGGGATCGCGGTCCCCGAAGACGATCCGCACCGGCCTGGGAAACCGTCGCAGCTCCGTGATCCGCCGGGTCCGGGAGACAGCGGTCCCAAGCAGATCGTTGTTCAGCGCCTAGAAGGCGGGGCGCGTCGGCAGGAAGCCGTGAATGTCACACTCAGCTTCCACGTCGTCCCGATCCCTTCAAGGTGCGGGCGAACGCTCGCAGGTCGCCCACAAACAGCTCGGGCTCCTCCATCGCGGCGAAGTGACCGCCCCGGTCGAACTCGGTCCAGTGCACGATCTTCGGGAAGGCTTGGTCGGCGATGCGCCGAATGGGCAGGAGAATATCGTGCGGGAAGACGGCCACCCCGAGCGGTACGGTGAGCGGCGGCGGTGGATTCGGTGGCACCGCGGCGGTTGGTAGCAGCTCGGCGGTCTCCACGTAGAGCTGCGCAGACGATCCGGCCGTGGCGGTCAGCCAGTAGATCGTGACATTGGTGAGTAGCTGGTCGCGGTCGACCGCGTCCTCGGGAGCCTTGGCCGAGTCGGTCCACTCCCGGAATTTCTCGACGACTCAGGCGAGCTGGTCGACCGGCGAGTCGGTCAGGCCATAGGCCAGCGTCTGCGGGCGGGTCGACTGCAGCTTCATGTAGCCAGACAGCTCAGCGACGAACCGGGACATCCGTCCCAGGCGAGCCTGGTCCGGCGCGCTGAGGTCCGCCAGCTCCGATGGATCGCCGAGGGAAGGGTTGGGAGAAAGTTCACGTGGACCCCGACGACGTGCTCAGGATGCAGCCCGGTGAGGGTGAGGGAGATCAATGCGCCAAAGTCGCCGCCCTGTGCGGCGTAGCGGTCGTAGCCCAGGCGGCGCATCAGCTCCGCCCAGGCGCTGGCGATGCGGACGAAGTTCCGGCCGGGCTCCCGGGTGGGACCGGAGAACCCGTATCCGGGGAGGGATGGGATAACCAGGTGGAACGCGTCGGCCGGGTCGCCGCCGTGCGCACCAGGGTCCGGTCAGCGGTCCGATGATGTCGAGGAACTCCGCCACTGAACCGGGCCAGCCGTGGGTGAGGACCAGCGGTAGCGCCTGCGGTTCGGGCGAGCGCACGTGCAGCAGGTGCACCTTCGCGCCGTCGACCACGGTGGTGAACTGGGGGAAATGGTTCAACCGCGTCTCTGCCGCGCCAGTCATAGCTCGTGCGCCAGTACTCGGCCAGTTCCTTGAGGTATCGCAACGGCACGCCCCGGCTCCAGCCGACACCCGGCAGCTCATCGGGCCACCGGGTGTCGGCGAGCCGGCGGTGGAGGTCGTCGAGGTGGGCCTGCGGAATCTCAATACGGAAGGGATCCATTCCTTGCTCCTTTACCCTGTAGCCGAGCAACTCGCTCCCGGTGCTCCCCATACATGCGGTGTGTCGGACGCAGCCTCGCCAAGCGGGCAGCCGCCGCAGCGGGCTGCCCACAACCTGGAGCCCCGGCCGTAGTGGCCTGGGGCTCCAGTCAGCCGGTTGTCGGGCTAGTCGACGATTGCGCCACCACTCAGGTTGGCGACGGTCCCCGTCATCGCGCTGGCCTGATCTGAAGCGAGGAAGGCCGCCACGCTGGCGACCTCGGCCAGCGTCGGCAGTCGTCGCAGCAGCGTCTGGCGCTCCATGAGGGCCTGGAACTCCGCACGCGTCATGCCCTCACCCTTGGCGTGCAATCCGTAGACCTCGGTGATCGTTTCGGTCTCCGGCATGGCGTCCGGCCGCAGGCAGACCACCCGGATGCCCCGTGGCCCAAGCTCCGCCGCCAGGCTTCGGGAGAGCGCTTCGACCGCCCCCCAAGCCGGCGCCATGCCGCCCATGAGCGGGACGGCCAAGCGGGCCGGCGTCGAGGTGAGCGTCAAGATCACGCCCGAGCCCTTGTCGACCATGCGGCGCGCCGCCGCCGTCGCGGTCAGAAAGTGCGCCTTGGTGTAGGCCATGACCGGCAGGGTGAAGCTGTCAGCCGACAGCTCGACCAGCGGGATCCCCTGCACACCTTGCTGGGGGATGCCGATGGCGTTGAAGGAGATGTCAATGCCCTCCGCCTTGTCGGCCACGGCGCCGGTGTGCTGCTCGACGGCCCGCTCGTCGAGCGCGTCGACCTGGGCCGTCTCGGCCTTGCCTCCCGCGGCGGCGATGTCCTTGGCCACCGCGTCGACCGCTGCCAGGGTGCGGCCGGCAAGGAAGACGTTGGCGCCCTCGCGGGCGAAGGCGCGGGCGACCGCGCCACCGATCGCCCCTCCCGCCCCGTGGATCACGGCGTTCTTGTTCGCAAGCAGCATGTGGCATCTCCTCTTCGTCGAGCAAGCACGCTCTGTGGGCCGGCCGGTGAGGGCTCGCGCACGCCGAGCGGGGTTGCTGCCCACCAGTGCGGCCCAATGGGACGATCCGCCTCCTGGCCTGGACGCCCGCTGTCGACCGACATCACGCTAAGATCGCTGGTGCGGCACTTTCCAGGCGCAACAGCGGAAGAACACCGGAAGAAAGGCCGGCGATCCAGCCGCGCAGGCACGCACCCAGCCACCGCCAAGTCCGAACTGGCCCTGGGCTGCGGGGGCCGGCTTCGCGATGCTGTGCGGCGTCTCCCCGCTGCCAGCGTCCCCGGCAAGGCCCAGCGGCATCGGCCCGCACCGTGTCGGCGACCGAGCGGCCAACTCGGCGCTGCATCCGCCCATGATCAGCCCACCGCTCATTACGACGACGAGTACGGGTCCTCTCCCTGGATGAGTTTGGCGGCAAGCGACGCGAGCCACGATTTGGCGGCGAGGTGAAGCCCCGGGCCAAAGGTCACCCGTGCCACGCCCAGCGAGGCGAGTTCCCCAAACGATGGCCCCCGCGGGCGAAACGCGATGTTCACAGGCGCATCGACCGCACCGACGAAGCGCTCGATGTCTGAAGGATTGGCAAGCCCCAGCGGATACACACAGTCCGCCCCCGCCTCGCGGTACCGCCGCGCTCGCCGTACGGCCTCGGCCAGCCGCTCATCGGCGGCACCCCACGCTCGGAAGTGCACATCGACTCGGGCGTTCAGCACGATCGGGACTGCGGCCGCATCCAATGAAGCCCGCACAGCACGCAGCCACACCGCCTGCTCGTCGCAGTCAGCCAGCTGCCCAGTCTGAGGATCGGAGTCTTCGAGGTTGCAGCCGACCGCGCCCGCGTCCAGGAGTCTGGCGATGAGCTCGTCGGCAGGTAGGCCGTAGCCTCGCTCCACGTCGGCCGTCGTCGGAATCTCGACTGCCCGCGCGACGCGGTCGATGGCAGCGAACATGTCGTCGCGTGGGATGTACTCCCCATCGTCATAGCCGAGCGAGTTGGCGATCGCGCCGCTGGATGTGGCGATCGCGGCGAACCCTGCCTCGGCGAACACACGTGCACTGGTCACATCCCAGGCGTTGGGCAAAACGACCGGTCGGCCCGGCACGTGCAGCGACCCCAGGAGCGCCGCCTTCTCAACAAGATCCTGCGAGCTTCGCATCATCGGTCCTTGCTCTCGGATGGCCCACGACAGCCATCGCTCGACCGGCCGTCTTGGCTTAAGGGGCGGCAGAGCAGCGGCTGCCAAACCGGTAGGCTCACCCGTCCTTGCGTTTGCGTGGCGTTGTTGCCGGCTGGACCCTACAGCGGAACGCTGGTTGGGGCATCACCCAAAGGTGGGAACGTGGGGTGGGATCCTCCTGCGGCTGGGTGCCGCTCGGGAGGTGGGCCCAGCTGCTCCTGGGTGACGGCGCGGCGCCGCCTATCGCAGCAGCCCCAGCTCCCGCGCCCGAGTCACGGCCTGGGTGCGGTTGGCCGCGCCCAGCTTGGCGAGGATGTGGCTGACGTGTCGCTTCACCGTATCTAGCGAGATCATCAGCTCCCCAGCGATCGCCTTGTTGAGCTTGCCGGCACCCAGCAGCGCCAGTACCTCCAGCTCGCGGCCGCTCAGCGGCATCGCCAGCCCGGGCGGGACGCCCACACCACCAGCCTGATCGAATCCGTCCAGAAGCCGTCCCAGGTAGGCAGGTGGCACCTGGGCGACAGCCTTGGCCTGCCCCATGGCGAGCTTGCCGAGCAGGCGGGCCATCGGCACGCCTTCGTCGACGAACACGCGCAGGTAGCCTTCGGGCGCGGCAAGGGCGAGCGCCTCGGCCAGGGCGGCAAGCGCGCCAGCCTCGTCGCCCACCTCGTCCAGGGCGAGCGCCTGCAGCGCCCGCACTTCGATGACGCTGCCCGTCCGTCCCTGAGCCACGGCCAGGTCATGCAGCCGCTGCAGCAGTCCAAGCGCCCCGTCGGGTGCGTGTTCGGCGAGCAGCACGCGGGCCAGCACCAGGTACTCGGCCTCCCGCGGGTAGCTGGGCTGGTCATCCGGCGCAAGACCGCGCTGCTTGACCCACAGGGCGGCTTCTGCGACCTGGCTGTGGGCCAGGGCCAGCCTGGCCCACAGCGTCGGCACCGGGTTGAACAGGGCGACCACAGCGGGGCTCACCTGGACCCGCTCGGCCTCGGCGACCGCCTCCAGCGCGCCGACCCGGTCGCCCTGGGCCTGCCGGATCCAGGCCAGGATCGCCAGGCCCGCCACCAGCGGCAGGGGCTGGGCGAGCTGCCGGCACAAGCCGACGCCCTCGGTGGCGTGCCGCAGGGCGGCGTCCAGCTCGCCTCGTTCGTACAGCACCTCGGCCAGGCCGACGTACGCCACCCCAGCGGCCGGCAGCGGGCGACCGGCCGGCGCGGCGGCAAGCTCGAGCGCCTGCTGGCAGCTGCGCAGCGCCGCGCCCAGACGGCCCTGCGCGCGCTGCCCCCTTCCAAGGATGTAGCGGGCGCGCACGGCGAAGTAGCGGTCCGCCCCGGCCGCCCACGGGTCGGCGGCAAGCCCGGCGAGGGCGGCCTCGGCGTCCCCGACCCGGCCCTGCAGCAGCGTCCCCACCGCCAGCTGCCAGCGGCCCAGGTAGCGCAGGTAGCGATCATCGGCATCCGCGAGGGCCAAGCCCTGCCGTGCGAACCCGATGGTGCGCTCGGCGTCGCCCCGCTCGCGAGCCAGCTCGCCGCGCAGCAGCGGGATCATCGCGGGGACGTTGGCCAGCCCGCTCAGTGTCCCGCCAGCCGACGGCTCGGACGCATCGCCGGCCAGGGTGGTGGCCAACGCGCGCTCGGCAGCCTGAAGGAGCGGCTCGACCTCCTCGACGCGGCCGCCGACGACCGCCCAGACCGCGCTTGCCAGCAACAGTCGTGGCCGAGAGCTGACCAGCTCGGCGGGCAGCGCCTTGAGCCACCGGTTCACCGTCGCGCCCCAGCGCTGGAAGCGCGCTTGGAGGTGCTCTTCGACCAGCTGGGCGGCCCATTCGACCTCCCCAGCGGCCAGCGCGTGCCGCACCGCCTCGTCGGCCAGCCCGTGCGCCTGACACCAGCCGGCCGCGGCGTGGTGCAGCGCCGGCACCCGATCGGGCCGCTCCCGCTGCAGGCGGGCGCGCAGCAACTCGGCGAACAGCTGGTGGTAGCGCCACCAGCCGCGCACCTCATCCAACGGCACCAGGAACAGGTTGGCCCGCTCGATCTCCTCCAGCAACTGCTGGCTGTCGGCCCGCCCGGTGACCGCCTCGCACAGCGGCCCCGACAGCCGCTCCAGCACCGAGGTCTCCAGCAGGAACCCCCGCAGCGGCTCGGGCTGCCGCGCCAGCACCTCCTCGGTCAGGTAGTCCAGCACATAGCGGTGGCTGCCGGTGAAGGTTGCCACGAACCCGGCCGGGTCGGCATGTCCCCGCAGCGACAGCGCGGCCAGCTGCAGCCCCGCCGCCCAGCCTTCGGTGCGGACCTCCAGGGCCACCACGGCAGCCTCTGACAGCCCGGGCCCGACCGCGGTGCGCAGCAGCGCGGCGGCCTCCTCGGACGTGAAGCGCAGCTCTGCCTCGCGCAGCTCGGCAAGCTGCCCACCGGCCCGCAGCCGCGGCAGCGGCAGCGGCGGATCGGCGCGGCTAGTCACCACCAGCCGCAGGGAACCTGGCAGATGCTCCAGCAGGAACCCCAGCGAGGCGTGGACCGGCGGCGCCTGGATCAGGTGGTAGTCGTCCAGCACCAGCACGACCTCCTCGGCCACGCCGGCCAGCTCGTTGACCAGCGCGCTCACCAGCCCCTCGAAGGACCGCGGTGCCCGCGGACTAAGCAGCGCGCCCACCCGCTCGGCGACCCCGGGGCGCACCCCGTCCAGCGCGGCGGCGACATGCCGCCAGAACCGCGCCGGGTCGTTGTCGCCGTCGTCCAGCGACAGCCACGCCACCGGCCGCCGGCTGCGTCGGGCCCAGTCGCCCAGCAGGGTCGTCTTGCCGAAGCCGGCCGGGGTGCAGACCAGGACCAGCTCGCATGCCATCCCCTCGGCCAGGCGCTCCAGCAACCGCGGACGGGGTACGAACCCCGGCCGCGCGCGCGGCACGTGCAGCTTGGTCGCCAGCAGCACCTCACGCTCGGCCCCGGCGGCGGTGGATGGGCTGGTGGACGGCGCAGCCGTCGGTGATCCCACCTTCAGCCCCTCCGGCGATGCTTGCTGCCGGCTGCCTGTTTGAAGAGGCTGGCTGGGCGGCCGCCGGGTGCGGCCGACAAAGTCGGCAACGTCCGGCGTCAGCCGACCCGGGGTGCCGTTCCCGGGCGCGGACGCCAATGGCTGGGCTTGAGGCGGTCCGGCCGAGGGTGAACCGCGGGCGACCGCTTCGAACTGCTCGCGCTCCCATCCGGACAGCCGCAGTGCGTCGGCCAGCAGCCGTACCGACTCGCCCTGCGGGCGGCGAACCCGTCCAAGCTCCAAGTCTCGGATCGTGCGCGCGCTCAGCCCGGACCGCTCGGCCAGCCGCTCCTGCGACAGCAGGCCGCGCTCCCGGCAAGCGCGCAGCAGCCCACCAAAGCCCACCTGGCCAGCTCCGGCTCCGTCGCCTCGCCGCTCGGCCATGCTCGTCCTCCACATCCGACTACCGCGGAAATTCTCTACCGCCATGGGGGCTGCTGCTGAACCTGCCCCGGTTCGTCCGACAGGTCCTGGCTTGGTGAAGGCTACCGCCTCAGGGTGGGACTGGCTGTCTGGACAGAACACTTGTTCGTGTTCGAGCGACGTGAGATACCAAGCATGGAGTGGCGACGCCGCGAGTCGCAGCAAGGTCGGACGGAGCGCTCCTGGTGGAGCTCGGCGGCATGATCCCCAAGCGACCTGCGCTACGACGCTAAGGTGGGTGTGCTCATGCAGGTGATCCGCCAGCACGCCCGCGACGCCGAGGCGCTGGCGTGACCTGGTCACCGCACCACCACCGACCTCGAGCAGGCGCCTACGACAAGGTCGAGGCTCGGCTGCGCGGACTGGGCGGCACCGTCGCCAGACTCGCACGCGCCCTGGTGCGGCACGGCCGCGCGCTGCCACCGAACCGGCCACCGCT
>WNGF01008860.1_pt1 | contig 11715 bp, 9 predicted proteins | sample 5400641 | NCBI WGS metagenome assembly WNGF01 (sample SAMN13153371, study PRJNA577476) | soil metagenome | isolation source: 80 cm soil or saprolite under grassland replicate 2 | place: USA:California | collected 2016-06-15 | reverse complement strand
CGCCGTGATCCGTGACCGCACGCCGCTCCTGTTCGAGCACGGCGCGCGCGGGCTCGAACTCGTCGGCGTAGACGCGGAGGATGCCGAGGAGGCGGTCCGACGGTCGCGAGTCGGAGTACAGATGAACGGTGTGCGAGCGCTGAGCCGTTCGAGTCGGATCCGCCTCAGCCTCGGCAAGCTCGAGCCGCGACGCCTCGGCGAAGACGTCGTGACGGATGCCCTGTCCAGCCTTGAACTCTGCCTCCGCGTATGCCAGCAACGCGTACGCGCGAAGCCGAAAACCCGGCGTTCCTTGTTCGGTGAGCTGGAGCGCGGCGCGGGCGTGCGAACGCTTGCGCTCGGCGTCGTGATCGCAGATGCGCGACGCCGCGGCATGGATCTCGGCGCGGAGCTCCACGTCTTCACCCGCAGCCACCAGCGCCTCCTCGCAAATTCCCGTCGCGATCACGCTGCCGTCCGCCCATTCGCTCAGGAAACCCAGAAGAAGGAGCGCCCGCGCGCGCACCGGACCAGGCGGCGCCTGGGCCGCCAGCGCGCGGAGGACGCTCATCGCGCGGTGTGGATCCCCGGCGCTCGCAAGATTTCGGCCGAGCTCGAAGCGGCGCGCCAGCAACGTCTCCCGGTCTTCGGGAGGCGTCAGGTCGCACGCCAGCTCGACGAGCTCAATCGCCGCGTCCGGCGCGCCACGACCGCGTGCCGATCGCGCGGCCTCCATGAGCGCCGCAGCGACTTCCTCGTTCGGCCCGTCGGTCGCGAGCGCGAGGTGCCTGGCTCGCTCTTCGGCATTCGTCACGCGCGCCGCGAGATCGCGGTGCACCTCACGCCGGCGGTCGGCCCGCGCCGCTCCGTACACCGCCGACGCGAGCAACGGATGCGTGAACGTGACTCGGCCGCGGTCGTCGACGTTGACGATCCCGGCGGTCTTCGCGCGAAGAATGGCCCTCGCGTCGAGCACGTCGATGCTCGGCTGCGAGAGCGCGGCCGCCATCAGCAGCGCGCGCTCGGTAGCGACTGGCAGGCGGCCGAGGCGGCGGGTGAGAAGCTCGCGAAGGTCATCCGGGACCGGCAGCCGCGCCGACCCCGACGACGACTCGCCGCTCTCGAGGATCGCACGCGCGAGCTCCAGCGCGAAGAACGGATTCCCCTCCGACGTTCGTTCGATCCGAACAAGCATCGGCCGCGCGAACGTCTGTCCGAGCTCGGCGCGGAGGATGTCGTGCAGCGCCGCGACGGTCAGCGGGCCGAGCCGCACGTGGCGCACGCGTTCAGTTGACAGTGACGTTCCGAACGGAGCGCGGCTCGACGTCTCCGCGTCGATCCGGGCCGCGGCGATGAGGCCGATCCGCTCGTTCTCCATCCTGCGCATCGCGAACTCGACGACGTGCCGCGACGGACCGTCCAGCCACTGGATGTCGTCGATCACGAGGATCACCGGGGTCGAGATCGAGAGCGTCCGAAGGACCGAAAGGAATCCCGTCGCGATCGATCGTTGATCGGCTGACCGACCCTCCGCGTCCCCGCGCAGGAGCGCGGCGTCGAGCGCCCGGCGCTGTGGCAGCGGCAGCGTCGCGAATACATCGTCTTCGACGCTATCCAGGAGATCGAGCAGACCCGCATACGTCAGTCGCGTTTCGGACGGCCCGGGTCGGCTCGACAGGATCCGCGCGCCATGTTCGTCGGCATGCCGCGCCGCGGTCTGCAAGATCGTCGTCTTGCCGATGCCGGCCGTGCCTTCGATGAGCAACGTCGCCGATCCCCGAAGGAGTCCGTCGAGGAACCGATCAATGGCCGTGAGCTCCATCTCACGACCGACGACCATCTTGCTCATCGCCCTTCCTTCCGAGGACGCGATGCTAGCGCGGTCGCCTCTGTCGCTCGCCTTTCGCGATACTTCGCGGATGCGTGAGGGCTGCGTTTTCTGCGCCGTCGTCGGCGGTGCGGAGCATCTCGCGGTCTATCGCGACGAGCACGTCGTGGCGTTCCTCGACCACGCTCCGGTCTTCCCGGGACACACGCTCATCGTGTCCGCGCATCACTACCCCACCATCGAGGACATGCCCGACGGCGAGATCGCGCCACTGTTCGTGCTCGCGCGCCGCCTCTCGATCGCATTCCGCACCGCGCTCGGTGCGGACGGCTCCTTCATCGCCGTGAATACGCGGATCAGCCAGAGCGTGCCGCACGTCCACGTGCACGTCGTGCCACGGCGGAAGGGCGACGGACTGTTCTCACCGGGCCGCGGCATGTGGATGCGACGCCGGTACTTGGACGGTGAAGCGGAAAAGATCGCCGCGCAGCTCCGCGCGGCGCTCGAAGCCGCGGCTAGCTAGCCGACGAACTCCCGCGCGGTCTGCTCCCAGAGCTCGCTCATGAGTCGCAGCGTCTCCTGGTCCACGCGTTCGTCGTTCCCATGGAACATCTTCGCGAACTGCCCGAACGGGATCTTTTCGCTCATCAGACCGTAGCCGTATGACACGACGCCCTTGCGGCGAAAGTACCGCGCGTCGGTGGCGCCAACAATGAGGAATGGCACGGTCGTTGAGTCGGGGATGAGACGTTGCGTCACTTTCGTGAGCGTGTCCCAAAGCGGCGTATCAATTGCCGACGAGCTCGCGGGGTTGCTTCCCTCGTACATGACCTCGACGTCTTTCCAGAGATCGCCGATGGCGTCACGCAGCATCTTCCGAACGCCGTCGCCGTCGTCGCCCGGCAACGTACGGATGTCCAGATCGACCTCGACACTGTCGGGGATGACGTTCACCTTCACACCGCCGTGCGCGATGTTGGGCGAGATCGTCGTGCGCGTCGCCGCGTAGAACATGGGCTGCGCGGCTTCCGGCACGCGCTCGAGCGCGACATCGAATGCCGCAGGATTCGTGAGCGCCAAGCGCTCGACCGTCCCGAGATCGATGCCTTCGATGAACGAACGCCACAGCTCCTGGAGATGCAGCGGCGCCTTGTACCGCGCGATGCGGGTGATGACCTCTGACGCCTTCACCAGCGCGTTGTCCGACTTGAAGGGCATCGAGCCGTGGCCCGGCGTTCCCTTCACGCGCAGCCGCGTCCACTGCGAGCCCTTCTCCGCGCTCATGATCGGGAGCTTCGTTCCCTTGCCCATCGGGAATCGGGCACCGCCGAACTCAGTGACCAGGAAGTCGCTCATCACGTCGTCCCAGGCGTTCTCGGTGAGCCACTGCGCGCCGTACGTGCCGAGCGCTTCCTCGTCCGCCACGGCGGAATAGATGAAGCTGCCCTTCGGCCGGAAACCGCTGGTAAGGAGATGACGGACCGCGACGGCCATCGACGCCGTGACGTCGAGCATGTCGACCGCGCCGCGGCCCCAGACCTCTCCGTCGATGATCTCAGCTCCGAACGGGTCGTGGCGCCATCCCGATCGCGTGACCGGAACGACATCGGTGTGCCCCATGAAGTGGAGCGACGGTGCCTTAGGGTCGCTCCCTTCGATGCGCAGGACGAGGCTCCCGCGACCGGGCTGCGGCTCGTACCGTTTGATCTCGACGCCGGGCGCCTGCAGATAGCTCGCGAGGGTCTCGACGCTGCGGATCTCGTGTCCGGATGACGGCGTCCCGTCGTTCACGCACTCATTCCGTATGAGGTGCTGGAGGAGGTCGGTCGTCTCCTCGACCAGGCTCGCCACGTCGGAGACTCTAGTCCAGCTCGACGCCGCGCGAGAGCGCGGTCACGTAGCGCGTCCGCTCGGCGATGAGCCGCACGATCTCGCGGTAAGTCCGGTGCAGCATTTGCTCCATCTTTTCTTCGCGAGCGGGGTCGCCCGCGGCACGAAGCGGTCCGATCACGAGCGCCCAGCGCCCGACGATGTTGATCGCGTATGCGCGCTCGAGCTCTCGGATCGAGATGCGATGACCCACATCACGCAGGCCCTCGTACGTCGCCTCGAGGCAGGCCGCCGTGACGGCTTGGGGATCGAGTGGATCGCCGTGATAGAAGAGACTGGCGGCGACAAGCGTCGCGACGTCCGCCGCCAGCGGCGCGAGGCCGACGAATGCCCAGTCGATCGCGACGGTCTCGACCTGGCCACGCGCGGTCCGGCTCATGAGGTTGGCGCGAAAGGCATCCAGATGAGCGAGCGTCAATGGCAGCCGATCAAGAGCGCTCCACCACCGCGCGCGCTCGTCCCATAGACGTCGGAGGTCTTCGCGCGTGCCAGGGTCGAACAGCTCGACAACGGTCGGTTGCGCCCAAATATCGTCGTCCTCGAGGATCGCGGGCATCGTCCGACTGAAGTACGTGCTCCACGAGCGCACCCAGTCACGCGACAGCCACTCGTGCGACGGGAGCTCGCGGCCCGCGAGGTACTCGCCGCCAAGGCGGCCAAGATGTCGCGCGGCGAGCGCGTAGCGGGCGACGTCCCACTGGGGTCTGTCGTCTACGACCTCCTCGAGCCAGATCCACAGCGTGCCAGCGTGGCGGTCGACTCCTAAACAACGCGGCGCGGCAAGACCATCGGGAAGGGTCTCGAGTAGCCCGGATGCGTAGGCCTCACCCTCGCGGTCCCAGCGAAGCGGGTCCAGGAGCACCGCACGTCTGTCGGGTGGCACCTGCGCGAGCTCCTCGTCGCTGGGAGCGCGGCAGATCTTCAGCACGGCGGACCAGGGCAGCGAAGCCGTGCCGGAGCGAGCCGTCCCGGCTACGCGGTAGATGCCCTGCGACACGGGGTTGAAGACCGTGTAGCCGACGGGCGCGACCGTCCACTCGCCGAGCGCGTCGACCGAGCGGCCGAGCGCCTCCGCGGCGACCGAGGTCAGCCGCACCCGATCGAGCTCCGGCGCCGCAGGCGTTGCCACGCCCGTCCTGCCTAAGCCGGCGTCGCCTGCCGCGCGAGCTCCTTGCGCACGAGCTTCGTCGCCTCGACGACGACACGGCATTTCTCCTCAGACTCCTCGACGCTGCGGGTCTTCAGTCCGCAGTCGGGATGAGGCCACAGGCGTTCCTTCGACACATACCGCAGGCCTTTGCGGATCCCTTCCGCCGCCGTCGCGACGGACTCGGTCTCGTGCGAGTGCACGTCGACGATTCCGATCGCGAGCTCCTTCGTGAACGGATCCCGGTCGAAGAGCTCCAGCCAGCGGTAGCCGTAGTTCGCCATCGCGAGGTCCAGCTGGTCGACCGGGAGCTCGAGGACCTTCGGATAGATCGCGGCGAAGTCCCCGTAGCAGATATGCGAGATCGTCTTCGCGTCGAGGTTCTGCGTGACCACAGCCATCGCCTCGATCGCGATGTCGATCTCCTCGGGCCGCGCGTGTATGGCGGGCTCGTCGATCTGGATATAGCGCGCGCCCGCGGCCTGAAGATCCTCCGCCTCCTGGCGCACGACCTCCGCGAGTGCGAGCGCGGCATCGCGGCGCGTCTTATAGGCCTCGTTGTACGACCAGTCGAGCATCGTGTACGGCCCGGTGAGCATCCCCTTCACCGGACGGTCCGTCAGCGACTGCGCGTAGCGGAACCAATCGACGGTCATCGGCTTCGGTCGTCCGACCGCCGACGCGATGATCGGCTTGTGGTAGTAGCGGTTCCCGTACGAGCGCACGAGGCCGCCGAGGCGGAAGCCCTCGAGACGCTCGGCAAAGTACGCCACCATGTCACCGCGGTACATCTCGCCGTCGACGAGGATGTCGATGTCGAGCCGCTCCTGCCTGCGGATCCACTCCTCGGTCGCTTTGCGCTCGAGCTCGTTCAGCTCGGATTCGCCGAGCTTCCCGCGCGCATTCGCGTTGCGCGCCTTCTGCAGGTAATCGGGCTTGCCGAACGACCCGACGGTCGTCGTGAGTAGCACGTGATCGTTCATGCCTTCACCCCTCCGGTCGCATGCGCCGCCGCGACCAGCGCCTTGAGCTTTTGAACCGCGACGTCGTGCGGCAGGTATTCGAGCCCCGTCGTCGGGGCGAGCCAGAGATACTCCGCGGGGATCGCCTTCAGCGCCGCCTCGATGAGACCGACCAGCTCGCTCTCGGTCTCCACGCGCGTGTTGCGCGCGTCGACGATGCCGAGGACCACGATCTGGCGAAGGCCGGTGAGCTTTTCGAGAGCGCGCGTATCGCGGCTCCGGACATCGATCCCGACCTGCGCGACGGGGAACGCCGCGAGCGCATCGAGAAGGGGATCGGCCGGGAAGAAGTAGGTCTGCAGCGCGAGCGGCACGCCGGCCGCCGCGACGCGCTCGATGGCAGCGCGCGCGATGGCGAAATGCTCCGGGTGCGCGACGAGCGCGGGCTCCTCGACATCGACGAGGGTCGCCCCCACCGCCGCCAGCCCGCGCACCTCTTCCGCGATCGCGTCGGCCACGGCCAGCGTGCGCTCCTCGAGCGAACGGTAGTGGCGGTCCTCGGCGAGCGTCGCGAATGTCAGCGGACCGCACACTGCTGCCTTCAGCTCACCGCGAGCCTCGCGACGCGCGAATTCGAAGTCGCGTACGAGCGTCTTCCCGTCGGTCGAGATCGGTCCGGTGATCACCGGCTGCCGGAAATACGTGTTGTTGTCATAGAAGCGCTCAAGCGGTCCGCGGTCGCAGCCGCGCCAGGCGCGGGCGAACGGAGCGAGCAGATCGTCCCAGCGGATCTGCCCGTCGTTGATGACGTCGATGCCGGCCCAGTTGAGCTCGCCGATCGCCCAGCGCGTGCTCTCGTCGAGCACAGCAGCGAGGCCGTCGCCGTCGAGCTCCCCGCGGTCGTGGCGGTGGAGCGCGCGGCGCAGGTCCTGGTGCTCATCCGAGATCTTTGGGTACGCGCCGATCACGGTCGTCTTCACGGGTTCGACTCCTTCAACTTCGGTCGTGGCAGCAGGCCCGCAGCCTCAGCGACAAGCGGAACGGCTTCGGGCCATTCGATCGAGTAGAGGTGCACGCCGTGAACACCTGGGAGCGCACGCAGCGACTTCGCCATCTCGACGCCGATCGCGATGCCTCCTGCTCCGCGTCTGGCGCCTTCTTGAGCCGGTCCACCATCTCCTGGCCGAGTGCGACGCCGGGTACGCGTGCGACACGTTCGGCCTGTTCGACCGAGCGAAGAATGAGGACGCCGGCGATGACCGAAGCCTGACGCCCACCGCCCATGCGGCGCAGCTCGGCAAGCCACTGGCTGAACGTCGCGAGATCGAAGACCGGCTGTGTCTGCAGGAAATCTGCTCCCGAGTTGATCTTCTCGACGGTCTTCTCGAGATCGGCCGACATCGGCTTGGCGAACGGCGATGCGGTCGCGCCGATGAAGTACTCGGGCGCCTGCTTGATGTCGTCGCCCGAAAGGAACTTGTGGTCGTCGCGCATGGTGACCGCCATCTTCACCAGACCGACGCCGTCGAGATCCTTCACGTGCACGGCATCGGGATGATTTCCGTGCTTCGGGTCATCACCGCTCATGAACAGGAAATTGGCCAGGCCCAGCGCCGCGGCGCCGAGCAGATCGGCCTGCAACGCGATGCGGTTCCGGTCGCGTCCGGTGATCTGGACGATGGGCTCAACGCCGGCCTCGCGGACGAGCACCGCGGCCGGGATCGCGGCCATCGCCACGACGCTGCGGTTGCTGTCGGTGACGTTGACGGCGTCGACGGTGCCCTTCAGGATGCCCGCCCGTCGCTTCACGGCCGTTCCGGATGCGCTCTTGGGGGGGTTGAGTTCGGCGGTCACGACGAACTCGCCCTGCCGGAGGAGCGCTGCCAGGTTGCTCAAATGAAAAACGACCTCTCCATCTCAAGAGAAGTCGCCCTTACGGGTCGACCCTCTCTCATCTTTCCCTGATCTTCAGGGCCGGAGTTGGCACCGTAGCGGGCCTCCGCTGGTTGCCGAGGCGTCATCGGGCCGTTCCCTCAGCCTCTTCTGGATGAAAAAGGGATCGCGTCTGAACTTTCGTCGAATCGTAACACGTACACTCTCGCCGTTCCCATGACCACACGGCTCGTTGACCGGACCTTGCGCGCGTTCACCGACGATCTGTCCTCCGATGCTCCCGTTCCCGGTGGAGGCAGCGCCGCCGCGTACGCGGGCGCGCTCGGAGCGGCGCTCGCGGCGATGGTCGCACGTATCGCGGCGAAGAAGTCCGAGGACGGCTGGTTCGCTGACTACGTCGCGGAGATGGAGAATCTGCGCGCGGACTTCCTCCGCCTGGTGGACGACGACAGCGCGGCCTACAGCGGCGTCGCGGAAGCGATGAAGCTGCCGAAGTCGACTGACGATGCCAAGCGCGAGCGCACCGAACGCATCCAGTCGGCCCTGCTCGCGGCCTCGCGCGTCCCGCTCGAGGTCGCGAAGACGAGTCGCCGGCTCCTCGATGCGTGCGAGCGCGGGATCGCGAAGGCGACGCCGGCAACGGCGAGCGACATCGGCGTGGGCGCGCTCATGGCCGAGGCGGCGCTACGCGGTGCGTCGCTGAACGTGATGATCAACCTCGCCTCGGTGAAAGACCCCGCGCAGGTCAAGGCGCTTTCCGAGGACCTCGATCGCGCGCTCGACGGGGCCGAGGCGCAGCGCAAACGGATCACTGATTTCGTCGAGACGCGCATCGCGCGCTGATGCGACTGCTGCACGGGCGACCGCTCGCGGAGCGGTTGAACGCGCGCTCGCGCGAACGATCGAGCGCCCTGCAGGGTCGCGGCATCCATCCCGCGGTGGCGGCCATCTCCGTGGGCATCGATCCCGCCGCGAACACCTATCTGCAGCGACTCACGCGCAGCGGAAAGAGCCTTGGCATCGCGGTGCGTGACATCTCGCTCAGTCGCGATGCGACCGAAGAGACCGTGATCGCCGAGTTGGATCGCGCGAGCCGCGACCCTGCGGTCCACGGCGTCCTGCTCCTGACCCCCTTGCCGGGAAAGCTCGACGAAGGGCATCTCGTCGATCACATCGCGCCATCGAAGGACGTCGAAGGCGTGAACCCGCACAACGTCGGGCTGCTGTTCGACGGCCGTCCGCGTTTCGTCCCGTCGACCGCGGAAGCGGTCGTCGAGCTTCTCAAGTTCCACGAGATACGACTGAGCGGTGCGGATGTCGTCGTCGTCGGGCGCAGCACGGTCGTCGGCCGTCCGGCCGCGGCGCTGCTCCTCAACGAGGACGCGACGGTGACCGTCGCGCACAAGCGCACGTCCGATGTCGCCGCATTGACTCGCCGCGCGGCCGTCATCGTCGTCGCGGTCGGGCGCGCGGGCTTCCTGACCGGCGACATGATCGCGCCGGGTGCGACCGTCATCGACGCGGGTATCAACATGACGCCGGCGGGGCTCGCCGGCGACGTCGACGCGGACAGCGTCGCGAGCATCGCCGGGGCGCTCAGCCCGGTGCCCGGTGGCGTTGGGACCGTGACGACCGCTCTGCTGCTCGGGAACGTGCTGACCGCCGCGGAGTCGCAGACCGCTGGCGGCTAGCAGCATCCGATCAAGAGCCGCTTCACTTCTTCACCTCGACGAATGTGCTGATCGAACGGGTCGCCTCAAAGGCGAGCGTCGCGAACCGCTCGGCCTCCACCAGATCGTCGCGGGCCTTCGCGGCCCGGCTGAGCCGCATGAGCACGTCCGCGAGCTCCGACTTCGCGCCGAGGCTCCGGTAGATCTCGGCCGCCTTAAGGAGTTCCCGATTCGCCTCGTCACCTTCACCGCGATGCTCGAAGACCTGCGCGAGCGCGACGTGGGCGGCCGCGACCGCGACCTGGCTCTCCTCTGTCGTCCCGAGAGCGAGTGACTCGCGCGCAACGCGTTCAGCGGTCGTCCAATCACCCAGCTTTGCGGCGCACTCGGCTTTCGTGTTCAGGTAGTGCGCAACGTAGACGATCGGCCCCGCCATCCGACCGAGCTCGATCGCGCGGTCAGCATGGTCGTAGGCCGCGCGCACGCGGCCCCCGTCGGCAGCGATCACCGCAAGCATGTTGTGGACGATCGCCGTTGCCGATACATCCTTGGCCACCTCGCTCGTCGCGAGAGCGCGTTGCAGGTAGGTGGTCGCGGTTTCGACATCCCCCCGCGCACGATGCGATACCGCGAGCGCGTAGTAGATCGCGAACAGCGCGTTGAGGTCGCCCGCATCCTGAGCCCACTCCAGCGCGGAGTTGAGGTAACCCGACGCCGCTTGAGGCTCGCCGAGATCGACGCACACCGCCCCAAGGGCCTGCAGCACCCGCATCCGAAGAAGGCGATCTCGATCGTTGCTCCGCTCGAGACTCCGGAGTAGGGCGAGGAACAATTCGCGTGCGCGCGATGAGTCTCCGGTGCCGCGCGTTGCGGCCCCGAGCTCATAGTCGATCGTCTGCGCCAGCCCCGGGTCGCTCAGCTGCGTGACGAGACGCTGGGCGATCGTCAGATCTCGAATGGCCTCACTCGGCCGCTCGGTCAGATTTAAAGCACGTGCACGCGCGAGGTGAAGGCGGCAGCGCTGACGTGTTGACAGGGCTTCGCGCTCGAGAAGTTGATCGGCCTCCCGGATGCAGTCCGCGGCGGTCATCCGCGTCGCGAGCGCGACGGTGCGACCGATGTCGAATTCCTGTTCGCGTCGAGACCGTTCGACCGCGGCGTCCTCCATGAAGTAGGAGGCCGCCTGTCCGAGCTTCGCCGCCATGTGCTCGAGGGATTTCATCGCCGGGCGGATCTTCCCGAGCTCGATCGCGCTCACGTGGGCACGCGTGTAATACGGAGCGCCGAGCTGCGCCTGGCTCAATCCCGCCGCGACGCGTGCCTCACGGAGTCGCTGGCCCAGCTGGCGCAGCGCTGGCGAATCAGGGGCCGCGCGACGCTGGCGCGTACGCGTGGGCACGGCGCGTGAGGCTACCCTTGGCGCACGGCGGCGTCAACTGCAAATCGACAGCGCGTTCTAGTGCGGTCTCGGCGACGCCAGGGGATCAGAGCCGGACGACGGGCGGATTGGCCGGATCTTCGAAGTGTGTGGTGTCGATGAAACGGAGCTTCCCGAGCCGGCGGTCCATCAGCACCGAGTGCGTCCGCGCCCCGCCGGCGAAGAAACGAACGCCCTGTAGCAGGTCGCCGTCGGTCACGCCAGTCGCGACGAATCGCACATCGCGCCCGCTGGCCAGGTCGTCGGTCCGGTACACGCGCCCGTCGTCGATGACACCCATCTTCTTCGCGCGCTCGCGCTCCTCGTCGCTGCGGAACTTGAGACGGCCGAGGATCTCCGCGCCGAGGCACTTGAGCGCGGCCGCGGCGAGCACGCCCTCGGGCGCGCCGCCGGTGCCCATGACCGCGTGCACGCCGGTGCCGGCCACGGCCACCGAGATCGCCGCCATGAGATCGCCATCTTCGATGAGCTTGATGCGCGCTCCGGCAGCACGTAGTTGCGCGATGAGCTCTGCGTGACGTGGTCGGTCGAGAACGACGACGGTGAGGTCGTCGACGTCGCGATTGAGGGATCTCGCGATGATCTTGAGGTTCTCCGCGACCGGACGATCGAGATCGACCTTCCCCGCCGCGGGTTTTCCGACGACGAGCTTCTCCATATAGGTGTCCGGCGCGTGTAGCAGACCGCCAGGCTCCGACACGGCGATCGTCGCGAGCGCGTTCGCGCGTCCTTTCGCGACCGGGTTCGTGCCCTCGAGCGGGTCGACCGCGATGTCGACCTCGGGACCCTCACCGCGTCCGACCTTCTCGCCGATGTAGAGCATCGGCGCCTCGTCACGTTCGCCCTCGCCGATGACCACCGTGCCGTGGAACGCGACCTCGTCCATCGCCTTGCGCATCGCCTCGACC
>WNGF01015578.1_pt1 | contig 11717 bp, 15 predicted proteins | sample 5400641 | NCBI WGS metagenome assembly WNGF01 (sample SAMN13153371, study PRJNA577476) | soil metagenome | isolation source: 80 cm soil or saprolite under grassland replicate 2 | place: USA:California | collected 2016-06-15 | reverse complement strand
TCGAGCCCGCACTCAACTGCGATGCGATTCGCGGCATGAAGGACGTCCGGTTCTGGGTGATGGAGCAGCAGGTCGGGCCGCTCGGCTGGGAGACGATCCGGACGCCGCGGCGCGGGCAGATGCGCCTGCACTCGTACCAGATGCTCGCGCACGGGGCCGAGGTGGTCTGCTACTTCCGCTGGCGGTCCGCCCGCTTCGGGACCGAGCAGCACTGGTACGGCGTGCTCGACCACGACGGCCGGCCCAACCGCCGCTTGCAGGAGCTGAGTGAGCTCGCGCAGGAGCTCGAGCGGATCGATGGTCTGCTCGCCCGGACCGTGCCCGCCGCGCAGGCGGCGGTCGTCTACGACTACGACGCGCGCTTCGCGCTCGAGATTCAGCCGACGAACCCGGTGCTCGCGCACGTCGACGCGCTTCGCGCTCACTATGGCGCGCTGAGGCGACAGGGAGTGGGCGTCGATCTGCTCGCGCCGACCGCGGACCTCTCCTCGTACCGGCTCGTCGCCGCACCCAGCCTCTACGTCGTCGACAAGACCGTCGCGGCCGCGCTGCGCTCCTACGTCGAGCGCGGCGGGCTGCTCGTTCTCGGCCCAAGGAGCGGGTTCAAGGATCGCGCGAATGCGGTGCCGGAGCGGCCTCTGCCGGCCTGGCTCGACGAGCTTGCTGGGCTCGAGGTGTCGGACATCGCCAGCTTCCTCGACGGGCGCGCCGGGCAGCTCGAGCCGGTCGACGGCGTCGGCGGTGCCGACGCAGCGTTTTGCGGCTGGTTCGAGGAGCTCTCGCTCAAGGGCGCCCAGCCGCTCTACCACTATCGAGACCATGACTTCGCCGGCTCGGCTGCGGTCGCGGTCAACGCAGTCGGTGCCGGCCGCGTCGTCTACATCGGCGGCGTTACGACCGAGCAGACGCTTTCTGACCTCTACGCGTGGCTTGTACGCGAGGTCGAGCTCGACGTCCTCAGCGCCCCCGCGGATGTGGAGGTGGTGAGGCTGCGCAAGCCCGAGTCCGGAACGGAACTGCTGTTCCTGCTCAACTACGCCCGCGAGGAACGCGCCATCTCAATTCCGGACGTGTTCGCAAGCCACCTCGACGGCGCGCTCGAGGCAGGATCGCTCGTCCTCGAGCCGTACGGCGTCGCCCTGCTCGAGTCACCCGCCGGATCGCGTCTTCGTCTCCATCGCGTGTAGCCGCTCCTCCCAAGCCCGGGCGCGCTCGGCCCGATCCGTGCGGAGGGCCTCGCGCGCACCCGGAAGCTCGACGCGCGCACGCACGATGTTTGCAACGAGGTGCAGATCCTCGGCGGCCTCGGCGGCGTCCGTCGGCGGCGGCGCCTCCCCTCGGCAGACGCGGAGGAAGTCCGCCGCCTGCGCCTGCTGGGGATCGATCCAGGGAAGTTGCGGCGCGACCCGCTCCGGCAGCGCGCCGCCGCCGGCGTCGCTGTAGATCTCGAGCCGGCCCGCGCGATTGATCGCCAGCGAAGGCGCAGGGCAAAGCCGCACGTACCCGCGCTCGAACGCGACGAGGAGCTCCTCGTCGAACCCGACCGTCACTCGGTACGGCGACACCTCGATCGTCATAGGAACGCCAGACTCGCTCTCGAACGCATAGAGCCGTCCCGAGACGTGGGCGAAGACGAGCCGATAGCGCTCCCCGAGGAAGTGTCGGAGCAAGTTGAGCGGATGGACGAGCTCGTCCACGCCGGTCGAGAGCGCCCAGAGCGCCTCGTCGTCGGCCGCGAGCTCGGCCGGAAGCTCCTCGGCGGGAAACGGCGGCGGTTGCTCGCCCGCATCGATCAACCGAGCGTGCGCGTTCCCCGTCCAGTCGCCGTCCATGTAGCAGATGCGTAGATACCGGAGGCCGCCCACCTCGCCGCTCGCCTTCCAGGCGTCGACCGTCCGCTTCGCTTCGACGGTTGCCGGATCAGAGCGGCGCTGGTAGCCGAGCATGTGGACGCAGCCGCTTTCGCTCGCGAGGCGCGCGAGCCGGTCGCCCGTCGCCGCCGTGAGCGCGAGCGGCTTCTCGGTGAAGAGATGAGGGACGTGCGGGTAGAGCTCCGGAAGCAGCGCGGCGTGATGGGTGAACCTCTGCGCGGCGACGATCCCGTCGAGCTCTTCTGACTCGAGCAGCTCGCGGTGATCGCGGTAGACACGCCCGATGCCGTAACGGGCCGCGACCAACTCGGCGGTGCGCTGCCGCGGCTCGGCGAGAGCGACGAGCTCGCACTCTTCGTGAAGCAAGGCGTAGCTCCGGATATGCGCGAGCTGGCCCATGAAGCCGGCGCCGACGAACCCGATCTGCACCTTCGCGGCCATGCGCTACCAGTCGGCGACGGCGCCGCCCGGATGCTGGAGGATCGGCAACTTGGAGGGCCTGTATGGGTGAGCGCGGCAGAGCTCGATGTCGAGCTCGACGCCCCAGCCTGGCTTGTCCGGCAGCTCGAGATAGCCATCGGCGAGCACGAGCGGCTCCGTCAGCAGCTCGCGCGTCCAGTCGGGCGCGTAGAGACAGATCTCGAGCGCGACGAAGTTCGGAGAGGCCATCCCGACGTGAGCCGAGACGATGGTGTTGACCGGGCCGAGAGGGTTGTGCGGCGCGAGGCCGCAGAAGTAGACCTCGGCCATCGATGCGATCGCCCGCGCTTCGAGGACGCCGCCACAGTGAGAGACGTCCGGCTGCAGGAGTGCCGCACCGCCGAGCTCGAGGACTTCGCGGAAGCCCCACTTCGTGAACAGGCGCTCGCCCGTCGCGATCGGAATGGACGTCGCCCGCGCGACCTGCGCCAGCCCTTTGGCGTTCTCCGGTAGCGCCGGCTCCTCGAGGAACCAGATGTTGTAGGGCTCGAGGGCCCGAGCAAGCTTGATCGACATCGCAGGCGCGAATCGACCGTGCGCATCCCAGGCGATCTCGACGTCCTCGCCGACTGCGTTTCGCAGCGCTTCGACGTGCTCTGCCGCGCGGCGGAAGATGCCGTCCCCCTGGATCGGCAACACCGGGCTCGTGACGCCGGTCTTCAGCGCCTTGAATCCGCCCTCGACGAGCGCCTGGGCATCCTCGGCGAGCTCCTCGCGCGTCTCCCCCGCCGGTCCGTTCGCGTACAGCTTGAGCCGGTCGTGGCAGCGCCCGCCGAGCAGCTCGTAGACCGGCAGACCTGCAACCTTCCCTTTGATGTCCCACAGCGCCTGCTCGATCGCGCTCATTGCGGACAGGGTGACGGCGCCGCCGCGGAAGAACGGCTGCCGGTACATCACCTGCCAGAGATGCTGGATCCGCGCCGGGTCCTCGCCGACGACGTACTCCCGGTACTCCTCGACCGCCGCGGCGACCGCGCGCGGATGGGCCGGCAGGCTTCCCTCCCCGACACCGCTTACATCTTCGTCTGTCTCAACGACGACGAAGAGCCAGTTCCGCGGCCCGATGTCGACGACGAGCGGCTCGACCGACGTGATCTTCATCCGACGCGGACCTTACGCTCCGAGCGCACCGGTGCCCTCCACGACGATCACGCCGCCCGTGTCCGGATAGCGGGCAAGCGTCTCGTCGTCCGCCTCGACCCGTGCGCTCGTGACGTAGAGACGATCCAACTGCCGGCCGCCGAAAGCGGCTTTGGTGACGTTCCAGGCCGGCAGCGGCACCGAGGCGATGTGCACACCCTCGGAGCTGAAACAGCGGAGGACGTTGCCGCGGAACTCGCCGAGCCAGAGGTTTCCGTCGCTATCGGTGACGACGCCGTCGGGGGCGGAGTCGTACGCGTCCCAGGCGAGACGCCCTTCTGTCTGCCGGGATGACCGCTCGTCTCGATCGTGTAGAGCAGGCTGCGATCCGGGCTGAGTGCGGGCCCGTTTGCGACGAGATAGCCGTCGTCGACAGTGCGGCGGTTCAGATCGGTGTCGTAGCAGTAGTACGTTCCGAGTGGCTCCCCGGGCGTTCCGCCGAGAGTGCAGGCCCAGATCCGTCCGCCCGCGTCGGAGGTCGCATCGTTGAAACGGACGTCGTCCCGATTACCGTCGACCCGGTCGATCCGCGACGACGTCACGGTCGCGTCGTCGTTGAGCACCACGTGATGGAGCCCTGACTTGAAGCCGGCGACAAGCTCTCCGTCCGGCCTCACGACGACGAACCCGACGTGCTCCGGCGTGGTCCAGGAATGCGTGCTCCCGTCTGCAGGGTCGTGCCGGTAGATGCGGTTCTCCAGGATGTCGACCCAGTAGAGGCGTTGCGAGTCGCGGTCCCACGTCGGGCCCTCGCCGAGACTGCACCCTGAATTGACGAGGCAACGAGTTTGGATCTCTCGGCTCGTCCGCGCCATCGCTCAGGCCACGGCTAGGTCGAGCGCGGCCGTGATCGGGAGCACCCGGACGTCGCGCGCGACGAGGCGTTCCAGCAGGCGGTCGAGCGTGTCGCTTCCGAGCGGCCCCCAGCCTTCGTCGTCGAGCCCATGGAGGTTGTAACAGAGCCAGCCGGGTCGGCCTGCGAGAAAGGACTCGAGCGTCCCGGAAAGATGATCGTCGCAGCGCCCGGGGCCGAAGCCGGCGCACGTCACCCGTTGCTGGCCGGGCTGAGGGAGCGGCATCACTGGATCGCCACCTGTTCGGAAGGCCCGAACGCGACCGCCCAGCCAGGCCTCGAGCTCGGGGGTGGAGCGGTTGTACGGAAACGCAAAGCTTGCCTCCGACGCCTCGAACCCTGCGAGCTCGGCACGAAACACGTCGAAGCATGCCTCGATCAGCCGCTTGGCCTCGGCGAGCGGCACCTCCGCCTTGTTCACGTGACCGTAGCCGTGTGGCATCACGTAGTGGCCGCGCGCCTTGAGCTCGTTCCAGAGACCGAAGTCACCCTTGCGCCACTTGCGGTGCCATCTCTCGTCAGGCTTCCCCCGATGGCCGGCCGCGAGGACGTTCAGCTCGACGACCAGCCCGTGACGTTCGAAGATCTCGGCCGTCCGGATCGACGAACGCTCGAAGCCGTCGTCGAAGCTCAGCGTGACGATGTGCACGCCGTGAACTACTCGGTCGTGCGCGGATCGACGGCGACACCGGTCAGCTCGATCACCGGCCGGCTCTCGCGGTCCATCCACTCCCCGCACGGGCCACCGCCACTGCCCTCTTCGAGCTCCACCTCGGTGCCGTCCATTCGAAGCACAGGGTGGTACCAGTGTGCAACCTCCCGGGCGTCGCCCTCGATGTAGTGACCGATCAGGGCGCGGCGAAAGCGATTGCTTCTGTTCGGCTTGCTGCCGTGGACGAGCGAGCCGTTGAAGAAGAGGACGTCACCCGGCTCCATGAGCACGGGGACAAGCTCCGCGTCGTCGGGAAGCGGCACGGTGACGTCCGTGAAGCTCTGGCTTGTGTCGAGCGCGACCGCGTCCCAGCGATGCATGTGGATCATGCGCGGGTACTTCTTCAGCGGATCGTTCGAGCTCGGCTCGACGCCGACGACATCGCCCGGATAGCCGCCGGCCTCGCGAAGCCGCATGAAGTGGTCGCGCAAGAAGGCGGTCTCTGCGACGTCGAAGAGGCCGCGCGCGACGACATAGCCCTGCTCGTCGAAGCTGCCCTTGGCGCCGTCGTCGATCATCCTGCACTTCCTAGAGTAGACACACGATCGAGCGCATCCTCGGCAGACCTACCTACAGGCCCGGGTTCGCCGCCTTCCGTCTTAGCGTTGTCTTTCGCGACAAGACTCTCCGGAGGAGATCCCGATTGCGCCGTTGTGAAGCGCGGACGATATCTCGCTCCTCAGTCGGGAAGCAGCGCCACCTCCAATCCCTGGTCGCGGCCGAGCAGGACAGCCCAAGTGACAGCGCCCGGTCCGAAGCGCTCGCGTATCTCGTCGACCGCGGCGTCGAGGGCGCCGCCGCTGTGCCGATCGAACGGCAGCGTGAGCTGGACGGCGCCGCCGTCCTCGAGATTTGCGACCGCCACTCCAACGAGCGTGAGGCCCTGACGCTCGATCATCGGCATGGCGGCCGCAAGCAGTCCTCTTGCAGTGGCGAGGATCGCCCACGTCTCTGCCGTCGCCTGAGGCAGCGTGTGCGAGCGAGTCGCTCGGGAGAAGTCACCGAAGCGAAGCCGAAGCACCACGGTCCGGCCGGTGCGCCGCGCGGCACGCATGCGGCGGGTGACGCGGTCGACCAGTCCGACGACGACGGCGTCGACGGCCTCAGGCGATCTCGGCGACCGGCCGAGCGCGCGCTGCGATCCGATCGAACCCCGACGGCGGCGCGCGCGCACCGGTCGGGGATCGCGGTTGTGCGCGAGGGCATGGAGCTGCCGTCCCGACGCCTGACCGAGCAGCGAAACCAAAGCCGCCTCCGCAAGCTGCGCGACCTCGCCGACGGTTGTGATCCCGGCTTCGCGGAGCTTGCCCGCGGTCACCGGCCCGACACCCCAGAGCCGTTCGACCGGCAGCGGGTGGAGGAAGGCGAGCTCGCGGTCGGGCGGCACCACGAGCAGACCGTCGGGCTTCCCGACGCCGCTGGCCACCTTGGCGAGGAACTTCGTCCTGGCCACGCCTACCGTCACGCGCAGACCGACGCGCTCGAGAACATGGCGGCGCAACCGGAACGCGATCTCGGGGGGTGTGCCCGCGAGGCGCTTCAGTCCGCGAACGTCGAGGAAGGCTTCGTCGATCGACAACCCCTCGACCAGCGGCGTCGTGTCTTCGAACACCCGAAATAGCGCCTTGCTCGCCGCCGCGTAGGCGGACATGCGTGGCTCGACCACGACCGCTCGCGGGCACAAGCGCCGCGCCTGTGCGCCGCCCATCGCTGTGCGGACGCCGTATGCCTTGGCTTCGTAGCTGGCCGCGAGCACGACCCCCGCGCCGACGATCACGGGCCGCCCGCGCAGACGAGGATCGTCTCGCTGCTCGACCGACGCATAGAACGCGTCGACGTCCGCGTGGAGGATCGTCACCTCGTCTGACACGAACACATGTTCGCACGCAACGTGGCCGCGGCCTTGCAGGGGGATTCGCCATCGTGTATCTAACCCTCTGGTTAGATAACCGCCTGGTTAGATGAGCAGTCAGACAGACCCCCTGAGCACTACCTTCGCCGCCCTTGCCGACCCCACACGGCGAGCGATCCTCGCCCGCCTGACCGAGGGCGCGGCGACGGTTACCGAGCTCTCGGCGCCCTTCGCGATCAGCGGCCCCGCCGTCTCCAAGCATCTGCGGGTGCTCGAGCGCGCCGGCCTCATCACACGCGGGCGCGAGGCGCAGTGGCGGCCGTGCCGGCTCGAGGCGACGCCGCTCAAAGAGGTGGCCGAGTGGGCGGAGAACTATCGCCGCTTCTGGGACGAGAGCTACACACGATTGGACGAGTACCTACAACGCCTGAAAGAAAAGGAGGGGCACCATGACCGCGGCAAACAGGATCGGTGAGACGACGTTCACGACGCCGTCGGATCGGGAGATCGTCATCACCCGGGTGTTCGATGCGTCACGTGACCTGGTCTTCGAAGCATTGACCAACTCCGAGCACGTTCCCCAGTGGTATGGCCCCAGAGGCTGGACACTGCCCGTGTGCGACATCGATCTCCGCCTCGGCGGGGCCTGGCGCTTCGTCTTGCGCAGCCCCGACGGTCAGGAGATGGGGATGCGCGGCGTGTATCAGGAGATCACGCCGCCCGAGCGGCTCGTCTCCACCGAGTCGTTCGACGACTACCCGGGCGAATCGCTCAACACGGTGGTCCTCTCGGAGGACAACGGGAAGACGACAATCAGGACCACAGTTCTCTACCCATCGAAAGAGGCTCGCGACGCAGTGCTCGAATCGGGCATGGAGGACGGCGCCGCCCAGACCTACGACCGTCTCGCCGAGTACCTGCGGGCCCAGGAGCGGTGACATGTTGCTCGAGGGTAAGAACGCCATCATCTACGGGGCTGGCGGGGGTATCGGCGGCGGCGTCGCCCGGACCTTCGCGCGCGAGGGGGCTACTGTCTTCCTCGTCGGCCGAACGCGTGAATCGCTCGCGGCGGTCGCCGCCGACATCGCGGCCGCCGGTGGGTCGGCCGAGGTGACCGTGGTCGACGCACTCGACGAGCAGGCCGTCGACGAGCATGCCCGAGCCGTCGCCTCGGAGGCGGGAAGCATCGACGTCTCCTTCAACCTCATCTCGCGCGGGGACGTGCAAGGGATTCCGCTCGTCGACCTGACGGCCGCGGACTTCGCCGGCGCGGTCACGACGGGACTGATGGCGAACTTCCATACCGCGCGGGCGGCCGCGGGCCACATGGTCGAGCAGGGATCAGGCGTCATCCTGACCCTGACCAGCGGGTCTGCGAGGGGAACGATGCCGTTGATGGGCAACACCGGACCCGCCGACGCGGCGACCGAGACCTTCATGCGCTACCTGGCAGCGGAACTCGGACCGCACGGCGTCCGTGTGGTCGGCCTCTACACGGCCGGCGTCCCCGAGACGCTCACGCCGACGTCAACGTCACCTGCGAGCTCGTTCCGGGTTGAGTCGACCGCTGCGATGACGGAGCAGGCTGACAGTCAGGCACCGACCAGGCGCTCCGCGACGCGGTCGAAAAAGGAGGACCAGCCTTGGCCGGCGCGCTCGTACTGCTCCGCCGACATGCGCCCGCGCTGCTGGAAGAGCATCTCGGTCCGGCCGTCGCCGAGGTCGGTGAGGACGACCGTGATCAGCTCGTAGGCGTCGTCGCCGGGCTGGTCGGACAGCGTGAAAACGAGCCGCTCGGGCTCGACGACCTCCTGATACTCGCCCTTCCAGTGGATCTGGCGGCGGCCGGGGGCGGCGAACATCGTCAGCCGCCACGAGCCGCCCGGCCTGACGTCCATCGAAACGCTCGACAGCGGCACGTCGGATTCGCTCCCGCCGAACCAGTCCGCGAAGCGCTCGGGCTCGGTCCACTCCTGCCAGACGAGCTCACGCGGCGCGTCGAAGACGCGAGAGATCGTGATCCCGACAGACTCAGCCACGCAGGCGCTCGTCGAGTCGGTCGAAGCTGCCGTGCCAGAACCGACGATACGTCTCGAGCCATTCGAGGGCCTCCTTCAGCGGCGCCCCCTGCAGGCGGGAGGGCCGGAGCTGCGCCGAGCGGCCGCGTGCGATCAAGCCGGCACGTTCGAGCACCCTGAGGTGCTTCGAGACCGCCTGGACGCTGATCGGAAACGGCTCGGCGAGCTCGGTCACAGTCGCCTCTCCCGACGCGAGCCGCTCGATGATCGCGCGGCGGGTTGGGTCGGCGAGGGCAGCGAACGTCGTGGTGAGGTGGTCGACGGGCATGTATTCAACCTTTTGGTTGAATATAGTAGCCGGCTCATCGGACAAAGGAGGAGGATGACGTGGGAAGGATCGTCGTAACGGAGTTCGTCTCGCTCGACGGCGTCATGGAGGCCCCGGGCGGAGGCGAGGACTTCAAGCATGCAGGCTGGACCTTCGAGATCAACCGCGGAGACGAGGGAGACAAGTTCAAGCTCGACGAGACCCTTTCGTCCGAGGCGCTGCTGCTCGGCCGCGTGACGTATGAGGCCTTTGCCTCGGCGTGGCCGTCCAGGACGGACGAGGTGGGGTTCGCCGACAAGTTCAACAGCATGCCCAAGTACGTCGTCTCCTCGACCCTGGAGAACCCGGAGTGGAACAACTCGACCGTGTTGAAGGGCGACGTCGCCGAGGAGGTCGCGAAGCTGAAGCGGCAGCACGACGGCGACATCGTCGTCCACGGCAGCGCCCGGCTCGTGCAAACGCTGGTCGAGCACGACCTCGTCGACGAACTCCGGCTGATGGTCTTCCCGGTCGTGCTCGGAACCGGGAAGCGACTCTTCGGCGAGACGAGCGACAAGAAGCCTCTGCAGCTCGTCGACACGAAGGTGGTCGGCGACGGTGTGACCATCCTCGTCTACCAGCCCGGCCGATGAGTTTCGCCGCGTGACACGGTCTTGACGCGTAGGCCGCTCACGACCGCTGGGAGGACCGATGACAAAACTGACGCTCGACATCACGATGTCACTCGACGGCTTCATCGCCGGCCCGGATCGGACGGTGGAACAACCGCTCGGCGAGGGCGGCGAGCGGCTCCACGAATGGATCTTCGGCGCCGCGAGTTGGCGCGCACAGCACGGACAATCGGGCGGCGAGGGCGGCGCCGACGACGACGTCTACCGAGAGGCGGTTGCGGCCACGGGGGCGTACGTCATGGGCAGACGCATGTTCAGCGGCGGCGCAGGTGCCTGGGAGGACGATCCCGTCGCGGACGGATGGTGGGGAGACGATCCACCGTTCGGCGTGCCGGTGTTCGTCCTCACGAACCATCCGCGAGAAACGGTGATCAAGCAAGGTGGAACATCGTTCACCTTCGTCACCGACGGGATCGAGGCCGCGCTCGACCAGGCTCGAGCAGCCGCCGCGGAGAAGAACGTCTCGATCGCCGGCGGAGCGAACGTCGCCCAGCAGTATCTGCGGGCCGGGCTCCTCGACGAGCTCCAGATCCATCTCGCCCCGCTCCTGCTCGGAGAGGGCGTCCGCCTGTTCCAAGGACTCGGTACCGACGACGCGCAGCTCGAACTCACAAGGGTCATCGAATCGCCGGTCGTCACCCACCTCAGATACCGCGTCGTGAAGTGAGAGCGCTCAGCGGTCGGAGTCGGCAAGCGCCATGAACCGGTCGAGCATGATGCGCTAGTCGCCGAACTTCTTTCGCACGGCCGCGTTTGTGTCTGTCCAGCCGCCGTGCGCGAACCGGACCGTGCAGGAAGGTGCTCGTGTCGCCGGGGACAAACTCCACAGCGACCTCGCTCGGGTGCTGCGGGTCCTGGGCGAGCGTGAACGTGTGCACAAGCCGGCGTCCGGGCTCCCAGACGCTGACTTCGCCCCAGTCGTGCTTGCCCATGTCGCGGTGCGTCGCGTACACGCGTCCGCCGACATGTGGCTCGACCGTCACCGACTGCAGCGTCTCCGCGTTCGCCGTGTAGCGCGGGTCCCACCACTCGCTGATCCGGCCGGTATACGTGGCGAACGCGTGCTCCGGAGTACAGCGCACGGAGCACTCGTGGGTGATCGGGGATGTGGACTCGTCGCTCATCGCGGCGATGCTAGTGGTTTGGCCGGTAAGGTTGCCCGGGCGAGCGTTGCCGGTCAGACCACGAGCCCGGTGCGGCAAACTGACGTCGTGGCCACGCCGCTCGCCCGCATCGACCGCCAGAGCCTCTGGGAGAAGATCGAGAACGGCGCCGACTTCGTGCTCGTGGACGCGCTCTCGCCGATGTCCTATGCGATGTCGCACCTGCCGGGTGCGATCAACATCACCCCGGATTGGATCGACGACCGCGCTCGACGGCGGATTCCCGATCCTGAAACGGAGGTCGTCGTTTACTGCGCGGACGCCGGGTGCGACAGCTCGGTGGCCGTGGTCAGCCGACTGATCGAGCTCGGCTATCGAAACGTGCGCCACTACGCCGAAGGAAAGCGCGACTGGGTTGGAGCCGGTTTGCCCGTTGAGGGCGGCCGCGTCAGGTTCGGGCGACCGGCTTGACGGCGATCGTCCGGTATCTGGTCGACGACGTGGACGCGGCCGTAGCGTTCTACGTCGACCGCCTCGGCTTCACGCTCACGCAGCGAATGCGGCCTGCCTTCGCGATGGTGACGCGCCCGGGCCTGACCCTCTGGCTCGCCGGGCCTCAGAGCTCGGCGGCCCGGCCAATGCCGGACGGCCGCCACCCCGCGCCGGGGGATGGAACCGCTTCGTCATCG
>WNGF01008856.1_pt1 | contig 11718 bp, 11 predicted proteins | sample 5400641 | NCBI WGS metagenome assembly WNGF01 (sample SAMN13153371, study PRJNA577476) | soil metagenome | isolation source: 80 cm soil or saprolite under grassland replicate 2 | place: USA:California | collected 2016-06-15 | reverse complement strand
GCCCCCTCCATTGACTCACCGCCCCTGGAACTTCGGCGGCCTCTTCTCGAGGAAGGCGCGCGTGCCTTCCCGGTAGTCCTCGCTGCCGAAGGTCTCGAGGCTGAGCTCCCGCAGCTTGTCGCGGTGTGCCTCCGTGATGCCCTCGAACAGGGCCTGCACCTGGGCCTTGGTCCCGCGCACCGACAGGGGGGCGTTGGCCGCCACGGTGCGCAGGTAGTCGTAGGTGTAGGCCTCGAGCTCCGACGCGGGCAGGAGGCGCTGGATCAGGCCGATGCGGAGGGCTTCCTCGGCGTCCAGCGCGCGCGCCGAGTAGAGGATGTCCTTGGCGTAGGCCGGCCCCACCAGATCGACGAGCTGATGCACGGCATCCAGCCCGTAGATGATGCTGAGCCGGGCGGCCGGGATGCCGAACTTGGAGCCGCCGGCGGCGAAGCGCAGATCGCACCCCATCGCGATGGCCATGGCCCCGCCCATGCAGAAGCCGAAGATCATGGCCACGGTCGGCTTCGGACAGACGCGGATCGCGGTGTACGCCGCGTCGGTCTGCTTGCCGTAGGCGAGCGCGGTCCGGGTGTCCTTGCGGTGCTCCTGGAACTCCGAGATGTCGGCGCCGGAGGCGAAGGCCTCGTGGCCCGCGCCGCGGTACACGATGGCGCGGACGGCGTCGTCCTTGGCCAGGGTCTCCGTCACCGTCGCGATCTCCGACCACATGGCAAGGCTGATGGCATTGCGCATCTTGGGGCGGTTGAAGACGACGGTGGCGATCGCCCCGTCCTGCTCCACCAGGATGTGATCGTTCATGCGTGGCCTCCGCGGTGCTCCTGGATCACGCCCCCCGGTGAGGAGCGTGTCGATGGTGGCGGCGTCATGGCAGGTCGGGCGGGAGCGGACCGTGGTGAGGTCCCGATGGAGAAGCGCGCGAGCGGGCGGCCGGCGTCACTCATGGGAAGTCAGTGTAACGGAGCCCTCTGGCGACTTCAAGGCGACGGGGCGGCGGCGACACGTCTTCGTTCCGCATCGTCGGAGGGCCCGCCCTGCGCCAGCCAGGGCCGGAGTGGGACGACCTCTCCATCGTCATTACGGGCACGGGACCCGCACGGGTCGCGTGGCGGTGGCGAGACCAGCCCCTGCTCCATGAGTCGACTCTTCCCGGACTGTGGCGAGGCTTTGTCGAGCAATCGACGGCTCGAGACAGGCCGCGCAATCAGGTGAAGCCTGAGGCACGGAATTGGCCCGGCCCCCCTTCCGCTGCCTCGATCTCGTCACCTGCCCCCGCGCCGGCGACGGCAGCCTGGTGCGCCCCAGGTAATTTCTTCTCGACACCCGATAAATCCTTCCCGTCTCGAGGGCCAGAGACCTCTCGTGACACATGGATTCCCTCGAATTCCTTGACGACGTTACCGTGGCGCGGCTCTTGCTGACTAACTCGGGTAATACCGACATTCGAGTGGAGACGGACCGCGATCTCCGGGCACGCACCGGCTCGGCGCGCCCGGCGGAGTGAAGACCAGAGGATGCGATTCAGACTGGGACTCCCTGGCTTGATTCGGACGGCCGTGCTGCTGGCGCTCTGGCTCGGCTTTCTGTTGCGCGGTTGAGGCTCACCCGGAGTCAGCGGCCCGATGGAGGTTGCCTCGATGACTCTGCAGAACTTCGAGATGCGGAGCACCGGCGTCGGCTGGAAGGCCGAGGCGTGCCGTGATCCCCGTGGCTGCGAGGAGGGGCTGTGCGTCCAGGATGCGGGCGGTCACCACTGGCACCCCGCGGATCCGCTCGCTTTCGCCAAGTGGCGGGTGCGAGCCCGCCTGGCCGACATCCCCGCTCACGTGCTCGTCACAACGACGGGCGGCCGCACGAAGGCCGTGATCCGCCGGGCGGTGGTCATCGGTGCGGTGGGAGTCGCGACCGCCGCCGGCATCCTGGCCGTCTGCATTGGCTGGCCGGGGAGGGCTCCTCTCTCCATGCTCTCCCTCCCGCGCCTCCCCGCGCGGGGGCTGCCAACGCAGTAGGGCAGTAGGAACGAGCGCGCGCCGGGCGCGACAGCCTTCACCTCTGCGACGAGGGCGCGGATCTGGCAGACCTCCCGTCCCGACAGGACGCGCGGCCCACCCTTGCGCGGCTTCGTCCGTCCGCCCTCCTTCTCGATGATGCCGGTGTAGCGTTCGTCACCCGTGTGATGCAGAACGACAACGACAGCGGTACACGGACCGACAAGAAGGCGACGTCGGGGACGCGCTGCATGACCTGGCCCGGGCCGGCCCTGCGCATCGCCCGCTGAAGGGCCGCGAGCGCGGCGCACACCCAGCCTCGAAGCCGGCTCGCGAAGGACCGCCAGCTATTCGCGCTCGCAGTGTGACGGCGAGGACCGATCAGCCCGAGGACGAGGCCGTACGCTCACCACCCCGGATCAGGTCTATCTCCGATAAACCCTCTTGAGGAGGTTGGCAAACGCCTTCACTCGCCCGGACCCGGTCGGCTCCTGCGCTACCGCCATGTCCGCATCCCTCACGGGGTCCTGGAAAGAGGAGGCCGGGCTCGGGGGCCGGCTTCGACCCCCGGGGCCCGAGCCCGACCTGTCCTCGGCGCGCTCGGCTGAGGCGGCCCATGTCAGTCGTGAATGCACCAGACGCGCACTAGCGAGGCGCAGTTCATGGTAGACGGCTGCCAAGGACTGATCGCCGAACTCGCGGTGGTCCAATCGGAGGGGAGATGGATCGTTGTTCCCGTGACTGAGGCGATGTTCGACGTCCATGCGATGCAGTTAGCCTCACCCGCAGGGCCGCCTGGCTGCGCTGTGAAGCCGGTCCGGACCCAGCCGAAGCCGAAGGTGGGCGGCCCAGCGCCCGAATCGAGCAGAGTGAGTCCCCGGGCCGTGTCGTAGTCCAGGTTGCTCGGGTCGCGGATCTCCCAGAGGGAGGCCATGTGGAATCCAGGATCGCAGGCCGTGAGAGCCTGGTCCCCCTGGGCGGTGTTGTTTGTCAGATAGTACTTCTTGGAACCCGCCTCGGCGGGCGCCGGGCTCAGGATCGCCAGCGCGAACAGAACCAGGGAGACCGCGCCCCCCCACCCTGCCATGAACGCTGTCAGCTTACCGAGCCTCAACGTCTGCATCGCCTTTCCTCCCTTTTCTACGTGGGTGTTATCAGCCGCGCAGCCCGGCGCCTTCGGCCGCCCAAGGTTCGACCGGGGCTCCAGTCTACCAGGAGCCAGCATCACGCCCGGCGTGTTGGAGGATCGCGCGGCAGGCGCCTGGCGCCGCCCCGTGCGGAACATTGTCGAACGACTCGGTCGCCACGTAGGCCGAGAGCTGTTCGATGACCGAGCGCCCGCCCTGATGTTTCCCGCTCATGTCGTTGTTCTCCTCTCTCCCGTGAAGTAGCCCTGGGTCAGCGGCGGCTGCTCGACATGGGCGATCGTGCAGCCCCGGCCGTGGATCTTCCGCGCCCGCGCCACCGCCTCCTCGACGCTGGCGGCGACCTCGAAGCCGAGGTGCCGCGGCACATGCGGGTCACGGGGCGCGGCCACGATGACGCGGCCGAGGTGACGGAGACGCTTCAGCGGATGCGTGGCCAGGATGCCGTGGATCGGGTGGAAGGCATAGCGACGGCGGTATGCCTCGATGTAGTCGGGGCGGCGCGCGAACGCCTCGGCGAAGCGCTCGGCGATCTCGTATGGATCCCGCGTCTCGGGCAGGATGCGCTCCCAGACCTCATGGTAGGAAGCGTGGGCGACGTGGTCCCACTGGTCGCGGGCCGGCGCCGCCATGATCACGGTGCAGCCGGGCTTGCCCACCGCCTCGATCATCCCGCCGAGATAGCCCAGCCCCGAGGACACGAGTGTCAGGATCGGGTTGACGGAGGCGAGGATGGCGTACGGGCTCGAGTCGGGGACGCCGTAGACGAGCACGTCGGCGCGCTCCCCGCTGGCCTCGCGCCGCGGCGGGTAGAGCGCGGCCTGCGCCTGGAGCGCCACGCGCCGCGTCTCGTCGACCGCGCCCGCGAAGACCCGCGCCACGCGATGGGGATCGGCGAGCAGGGTGTCGATCTTGAAGATGCGCTTGCCCAGGCGCGCCTCGAGGTGATGGCCCATCTCGTCGAGGACGGCGTGCATCCGGTTGCGGTGCACTGACATCGACATGCCGTCGGGCGTGTGCGTCACGCGGATGGTCCGCCACGTGGACAGGCCCACGCAGACCGACTTCCAGCCGCCGGTGAACCCGCGGATGTAGTGGGTGTTGACGTACACGGTGAGGTCGGACTCGGCCACGAGGCGATGCACCTCGACGGGGTACCCGTGGTCACCCGTCACCCCGAGGTCGACGATCTGCTCGGGGTCCTCGGCGTCGTGGCAGACGAGCCGGGCGCCGAACTCCGAGGCCAGGTCGTCGCCGAGAAGCCGGGCCAGCTCGGAGGGCCGGAGCATGCGGTGGAGCGCGTTGGCGCAGACGAGCGTCACGTTGCGACGTCGCACGCCCGACGCCTCGAGCTCGTCGAGGACGGCGCGGATCGCCACCTCCCGGATGGGGCCGAAGGACCCGGTGGTGTGGTCGTCGAAGGCGATGGTCACCATCGCGCCGGGCCCGGCAAGGGCGCCGATGCGGGGCAGCCCGCGCGGGGCGGCGAGCGCCGCCCGCACCGCGCCGTCGAGGTCGTCCACCGGGGGCAGCGTTGCGCGCTCGACGTTGGAGAGCAACCGGGTGCCGGCGGGCAGCTCGGCCGTGATCGTGCTCTCGCCGTAGGGCAGCTCGATCTTCATGCGCGCCTCGTTCGACCCCGGCGGCGCCTACGCGCCGGCGCCTCGCCCAGGCCGTCCGCCGCGCCACGCCGACGCAAACCGCGTCGCAAACCCGTCACACGGGTATGACTTGAACGAAAGCCCTTCACCGTCTACGAAACCGGACCAACTCCACGGGGCTGGCCGATCAGGATCGAGCGTGGGCCGAGGCTAGCCCACGGGTGCGACGTTGTCAACGTCACCGCCGGGGAAGCCGGGGAAGGCCGCCCGGCCTCCGGAGAACCTCCCCCCGCAACACTGCCGCTGAGACTCGGAGTAATCCATTCTGCCTTACCGGCAGGGCAAGTCGCCCGACGCTGTGACAGCCCCCAAGTGCGAGGGCTGGGCAGAACCGCGGTCTTTGCGGCGGAAGGGCTTGGCACCACGATTGCGTGCTCGAATCGCGGGGGGTGTAGCCATGAAGAACCCGCGGCGCGTGATCTCGTCCATCGTCGGCTCCGTCGTCCTATCAGCGCTTCTGATGACGGCCGACCCACTGCTCGTCGAGCCGTCGCCAGCCTGGGCGTGCTCGCCAGCGCGGCCCGTCGTGGGCGATGCCGATCAGCAGCAGGCTCGTGAGGACCCCTGTCCCCGAAACGTCGCGCACACGCCGTTCGCGGAGGAACTATGAACGTACGCATCGCTCAGCTCGCCGTTTTCGTCATCCTCGGCTTGTTCTCTGCGCCGGTCGGTGCCGAGGCACAGCAGGTGGAAGGCGACCGCGCACGCAGCACAGAGGAGCGAGAACGCGAGGTGATCGATGATCCATGCCGACCCTTCTCGGAGGAGGAGAAACGCAGATACCTGGCGCAGCAGCCACCGCCGCCACCCGGCTTGAGTTGTCCCGGCTACTCGTACTGGAACGGTAAGGGATGTACGACGGGCGAGCTATGGCGAAGGGAGGGACCATGTTCGTCACGCCGCGAGAGCCCGCCCCCTTGACCGACGCGCCGCTACAGACCGGCGAGAGCTTAGGCAGGGCGTCTGGCGTCCGGCCAGGACCGGTGCGGCCTGACGTAACACCCGCGTTATCGGCGGTCCCGTCTTCACTCCCTGTGGCGGTCGTGTTTCATCCTCGGTGGCACGACGCGCGAAAACGCCTCTTCATTTTCGCGGCGCGCAACCTAGTCCATCGCAACGTACCCGGGCGCGTGGCTATGGCCATCACGGGCCATTTCACCCGCTCGGTGTTCGACCGGTACAACATCGTCAGCGACGGGGACCTCCGCGAAGCCGCCAAGAAGCTCTCTGCATCGCCGGCGGGGGGCCACGGGCATGTTTTCGGGCATAACAGCCCCGCTCGCAAGAAAACCCGCCCTGGAAATCCTTGATCTGATGGTGGCGGCGGGAGGACTCGAACCTCCGACACGGGGCTTATGAGACCCCTGCTCTGCCACCTGAGCTACGCCGCCGTCTCAGGGCCAGAGGAAGAAAGCTACAGGCTTACGGGACGCGAGTCAAGCCAGAGTCGGCCGTGGAGCGGCCACTGTGCGCGAAATCGTGCCCGTGAGGTCTCCTCCCGGTCGTGCTCTCTGGAAGAGGCCTGTGCCGCCGCGCTGTTGACCTGGTGCCGTCCTGACGGTAATGTCCTAGGTCAAGATGCCGACCAGGACGGCGTCAGCGCGTGAGCCCGAAGAGATCGCGAAAGCCCTCACCACCTTCATCAACACCAGCATCATGGCCCGCGGTCATCCGGTGCAGGCGGACGACGACCTCGAGGCGGCCGGCGTCGACTCCATGGCATTGCTGAAGATCCTTCTCTTCATCGAGGCGGACTTCGGGTTCTGGATGCCCGACGAGGACCTCGTGGAAGAGAACCTCACCTCCGTCCGGGCCCTGGCGAATTACATCGGTCGACGCCGGAGGCCGTCCGAGCGGGAATAGTAGCGTGCGCACCCGTCGGCTCCCCCTGCGCGGCGCCGATCTCGTGCTCATGGCGATGCACTGTCTCTGGCGCGACGCGAAGGTCAGCCACAACACGATCCTGGTCGTCCAGTGCGACGGGCCCATCGAGCCCGAGCGGACCCGCCGGGCCATCGACCGGCTCCTGGATCTCTGCCCGTGGCCCGCGTCACGACTGCGGCGGCCGTTTCCGTGGGGCCGGCTGCACTGGGCGGCCGGCCCACGCTCCGCCCTGGCGCCTCCGCCGGTACGGCACCGGTCCGTGACCTCGCTCGAGGAGCTTCACGAAGAGCTGCAGGCGGAGCTGAACTCGGCGATCGATCCGAGGCGTGATCCGCCGCTGCGATTCCTGATCGTCGACTGCGGACCGGAGCCGGCCCGGGCTCGAGGCTTCCTGGTCCTGACGTGGTTTCATCCCCTCATGGACCCGCGGGGGGGACAGAACCTGTTGACGCACCTGGCCGACCTCGACCAGGACGAGGACGGGGCGCCGCGCGGAGGCGCGCTCTCGGCGGTCGTGCCGGAGCCGGATCCGCGGTCCCTCAACGAGCGGGGACGGCTGGGCCGCCTGAGCCTCGAGTACATGCGGACCCTCGCGCGCGTCCCTCCGGTGTCGCCGGGCACGGGACTCACCACGCCCGGACGGGCCCGCTTCCGGCAGGACACCTTCGTCGAACGCGATCTGCCCGCCGGCGACAGGCGCGCCAGGCGGGACATCTGCTGGCGCCTGGCCCTGGTGGGCAGGGCCATGGGCGGGCTCTGGGAGAGACGGGGGCTCCCCGATGTCCCCTTCCTCGTCCCGATCTCGGTGGACCTCCGGCCGAAGGGCGAGACGGGGCCGACGTTCGGGAACTGGCTCGCCTTCCACTTCGCCCGGTTCTCGCTCTCCGAGACGGCCGATGTCCTCAGCCTGACAAGAGCGCTGCGGCGCCAGATGGCGGACGCGATGCGCGATGAACAGATCGACGCCAATGCGGTCGCCATGGAATTCCTGAAGTACCGCCCGCTCTGGATGATGCCGCGATATCTGCCGGGCGGCTCGCGCGGCGAGACCTTTTCCTTCAACTGCGCCGACATCATGGGCTTCCCTCCCGCGCTCGAGACCCTGTTCGGCCGCCGCGTCGTGAACGCCTACCACGCGCCCGCCGTCCTTCCGCGGCCCGGGATCGGGGTCTTCTTCAATCGGTGCGCCACCAGGAACAACCTCGTCATCTCCTGGACCGAGGGGGCGGCGGAGGAGGACGACGTGACGCGGATCGCCGAGGTCGTCCGCGAGGGCATGGGGTGGGCCAGGACCGCCTGAGCTACGACGTCGTGGTCGTGGGTGGCGGCGCCGCCGGACTGGCCGCCGCGGTCGCGGCCGGCGAGCGCGGCGCGCGCACCGCCCTCGTCGAGCGCTACGGCTTTCTCGGAGGCATGGCGACCGCCGGCATGGTGAGCACGATCTGCGGCCTCTACCGAACGTCGACGGCGGGGCCCCCGGAGCCGCTCAACGAGGGGTTCGCCGAGACCTTCGCCCGGCGGCTGGCGACCACGCCCGGCGGCGGCCAGCCCCTGCGCCGAGGGCGGACCTACGTCCTGCCCTACACCCCGTTTGCATTCGCCTGCCTGGCGGACGAACTGGCGTGCTCGGCGCCGAACCTGGACGTCTACCTGCACACCTACCTCGTCGGGCTCGAGAGAGGAGACGGGCGCGTCGAGGTGCTGCGCCTCGCCAGCTGGGAGCGCCTCCTCGAGCTGACGGCGCGGGCCGTCGTGGACACGACCGGCGACGCCGTGGTCGCGCACCACGCCGGCGCCGCCACCGAGACCACGCCGCCGGCCGAGCGGCAGCTCCCATCCCTCGTCTTCGTGCTCCAGCACGTCGACAGCGAGGCGCTTCGCGGCGCATCCCGCGTGGCCCTGCTGCGGGCCCTGGCGACGGCCGAGCAGGGGGGTCTCTTGCCGAAGGGCGCCTCGAACCTCACGCTGGCTCCCTCGCTGCAGCCCGGGGAAGTCATCTGCAAGCTCACCCTGAGCGGGATCACCGAGGAGCTGCCGGCAAGCCGCGACTTCCTGACCGTGGCCGAGCAGGAAGGCCGCAAGCGCGCCCTCGCCGTCGCCGAATTCCTGAAGACGCTGCCCCCGTTCGCCCGGGCGTTCGTCTCCCACGCCGCGCCCCAGGTGGGCGTGCGCGAGAGCCGTCGCGTGATCGGACGGTACCAGCTCAGCCGGGAGGATGTCCTCGGCGGGCGCAAGTTCGAGGACGGGGTCGCCCGAGCGAGCTGGCCCATCGAGCTGTGGGAGGAAGGACGTCTCGGGGCCACGTACGAGTACCTGGAAGACGGGCAGACGTACGATATCCCGCTTCGCTGTCTTCAGGCGCGAGACGTGGAGAACCTCCTCGTGGCCGGCCGCTGCATGAGCGCGTCCCACGAAGCCCTCGGGTCCGCGCGCGTGATCGGGACCTGCCTGGCCACCGGCGAGGCGGTCGGGATGGCGGCCGCCCGCCACGCCGACGGACGATAGTCGGCCATGAACCTGGTGGAACTCCTCCACTCATCGGCCGCGCGGCACTCCAGCCGCCCCGCCGTGACGGAAGTGCGGTCGGGCCGCTCCGTGAGCTACGGGCAGCTGGCTCGTGAAGCGGAGCGAGTCGCCGCATTCCTGATCGCCCAGGGCGTGAGACCCGGTCAGCGGATCGGGCTCATGGCCCCGAACGGCCTGGCGTACGTGCCCGCCGCCTTCGGCTTGCTGGCCGCTGGCGCCTGCCTGACCCCGCTGCCCGCTCACCTCACGCCGGCGGAGACCACCCAGGTAACGGCCGCGGTCCAGATGAACGGCTGCCTGGCCTGGCCCGGCGCGGATCCGTTCTCCCGCCCGCAGAGCCCCGCGATCGTGTCGGGCGGCGTGTGTGACGGGTTCACGTTCCGGTGGATCGACCGTGGCGCCGAAGGCCCGGCGGAGTTCGGAGGGCTGAACCCCGCCTTCATCCGGTTCACCTCCGGGACGACCGCGAGCAGCAAAGGTGTCGTGCTGTCGCACGAGGCCACGGCGGCCCGGGTCCAGGCCGCCGACGCCGTGCTGCGCTTCAGCGAGGAGGACCGCATCCTCTGGGTGCTGCCGCTCGCGTATCACTTCGCGGTGACGATCGTCGCCTACGTGAGGGCCGGGGCCCACGTCCTCCTCTGCCCCGACACCCTCCCCGGGGCACTCGTCGACGCGATCCGCCGGCTCGAGCCCAGCGTGCTCTATGCCTCCCCGCTCCACTTCGAGCGCATGGGCAACCTCGGACGGGGCGAGCCGCTGGCGAGCGTGCGGCTCTGCCTCTCGACCAGCGCGCCGATCGCGCCGGCCGTGATCGATCGCTTCGAATCGCGCTACGGCGTGCCGGTCGGCCAGGCCTACGGCATCATCGAAGCCGGTCTGCCCTGCATCAACGTGAGAGCCGGGGACCTCCCGGCCACCTCCGTGGGCCTTCCCGTGCCCGGCTACGAGATCGCCGTGTTCTCCGACGAGGGGGTGCGCCAGGACCCGGGGGCGCTGGGGGAGATCGCGGTGCGAGGCAACGGCCTCTTCTCGGCGTACTATGTGCCCTGGCGGCTGCGCGAGCAGGTCACCCGGGACGGCTGGTTCCTCACCGGTGACATCGGCTCGCGCGATGAGTCGGGCGCCGTGTACCTCAAGGGCCGCAAGAAAGCCGTCATCTTCGTGGCGGGACTCAAGTTCTTCCCGGAAGAAGTCGAGGAGTGCATCACGCAGTTCCCGGGGGTCAAGGAAGCGCGAGTGTTCGGCCGGGCGCACGCTCACCTGGGCGAGGTGCCGTGCGCGGAGATCGTCCTCGACTCCGGCTGCGACCTGGATGGACTGCGGGCGCATTGCGGCCGCGCCCTCTCGCCGTACAAGGTGCCCGTCGAGTTCACGGTCGTGGACGCGGTCCCCCGGACGCCGGGCGGCAAGATCCTCAGGCGGCCGGCGCGGGGCGATGCGGCCCAGATGTTCACCTCCTGAGCAATATGCGCTCGCCAACGTGTCCATGCGTGTGACGATCATCGGCGCCGGGCCCAGCGGTTCCGCGCTGGCCATCCTGCTCGCCCGCCGCGGCGCCGAGGTCACGCTCTTCGACGATGGCCGCCGCCCGGAACTGCTGGTCGGAGAGTCTCTCGTCCCCGCCGTGATCCCGATGCTACAGGACCTCGGCATCGAGGAAGAGACGGCGACGCTCGGCGTCCTGAAGCCGGGCGTCTCCTTCGTCTGGTCACCCACGGACCGCTTCAGCTTCAGCTTCGCGCGCTTCGCTCCGGCCGTGCCTCCCTACGCCTACAACATCCCGCGCCCGGGATTCGACGAGGCGTTGCTCGCCAGGGCCGTCGCCGCCGGGGTCCAGCGCGTCGTCGCCCGCGCCCGGCTGGAGCCGGCCGCGCGCAACGGGGGCGGCGCCGAGCTGGCGCTCGCTCCCGAGACACTGGCCGCGGCGCCCGCGCTGGGCGGCCGGCAGCCCGATCTCATCGTCGACGCCACCGGACGCGCCCGACTCGCCGCCCGCGCGCTCGGCATCGGGGCCACGGTCGGCCCGCGCCGTGACGTGGCGCACTTCGCCCACTTCGAAGGCTTCCGCTGGGACGACGTGCCGGGCCAGGTGCTCATCGCGCGCCTGCCGGCGGGCTGGAGCTGGTGCATCCCGCTGAGGGACCGGCTCTCCGTGGGCACCGTGATGGGGCGGGTGGATGCCGCCCGTCTGGGAAGGAGCCCGACCGACCGGCTCGAACGAACGATCACGACCGACCCCTGGCTCTCCACGATCGTCGGAGGCGGTCGGCGCGTGACATCGGTCGCCACCTACTCCAACTACCAGCTCATCTCGCAACGAGGCTGCGGTCCTGGGTGGCTGATGGTGGGAGACGCCTTCGGCTTCGTGGATCCCATGCTGTCCCCCGGGGTCTTCCTGGCGCTCCGCTCGGCGGAGCTGGTCGCCGGCGTGCTGACCCCGTTTCTACGGCGGCCGGCGACCCCGGCGCCGGCCGAGCTGGCCTCGGCGCTCGGCTCGTATGCCAGGGTCCAGAC
>WNGF01008854.1_pt1 | contig 11719 bp, 7 predicted proteins | sample 5400641 | NCBI WGS metagenome assembly WNGF01 (sample SAMN13153371, study PRJNA577476) | soil metagenome | isolation source: 80 cm soil or saprolite under grassland replicate 2 | place: USA:California | collected 2016-06-15 | reverse complement strand
TGCGCATGCTGCGGCGCTACCCGGGGATCACCGCGATGGCCACGGTGGCCATGGCGGTGGCGATCGCGCTCGGGATGCTCTACTTCGAGGGCCTCAACAAGATCCTGCACCCCGTGCTGCCCGTGGCCGGGGGCGACCGAATCATCACCATCCGCAACTTCGATGTCGCGAAGGTGGAGGCCGAAGCACGTTCGCTCCACGACTTCGCGACCTGGCGCACGCAGGTCAGGACCATCGAACACCTGGGTGCGGCGCGCCGGTTCAGCCGGAACCTGGTAACCGCCGATCATCGCGTCGAGCCGGTGAGCGGCGTCGAGATCACCGCCAACGCCTTCACCCTGATGGGCACGCCGCCGCTGCTCGGCCGGACGCTCACCGCGCGCGACGAGCAACCGGCGGAACCGCTCGCCGTGGTCATCGGCGAACGCCTCTGGACGACACGGTTCGCGCGCGATCCCTCGGTCATCGGCCAATCCGTGACCATCGGCACCGCGACCGCGACCATCGTCGGCGTCATGCCGGATCGCTTCGGCTTTCCGGTGAACCAGCGCCTCTGGCTCCCGCTGCGCACCGACGGATCCCAGCTCGCCCCGCGCACCGGACCGCCGGTTTCCTTCTTCGGTCGCCTCGCGCCCGGCGTGTCCGCGACGCAGGCGCAGGCCGAACTCGACACCATCGCGAAGGGGCTCGCAGCCGGGAGTCCCGAGGCCTACAAGAACCTGCAGCCCAGGGTCGCCACCTACGGCGCGCCCCCGATCGAAGACCCCGGGGCGCGGACGGTCGTGAAGATCGTGTACGCGGCCAACACCGTCTTCCTGCTGCTGCTCGCGGTCATCTGCACCAACGTCGCGACGCTCGTGTTTGCCCGGACCGCGACACGCGGCTGGGAGGTCGCCGTGCGCAACGCGCTGGGCGCCAGCCGCGGCCGCATCATCGCGCAGCTGTTCGCCGAGTCGCTCGTGCTGACCGCCATCGCCGCCGTGGTGGGAATCGTCGTCGCGAAATTGTCGCTGCGGTGGGGACTGAGCCAGATCGGCGGCGACGCGCTGACGTTCTGGGTGACCGACAGTCTCTCGCTGACCACCATGCTCTACGCGGGACTGCTGACGATGGTGGCGGCGGTGATCGTCGGCGTGTTCCCGGCGCTGCGGGTGACGCGGCTCAACGTCCAGGACTCGCTGCGGCGTGAGCAGGCGGCGAGTGCCAACCTCCGCTTCGGCGGGGTGTGGACAACCGTGATCGTGGTGCAGGTGGCGATCACGGTGGCGCTGCTGCCGCTCGCGCCGGTCCTGGTGGTGGCGTCGGACCGTTTCCGTCAGCGCGCCGAAGGGATCGTCGGCGCGGACCGTTACCTGACGGCCGCGGTGACCTTCGAGCGCCAGGAACAAGAGGCCGACGCGGCGACGCGTGCCCCACGCGGGCGCCAGAGCCTGGCTGAAGTCGAGCGGCGTCTCCGCCTCGAGCCTGGCGTGGAGCAGGTGGCGTTCGCCGACCGGCTGCCCGTGATGGACCAGTCCAAGTACGGCGTCGAGGTCGACACCGCCACCGGCGCGCCCGCGACGGGGCCGCGCGGCAGCACGCTCGCGCATGTGTCGTCGGGATACTTCGCCGCGTTCGGAACCAAGGTCATCGCCGGCCGGGATTTCTCGCCGGTGGATTTCGAACGCGGCAACGTCCTCATCGTGAACCAGTCGTTCACGCATTTCGTGTTTGGCGATCGCAATCCGGTGGGTCAGCGCATTCGCATCACCCACGGCGAGATCGGGGCGGTGGCCGACGACGGGTGGTACGAGGTCGTCGGCATGGTCAGGGATTTCGGCTGGCAGATGCCGGAGCCGTCAGAACAGGCGGCCATGTATCATCCGGTGCTGCTCCAGCCGGGCACGGGTGTCAACGTGGCCGTGCGCGTGCGCGATCCGATGGGCTTCGCACCGCGGCTGCGCGCGCTGGCGGATGGCGTGGACCGGGAAATTCAGCTGACCGACGTGCAGCTGCTGAGTGACGTCGGCGGCATTGGCGCGACGCTCACCTGGACGGTGACGTCCGCGGTCGTCTTCGTCTCCTTCATGGTTTTATTGCTCTCCGCCTCCGGCATCCACGCCCTGATGTCGTTCATCGTCGCGCGCCGGACGCGCGAGATCGGCATTCGCGTGGCACTGGGGTCGCCGCGACGACAGATCGTGTGGGGCGTCTTCTCGCGCGCGTTCCTGCAGATCGCCGCCGGCATCCTCGCCGGCAGCGTCATCGTGGCGCTGAAGATCGACTTCGGATCCCCGACGCTGGTGCTCTACCTGGTCGGAGCCGACGCCGTCATGCTGATCGTCGGGCTCGCGGCGTGCATGCTGCCACTGCGGCGCGCCCTGGCGATCAATCCGACCGACGCGCTGAGAGCTGAAGCGTAAGAAGTGGACGATCGCGTGCGGTTACTTGCGTTTTAATGCGGGCGAGCCATACCTGCAGAAGCACCGCATCCGCGCCGGAAAGCAGACGGTCACGTTAATGGTGCCGCAGAAGCCCACCCGAGCCGGCATCGACCCGCGCTACCTGCTGGATGATTTGACTGAGACGGACGACAATATTAAGGGGGTGAAGATTGAAGGGGCTCGGTGTAACCGCAACGACGGGATCGATTGGCGACGCGCGGCGCGCCGGTACGCAGGCGGCGAGCGCCACAGAAACCCGATCGCCTGCGCAGTCCTCTAAATCACCCCCAGCTGCCTGGCCCGCACCGCCGCCTGCGTGCGGTCCCGAACATCGAGCTTGGTGAGGATGTTCGTCACGTGATTCTTCACCGTGCCCTCGGCTAGGCACAGCCGGTCGGCGATTTCCTTGTTGGACGCCGCGTTCGCCACCAGCGCGAGCACCTGCCGCTCGCGCGGAGAGAGGCGCAGCACCAGGGCCTCCGCCGTGGGACCGCCGGCGTCCATCAGCTTCGTGAAGGCCGCCACCACGCGGCCGGTGACGGTGCTTTGCAGGAACGACTCTCCACGGCTCGCGGCCTCAATCGCGGCCACGAGCGTCTCGGACGACACATCCTTCAGCAGATACCCGTCGGCGCCGGCCCGCAGCGCACCAAACAGATTGGCGTCATCGTCGAATGTCGTGAGCACCAGGATGTGCGTCTCGGGCCAGCGCGCGCGAATGCGCGCCGTGGCCTGGATGCCATCCAGTCCTGGCATCCGCAGATCCATCAGCACGACCGACGGCCGAAGTCGCTCAACCTGCGTTACGGCTTCTTCGCCGTCGCTCGCTTCTCCCACCACGTTGATCGCCGCGTGTGCTGAAAGCAGCGTACGCAAGCCTTCGCGGAACAACGCCTGGTCGTCAGCAATGACCACGTCGATGGGCCGATCGGCGGGCGCCCCGCTGGTCGTCATGCGGGCAGCTCGACTTCCAACCCGAATCCCTTGCCCGGTGCCGTGCGATACGTCGCCGTGCCGCGGAGCTGCTCGGCGCGCTCACGAATGCCCGTGAGGCCGAAGCCCTCGGCTTGAGTCTCACTCGCGCCCCGCCCATCGTCGGACACCCGCAGGCACACGCGCGACGCGCGATCGAAGTCCAGGTGAATCTCCACATGATTCGCATGCGCGTGACGGCGGACGTTGGTCAAGGCTTCGAGCGTGGTGCGCTGCAGCGCCAACGCCACCTGGGCTGTGACGGAACGGGGCGTCCCCGCGGTGGTGAAGACCGCGGCAAAGGTCTCGTCCTGCACCGACTCCACAATGGAGGCGAGCTGTTCGGCGATGCCGTCGACCGGCGCGTCCTCGCGAAGCGCCTTCACCGATTGACGCACGGCGGTCAGCCCATCCTTGGCCAGCGCCTGCGCGCGGCTCACGGCGAGCATCCCCCTGGCCTGGTCTGCGGGAAACACCGCACGGGCGGCTTCGAGCTGGACGTGAATCACCGTGAGATAGTGCCCCAGTGTGTCGTGAATCTCCCGCGCGATGCGATTGCGCTCGTTGACCGCCGCGAGCTCGGCGACGTCGGCCGCCAGCCGCTCCGCTCGATGCCTGGCCTCGCGCTCGCGCACGGCCACACCGGAATAGACGACGACGAACACCACCGCGGCCGTGGCTGACGCAATGTTCCGGAGCCACTCGGGCCAATCCGGCCACCACGACAGGTTGCCGCTGACGCCATAGATCACGAGCACGCACATCAGCCCGGCCCACACTCTGGGCAGCAGCGACACCGCCTGCGCCGCAAGCGGCAGGAGAATCAGCGGCACCATGCCTCCCCACGCGAGGCCGTTGATGCGCATCCCGACGGCGAACTCGAGCAGCAGGTAGCCCACCGACACGACGAACCGTCGCTGACGCTGGACCTGTGCAAATCCCCAGACGCCGAGCGCGAGATACATGGTGGACAGCACCACGAGCTGGCCCCACGGCACGGTCTCCGATGAAGCCCGCGGCGTCAGCGCGATGATCGTGAAGTACGCGATCGCGACGATCGCAACGAGCGTCCGGTAGCCGACGATGTCCGGCTCTGGAGAGTGGCCGGTTGTGGGATGAACTGTCGAGGACACGTCGCCGCCAGTATGGCAATCGGCGCGCGGGCCTACAAGTCAGGGTGACCTTTTCGTGACCTTCGCCACATGCGGCCGGATGCGACGTCCACCTAGCATCGGAACGTGAGGCGAATCCTGACCGCGCTCGTGTTCATGCTCTTCGCCACATCGTCGTCCTCGCTCGCGCAGGATTCCCACGGCACGCCGATCGAGCTCGTGCGCGTCCGCCAGCAGATCGTGGTGGACGGCGTCATGAACGACGAAGGATGGCGCGACGCTCCCGTGCTGCCCGCGGTCATGTACACGCCCATCTTCAAGGGGCAGCCAACCCAGCGCACGGAGATGCGCGTCGTCTATGACGAGGCGAATCTGTACATCGGCGGCTGGTTCTACGATTCCGATCCGAAGGGCATCCGCATCAACTCGCTCTATCGCGACCGCTGGAACGGCGACGATACGCTCGCGATCTACATCGACGCGTTCAACGACAACCAGAACGCGAAATGGTTCGGCATCACGCCTGCCGGCATGCGGTTCGACGCGCTGGTGTCGGACGACGGGAACACGCTCAACGACAATTGGGACGGCTTCTGGACGGGGAGCACCACCGTCACCAGCGATGGATGGTTCGTGGAGGTGCGAATCCCGTTCTCCACCCTCGGCTTCCAGGCGGATGCCGACGGGAAGGTGGTGATGGGCCTGACGCTCACGCGCCTGGTCTCGCGTCTCGGTGAGCGCGTCACGTTTCCTGCCATCGACCCGAAGTTTCCGTTCCGCCGGCCGTCGATGGCACAGAGAGTACAGCTCCGCGGCGTCACGGCGCGGAAGCCGTTTTACTTTACGCCGTATGCGCTTGCCGGAATCAAGGATGCCGCTGCGTCGCCCAGGGACACGACGAGGGAAATCGGCGCCGACGTGCGCTATCCGTTTACGAGCGATCTCACGCTGGACCTGACGCTGAACACCGACTTCGCCCAGGTGGAGGCCGATGACCAGCAGGTCGCGCTCGATCGGTTTCCTTTGTTCTATCCAGAGCGGCGTCGTTTTTTCCAGGAGGGCGCCAGCCTGTTCGATTTCGTGACGGCGAATGGCACGCGGCTCTTCCACTCGCGGCGGATTGGACTGACACCCGCGCTGCAGCCCGTCAGGATCCTCGGCGGCGCCCGCGTGGTCGGCCGTGTCGGGGCGTGGGACGTCGGCCTGCTCGACGTGCAGACAGGCGAGGCCGCGAGCCTCCCCGGCGAGAACTTCAGCGTCACACGCCTGCGGCGTCAAGTGCTCAATCCGTCCTCCACTGCCGGTCTGATGGTGACCACGTATTCCGGCGGTGGGCGCTACAACATCGGCCTTGGCGGCGACACGTCGCTTCAAGTGAAGGGGGACGACTACGTCGTCCTCAAACTGGCGTCGGTGTTCGACGAGCAGGCGCGCGCGGGCGCGGACCTGGTGAGCCGCACCATCTTCGATGCGAGGTGGGAACGACGGACGGGTCGTGGGTTGGCGTACAACTGGCAGTTCGCGCGCGCGGGAGCGGACTACCGTCCCGAGCTCGGATTCATGCCGCGGCGTGACTTCACGACCGCCAACGTCGTGGCGAACTGGTTTTTCTTTGCCGACTCGCACAAGTACTTGCGCCGCGTCTATCCTGGCGCGCTGGCCTTCTCCACGTTCAGGAACAAGGACATGACGCTCGAGTCGGGCCAATACGCGTTCTGGACGCAGTGGGACACCAAGGCCGGCGGCGGTGGCTGGATCGAGCCGAAGTGGTTTCGCGAAAACGTCCTGGCGCCGTTCACGATCGGCAAAGGCGTGACGATCCCGGCGGGCGTGTACGACTTCGCGGATCTGCAGGTCAATTACACGATGCCGACCGGGTCGCGGCTGCGCACCAACGTCGATTTTCGATCCGGCACGTACTTCGACGGAAAGCGCACCCAGGTGATTGTCGATCCCACCTGGAACGCGTCGAAGTTCGTCGAGCTGGGCGCGTCCTATCAGCTGACGCGATTGCGTTTCAACGCCCGGTCGCAGAAGGACACGATTCAACTGCTCGGCGTGCGTGTACGGACGGCGCTCAACACGAAGGCGTCGGGAAACGCGCTCATCCAGTACAACTCGACCTCGTCACGCCTCGATGTCAACGTGCGGCTCCGCTACAACTTCGCGGAAGGCACGGACTTGTGGGTCGTTTACAACGAAGGACTCAACACGGAACGCGGATCGCCCGGCACCGACGCACCGCTCACGCCGCTGTCGTTGTCGAGAGCGCTGATCGTGAAGTACAGCCACACGCTCAGCTTCTGAACGCGGCTCACATCAAACGCAATTATCGCGGTGCCCAATGCAAGTCAGATGTTGCTCACGCCGGCCGTTCTAAACACGCATCGCAGGGCAGCGAAGTAGCGTAACGATGTCCGAATCGTTTTCGTTGCCTGAGACGTCAGAGCCTGAACACACGGAACGACGAGAACCGCGCGTACCATTAAGTGCGCCCACCAGGTGCGCCCACCATCGGGTAGCGATAGAAGTACGCTTGGACTCGTCTCGAAACGAGCTCAGGTATAAAAACGGGAGCCGACCTCGCGGACGCTGCGGTCATTGCCTGAGCGGGCTCTCCTAGATAGACTTGGGGAACGAAACGACTTATCCTAGCGTATCTAGGAGAACGTCGCGCACATGGCGAAGAAATCCGCTGATCTGCTCCCCGGCACGCTCGACATGCTCATTCTGAAGGCGGTCTCGCTGAAGCCGTTGCACGGCTATGGGGTACTGCTGCGCATCGCTCAGATTTCCAAGGATGTCCTGGACGTTCCACAGGGGTCCCTGTATCCAGCGCTGTACCGCCTGGAACATCAAGGTCTGATCAACGCGGAGTGGGGCGAGAGCGAGAACAAACGCCGCGCGAAGTTCTACACGCTGACGCCCGCTGGCCGAAAACGGCTTCGGGAGGAAACTGCCAGCTGGAACCGTCTCGTCGCTGCCATCGCCTCCTCGCTCAATGCCACGCCAGACGAGGTGTGAACGTGTTACATCGGTTTCGTTCCTTCACGAACGCGTTGTTTCGTCGACACCGGTTCGAGGACGCCATGGCGGACGAGATGCGCGCTCACCTCGACATGCGCGTTGAGGATCTCGTGACCGCGGGCACGCCGCGAAGCGAAGCGGAACGGCGCGCCCGGATGGAGTTCGGTTCGATCGACGGTGCGAAAGACGACTGCCGGCAGGCGCGCGGCGTCTCGTTCGTCGATGCCCTCGGTCAGGATTTCCGTTACGCGTGGCGAGTGCTGCGCCGAAGCCCTGGCTTCGCCCTGCTCTGTATCGGCATCATGGCGGTCGGGATCGGCGCGAACACGGCCGTCTTCAGTGTCGTCAACGCAGTATTGCTGAAACCACTCCCATATCGTGAGCCAAGCCGTATCGTCACGTTGTCGAACGGCGTGAAGACGCCCGCCGCGCTCAATGCGCTCGCGAAACAGATTTCCGTGCCCGATTTTCAGGACTGGCACGACCAGAGCACCGTCTTCGATGCGATGGCGTACTACGGAACGCGACGGGTGTCTGTCACGGTCGGTACGAGCGCCGAGTATGCGCGGCTGACGAGGGTCACACGGGAATTCCTCCGCGTCTTTGATGTCCAACCAGTCGCCGGTCGCCCGTTCACAGCAGACGAAGAAAAGGTGGGCGCGGGCGCCGTGCTCATCAGTTCAATCTATGCACGACGGCACTTCGCCGAGCCGTCGCGGGCGCTTGGTCAGGTGCTTCGCGTGTTCGACCGGCCTATGACCGTCGTGGGTGTCCTCCCGCAGGCGTTCGACTTTCCCGACGGCACCGATATCTGGTTCCCCGCGACTGCCATCGTAAGCCCATCAGTGACGAAGCGCTCGGCCAACAACAACCGCGCGATTGGACGGCTGAAGCGCGATGTCACTCTGCGAGAAGCGAGCGCAGAGATGACGGCAATCGCGAGACGACTGGAGCAGGCGTATCCCCAATCGAACAGCGGCAAAGGCGTTGTCCTGACTCCGCTGCTCGACGACGCCGTAGGCGATGCGGGCGCGATGCTGTATCTGCTGCTGGGTGCAGTAGGTCTCGTCCTTCTCATCGCGTGTGCCAACGTCGCCACTCTGTTACTGGCGAAGGCCACCGGCCGCACCCACGAAATGGCCATCCGCGCGGCCCTCGGTGCCGGCCGGTCCCGCATCGTCCGACAGTTGCTTGTGGAAGGCTTCGTGCTCGCGATCGTTGCCGGCGTCATTGGCTCGGTGGCAGCCGTCTGGGGAACGAGGGCTCTCGTCGCGATCGCTCCGACGCAGGTCCCGCGACTCGCCCAGGCGGGAGTCGACGGGCCCGTACTCACGTTCACGCTGCTCGTCTGCAGTGTGGTCAGTGTGCTCTTCGCACTGCCCCCGGCCCTTCAGGTCTCGCGGGCCGACGCGAACGACTCGCTGCAAGCGGCCGCTGGACGAACCGTCGTGGGGGGTCGTGGCAGGCAGCTGCGCGACGTGCTCGTCGTCGCGGAGATCGCCTTGACCGTGATCCTGCTTACTGGCGGTGGGTTGCTCCTCCGAAGTCTTGTTGCCCTCCAGCATGTGTCTCTCGGATTCCGGCCTGAGCACGTATTGGCGATGGAAGCGACACCGCAGAATGGGCAGCGCGCCAAGGCATTCTTTACAGGGCTCCTCAGCGACGTATCGGTGCTGCCTGGTGTTATCGCCGTTGGCGCGATCAATGCGCCTCCCGGGAACGTCGATTCTACGAGCACCTATTGGATCGATCATCTTCCGAAGGAATTGAACATCGCGACCGCTCCTCCCGCGGTCATGTCGGTCGTGGCGCCCGGTACGTTCAACGCGCTCGGCATTCCGCTGCGGCGCGGTCGAGACTTCGGTGAAGGCGACGCGGCCGACGGCCCTCGCACGGCCATCATCAACGAGTCATTGGCGCGACAGGCGTTTCGTAACGGCGACCCGCTCGGGCACCTGATCTTCTGCGCGTTCGATTCGCTTGAGCCCATGACGATCGTCGGCGTGGTCGGCGATGTGCGACAGTACGGTCCCGCGCGCGAAGCTTCACCGGAATGCTATCTCCCATACCTGCAGCACGGCTTCAACAATTCGACGTTGAGCATCGTCGTGCGGACCTCTGGCGACCCGGGCCTTCTCGCTGAAACCATGCGGCAAAAGGCCCACGAGCGCTCACCCGACGTCTCGGTCAAGGCGACGACGATGGATGTCTTGGTTGGCGAGCACTTCGCGGCGCCTCGGTTCCGCGCCGTCCTCGTCGCGTTGTTTGGCGCGGTCGCATTGTGCCTCGCATTGGCTGGCATCTACGGAGTCATGGCCTACACCGTCGCCCAGCGATCTCGTGAGATTGGCCTCCGAATGGCATTGGGAGCCACCGCACAAAACGTCCTGTGGATGATGCTGAGGCAAGGGGGCCAAATCGTCGCGGCAGGGCTCCTCATCGGACTCGTCGGCGCCGCGGGCATGACGCGACTCCTGACAACCTTCCTGTTCGAGATCAGGCCAAATGACGGAATCACCTATGCTTCGGTCGTGGCTTTGCTTGGCGTGATGTCGACGTTGGCGATTTATCTTCCGGCCCGGCGGTCATCGAAGGTCGAACCGCTGACCGCGCTACGCGCGGACTGAACTTCCTCAGCGCTGAAAACGTCGCTTGGAGCGCCCGCCTCTCGCAAATCCTCGATCTTCTTGGGGAGGATAGTCAGCTCAAATGTTTATGCGGGTCAACTCGAGGTGCGCCCACCACCTGCGCCCACCACCAGCTGAACCGCCGAGGGAACCGCTGGTGGCGACGAACAATGAAAGCGGTGACGAGCGCCTACACGAGTCGGCCGGGAGGCGTCCTACCGTCGGCGGCCGCTCGCGCGCCGGAACACGAACTCAAGACTGCCGTCGGGATTCTGGGCTGCCGGAAGCGGCGGCAATCTCAGCCGGCGTGGAGCAAACGCGTTCGTTAATTGGTTCCGTGTCGCACAGCTACTTGTGGTCGGTGGTCTCGGGAAACCGGCGAACTGTTGTTGTTGACGTCCGACACCAACTGTGGTCTAGTGTCGACGGCCGACATCATGGGTAAGTTCCCCGCACTCGACCTACTCCAGGGCACGCTCGACCTGCTCATTCTTCGAACGCTGTGGACCGCGCCGCTCCACGGCTGGGCGATCTCGGAGCGGATCGAGCACTTCTCGCAAGGCGTGCTTCGGGTGAACCAAGGGTCGCTCTATCCTGCGCTCCACCGTCTGGAGCATCAGGGCTGGATTAAGGCCGACTGGGGCGTTTCCGATCTCGGGCGCCGCGCGCGATTCTACACCCTCACCATCAAAGGCCGGCGACAGCTTGAGCTCGAAACCGACAGTTGGGCGCAACTCTCGGCGGCCATCGGCCGCGTGTTGAAGCTGGCGTGACATGACCGTCACTGATCTGTGGCTTCGCCTTCGTGCCCTTCTTTCCCCGCGCCGGGCCGAGGCGGAGCTCGACGAGGAACTGCAATTCCATGTCGACATGCTGACGCGCCGGCACATCGCGGCCGGGCGCAGTGCACACGACGCGCGGCGATTGGCTCGTGCGCAGTTTGGATCCGTAGCGCTCGTTGAAGATCGCTGCCGCGACGTGCGCGGGATCGGTCTGATCGAAAGCACGTGGCAAGATGTTCGCTACGGGGTCCGCAGCTTCCGCAGGGCGCCGACCTTCGCCCTCACTGTAATCGGCACCATTGCTCTGGGCCTCGGCATCAACACTGGCGTCTTCACGCTCGTGAACGCCTACATGTTCAGGTCGCCTGCGGTGAGCGATCCGGATTCGCTGTACCTCTTCACGTACACGAATCACGCCGGCCGCGGTCACGTGTTCTCATGGCCGGAATACCAGGCCTTCGACCGCGAGAACCCGGTCTTCTCCGAGGTATTCGGTACCCGCAAGCAGTTGATTGCGCGTATCGACGGTCACATCGCGTTGGGTCAAATGGTGACCGGTAAGTATTTCCAGACGCTGGGCGTCCGCCCTGCGCTTGGACGGATGCTCAACGCGGACGATGCAGCACAGCCGGGCGGTCAACCCGTGGTCGTGCTCAGCCATGTGTTCTGGCAGCGTCAGTTCGCGGGCGATCCCTCCGTCGTAGGCAAGCGTCTCGTCATTCGCGGCTTTAGCTGCGAAGTGGTCGGCGTGGCGCGCGAGGGCTTCGTCGGCTTGG
>WNGF01008852.1_pt1 | contig 11720 bp, 11 predicted proteins | sample 5400641 | NCBI WGS metagenome assembly WNGF01 (sample SAMN13153371, study PRJNA577476) | soil metagenome | isolation source: 80 cm soil or saprolite under grassland replicate 2 | place: USA:California | collected 2016-06-15 | reverse complement strand
GTCATGGGACGCAGCTACAGCGAGACGGCTGTCAGCCCACCAAGTCTTCTCACACGGATGATGCACCGACTGAGCAAATGAGAGTATGTCGGGCCGTTCGGGGGTGTCGCTGTGATAGTGTGCCTACCCGGGCTACTCGACCTCCACCCGCTGGAGAATAAGGTCGTTGAATAGAGCTTCGCGGTAGCTCTTCCAGGCCTCGTCTACACGTTTCCGCAAACGCTTGACTTCCTGGCGGAACTCAATGTCGATGGCCTTCTTCGGTTCCTCAATGGGCTTATTAGCGCCTACTTGGACGACGATATACTGCTCCGTAAACCGCCTGAGCTCAGTGGTCGCTTCTACCCATTCGTTGTATGAGGCTGCTAGCTCGCTCGACGTCATCTAGTCTAATCCTCTCCTACTCTTCTCTACTCGGCCGGTACCGGTCGGGCTATTTCCGGCGACACGGATGAAGCCGCAAGAGTAGCGCCGGAAAAGTGCGCTCGCTCCCGGGAGGGAGTGGGCAATAGTCCACGTCAGAGTCTCCCCGGCGCTGCTCGCTTAGGCGAGGTATCACCGCACCTCAAGCATCTCCCCCTCCAACCCCGAGGGGATAGCGCCGCGCCTAGAGCGTGCCCAGTATGTCGCGCCGTGGGGCCGTGTCAAGGCGGGATCTTCGGGGATGATTCACTTCCGCTGTCGGAATGGAACTACGGAAGTCGCAATCTGGCCATGCAGGCACCTACTCCGACAGTCGCTCTGAGACAAGCGAGCCTCGATTCGAGACGACAAGGGTAGCGCCGGGGAGCGCATTTCTGGGAGGTGCTCTGGGCTACGGTCCCTGTCAGGTCTGCCCCGGCGGTACTTGACTCAGGCGTGCGCTTCGCCTCGAGCGAGCCAAGTATACCGCTCAGCGCCGCGGTGTCAAAGTCGGGTATATGATGTGTGCGCCCACGTGGCGTAAGGTCAGGGAGTAAGCCATGATCGTCGTCCGCTTCAAGGTGAAATGCCAGCCCGATGAGGCTGAGCAGGTTGATGGTCGCCTTCAAGGAAGTGATCGCCCCAAGTCGTAAGGTGGATGGCGTCCTCAGCTTCGACATCGGTCGCGACGTTGCTGACCCTCACTCGTTCATCGCGACGGAGGTTTTCGCCGACAAGACTGCGCTCGAGCGCCAGGAGTCACTGCCCGAGGTCGCCAAGACGCTCGGAATCCTTGAACAGTCTCTCGCCGCCGAACCCGAGGCAACCATCTTTCACGTCTCCTCTTCCGAGCCCTGGGGAGGCTAACCACTCAAGCATGTTCCTGGCCACGAAGGTGTGCATCAGAAGGGCCCGGGCTGCTTCAGCTCTCTCGCCGATGGGACAACGATGCCGGCAGAAACAGAGCGCGACCACGACCCGTTCAGGGTTAAACTGAGGTAGCCAGCCCGTATCTGTTACGCGGACATCACGCGGCGAAGAGCCTGCCGGTGTCGGTTTCCGGTATACCGCACTTGTTGGGCGTCCTGGCGCTCCTGCTAACGCTCTACAGAGGGGATCGCTTCTAGCTCTCGTTCGCTTCCCAGGGCAGCCGTTCATGGCGTACGGGGTGAGTGTGTCCATTTAGCTTGCCGTCCGCGTTGCGGTCATCTGGGTGGAGGTGCCAGTGAATATGCGCCGCATGGGTGCCCTTTACGGCAGCCTCGGCGTGTGTGTGATCGTGTCGGTGGGAGCCCCGGGTATCCTCGGTGACTTCGTGACCATGTGAATCGGTGGCCATCTCAGAGACCTCCAGCCGCATTCGGCACGGTGTAACACCGTCCTTTTTCTCACCGTCCTAACCCCCGGGACAATCATATCGAGTGGAGCAAGCAATCGACGTACCACCATGAAATTCATCTACTTTCCAGCCGCACTCTGTTCGGTCCTGATCATCGATCTGGCAATCGACACAACGGGGGGCCTACCAAACCAGCTCGCCCATCTCTATTACATCCCCGTGGTCCTAAGCGCTCTGCTGCTCCGGCCGCGGCTCAGCATCGTCATTGCGTTGCTGGCGGGCGTGGCCGTCAGCCCCGTGCTCGACCCGGCTCGCACGGCCCTCGGAATCGGCGCCTACTACGACAGCCCTGAGCCCTGGAACCTCGGAGCCAGCGGGTGGATCGTAAGGCCGCTCGCTTTCGTCGCCATCAGCCTCCTCGCAGGCAGGCTGCTTAGGGAGAGAACAGCAAAGGCGGCGGCGGAAACGAGGGGCGCCTCACGCGGAGAAGAACTTGGTCTCTTGGGTCGCATCGACAAGATGATCCTGTCCGGGTCCTCAGAGGAAGATGCGATCCGTGAGCTCACGCGCCTCGTCAGGGAGTTCACACCGGGACACAGTGCGGGCGTCCTGATTGCCGATCGCAAGCGCAAAACATTTCATATCATCGACACCGACTCTGTCGCACCCGAGCTCGTCGACCTCGTTCAACAGGGGCTTCCCATCGACGAAGGAGTTGCCGGTTGGGCGTTCCTCCACGGACGCACAGCAACCTCACGTAACGTGTTCGTCGACGCCAGATACGAAAAGATGGCAGAGGTGGCCCGAAGAGCCGGCTACACAGCGGCAGCGGCGGTCCCCATCACGCTCGACGACGTCACCCTTGGTGTCCTGGTAGTCACATACCGTGGCGAGCACGACTTCGGTCCGGAAGAGGTGGCCACGCTTGAGAGGATTGCAGGTCAAGCGGCCATCGCGATTTCGAACGCCAAGCAGCGGGAGTCACTGAGGCGGCTCAGTCACGAGACAGCCATCGTTCTGGCGGAGGCCATCGAGAGCCGCGATCCCTACACCGGCGACCACTGTTCGCGTCTATCGCGTTTCGCCTCTCTCACGGCAACCGCCCTCGAGTTGAGCCCTACCGAGATAGAGACGATGCGCTTGGGGGCAGCCCTTCATGACGTCGGGAAGATCGTGGTGCCTGACCACATCCTCAAGAAACTGGACAAGCTTACTCCGGACGAATATGCCATCATCAAGCAGCACTGTTACTCCGGCGGCCAAATCTGCAAGCGCGTGTCGTTCCTGGAGGCCGTGTACCCCATCGTCTACCACCACCATGAACGCTTTGACGGGCGCGGATACCCGGACGGTCTCGCCGGGCACAGCATTCCGTTGGGGGCGCGGATAGTCGCCGTCGCGGACGCTTATGACGCTATGACCAGTGACCGGACTTACCGCAAGGCCATGGCTCAGGAGCAGGCTGAAGCCATCCTCCGCGATGGCGCGGGCAGCCAATGGGATCCTGACATCGTAGACACGTTTCTCTCCGCGGTCGCATCGCCCGCGCCAGAGCGGTTGGCGGCGGTCACGTAGCGGCGGCGTGCGCCTGGACGCCTACGCCTGCACGCCTGCGCGCTCCGCCCAGTTGCTGCTGAACAATCAGTCGGCCGAGCGTCCCTCTGCCTTTGCGGGTGGGCAAGGCGCCTCTCCCGCCACAGATTGCCGCTGCCCTGCTGCCACCGAAGCACCAGACGGAGTCAACGACCGCGCTGGGCCAATCGGTGTAAGAGGGTAGGCGTTCGGCCCAGCAGGTGGCTTGCCAGCCTACTTGCTTGCTGGCATGATGCTGCTGTCATGCCCCGGGTGATTGCAGTCGCAAATCACAAAAGGGCGGGGTGGGCAAAACGACGACCACGATCAACGTCGGAGTCGGCTATCCCAGCTCGCCCGAAGCGTTATCTTGGTCGATTTCGACCCGCAGGCCAGCTTGACGCAAAAGCGGGGCGGATGGGGCCTAATCAAGGTGGGACCTCCCCACCTTGGTAGTGTTGGGTATTCGTGACCCTGAGGCCACGCATGTACTTTCATCCCAGCGGAACGACGCGCCCTCATCAACCAGCACTCACGCGTGCTTAAAGGAGTACACGCGCCATTCTCTACCCCGTTTTGCACGCCGCTAAAGGTCGAAGACGTCGCCCTCCATGCCACCCTCCACCGCCACCGGCCCCGCGTCGCGTGCCGCCTCATTAATCATCGCATCGAGGCGATCGTCATCGTGGTTGGGGTCGTGGTGGAAGGTGATGAGCCGCTTCGCACCGGACGCCCGCGCGAGCGCTAGGGATTGCCTGGGCGTGCTGTGCCCCCACCCCACGCGCTGGGCGTATTCCTCCTCGTCGTACTGCGAGTCGTGCAGCAGGATGTCTACGCCTTCAGCCAGCGCGGCGCCAGACATCCACTGGGGGTCCAGCGAGGCGGCCCCGAAGACGACCTCGTGATCGGGGAGATAGGCGACCGACGAATCACCTTCGCTGATACGAAAGCCCATCGTAGGACCGGGGTGGCAGACCAGGTCCGACTCCACCGTCAGCCCGCCCATCTCGAACTTGCCACGCGGGGCGTCGTGCAGGACCAAACGACGGCACGAAAAATCACGGATGCAGATCGGGAATAGCGGCGGCGACAGGTAACGGGCCAACCGGCGGTGCAGCGACATGGTCGTCGAGGGCGGACCCCAGATGTGTACCTCCATCGCCGGATTGAAGAGCGGCGCGAAGAAGCCGAGCCCCTGCAAGTGGTCCATGTGGAAGTGCGTGATCAGGATGTCGAGCCGCCCCAGCCCTGGATCAACCGCGGCCGTCGCGTTCCGAACCCCCGTCCCGGCGTCCAGCAACAGCGCGGTGCCGTCGCTCCCCGTGACCTCGACGCATGATGTGTTCCCGCCGTAACGCACCATGTCTGGACCGATGTGCGGGAACGAACCGCGCGCGCCAAGCAGCTTCACCTTCACTCCGCCCGCTCCCAGAACACGGCCATCGCGCCCAGGTAGGTCCCGCCCTGCACCAACAGCGGCACCTCCGTAATTTCCAGCAGCCGCGTGGCGCCGTCGAGCGCTGTTATCCGCACGCGCTGGTGGGCCGGCTGCCGCTCGTTGAGAGCTTTCGCCAGCGGCAGGTCGTCCGGGCCCAGCGGCTCCCCGTCCGGTGCCGAAGTGCGGAAGATCGCCGGCAGGTCCTTCAGGGGCATCTCGCCCGCCTCATCGAAGCGCCGGCCCAGCAGCTCCTCCGCCGGCTCGTTGTAGTACAGCAGCTCGCCCTCCTCCCCGGCGATCCAGATGGGCATCGCCATGTGGCTTGCCCACCGGCGCAGCAGGATGATCTCGATCGGCTGTTGTTTCGTCATGGTGTGACCGACATGGCACCGTCGAAGTTGGGGTGGACGACCACGGCGCCGTACATACCGTTGCTGATGTGGTGCAGCAGCGGAGCGGTGCTGCAATGGTACATGAATACGCCGGGGAAGTTAGCGGTCCAATCGAATTTAAGGGACGCCCCGGGAGCTATGGTGATGTGATTCTTATCCCACGGTGTGCGGCCGGAGTGGAAGTGAAATGGTTCGTACATGCCCATACTCAGGCCCTCCTTCGGTTGCGACCAACCCTTGCTGCCCTCGACGCGAACGGCGGGGGCTGCGCGCCTCACGTCCTCAAACTACAAACTGCGGTCGCCATATGGACGTGCCATCGTTCGTGATCTGAGCGGGACATTCGGCCCTGAATCGCGTTCCCCGAGTGTGCCTGATAGCACGCCTCTTTTCCGGTCGTCGCCTAGTTCCCGAAGTCCCAGCCCGAGTCGGAGTGGTACTGCTTAAGCACGTTCTTCGCGATGAGGATCTTGTGCACTTCATCGGGCCCATCCGCCAGGCGTAGAGTGCGGGCACCTTCGTACATCGCGGACAGAGGGAGGTCGCCGGACACGCCGGCCGCGCCCCAGACCTGGATCGCGCGATCGACGACTCGGTGGTAGGCGGCGGGCACGAAGATTTTGATCGCCGAAATGTCGGTGCGAGGGTCGGCTCCGCTCTCCATCTTCTGCGCGCAGTGGAGGGTCATCAGGCGCGCCGCCTGAACGTCGATGTAGGAGTCGGCGATGAAGCCCTGGATGAACTGCTTGGTCTCCAGAAGGCCGCCGTGCACTTCGCGCGTCATTGAGCGCTCGACCATCAGGTCGAAGGCGCGCCACATCTGCCCGACCGAGTTCATGCAGTGATAGACGCGTCCGGCGCCCAGCCGGTCCTGCGCCGCCTGATGGCCCGTACCCGTCTCACCCAGCTGGTTTGTGACCGGCACACGCACGTTGTCGTAGATGATCTCGCAGTGATCGCTGTCTCGGCCCCAGACGGGTACGCTGCGGATGATGTTCACGCCCGGCGTGTCCCGCGGGACGATTATCTGCGTCATCCGGCCATTGCCGCCGGCGGGCGCGGTCGAGTCCTCGGTACGGCACATCACGATGAAGAAATCAGCGCGCTTGCCGTTGGACGTAAACCACTTGTGGCCGTTGATCACCCACTCGTCGCCATCCCGGCGCGCCGTCGTCTTTATCGAGCGCGGGTCTGACCCTGCCGAGTCGGGCTCGGTCATCGAGAACCCGGACTCCATTTTCCCCTCGATTAGCGGCAGCAGCCACTTGCACTTCTGATCTTCGGTCCCGTACTTCAGCAGGATCGTCTGGTTGCCGGAGTTCGGCGCGACTACTCCGAAGAGTGATGCGGCGCCGATCGCGTAGGCGAGCACCTCATTCATGTAGGCGTGCTCGAGGAAGTTCAAGCCCGCGCCTCCGTATTCTACGGGCAGGTGGGGAGCCCAAAGGCCGGCTTGTTTGACCTTGCCCTTGATCTCCTCACGCAGTTCACGCGCACGCTGCACGTCGCTTTCCTGGAATCGCCCGTCGGCATGCCAGGCCCAAAGGAAGTTCTCGTTGGGGAGGACCTCTTTGTTCACTATCTGCGCGGTGAGGTTCCGGACCTGATTGATCTTATCGGGGACGCCGGGAATGGGCTGAACGTTCATTCGCATTTGCTAGGCCTCCTGCCGTGTTGTTTGTCAATCATTGGCGCACCGAAGCATGTTGCTGGGTTCCGAACGGCTGGCGTATTACGGCGCCAGACTCATCGCCGCGTCCTTCAGTATACGGTCGAAGCGCGCGCGTACCCTCGTCTCGGTCTCATTTTTGCGTGAGTACGTAGAAGCGCCCCGTGCGAATCGCGTCCACGGCAGCATATCCGCCACCCATTCCGGCGAATTCCCAGAGGCAAGCGCCGGACAGGGAAACCCCTTCCCTGTCCGGCTCCTGCCCTGCGAGGTCCTCACCCCACCCCAGGTCACACCGCCACCGCGAGGCGCTCCTCTGTAGCCGCCTCCTGCTCGGCAGCCTCCACCGTGAGACTGAGCGTTGGCAGTCCGGCAGCGGTTCGGAGCTCGTTCCATGCGCGTTCGATCCCGCCGCGCAGCACGTCGACATCCGGAGCCGCCTGCCGGTCGGCGGTCAGGCCAATGTACAGGCTTTGATCGTAGCTTGTCACGGCACAACCGATTCCCATCGACCAGGCGATCGGGACCATCGGGTAATGGGCGATCAGCCGGTGCCCGACGCTGTACAGCGGGATGAGCGGGCCGGGCACGTTCGTGCAAACCATGTTGGCGATGGTGTTGGGCGGGCCGGGCAGCGCTGTCAGGCCGAGCATAACCAGCGGCGGCAGGCCGCCGAGGAGATCGGCTACCGCCTCGACGCCCTCAGCCACCGAGTCCCGCTTGAGCGCCGCGGTCCGTTCGGTTATGAGCTTCAGTCGTTCGACCGGATCGTCAACGTCAAGCGGCAACTCGACAAGCAGCATCGAGACGCGGTTGCCAAGCGTGCTTCGTTCGTCCTCGCGCCGGACGTTGACCGGGCACAGCACCCGCGCGGTCCTGCCGTCGGTCGCTTCGCCATGGGCTCGCGCGTAGTTAGCCAGTCCGCCGGCGAGCACGGTAAGCACGACGTCGTTGACCGTGCCCCCGTGACCCTTGCGCACAGCGCGTGCCTCGCGGAAGGGCATCTCAGCCCACGCAAGCTCGCGCTGGCCCGAGAAGTTCCCGTTGAACGGCATCTTGTCGCGCGGCGTCCTAACGTAGGGAAATGCCGTGCGCAGCCCCTTCGCGATCTTGTTGATGCCCGCGCGATCGCCACCCGGCAGCGCGTCCGTCAGCATCAACTGAAAGTCTGCCGCTCGATCAAGCGACTCCGAAATTGAGTCAAACAGCGCGTCGAAGAAAAGCCTGCTCTGAGATGGCATTTCGGGGACCGGCTCGGCAGCCGGCTGGATGACCGCTGGCGGGTCGGCTGAGACATCAAACATCACCGTCATCAGCTCGATCCCGGACACGCCGTCCACCAGGCAGTGGTGGATCTTCGACACTAGCGCGGTTCGTTCGCCTTCGAGGCCCTCGATGAAGTACAGCTCCCAAAGCGGCTTGCTGCGGTCGAGCTGTCCGCGGATGAGCCGAGCCGTGAGCTCCCGCAACTGCTCATCGGTACCGGGCGCCGGCAAGGGGACCCGGATGATGTGGCGCCGGATATCGAACTCGGGATCGAACTCCCACGTGGGGCGCCCGATGTTGAACGGCGGCTCCACCACTCGCTGGCGGTAGCGCGGGATCAGGTGCATCCGCGACTGGATGCTCTCGAGGAAGCGCCGGTACGGTATCTGCCCTTCAAAGATAGCCACGGAGCCGATACTCATCGGCGCTTCCGGAGTCTCCAGGTAATAGAAAGTGGCATCTTGCGCGCTCATGCGGCGGCTTAAGCCTCCGGTACTGGAGCCCGCACTCACAGTCTGCGTGGTCTGTGTGGTCTGCATAGCAGTCTCCTTTCGCCAATGTCTATCTAAGCGCTTGTTAAGTTACACATACTCCCGGTGGCCGCAAAGGATAAGGGCCGATGGTCCCGTAAATAGCGGGCCAACCGGCACGCGCTCGGTAGGTGCCGTCACGCACGCGCGAAGACGGCAGGAGGGTGATCGTTAAAGGGTTTGCCATCCAGAAGTGCGTTCCGGACAAAGTCCCCGAACCTGGGCGCAAACTATTGCCTGAATTGCGTAGACTCGACGGCGGAGGTTGACGGATGGAAATTGAAGGCAAGGTCGTGATAGTCACGGGTGCATCGCAGGGAATCGGCCGCGCGACGAGCCGTCGTCTCTCGGCGCTGGGTGCCCGCCTCGTCCTCGCCGCGCGCACCGCTAGTGCGCTAGAGGAACTCGCGAGAGAGCTTCCCAGCGCAACTCGCTGTTCCGACCGATGTTCGCAAGGACGAGGATGTCGCGGCGCTGGTAGACACAACGGTCAAGCGGTTCGGCCGTGTAGATATCCTCGTGAACCTCGCCGGTCAAGCGATGTGGGCGCGTGTCGAGAGCATTGGCCTTCTTCACTACAAGGACCTTTTGGACCTCAATGTGGCAGGATACCTCCGAACTATGCAGGCCGTCGTTCCGATCATGCGAACACAAGGTGGCGGGATGATCATAAACGTCAGTTCTATGGTCTCGACCATGCATGTACCAAGCCTGGCAGGCTACGCGTCGACGAAGTACGCGGTCAACGCACTGACGCTGACCGCTCGGGCGGAGTTGGAGCAAGACGGCATCAGAGTCTGCTTGATACGGCCGAGACTTGTGGAATCGGACTTCGGGCGCAACGCCGCGATGCCCGAACCGGACTTCCTAAGGGACCGCGGTAACCCTTCGGCGCCGCCGATGGACACGCCCGAATTCGTGGCGGAAAAAATCGCTGAACTGATCGATTCTGAGGCGGCGGAGTTGAAGCTGGGTTAGACCAGCATTGGGAATGACGGTACGTGGGCGGACGGAAAGTCCGGTCTTGCGCTCAAAGTCATTCGTTAGATTGCCGCCTTGGACTGAGATAGGACGAAGCTGCCCCGAATTTGGACCGCTCGGACCTGATTCTCGGACTCGTCTTGGACTAACCCACCTCACACTGGCCCTCACCACCGCCTGACCGCCCGCGAGAGGTGCGGGTGGCCGGCGGTGGGAAGGAGGAGTCATGCGAGGTCTATTCATCGGAGCGGCGATCACTATCGCTATCGTGGGCGGATGCGCGGTCGGCAAGCCCGCGCTCGCCGATGGACCTACCACTGACGAGCGCGACGCGCTTTTCCAGCTGACACGCGCGGGCGCTCCCCTCGTTGAAAAGACGTCGCGAGATGCAGCCCCCACCTACTCCGGCTGGATCTCCTCAACTGCGTCTCCCCTTTCGTCCACAACTTCCTCCCCTCCCTCCGGGGCAGCGGCGGTACCGGTATCCTCTGTGCCGCCGCCTGGGCCCGGGCCAGAGGTGCAACCCCAGCTTCCCGATGTTCCTGTGCCCAACCCGCTAGACTGGCTCAACAACCTGGATCCGACCAAGTGGGCGGGCGACATTCTCAATGCGCTCCTCACAACGATCGGGAAGGCGCTGCTTGAGGCGATTCGCGGGTTCGTCGATTGGGCGACGGGGGTCGATGATAGCTCGCTGAACTTCGTTACTCGCACTCCGGCAGAGGGGACATATGAGAGCCCAACGGTCCATAGCCTTTGGGACTTCTCGCGCGCCCTAGTGAACCTCGCTCTCGCGGCCATCGTGATGTGGGGCGGATTCAACATCATGGTCAAGGAGCACATCCGCAGCCCTTATCACGAAGTCATGGAGTTGCTGCCGCGCCTCATCCTGGCCGCGTTGGCGGCGAATCTGACGCTGGAATTCGCTAAGGGCCTCATCGACGCCAATAACGCGATCTCCGCCGGCGTCGGCCAGGTCGGCTTACCGGGCTACGACCAGGCGACCCCGAACCAAGAGGGCATGGCGCTCATCTTCACGGCGCTCGCTTACGGCATCGTCGCAGTCCTTCTTGTGCTTCAGATGTTGATGCGGTTGGCCCTAATCGACATGCTGATCGTGCTCGCGCCGATCGCGGCCCTTCTTTGGGTGCTTCCTCAGACACAGAGCTGGGCGCACTGGTGGGCGGATCTCTTTCCGATCACGGTTTTTCAGCAGGCGATCCAGCTGATGGTTCTCCGCCTCGGCTCAGCGCTGATGGTCGAGCTGACGCCGGGCAGCCTTTCGAACGCATTGCTGACCCTTCTGCTTGGTATCGCAGTGTGCTGGCTCACCCTGAAGGTCCCGTCAATACTGCGAAGCCGCCGAGGTCAGGGAAACCTTTTTACCGTGTTTACTCTCGTCGTGGCGAGTCGCGCGTTGGGCGCGCTCGGTGGCGCGGGCCGAGCAGGAGGATCAGCGGCGAGTGGCGGCCGCGGCGCTGGAGCGAAGGCAGCGGCAGGAGCCTAGCGAACTTGGACGTGGGCGAACTAGAGGGTCCAGACGTCCTAGGCGACCTTAGCCGTGACGCGGCGAAGGTTCTAGGACCGCTCGGCATGTTATTTGCGGCGCCGCTGATTCTCTTGTTGGCGGCTTTGGGCGGGCTGCCAGAATCGACGCGCACTACCGCAGCCTCCGAACTGCTAGCCGACATACCGCCCGAGCAGCTTGAGGCGATGAAACACGAAGGCCTGCGCACCGGCATCCCGTGGCAAGTTTTCGCAGCGATCGCAAAGGTGGAGAGCGACTTCGGACGCAACATGTCGACAAGTGAAGCCGGAGCGATCGGGTACGGACAGTTTCTGCCAGGGACGTGGATTCAGTACGGCGAAGGCGGCGACCCGTATAACTTCCTCGACGTGGTCCCCGCGATCGGTCGCCTTCTTCTCGCGAGCGGAGCAGCGGTTGACCTACCGCGCGCGATCTATACCTACAACCACTCGTGGACATACGTCGCCAAAGTGCTCGCTTATGCCGCCGCCTACGGCTACGTTCACCCGTACAGCATTCCCGCGGCAGCAGTGGATCTCGCCCGGTCGCGAATGGGCGCGCCTTACATGTGGGGAGCGACTGGACCCGACGCCTTCGACTGCA
>WNGF01008851.1_pt1 | contig 11721 bp, 7 predicted proteins | sample 5400641 | NCBI WGS metagenome assembly WNGF01 (sample SAMN13153371, study PRJNA577476) | soil metagenome | isolation source: 80 cm soil or saprolite under grassland replicate 2 | place: USA:California | collected 2016-06-15 | reverse complement strand
GGGTGGAAGGAGTACGAGCTCGAGGTGATGCGCGACCGGAAGGACAACGTCGTCATCATCTGCTCGATCGAGAACCTCGATCCGATGGGCGTCCACACCGGCGACTCGATCACCGTCGCGCCGGCGCAGACGCTCACCGACAAGGAGTACCAGATCCTCCGTGACGCCTCGATCCGCATCATCCGGGAGATCGGCGTCGAGACCGGCGGGTCGAATATCCAGTTCGGCGTCCACCCGAAGACCGGGCGGATGGTCGTCATCGAGATGAACCCGCGCGTGTCGCGCTCGTCCGCGCTCGCGTCGAAGGCCACCGGCTTCCCCATCGCGAAGATCGCCGCGAAGCTCGCCGTCGGCTACACGCTCGACGAGATCAAGAACGACATCACGCGCTACACGCCCGCGTCGTTCGAGCCGACCATCGACTACGTCGTCACGAAGGTCCCGCGCTTCGCCTTCGAGAAGTTCAAGGGGGGGAACGACACGCTCACCACGCAGATGAAGTCGGTCGGCGAGGTGATGGCGATGGGGCGCACCTTCCAGGAGAGCCTCCAGAAGGCGATCCGAGGTCTCGAGATCGATCGCTGCGGCTTCGAGTCGCCCCTGAAGAAGCGGCCGGGCGAGGCCTACGCGGCGTCCGAGGTCGACCGGATCAAGGCCGAGGTGCGCGTCCCGCGCGCGCACCGGCTGTTCTGGGTGGCGGAGGCGTTCCGCGCCGGCCTCTCGGTGCAGGACCTGTTCGAGCTCACCGCGATCGACCCCTGGTTCCTGCGCGAGCTCGAGGAGATCGTCCGGACCGAGGCGGACCTCGCGAAGGGCGTTCCCCGCGGCGCGCAGGCGCTCCGCGCGGTGAAGCGGATGGGGTTCTCGGACAAGCGGATCGCCCAGCTCGCCGGGACGACGGAGAACGTCGTTCGCGACACGCGGCACGCCGCGGGCGTTCGCCCCGTCTTCAAGCGGGTGGACACGTGCGCGGCCGAGTTCGAGGCCTTCACCCCGTACCTCTACTCGACGTACGAGGAGGAGTGCGAGGCCGCCCCGACCGACCGGCCGAAGGTGATGATCCTCGGCGGCGGGCCGAACCGGATCGGCCAGGGGATCGAGTTCGACTACTGCTGCGTGCACGCCTGCTTCGCGCTGCGGGAGGCCGGGTTCGAGACCATCATGGTCAACTGCAACCCGGAGACGGTCTCGACCGACTACGAGACGGCCGACCGGCTCTACTTCGAGCCGCTCACGCTCGAGGACGTCCTCGAGATCGTCCACGTCGAGAAGCCGAAGGGGCTCATCGTCCAGTACGGCGGCCAGACGCCGCTCAAGCTCGCGGTGCCGCTCCACGAGCTCGGGGTCCCGATCCTCGGCACGACCCCGGACGCGATCGATCGCGCCGAGGACCGCGAGCGGTTCTCGCAGCTCATCGAGAAGCTCGGGCTGCGCCAGCCGCAGAACGGGATGGCCCGGAGCGCCGAGGAGGCCTTCGCGATCGCGCGCCGGATCGGGTACCCGGTGATGGTCCGGCCGTCCTACGTGCTCGGCGGCCGCGCGATGGAGGTCGTCTACGACGACACGGATCTCGAGACCTACCTGCGCGAGGCGGTGCAGGCCTCGAACGAGCGGCCGGTCCTCGTCGACCGCTTCCTCCGCGACGCGGCCGAGGTGGACGTGGACGTCGTCTCGGACGGCAAGGACGTCGTCGTCGGCGGCGTGATGGAGCACATCGAGGAGGCCGGCATCCACTCCGGCGACTCCGCCTGCGCGCTCCCGCCGTTCAGCCTCGCGCCCGAGGTGATCCGCGAGATCGAGCGGCAGTCGATCGCGCTCGCGCGGGAGCTCGACGTCGTCGGCCTCATGAACGTCCAGTTCGCCATCCAGGGGAAGGACGTCTACGTCCTCGAGGTGAACCCGCGCGCGAGCCGCACCGTCCCGTTCGTCGGGAAGGCGACCGGGCTGCCGCTCGCGAAGGCGGGCTCGCTCTGCATGGTGGGGAAGAGCCTGAAGGATGCGGGGGCGCTCGGCACGCCGCGCCCGAGGCACATGTCGGTGAAGGAGGCGGTCTTCCCGTTCGCCCGCTTCCCGGGCGTCGACACGATGCTCGGGCCGGAGATGCGCTCCACGGGCGAGGTGATGGGCATCGACCAGGACTTCGCGCGCGCGTTCCTCAAGGCGCAGGCCGCGGCCGGGAACGCGCTGCCGCAGCCCGGACCGGGCAAGCGGGCGTTCGTGTCCGTCCGCGACGCCGACAAGGAGGCGATGGCCGATCTCGCCCGCACGCTCGTCCGGCTCGGGTTCGAGGTGCTCGCGACCGGCGGGACGAGCCGCTTCTTCGCGGCGCGCGACATCCCGACGACGCCGGTGAAGAAGGTCCAGGAGGGGCGCCCGTCGATCGTGGACCGCATCAAGGACGGCGACGTCCACTTCGTCGTGAACACGACGGCGGGCAAGCGCGAGATCGCGGACAGCTACTCGATCCGGCGCGAGACGCTCATGAAGGGGCTGCCCTACTGCACGACCCTCACGGCGGCGCGGGCCGCCGTCGCCGCGATGGAGGCGGCTCAGGGAGGGGTCCCGGGCGTCCGCACGATCCAGGAGTATCACCGGGCATCCCGTTGACAGGGCGGCCTCCGCCGCTCTACTGAAAGAGATGGAAGCGGCCGCCCCGGGCTCCCGGGCCGGCCGCCTGCTTTTTTTTTCGAGGAAGGTGAGAGAGATGTCCCAGCGCGTCCCCATGACCCCGGGCGGCCTCGTTCGGCTGAAGCAGGAGCTGAAGCGGCTGAAGAACGTCGAGCGCCCCAAGATCGTGAAGGAGATCGCGGAGGCGCGCTCGCACGGCGACCTCTCCGAGAACGCCGAGTACCACGCGGCGAAGGAGAAGCAGAGCCACATCGAGGGGCGCATCCAGCAGGTGGAGCACTGGATCGCGACCGCCGAGGTGATCGACGTCTCGAAGCACACGGGCACCCGGGTCGTCTTCGGCGCGACCGTGACGCTCGAGGACGGCGAGAGCGGCGACGAGGTCACCTACCGGATCGTCGGCGAGCTCGAGGCCGATCTGAAGCAGGGCCGCATCTCCGTGACGAGCCCCATCGCCCGCGCCCTCATCGGCAAGGAGGAGGGCGACACGGCCGTCGTGCAGAGCCCGGGCGGCACGAAGGAGTACGAGGTGAAGGGCGTCGTGTTCGTCGAGGAGAACGTCCCCGGCGAGTCGGGCGAGTAGCAGTCGTCACTCGATGACGAGCACCCGGTCCGGGCCGCGCGTCACGACGTAGAGCGCCTCGCCCGTGCCGTCGAAGGCGACGCCGGACACCTGCCCCTGCACCGGGATGGTGGTGCGCCGCCGGAAGCCCTCCGCAGCGCTCGCCGACCAGACCACGACGCTCGTGTCCCGGGAGTAGGGCTGGAAGTCCCAGGAGACGAAGGTGCGCCCGTTCGGCGAGACGGCGAGGATCGAGTAGAAGGCGTCCGAGAGGACGGCGTCGCTCTTCGCGACGAGGTTCCCGTCGAGCGCGACCCCGTGCAGGTCGCTGCCTTCGTCCCAGTAGAAGGCCCACAGCGCGCCATCGAGCACGGCGCTGCTCGCGACGATCAGCGCGCCGGCGCCCGGCGACGTCCACACGGCGTCGGCCGCCGCCTCCGCCGCGGTCCACGTCCGGACGCTCCAGCCGGCGCCACTCCGCACGGACGCGAAGATCCGGCCGTCGGGAAGGCGCCCGAGGGAGGTGAAGCGCGCGTCCGGGATCGCGGAGACGGTCCGCTCGGTCGGCGAGCCCAGGTGATAGGTGAGCGTCTCGAGCCCGGCGGTCGTCGCGGCGTGCGCGTACGGGTTCGGAGCGTCGAGGCCGAGCTGCGCGGTCGACGTGAGGGCGTTCCCGTCGAACGCCGCGTCCTCGAGGACCATCGTATACGTGCCGGTCACGCCCGGCACGACCGCCACCGCGTCGGACGCGGCGAAGTGCGGGTACAGGCCGCTCCCGCGCTTCGCAGTGACCGGCATCCAGAGGGTGCCCCGCGGCGCGGCCGTCGCGAACGAGAGCTTCGGGACGTCCGGTGCGGAGCTGGTCGCGAACCACGCCGCGCCCTGGACCGCGGTCAGGTCGATGATCGCGTCGGGGTCGTCGACGCGTCCGGGCAGGAGGTCGAACGAGCGGCGTGCGAGCACCGCGCCGGAGGACACGTCGAGCAGGAACACGCGGTTGTCCGCGTCGCTCGCGGCGTGGATGACGCCGCCGTTCGCGCAGGACGCGCTCTGAGCCGTGCACCAGAGCCCGGTCGCCGCGGGCTTCGTGAACGGAATGGTCCACACCACCTGTCCGGTCACCGGCTCCATCCTCGTGAGGAGGTCGTCGCCCACCTTCGAGACGAGCGCGGTGACCTCCGGGAACGACGCGCTCCCGGGCCCGACGCAGGTGAGGAAGCGCGCCGGCGTACGCGACTCCGTGTCGACGGGAGCCTGGAACCACGTGTCGGTGGAGACGTTGGCGGCGGCGATCCTGCCGTCGGCGAGGGCCACGACGGCGCGATGCCTCGTCACGTCGGCGCAGAGTGGGTCATCGGACAGGTACCGGTTCTCGACGATCGGCGCGGGTGGCGGGGCGAGGAACGTGACCGTGGGTGCGGACGTGAGCCGGATGCGCGCGATCGTGAGCGGATCGTCCGCGGCTCCGCGCGCGAGGCAGGCGAGATCGCCGTTCCCCGCGTCCGCGCAGCCGCGAAGGTCCACGATTCCGGCGAGCGGCTGGGGCGTGCCAGCGGACGTTGGGTCGGGCCAGGCGGGGAGCGGCTCGAGGTCGACGAGGCCGTGCAGGGCGATCGTCCAGGTGGAGCCTTCGTCCCGGATGACCGCGACCGCGTCGGGGAAGCCGCCGCCCGCCCGCATCGTGACGAGGCGGGCGGCGCCGGCCTCCGGGATCGTCTTCGTCGCTGCCCGGACGCTCGCGAACGTCCCGGACGGGACCTCCTCGCGCACGAGCGTCGACGTCGGGCTGCCCGGGTAGGAGTCGAGCCACACGACCGACGGGGTGGCCGTCGCGGGCGCAGAGTCGATGGAGACCGCGGCCGGCGCGACGAACGCGGGATCGCCGTAGCGGACGACCCCGAGCAGGAGATCCGAGAGCAGGAACGTCTCGTCGCTGGCGGGGACGACGCGGTACGGCCTGTGGAGCAGCGCGATCTCGCTCGACACGACGCCCGTGCGCAGCTCCCCGAGGCCGCGGTACGTGAACGCGACCGAGGAGGGAGCGGAGATCCCGCCCTTCGTCGCCAGCGTGATCCGGCCGCTCCCGGCGTCAGCCGGGATGCGCACGGCGAGCGACCCGCCGCCGACCCACTCGGCGCGCGCCGACGCGCGCGCGAACTGCACCAGGTTCGCCTGCGGGTCAGGATCGAAGCCCGAACCGGTGATGACGAGCCGCTCGCCGGCGTAAGATCCGGACGCGGGGCTGAACGCCGCGATCGCCGGTGCCGTGGTGGCGGCGGGGACGGCGAGGTCTCGCGAGCAGGCGAGCAGGGCCGCTGCTGCGAGGAGGAGGCCGAGGCGCAGGCGCATGCCCGGAAGGATGCCACGGTTGGGGCGGGCGGAGGCGGTCTCGATTTCGCCCGTCCGACCGGGCTGATAGCCTTGCCCCCGTGGGGACGAGATCGGGTGACGGGAGCGCGGGCCCCGGCGATGAGCTGCCGCAGGCGACTGCGGCGCGGGCGCTCCTCGCGCTCGTGCCGCCGTTGCGGTTCGCGCTCGGGGGAGGCGCGCGGGCGGAGCGGCTCACCGCGTTCGGCGCCACCGCGACGGGCGCGGTCGCGAGGGCCCGCGCGTCGGGGGTCCCGGATTCGCCCGCGCTCGCACGGCTCGCGGACGAGGCCGCCCGGTTCGACGCGCTCCCCGCGAAGGAGCGGACGAGGGCGCTCGCGCGCATCGCGGCCCACCTGTCCGCGCTCATCCCGCTCCCGCCCGAGCTGCGCGACGTCGCGAGGACCGCGCGGATCGAGATGCTCTCGGACGGGCGCGTCATCACGCCGAAGCAGGCGCACGCGACTCCGACCGCGACCTCGATCCCGACCGCGACCTCGATCCCGACCGCGACGCCGACAGCGACCGCGACCGCAACACCGCTCCCGCTCGCCCCGGAGCCCGAGTGGCACGAGGCCCCGCCGCCCCGGACCGCCGCGGAGCGCGCCGAGCGCCGCAAGCGGCTCGCGAGCCCGCTCGCGAGCCTCCCCCGCGCGCACCCCGCGCCGCGGGCGCAGCTCGAGGAGCGGGGGCGAACGACCATCGAGCAGGCGCTCGAGTTCTGGCCGCGCGCGTACCAGGACCGGACGGCGGTGCGGCGGATCGCGGAGCTCAGTCCGAACGAGGAGGGGATCGTCGTCGCGACCGTCGGCCACGCGCGCGCGCAGCGCATGCGGAGCGGCAAGCCGATGCTCAAGGTCGCGGTGTCGGATCCGACCGGGGCGCTCGAGCTCGTCTTCTTCAACGCACCACCGTGGCGGCTGAAACAGTTCGAGCAGGGCGACACGCTCCTCGCGTGGGGGAAGGTGACGGAGGGCTTCGGCCGCCGCAGGCAGATGACGCAGCCGGAGGTGGAGAAGGTCCACGCCGGGGACTCGGCGAGCTTCGGGCGCATCGTTCCCGTCTACCCGGGTCCCGCCGACTACCAGCACGCCGCGCTCCGGAAGCTCATGAAGCGGCTCGTCGACGAGCACGCGCCGCTCGTGCCGGACGACCTGCCGGCCGCGACGCGCGAGGGCCGCGGGCTCCTCTCGCGCGCCCGGGCCCTCCGGGAGGCGCACTTCCCGATGCCCGGCACCGATCCGGCGCTCGCGGCGGCGCGCGCGACGCCGGCGTTCCGGCGGCTCATCTACGAGGAGCTCTTCTTCCTCCAGCTCGCGCTCGCCCGGCGCCGCCGCGGCGTGCGCGCCCAGAGCGGCATCGCGTTCGACGCATCCCCGGAGGCCCTCCGGCGCGCGATCTCCGGGCTGCCGTTCACGCTCACCGGTGCGCAGGAGCGCTCGCTCGCCGAGATCGCCCGCGACATGGGCCGGCCCGAGCCGATGAACCGGCTCCTGCAGGGAGACGTGGGGAGCGGCAAGACCGCGGTCGCGTTCGCCGCGATGATGCTCGCGGTCCAGTCGGGGTGGCAGGCCGCGCTGATGGCGCCGACTGAGATCCTCGCGGAGCAGCACGCGACGACGCTCGCGCGCTGGCTCGAGGGGAGCGGCGTCGAGATCGCGCTCGTCGGCGCGGCCGCGCGCGGCAAGGCGCAGCGGGCAGCGCGCGCCGCAGTCGCCGACGGCCGTGCGCGCATCGCGATCGGCACGCACGCGCTCGTCGAGGAGGACGTCGCGTTCGAGAAGCTCGGGCTCGTGGTGGTGGACGAGCAGCACCGGTTCGGGGTCATGCAGCGGCTGGCGCTCATCGCGAAGGGGCGGCGGCCGGACGTCCTCGTCCTCACCGCGACGCCGATCCCGCGCACGCTCGCGCTCGCGTTCTACGGCGACCTCGACCAGTCGAAGATCGGCGAGCTGCCCCCGGGGCGGACGCCGGTCGCGACGAAGCTGTACGGCGACTCGCAGCGCAAGGCGGCCTACGAGCTCGCGCGCAGGGAGCTCGAGGCGGGGCGGCAGGTCTACGTCGTCTACCCGCTCGTCGCCGAGTCGGCGAAGACCGATCTCGCCGACGCGACGACGGGCGCCGCGGATCTCCAGAAGGTGTTCACCGGGTACGAGGTGGGCCTCCTCCACGGCCAGCTCAAGTCGGACGAGAAGCGCGACGTCATGGAGCGGTTCCGCGCCGGCGCGGTCCACGTGCTCGTCGCGACGACCGTCATCGAGGTCGGCGTAGACGTGCCGAACGCGACGGTGATGATCGTGGAGCACGCGGAGCGGTTCGGGCTCTCGCAGCTCCACCAGCTCCGCGGTCGCGTCGGGCGCGGCGCGGAGAAGAGCCACTGCCTCCTCGTCGCGCACTTCAAGCGCGCAGGGGACGAGGCGCGCGAGCGGCTCCGCGCCGTCGAGCGGACGCAGGACGGGTTCGAGATCGCCCGCGAGGACCTGCGGATCCGCGGGCCGGGCGAGCTCCTCGGCACGCGCCAGTCCGGCCTCGCCATCCTCGACGTCGCAGACCTCTACCGCGACGAGACCATCCTCGAGGAGGCGCGCGAGGACGCCTTCGCCCTCGTCGAGGCCGACCCCGACCTCGCCCGGCCGGAGCACCAGCCCGCCGCGGAGGCGCTCCGGGTCCGCTGGGCCGAGCGGCTCTCGCTCGCGCAGGTCGGCTAGTCCCGGAACCTCCCTCGGCCCGCCCCGGAACCCCCTCGCCCCCTCGAAGCGGGGGAGAGGGTTGGGGGTGAGGGGGCAAGGGCAGCGCGCTCGCGCCGGCGCTATGATCGCGCCGTGAGCGCAGCCCTGGCCGCCTTCCTCCGAGAGGAGGGGATCCGCGACGAGCGGGTCCTCGCGGCGATCGCCGAGGTGCCGCGCACGCTCTTCGTGCCGGAGCCGCTCCGGGAGGACGCGGACGCCGACCGGCCGCTCCCCATCGGGCACGGGCAGACCATCTCGCAGCCGTTCGTCGTCGCCTTCATGACGGAGCGGCTCCGGCTCCGCGGGAGCGAGCGGGTGCTCGAGATCGGGACCGGCTCGGGGTACCAGACCGCGATCCTCGCGCGCCTCGCGGAGGAGGTCTTCTCGATCGAGGTCGTGCCGGCGCTGGCGGAGCCGGCGCGGGCGCTCCTCGTCGGGGCACTCGGCCTCGCGAACGTCCACCTTCGCGCCGGCGACGGCGCGCTCGGCTGGCCGGAGGAGGCTCCGTTCGATCGGATCCTCGTGGCGGCGGCGGCGCCCGTCGTCCCGCCGGCGCTCGTCGCGCAGCTCGGTCCCGGGGGGAGGATGATCCTGCCGGTCGGCGCCGAGGCGGACGCGCAGATGCTGAGGCTCATCGACCGGGGGAACGACGGCGTGAACATCGAGACCGATCTCCTCCCGGTCCGCTTCGTCCCGCTGACGCGCCCGCCGCGGTGAAGCAGCCTCCAGCTCTTCCTCGACCTGCGCCCCCTCCCCCCGGCCCTCATGATTCGTCACATGGTGCGCCAGGCGAAGCCTGGGGAAGGAGGAAGCGTGAGCTGAAACCTTCTCACGAACCCAGCGGGACAAGCCCGCCCGGCAAAGGCTAGCGACCAGCCGGAACCGAGTGTTGCGTGGTTCGGGGGCGACCCCGGCTGCGAAGCGTACACAGGGAGCGAATGGGCCGCGTCAGCGAGCTCCGAAAACGAATGCAGTCGTGAGGGCCGACGCCGTCTTGTGGGCGGAAGGCAGCACCGACGCGCCGAGCAGAAGTCGCAGGCGCCGAGGCCTCACGGTAGTCAGGGAGCGCGGCACGAGCGCATGGGGGTTCGCCAGGAACCTGGGAGGTCCCGTCGTCTCCAGCTGAGATCGGATCGGGCGCCCCGTCAGCGCTCCAGGCCCGCGGAGCCGTGGCGCTCCACGCCCGCGGGAGCGAACAAGCGAGCGCGGCTGGTACCGCCAAGCGAAGGCAACGAAGCGCGGCGGGAGGGGCGGCAGGACGTCGGAGCTCTCCGTAGTACCGACGATGCAGGGGAACCGACCCGAGGGACCCTGCGGAGGGAAGGGAGAGCCGGTCAACGGAACCGTTGGAGGGCAAGATGCCGGGTGGGTGCTCGAAGTGGACATCAAGGGGTTCTTCGACTCCTTGGACCATGGGCACCTGCGCGGCTTCCTCGACCAGAGGGTGCGCGACGGGGTGCTCCGCCGCGCGATCGACAAGTGGCTGAAGGCCGGCGTCATGGAGGCCGGGGTGCTCACGCAGCCCGACACCGGGACGCCGCAGGGTGGTGTCGTCTCGCCGCTGCTGCGAACGTCTACCTTCACGAGGTGCTCGACAGGTGGTTCGCGACGCAGGTGAGGCCCCGGCTCGTCGGGCGGGCAACCCTCATCCGCTACGCGGACGACTTCGTCATCGCATTCTCTTCGGAGGTGGACGCGCGCCGCGTGTCGGAAGTGCTTCCCAAACGATCCGGGAAGTACGGCCTCACGCTTCATCCGGAGAAGACGCGGCTGGTGAAGTTTCGCCGGCCGTCGTCGCCGGACGGGGGCAAGCGAGATGCGCGGCCCGGGACCTTCGACCTGCTCGGCTTCACGCATGAGAGATCCCCCGGGGCGACCCGACTCGGCGGAGCGGCGGGCGGTACGAGAGCGCGTATGCGCGAGGGAAGAGCCCGAAGGTAAACGGGTTCGGGCAACGAGGAGGGCGGCGGCCGAGCCGTCGCCGTTGCCGGCAACCGTCGTGACGAGATCGGCTCGCGGCCACCCGCGAGCTTCTCGTTCGACGACGGCCCCAATTTCCCGCATCGAGCCCGCATCGAGTGCTTGACGTACTTCACCGTCAGATGACCTCCGCCGCGAGAGAGCGCGCGGGAATGCCGCTCCCGGCGCCGCAGATCTCCCCTCCGGTGCATTGAAGGTGTGCGAGGGGGTTCTCGAGGGCCCGCTCGCGTTCGCGCTCCCTGACGCGAATCCGTGCGCCTGGGGAGCCGCCGAAATCGCATGCGATGCTCGCGTCATGACCTCCGCACGCGATCTCTCCGCCCGCCTCGCCGAGCTCCTCCACCGCGAGCGCGCAGCGCTCGCCGAGTTCCTCCTCGCCCTCGCCGACTTTGACCAGAAGCGGCTCTGGGTCGAGCTCGGGCACGCCTCGCTCTTCTATTTCTTGCACCGGGAGCTCGGGCTCTCGAGCGGGGCGGCGTTCTACCGGAAGACGGCCGCGGAGCTCATCCAGAGATTCCCGGAGATCATCGACCCTCTGCGCGACGGGCGGCTTTGCATGACCAGCATCGTCGAGCTCGCAAAGGTGCTCACGCCCGAGAACCGTGAGGACGTCCTGCCGCGGTTCTTCCATCTGTCCAAGTCCGGCGCGAAGGCGGTTTCCGCCGCGCTCCGCCCGGCCGAGGCCGCGCCGCATCGCACCGTCGTCACGGCCGTGCGCCACACGGCGGCCGAGCCCGCGCTTGCCCTCGCCGCGCCGGCCGCGCGGGATCCGCACCACGAGCCCGCATTTCATCTGGACGAAACGGCTCGTGCCAACCCGGTCGAGGAACCGACTCCGACGGTCCCGGCGTCGCCGCCGCGCACCACCGCCGAGCCTCTCACCGCGAACCTGAGGCGGTTCCACGTGACGGTGACGCGCCGGTTCATGGAGAAGCTCGCGGCCGCTCGCGCCGCGCTCTCCCACTCGCATCCCCGCGCCAGCGAGGACGAGATGTGGAGGCGGGGCTCGACCTCCTCCTCGAGCGCCACGCCAAGCGGAAAGGGCTCGTCGCGAAGCCACGGCGCGAGCCGCCGCCTGCGAAGCCGGACCACGTCCCCGCCCACGTGAAGCGGGCCGTCTGGCAGCGCGACGGCGGGCGGTGCCAATGGCCCCTCGACGGAGGCGGGGTCTGCGGCTCCACCCACCAGGTCGAGCTCGACCACGTGGTGCCGCGGGGGCGGGGCGGCCGGCCGACGGTCGAGAACACGAGATGCCTCTGCCGGATCCACAACCAGCTCGCCGCGCGCGAGGTCTACGGGGACGAATTGATGGACAAGTTCACGGTGCGCCGCGCAAAGCGGCGCGTTCTCAGCGGGATGAAAGGAGCCCGCCTCGAATGAATCGAGCATTCGGGTAGCGAGGTCCCCTGCGTGTCGCCGCGAGGCGACCAGCAGAAGCGGGGCCAGGATGCCGCC
>WNGF01034819.1_pt1 | contig 11725 bp, 9 predicted proteins | sample 5400641 | NCBI WGS metagenome assembly WNGF01 (sample SAMN13153371, study PRJNA577476) | soil metagenome | isolation source: 80 cm soil or saprolite under grassland replicate 2 | place: USA:California | collected 2016-06-15 | reverse complement strand
CCTGACCTGCCACCGAGACAGCGATGGTCTTGTAGTTCGTCTTGCCGTCGGACGGCTGTCCGAAGACCGCGATCATGCCGCGCTGGCCGACGCCGGTGGTCACGTAACTGGAGGTGAGCCGGATCTGGGGAGTGTTGCACTGCCCCAACCAGCCGAGGATCGAGCTGTACGCCTTGTTCGCGGCGCTGGCGTCGTTCGACACCTCGACGTACTGGACGGCGGTGTTCTTGGTGGCCGAGTTCTGGAAGGTGCGGACCCAGGTGCGCAGCCCGGCCGGGTCGGCGAACCGCTGCGACTGGCAGACGAACGCGTGGTCGGGCGCGGTGCTCCCGTCGGCGGTCTGGGTGATCGCCCAGGCGCCGGTCGCGCCCAGCGGCTTCGCGGTGGTGGCGTCGAGCAGCACCTTGGCGTCGGCGAGCAGGTTCGACTGGGTCGACTTGTCGTCAGAGGTGCTGGAGTTCGAGCTGGGCGAGCCGTCGCCGCCGAACGCGTTCAGCGCCGCGACCCCGCCGCCGCCGACCAGCAGAACAACCGCGACACCGGCGGCGATCGTCTGGTTCCGCTTGCGCGCCTTCTGCCGGCGCGCTTCCCGGGCAGCGGCGCGACTGCCCGCGCGTGCGGCACGGTGGGAACCGGCCAAAGCTCGACCTCCTGACTGATTCCACCCGACAGTACCCGGTGGTCCCTGGTCACCCACACCCAGCCGCATCGCGGACAGCTTCCGTTGGAGAGCCGCCAACTGAGCGTGAACAAGCGGGGTGAAGTCTCCCATATCCGGCGTGTCAGAACGAGCGGTCCCCCGCACGGGGGCGACCATGGGAGTCAGATGACCGACATGCTGAGCCGCCCGGGCGTCCGTGACGGCGGTCCACACCAGGCGCCCGGGCCCGCCCGCTCCGAGGATGCCCCGCCGAACAGGCCCGTGCTCCTGTCGGCTGTGATCTCCGCGGGCGCGTGCCTGCTCACCGGTCTGCTCACCTGTGCCGCGGTCGCCGTGATCGGCTGGCTCGCCGCGTCCTTCGGTGGCGCGTCCGGAGCCGTCCGAGCAGGCGCCTCGGCCTGGCTCGTCGCGCACAAGGCCGGAGTGACCCTCGGCAGCGGCGCCATCACGGTCGCGCCGCTCGGGCTGACGCTCTTCTTCGGCTGGTGCCTGTACCGCGGTGGCAAGTCCGCCGCGCGGACCAGTGCCGCTGACCGCACCCGGGACCTCATCCTGCTCTCCGGATCGTTCGCTGTCGTCTACGGTCTGGGAGCGCTGGTCATCGCGCTGCTCACCGCCGACGGCTCGCTGCGTGTGTCTCCGCTGTCCGCCTTCCTCGGTGCCGCATCGCTGGCTCTCGTCGCGGGGACTCTCGGCGTTCTGGTCGAGTCTGGCGCGGCGGAGGACATCGCTGACGCGACTCCGAACGGGCTGCGTGATGCTTTCCCAGCCGCGGCTGCCGCCGCACTCACTGTGATCGCCACAGCGTCCCTCCTGTACGGCGTACTCCTGGCGATCCACTTCTCACGTATCACCGGGATGCTGGAGCTGCTGGACGCCGGTGTGGTCGGGTCGGTCGTGCTGTTCGCGATCTGCCTGATGCTGCTGCCGAAGGGAGCGGGTACGACGATCGCCCCGACCGGCGTGGACGTGGGTAACCTGCCGGCGCTTCCGCTACTGGCCGCCGTACCTGCTGACGGTGCGACACCGTCGTACCTGCTGGTGCTGACCGCTCTGGTTCCGCTGGGGGCCGGTGTGGTCGCTGGACTGGTTGTAGCTCGGCGTGGTCTTGCGGACCAGGAGGCGGACGCGCTGGGGTGGGACGCCTTCGCTCTGCGCGGCGGCATCACGGCTCTGCTCGCTGGGGTGATGCTCTACGTCCTCATGGCGTTGTCCGGCGGCTCAGCCGGGCCTGGGCGGATGGCGGCTGTCGGGATCCCGGCCGCGCTGCCGGCGGCCGGCGTACTGGCTGCCGGGATGGCGATCGGGGCCTCGATCACGGCTGCGGTAATCGCCTCCCGCCGACCGGCTGACGGTGAGGCTGACGCCGGGCGATAAGCTTCGGCGCGTGACAGACCCGGTTGCGCCCACTCCCGCAGTGTCTGATCCTGGGCAAGCGCGACTCGTCGTGCTCATCTCGGGATCTGGGTCGAACCTGCAGGCCCTGCTGGATGCCTCTCAGGTCGTCGCAGTCGGCGCCGACCGCGAGGGGATCGCCGGGCTGGACCGGGCCGCGGCCGCAGGTGTGCCCACCTTCGTGCACAAGGTGAAGGACTACGCCGAGCGGGTCGAGTGGGACCATGCGCTGACCGTGTCCGTCGCCGAATACAAGCCTGATCTGGTCGTGTCGGCGGGCTTCCTGAAGCTAGTCGGCGACGACTTCCTGGCCGCCTTCGGTGACCGGTACATCAACACCCACAACGCGCTGCTGCCGTCCTTCCCCGGCATCCACGGACCGCGGGACGCGCTCGAGTACGGCGTCAAGATCACCGGCGCGACCCTGTTCTTCGTCGACGGCGGGGTCGACACCGGCCCGATCATCGCGCAGGTCGCCGTACCCGTCCTGGCCGACGACACCGAAGAAACCCTCACCGAACGGATCAAGGAGGTCGAACGCCGCCAGTTGGTGGAGTGGGTCGGCCGGTTGGTCCGGGAGGGCTGGACCATCACCGACCGAAAGGTTCGACTGAAGTGAGCACCGACCGCAGGCCGATCCGCCGGGCGCTGATCAGCGTCTACGACAAGACCGGTCTGGAGGAGCTCGCGAAGGCGCTGCATACCGCCGGCGTCCAACTGGTGTCGACCGGCTCGACGGCCGCCCGGATCGCGGCAGCCGGCGTACCGGTGACCAAGGTCGAGGAGCTGACCGGGTTCCCCGAGTGCCTGGACGGGCGGGTCAAGACGCTGCATCCGAAGGTGCATGCGGGACTGCTGGCCGACGTACGGAAGACCGAGCACGTCGAGCAGTTGGCCGAGATGCGGGTCGAGCCGTTCGACCTGCTGGTGAGCAACCTCTACCCGTTCACCGAGACCGTCGCGTCCGGCGCATCGGTGGACGAGTGCATCGAGCAGATCGACATCGGCGGTCCGTCGATGGTCCGCGGCGCCGCGAAGAACCACGCGAACGTCGCCGTCGTGGTGTCGCCTGATCGCTATCCGGAGATCGTCGCGGCGCTCTCGTCCGGTGGTTTCTCGCTGGAGGAGCGGCAGCGGCTCGCGGTTGATGCCTTCGTGCACACGGCGACGTACGACGTTGCCGTCGCCTCCTGGATGAGCAGCACGCTCACCGACACCTCCGAGGGGACCGGGTTCCCTGCGTGGGTCGGCGCGACCTGGGAGAAGTCCGCTGTGCTCCGGTACGGCGAGAACCCGCATCAGCCGGCGGCTCTGTACGTGAACGGCCGGGGTGGTCTGGCGGCCGCGGAGCAGCTGCACGGCAAGGAGATGTCGTACAACAACTACGTGGACGCCGACGCAGCCCGTCGTACGGCGTATGACTTCAGCGAGCCGGCCGTCGCGATCATCAAGCACGCGAACCCGTGCGGCATCGCCGTCGGCAAGGACATCGCCGAGGCTCACCGCCGCGCGCACGAGTGCGACCCGGTTTCGGCGTACGGCGGTGTGATCGCAACCAACCGGCCCGTGTCGGTGGACATGGCCAAGCAGGTCGCGGAGATCTTCACCGAGGTGCTGGTCGCGCCCGCTTTCGAGGACGGTGCCGTCGAGATCCTGCAGGGCAGGAAGAACATCCGTCTCCTGGTCGCGCCCGAGGTCTCTGGAGCCGACGCGGTTGAGATGCGTGCGGTGAGCGGCGGTCTGCTGCTGCAGCACACCGACCGCTTCCAGGCACCTGGCGACGACCCGTCCGCTTGGCAGCTCGCCGCCGGATCGCCCGCTTCTCCTGAGGTACTCGCGGATCTGGCCTTCGCGTGGAAGGCGTGCCGGGCGGTCAAGTCCAACGCGATCCTGCTCGCCTCCAGCGGCGCATCGGTCGGCGTCGGCATGGGCCAGGTCAACCGCGTCGACTCGTGCCGCCTCGCCGTCTCCCGCGCCGGCGACCGCGCCTCCGGCTCCGTCGCCGCGTCGGACGCCTTCTTCCCCTTCCCCGACGGCCTCGAGGTCCTCATCGAAGGCGGCGTGAAGGCGGTAGTGCAACCCGGTGGCTCCATCCGCGACGAAGCCGCGATCGAGGTGGCGGAGAAGGCCGGCATCACCATGTACTTCACCGGCACCCGCCACTTCTTCCACTAGCGTCGGATGTGACCGCTGGCAGGTTGTGGCCCGCCAGCGGTCACACAACCCACCATCGATGCCTTGGGCAACTAGGCCCCCGGTCCGGGGACGCTCAGCTGGGGACGACTATGCCGAGGACGGCTATGGCTGCGCCTACTGATACGAGGAGGGCGGTGTCGAACATGCGTCCGCGGACGTGGAGGAGGCCGGCGGCGGTATCGGTGAGGGTGGCGCGGAGGAGGCCGGCGAGGACTACGCCCCCGGCGAAGATGAAGACGCCGTTGCGCCAGTTGTAGAAGGTGAGGACGACCAAGCCGGCCAGGCCGACCAGGAGCGACAGGGCCAGGGGCCATTCGCTGCGGCGCTGAGCCTCGTCTGCCATCAGCACGCCACGCCCACTTCAGCTGTCAGCACCATGGCGCTCACCGGGCGAGGCTCGCTTCGGCGGCTTCGACGACGTTGGTGAGGAGCATGGCGCGGGTCATGGGGCCGATGCCGCCGGGCATCGGGGCGATCCAGGCCGCCTTCTCGCGGGCCTCGAGGGCGATGTCGCCGACGATCTTGCCCTCGGCGTTGCGGCTGGTGCCGACGTCCAGCAGTACGGCGCCCGGCTTGATCATGTCGGCGGTGATCAGGCCGGCGGATCCGGCCGCCGCGATCACGATGTCGCCGGAGCGGACCTGGGCCGCCAGGTCGGTCGTGCCGGTGTGGCACTGGGTCACCGTGGCGTTCTCCGTACGACGCGTGAACAGCAGCCCCATCGGTCGACCGGCAGTCACGCCCCGGCCGACGACGACAACGTGCGCGCCGGCGATCGGTACGTCGTACCGGCGGAGGATCTCGACGCAACCCTTCGGGGTGCAGGGGAGCGGGCCGTCCTGGCCGAGAACGAGCTTGCCGAGGCTGACCGGGTGCAGGCCGTCGGCGTCCTTGGCGGGGTCGATCAGGCCGAGGATCGCGTTCGTGTTGACGTGCTTGGGCAGCGGGAGCTGGACGATGAAGCCGGTGCAGTCCGGGTTCTCGTTGAGCTCCTGGACCTTCGCGGCGATCTCGTCCTGGGTCGCGTCGGCCGGGAGCTCGACCTGGATCGACGCGATGCCGACGGCCGCGCAGTCGCGGTGCTTGCCGGCCACGTACGCCCGGCTGCCCGGGTCGTCCCCGACCAGGATGGTGCCGAGCCCGGGTACGACGCCCTGCTCGGCCAGTTTCGCGACCCGGACCTTCAGCTCGTCCTTGATCGCCGCCGCCGTCGCCTTGCCGTCCAGAATCTGTGCGGTCACGCGCCCTAGGGTATGACCGGACCGCCACGCCATCACAATCAGGACGCAGCCGGGCGGCCAAGCGGCCGCCCGGCTGATCCGGGCAATTGTGATGGTGTGGGCGTTCGCCTCCTACTTGGTCAGCGCGTACACCGTCGTACTGCCGACGGTGGTGGCGGTGTAGTTCGACTCGACCCAGGACTGGATCTCGCTCGCCGCGGAGGACGAACTGCCCCGGCCGCTCTGGCCGTCGGAGATGTAGTACGCGATCTTGCCCTCGGCCACCCACTGCTTGAACTGCGCCAGCGTCGGCGCGTCGTCCGTACCGCTGAAGCCGCCGATGGCGATCACCGACTTGCCGGTGGCCAGCTCCAGCGACGCCGCGGACTGCGAGCCGCTGACCGCCGCCGCCCATGTGGTCGTCGTCTTCGACAGCAACGCGGTCAGCTCACTGCTCGCCTCGCCGCCACCCATCCCGCCGCCCTGCTGGGTCGTGCTGTCAGAGGTGCTGGAGGAACTGGAGGTGCTGGTGGACCCGGAGGTGCTGGTGTTGCTGGTCGACTGGCCGGGCGGGGTGCCGCCGGGACCGCCGCTGCCGCCACCGTCGCCGGACCGCGTCCCACCGCCGCCGCCCATCGCGCTGCTGACCGGCCCCGACGACGGGATCGAGCCGCTGTGCGTGTGCGAGGCCGTCGAGACCGCGTACGCCGTACTCCCCAGACCCAGCGACACAACCAGCGCCAGCACCAGCGCCGGGAACACCCGCCGCACCCGCGGACCAGCCACCACCAGAGCGGCACCCACAACCCCAGCCACCAGTACGACGAACTTGACCCACGGCACGAAGGACGGTGTACGCGTGAGCAAGACGTAGTCCCACACGCCGGTCGCCAGCACCATCGCCGCCAGCGTCAACCGCGCGGACACCTCAGAACGACGCTGCCATCCGATCCGGATGCCCATCGCAACCAACCCGGCAATAGCCGGAGCCAGCGCGACCGCGTAGTACGGGTGAACCGTCCCGCTCATGAAGCTGAAGACCAAAGCGGTGACGATCAGCCAGCCACCCCACAACACCAGACCGGCCCGGCTACGGTCGGTCCGCGGCGCTCGGCGGGTCAGCCACAGACCGCCGACCAACGCGATCATTGCTGCTGGCAACAACCAGGAGATCTCGGTGCCGAAGGCATCGCCGAACATCCGCGTGATGCCGCGGCTCGATGCCGGCCACAGCTCGACCAGTGCGACGTACCAACCGGCACTGACGATCACCGCGCCCAGCGCGCCGAGCAGGTGCAGCAACCGCTTCCGCACCGACGTCGGCGCCGCGATCAGATAGACCAGCGCGAACGCAGGCAGCACGAGGAACGCCTGCATCATCTTGGTCAGGAACGCGAACCCGATCGCCACACCCGCCAACGCCAGCCATCGAGCCGACGCCTTGTCCAACGCGCGTACGACGCAGTACGCCGCTGCCACCATGAGCAGCACCAGCAACGCGTCCGGGTTGTTGAAGCGGAACATCAGTACGGCGACCGGCGTCAGCGCCAGCGCGGCTCCCGCGATCAGCCCCGCGACCGGCCCGGACGTCCGCTTCACCGTCAGATACAGCAGGCCCACGGCGGCGATGCCCATGAACGCCTGCGGAGCCAGCACGGTGAAGCTGTTGAATCCGAAGATCCGCGCGAACGCGGTCGCCACCCAGAGCGCGGCCGGCGGCTTGTCGACCGTGATCGCGTTGCCCGAGTCGAGCGAGCCGAACAACCAGGCCTTCCAGTTCTGCGTCCCGGCCTGCACGGCCGCGGCGTAGAAGCTGTTGGCGTAGCCGGAGGCGGTCAAGTTCCACAGGTAGAGGAAAGCCGTGCCGACCAGCAGTGCGAGCGAGGCCGGCCGGACGTACGCCGCCTGCTCGGCCGGGCCGCGCACCAACTGCCGGAGCCGGCCCGGTGGCCGCGCCGGCGGGTCGGCGTGCAGTGGTTCGGATGAGCTACGAGGTGGTTCGAGCAAGGTCGTCATCGTTCGTCTCCAGTCCAGGCGAGTGCTTCCACTGGGAACGATGGCAAGCGGGTCTTCGGCCTCCCTGGGCGTCGCCTGGGAGGTTGCTGTGAGCCGGGGGAATGCCCGGCCGCTTGCCGCGGTTGGGCCGGATAGTTTATTCTTTAACTACCCCAAGCGAGGAGAAGACCATGCCCGCCGTGACCGTCAGCGACATCACTGTGCTGCCCCGCGTCCACCAGCCGGATCAGGCCGTCGCCAACGAGCGGGCGGTGAAGTCGGTGACCTCGGCCCCGAGCGGCTACGAGGGCGAGGGATTCCCGGTACGGCGTGCGTTCGCCGGCGTCGACCTGCGTGACCTGGACCCGTTCATCCACATGGACCAGATGGGCGAGGTCGAGTACGCGCCGGGCGAGCCGAAAGGTACGCCGTGGCACCCGCACCGGGGCTTCGAGACCGTGACCTACATGCTCGACGGGATCATGGAGCACCAGGACTCCAACGGTGGTGGCGGTGTCATCAGCAACGGCGACACCCAGTGGATGACCGCGGGCAGCGGCCTGCTCCACATCGAGACCCCGCCTGAGCACCTGGTTCTGAGTGGCGGCCTCTTCCACGGCATCCAGCTCTGGGTGAACCTGCCCAAGGCGCTGAAGTGGCGGCGGCGCGCTGATCCGGGTGATCGCGGGATCGGTCGACGGCCACGACGGGCCCGGCTCGACTCACACGCCGATCACGCTCGTCCACGCGACGGTCAGCCCGGGCGCCGAGATGGTGCTGCCCTGGCAGCCGGACTACAACGCGCTGGTCTACGTCCTGGCCGGCCAAGGCACGGTCGGCGCCGAGCACCGCCCGATCCGCAAGGGCCAGCTCGCCGTCTTCGGTCCTGGTGACACGATCCGTACGGCGGCCAGTACGGCGCAGCCGCAGGCGGAACCGAACCTCGACGTACTGGTCCTCGGCGGACGCCCGATCCGTGAGTCGATCGCGATGGCCGGCCCGTTCGTGATGAACACCCGCGCCGAGGTGATCCAGGCCTTCGAGGACTTCCAGGCCGGCAAGCTCGGCAGCATCCCCGCGGTCCACGGCGCGCCCACCGAACTGCGCAGTACCGACTGACGCCGCTGACGTTCGACGAGCCCTAGACCCCCGGGGCTCGTCGAACGGTGGACAGGCAACGATCCCCGATCTACCTTCCAAACAAGGGGATTCGGGGAACTGCAGGGGGAAACATGTCGCGTTTCAGGAAACTTGCGCTCATCGTGTCCGCGGTGGCACTGACCGTCGCCGCGGCCGCACCGTTCCCGGCATCGATTCCGTTGCCGGACGACTTCCAGCCGGAAGGGATCGCCTCCGGACCGGAAAGCACGTTCTACGCCGGCTCCATCACCAGCGGTGACGTCTACCGCGGCAGCCTGCGTACCGGCGAGGGTGCGATCTTCGTCGACGCGCCGTCGGGCCGTTCGGCCACCGGGATGAAGGTCGAGCCGTCCGCGCAGCGGCTCTGGGTAGCCGGCGGCCCGACCGGCCACGCGTACGTCTACAGCACCCGCGACGGCTCGACGATCGCGGACCTGGTGCTCAACTCAGCCGGCGGCAGCTTGATCAACGACGTGATGGTGACCGAGGACGCCGCGTTCTTCACCGACACTTTCCGCTCGGTGATCTACCGGATCCCGCTCGGCCCCGGCGGCAGCATCGGGAGCCCGCAGACGATCCCGCTCAGCGGACCCGCGGCGGTCGTCGGCGACTTCCCCAACCTGAACGGCATCGCCGCTCCGAGTGACGCCCACGTGCTGATCCTCGGGCACTCGTCGCGCGCGGAGCTGTACCTGGTGGATCCGAGTACCGGCTCCAGCCGCACCATCGCGCTGAGCGGTGGAGCGCTGATACCCGGTACGCCGGACGGCATCCTGCTCGACGGCAGGACGCTGTGGGTGGTGGAGAACTTCGCGAATCGACTGGTCAAGATCGAGCTCAGCCCCGACCTGTCCAGCGGCCGCATCGTTGCCGATGTCACCAACGCCCTGTTCCGGGTGGCGACCGCGGTCGCCGAGGACGGCCACCGGCTCGCCCTCGTCAACGCCCGCTTCGACCTCGGCTTCCCGCCGCCGTTCGGTCCGGGTGCGCCGCCTGGCACCGACTTCAACGTCGTCCAACTCGAGAAGCCCTGATCAGCCTTCGGGTTCGCTTCTGAATGTCAGACCGGCTGCCTGGTCCGGGTCCGGGCCAGGTCGCCGATCGTTCGGGCGGTCTCGTCGTACAGAGTCTGCGCGTGGTCGGGCGTGAGGCCGATTGCGGTCAGGCCGAGGCGGCCGTCGACCGCGAGGCAGGACAGCATGTGCAGGACGACGCCTGTCCCGGTGCGCCGGTCGAACTGCAGTCCCGAGTCGGCGAGCGCGCGAATCACGTCCGCCGGCGGCAGACCAAGCCAGCTCGGATCGACCAGATTGTCCGTCGAGGCGTAACACCTGGACGTGCCGTCGACCGCGGACCAGGTTCCCAGGCCGGACTCGTACCGCCCGGGCACCAGATGCCGCAGCGCCGCATAGGGATGCGTCGTCCCGCCCTTGCGGATATTGATCTCCAGTGCGTACAGGCTCCACCGGCCGGAGCCGTCCATCGCCGCCATGAAGTCGGCACTCACCCTGCCGACGATCCCGCTGGCGGCCAGCGACCGTCCGATGGCCAGCCCGTGGGAAGCGAGCTCGGGCGAGTACGCCGGATCCGCGGGGAACCGGCAGCCGGAGTAGATCTGGTGCGCCGTACCACCCAGGACTTGTTCATGCGTGGCGAGCACCGACACGTCGCCGTACGGGGAGATGTCGATCTGGACACTCGGACTGGCTGCGGCCGCGCCGGTGATGAGTTCCTCGACCACTCCACCGTGCGCAAGATCCGCTCGGTACCAGCCCGGCGCCGCCTCGAGCTGGGACCGGATCTCCGCGTCGGTCAACTGACGACCGGTGACGTCGCAGAGTTCGACGACGAGGTTGCCGTCGCCCGCGCCGCTGTCGTCGTGCTTGACCACCACCCCCAACGCGTCCGGCCGCTCGACCCGGATCGCCGCGACGGCCGCGCAGAAGTCGTCGACGCTCCGCACGCCTTCACGGCCGGCCGGGGTCGGCACACCGGCCTCCCGGAACAGCCGCCGGCCGGCGCTCTTGAAACCGAGCGGCCAGAGCGCGGGCATCGTCCCGTCGATCGGAACGTCGAGCCGGGTCGCTATCGCCACCTCGTGATCGGTCACGTTCCACGGCTCGATGAAGGCCGGCCGGCCGCCGATCATGGCGCGCAACCGCCTGACGAGATCGGGCCGGTCCAGCAGCTTCTCCGCGACCGAGCGGTGGCTGAGGTCGTCGACGGCCAGGATCCGCAGCCGTTCCCGGCAATCGGTACGACGCGACGCCGATGCGAGCTCGAGGTAGTAGTCGAGCACCTCCGACGACGGTGCCTCGGAACAGATGAAGACCATCTCGCAGCTCTCGAAACGCGGCAACATCAGTGTCGCGAGGAGATAGCGATGCTCCAGCGCGGGGATCCGGGACGCGTAGTGCGACAGCAGCGACTCGCCAAGGCTGAACGACGGGAGCAGGACGAGGACGTGCGGCGACCCGCCTGGACGGTTCATCGACCACGCCGCCCCGAGCCGCCCCTGCAGCTCGCTGATCTCTGTCATCCCTGCTGCCCCCCGCGACCAGCGTACGCCCGTGCCTGGCGGCCTAGGAGGCGTCGTCGAGCGTGATGTACAACGCGATCCGGGGGTCGTCCGCGTCGCCGCCGTACGCGTTGACGAAGCGGCGGGCCGCGGGCGGGCCGCCGTACTGGGGGTTGAGGTTGCCGGAGAGGCTCTTGTACATGAGTGCGAGGTCGACGTAGCGGTCGCCGGTGCCGAGGCGACTGAGGTCGAGGATGCCGGTGAAGCGGAGGGTTTCGGGGTCGATGAAGACATTGGGGGCTGCATAGTCGCCGTGCGTCACGACCTCGGCTGCGCCTGGGAACGGCGAGGTGAACGGGCACTCCGTGAGGTCGTGCAGGCTGCCGAGGCCGTCGGCGATCGCGGCCAGCACCGCCGGTCTGTCGGCTGCGGGCCACGGTTGGGACGCGTCGCGACCGGCGAGTTCCGTGGTCAGCATCCAGTTGTTGCCTCGGTCAACGATGCGTGGGCACGGGAAGCCCGTCGTGCCGAGCCAGCCCAGCCGGTCCGCCTCGTCGTCGACCCCGGCACCGGCCTTGTAGAACAGGCGTTCCGTACGGC
>WNGF01023818.1_pt1 | contig 11732 bp, 10 predicted proteins | sample 5400641 | NCBI WGS metagenome assembly WNGF01 (sample SAMN13153371, study PRJNA577476) | soil metagenome | isolation source: 80 cm soil or saprolite under grassland replicate 2 | place: USA:California | collected 2016-06-15 | reverse complement strand
AGTGGGAGGCACCGTTTGGAGGTTCGGCTGATGTCGAAGGTGTAGTACTCGGGCCAGTGCGTGATGGCCTGTCTCCGCCTCGGCGTGCGTCGCGGGTAACTGCGGGGTGCGGAGCCCGGGGTCAAAGCCGAAGCGGCTCTCGTTCCATCCGGGAGCCGTGGGCGAGGAGAAGACCGGCGGGTGGCCTGTGGCCTCCCGGCCCCGGGTGGCTGCCAGCCGCCTCGGGGTGATGGGCGAACGCGAGTGAACCCCTGATGACGCCTCGTGAAGGTGACCCCCGCCGATGGGATGTTCCAGCGGGGCCGTAGGGACTGGCCGCCGAAGAGCGGCGGGTGCCGGCCGGATGGATAGTCGCCGGCCGGGAGCGCACCACCGTCCCCGGGGTTAAGGGGGCGCCCTGCCCGGTCGTGGCTTGCTCATGTGCAACACGACAACCCCGTTGGGGTCCGGCGACTGGATCGCCGGTAGGCCGACCGTGAGGAAGGTGCAACTCCCCAGCGGGCGCAGGATGACCCAAGAAGCAAATGCCGACAGCCGAAACGGCGACGGGAAACCGGGAACCGCACCGCTGGCACCTCCGCTGGAAGGTCCCCGCATAACTGGTCGGATACGGGCGGATGCCCGGCCCGAAAGGGAGCTGACGTGGGTCAGGTGAGTCTGTGAAGACCAGGTGAACGGAGACACCGGAACCGATGGGCAAGTTGGACGCCGCCACGGCGAACGAACCTGAGGGCGACGTCTTGGACTGGGACGCAGTGGACTGGCGTCAGGTCGAGGACGACGTACGGCGGCTGCGGCAACGAATCTTCACGGCGACGCAGGCAGGGGACCTGAAGAAGGTCCGCAATCTGCAGAAGCTGATGCTCCGCTGCCGCGCGAACGTTCTGCTGAGCGTGCGGCGGGTCACGGAGGTCAATGCTGGCCGCAAGACGGCCGGGGTCGATGGCCGGGTCGTGCTCGGGGACTGGCAGAAGGCCGAACTGGCCGCCTGGCTCCAGCAGGGCGCGCCCGGCTGGAGTCCCCGACCGGTCAAGCGGGTGTTCATCCCGAAGGCCAACGGAAAACGGCGCGGACTCGGGATTCCGGTGATCGCCGACAGGGCTCTTCAAGCGCTGACGGTCAATGCACTGGAACCCGAGTGGGAGGCCCGGTTCGAATCCAGATCCTATGGGTTCCGGCCGGGCCGCAGCTGCCAGGACGCGATGCAGGCCATCTTCGTGACCGCACGGGGTGCGGCCTGCAGGCGCTCGTGGGCGCTGGATGCGGACCTGGCCGCCGCGTTCGACCGAATCGACCATGCCCACCTCCTCCACCAGTTGGGCACCTTCCCCGCCCGGGGAATGGTGGCGGCCTGGTTGACGGCGGGTGTGATCGACCAAGGTCGGTTCGCCCCGACCGAGCGGGGAAGCCCGCAGGGCGGGGTGATCAGCCCGTTGCTCATGAATGTGGCCTTGCATGGGATGGAGGAGGCCGCCGGAGTCCGCTACATCCGCACCGGCAAGAACGCCGGGACGGCGCGGCCGGGCTCCCCGGTCTTGGTCAGGTACGCCGACGATCTGCTGGCCCTGTGTCACTCGCGGGATCAGGCCGAACAGGTCAAGGCGCGGCTGGCCGCGTGGCTGACGCCCCGGGGCCTGGTCTTCAACGAAGACAAGACCCGCATCGTGCACCTCGATGACGGGGTGGACTTTCTGGGGTTCAACGTCCGCCGCTACCGCGACAAGCTGCTGATCAAGCCGAGCAAGGCGGCCGTGAAACGGATCCGGCAACGGCTGACCGTCGAGATGAGAGCGCTGCGAGGTCACAGCCCGCAGATGGTGCTCATCCGGCTCAACCCGATCATCCGCGGGTGGTCGGCCTACTACCGGCATTGCGTCTCCTCCCGGGTGTTCAACGAGTTGGACAACCACGTGTGGAAGCTCACCTACAAGTGGGCGAGGTTCACCCATCCGCACAAGGGAAAGCGCTGGATCACCGCCCGGTACTTCGGCGCGTTCAACTCGTCCAGACGAGACCGGTGGGTGTTCGGCGACCGTGACAGCGGCGCCTACCTGGCCAAGTTCGCCTGGACGAAGATCACCCGACACACGTTGGTCAAGGGATGGGCGTCCCCGGACGACCCGGCCCTGACTGACTACTGGGCGGCCCGGCGACGTCGCGGGAGACCCCCGCTGGACCGGGTCCGGTTGCGGCTCCTTCAACGACAGCGTGGGCGCTGCCCGCTCTGCGGCGAGCTGCTGCTCCACGCCGACACCGAGCCCCAACACCCTGACGAATGGGAACTGTGGATCACAGCGACCAGCAAGGCGATCCGCCACCACGCGATCACCGTCGACACGGGATCCGGAACACCGCAGGAACGCATCGCATACCGTCTCGTCCACACTCACTGCCGACGCCGCCTCCCAGACGGCACCGACATTGAACCAGCGCTGCTGCGCTCCTGACCTGAACGCCTGCAGGACTTGCTTGAGCCCGGTGCGTCGAAAGGCGCACGCCGGGTTCTGAGGGGGCGGCGGCGCAGCAATGCGCCGCCGCTACCCGACTGGAAGCCGCCGTTCTACCTGCTCGAGGCGGCCGGGTTCGATACCTGGCTGGTCAACGCGCGCGACGTTAAACACCTGCCCGGGCGTCCGAAGACCGACAAGCTGGACGCGGTCTGGCTGTGCAAGGTCGCCGAGCGGCAGATGATCCGGCCTAGCTTCGTGCCGCCGCCGCAGATCCGCCGGCTGCGTGACCTGACCCGTTACCGGGTCGATCTGGTGGCCGCGTGCACCGCGGAGAAGAACCGCGCCGAGAAGCTGCTCGAGGACGCCCAGATCAAGCTCAGCGTGGTCGCCTCCGACATCTTCGGCGTCTCTGGTCGAGACATGATGCGCGCGCTGATCGCCGGGGAGCGAGACCCCCGGGTGCTCGCTCAGCTGGCCCGGGCCCGGATGCGCGCCAAGATCCCCCGTTTGGAGGAGGCTTTCGTCGGCCACTTCACCGACCACCACGCATTCCTGCTGGCCAAAATGCTCACCCGGGTCGAGGCGATCGAGGCCGACATCACCGACGTCGAGCACCGGATCGACGACCACATCGCCCCTTTCGCGGCAGCGGCGGACCGGCTCGATGAGATCCCCGGCGTCGGCTCGCCCGCCGCACACACGATCATCGCCGAGATCGGCCTGGACATGAGCCGGTTCCCCACCGCCGGGCACCTGTGCTCCTGGGCCCGCTTCACCCCCACGGTCAAGGAGTCGGCCGGGAAGAAGAAGGGCAAGAACGCCACCGGACACGGCAACCCCTACCTGGCCCGAGTCCTCGGCGAGGCCGCCGTGGCCGCCGCCAAGACCGACACCTTCCTCGGCGAACGCTACCGGCGCATCGCCCGCCGCCGCGGCAAGAAGACGGCAATCGTCGCCGTCGGCCGCTCCATCCTGGTCATCGTCTGGCACCTCCTATCCGACCCCGACACCCACTTCCACGACCTCGGCCCCGACTTCTACGACACCCGCATCGACCCAGGCCGCAAGGTCAACAACCACATCCGCCAACTCCACGCCCTCGGCTATCGCGTCACCCTCGAACCCGCGGCCTGAATGGCAGACGCCCCCCCGCCGCACGCACCTACTACCGGATTTTCGGATTAGGCTCGAGGTGTGAAACTTGCTGGGCGGATGGAACGTCTCGGGACCGAGTCTGCGTTCGAGGTACTGGCCAAGGCCAAGGCGCTGGAGCTGAGCGGCCGCGAGATCGTGCACCTCGAGATCGGCGAGCCCGACTTCGACACACCCGAGCATGTTTCCGCGGCAGCGCAGCAGGCGCTGGACAAGGGCTACACGCACTACGTCCCGGCGCCCGGCATCCCTGAACTGCGGACCGCTGTTGCAGACTTCCTCGAACGCACCGGCCGGCTGACCACGACACCGGACCGGGTGCTGATCACGCCCGGCGCGAAGCCGATCATGTTCTTCACGATCCTGGCGCTGTGCGAGGAGGGCGACGAGGTCCTCTACCCGGACCCGGGCTTCCCGATGTACGCCTCGATCACCGCGTTCGCCGGTGCGACGCCGGTCCCGGTACCGCTGCGCGAGGAGAACGGGTTCGTCATCGATCCCGAGGAGCTGGAGTCGCTCGTCACCGAGCGCACCAAGCTGTTGATCCTCAACTCCCCGCACAACCCGTGCGGCAGCGCCTCGACGCCGGAACAGCTCGAGGCGATCGCCCGGATCGCGATCGAGCACGACCTCGTGGTCCTCACCGACGAGGTCTACTGGGCGCTCCGGTACGACGGCGACCACCACAGCGTGCTCGACCTCGACGGCATGGCCGAGCGGACGATCCTGCTCGACGGCTGGTCGAAGACGTTCGCGATGACCGGCTGGCGGCTGGGCTTCGGCGTGTTCCCGCAGCCCCTGATCGAGCCGATCAGCCGGCTGGTGATCAACTCGGTCTCGTGTACGTCGGCCTTCAGCCAGCACGCCGCGGTCGCAGCCCTGGAAGGACCGTGGGACGCGGTCGACAACATGCTCGCCGCCTTCCGTGAACGACGCGACGTGATCGTCTCCGGACTGAACGCCGTACCAGGAGTCTCCTGCGTCGAACCAGGCGGCGCCTTCTACGCGTTCCCGAACATCAGCGAGCTCGGCCTCTCCGCCGCGACCTTGGCCGACCGCCTACTCGAAGACGCCGGCGTGGCCTGCCTTCCCGGCACTGCCTTCGGCACGTACGGCGAGGGCCACCTCCGCTTCTCCTACGCCAACTCCGTCGACAACATCCGCCACGCCCTCTCAGCCTTCACAGCCCTCGCCACCGAAGTCGGCTGACGCTTCAGAGATCGGCCTCGCTGGCGCGGCGAACGGGCCGTTCGGTCGATCCGGACCCCGCCGAGGCGGCTGACCATCGCGGGGTCGCGGTGGTCGAAGAAGAGGCTCGTGCCGGTGTCGAGCGTGGTGATCGCGGTCAGGTCGTCGTCGGTGAGCTCGAAGTCGAAGACGTCGAGGTTCTCGGCCATGCGGTCCGGGCGGACCGACTTCGGGATGACGACGATTCCGTGCTGGATCAGCCAGCGGAGCACGACCTGGGCGATGGACTTGCCGTGCGCCTGGGCGATCGCGGTCAGCACCGGGTCCGAGAAGTGGTTGTTCCGGCCTTCGGCGAACGGGCCCCAGGACTCGTGCTGAACACCGTGCTCGCGCATGAAGGCCTGCTCCTGCCGGCGCTGATGGAACACGTGCGTCTCGATCTGGTTCACCGCGGGCGCGACCTCGTTGTGCTGGATCAGGTCGATGAGCCGATCGGAGTGGAAGTTCGAGACGCCGATCGCACGGATCCGGCCTTCCCGGTGGAGGTCCTGCATCGCCCGCCACTCGCCGTAGTAGTCGCCGTACGGCTGGTGGATCAGATACAGATCGAGGTAGTCCAGGCCCAGGCGCCGAAGCGATGTCTCGAACGCCCGCTTGGTGTTGTCCTCGCCGGAGTCCTGGACCCAGAGTTTGGTGGTGACGAACAGCTCCTCGCGGGGAATACCGCTCTTCGCGATCGCGCGCCCTACCGCCTCCTCGTGGTGGTACCCGGCGGCGGGGTCGATCGCGCGATATCCGGCTGCGAGCGCGTCGCTGACCGCCTTCTCCGCCTGCTCCGCCGGAATCTGGAACACGCCGAATCCGAGAATCGGCATCTCAACCCCGTTGTTCAGGGCAACAGTCTGCATGGGGGAACCTCAGTAGTTGGTGGTGGTTGTGAGCTCGGCCCGACCGGATCGCCGGGCTGCGTGCCATGGACCGTGTCGTGCTCCTTGCGCCGCATGCCTGCGGTGTCGGCGTAGTCCCCGATCGCGTCCGCGGACTGTGTCAGCGAACGGCCGGCGAAGTCAGTCCGGAACGCGCCCGGCTCCACGACAGTGACCGTGATGCCCAGGGGCTCCAGTTCCTTCTGCAGCGATCCGGACAACCCTTCCAGGGCGGCCTTGGTCGCGGAGTAGTAGCCGGAGCCGGGCGGGCAGATGCGCGCACCGATCGACGAGATGTTGACGATGGCGCCCGTGCGCCGTTGCCGCATGCCGGGGAGCACGGCCTTGATCATGGCGACCGGCCCGAAGAAGTTCGTCGCGAACAACTGCTCGACGTCGGCGTCCTCGGCCTCCTCGACCGCGGCGCGGTAGCCGTAGCCGGCGTTGTTCACCAGTACGTCGACCGCCCCGAACTGCGACTCCGCCTGCTCGACGACAGCGCGGATCTGGTCGCGGTTCGTGACGTCGAGCTGCTGGGCGAGCGCCGTACCGGGATATTTCTCGGCCAGGTCGGCGATCGTGGCGGTGTCACGCGCGGTGACGACGGCATTGTGGCCGGCGGCAAGTACTCCCTCGGCGAGGGCTCGTCCGAGGCCGGTCGAACAGCCGGTGATCAGCCAGGTGGTCATGTTTCAGAGGTCCTTTCGGTTCGCGTCACGACCAGCACACCGCACGGAACGTCGTACGCGGAAGTTGCTGGTGTTCCGTGGACTGTCAGTACCCCCTTCGGGCGAAGGAGGACCTGACAGTGCCTGCCACGCTGCGTTGCTGCGATCTAGGCTGGCGGAATGGACAGCCGGAGTGAGGTGCGCGAGTTCCTCCGCTCGCGCCGCGCCAAGGTGACGCCTGAGCAGGCGGGGCTGCCGGTCAGTGGGCACCGGCGGGTGCCCGGGCTGCGCCGCGAGGAAGTCGCCTTGCTTGCCGGGGTCAGCGTCGACTACTACGCGCGCCTTGAACGCGGCGATCTGGCGGGGGTGTCCGACGAGGTGCTCGACGCGATCGCCGGCGTACTGCGGCTCGACGAAGCCGAGAGCACACATCTCTTCAACCTCGCCCGTGAGACCCGGACCAGCCCGAGCAAGCGCCGTCGCGCAACCACCCGGGCCGACCAGCAGATCCGGCCCAGCCTGCAGCGCTTCCTCGACTCCATCACCGGCGCGCCGACCTGGATCCGCAACGAACGGATGGACTTCATCGCCGCCAACCAACTCGGCCGCGCCCTCTACGCGCCGCTCCTCGAGGACCCGGTGCGGCCGGCGAACAACGCCCGCTTCTTCTTCCTCAACCCCGACGCCCCGACGTTCTACCCCGACTGGGAACGGAACGCCGACGAGATCGTCGCCACCCTGCGCAGCTACGCCGGGCGCAACCCGCACGACAAGGGACTCACCGACCTCATCGGCGAACTCGCCACCCGCAGCGAGGAGTTCCGCAGCCGCTGGGCCAAGCAGAACGTGCGCTTCCACCGCACCGGGCTGAAGCACGTCCATCATCCGGTCGTCGGCGATCTCGAACTCATCTACGAGGCGATGGAACTGCCCGCCAACCCCGGCTGGACCATGTTCTCCTACACCGCCGAGCCGAACTCCCCCACCGACGAACGTCTACGCCTGCTCGCCAGCTACGCCGCGACGCTCGACGCCGAGGACGCCGTACGGGAGACTGCGCGTAAGCCCTAGCGAGCCTTCAGACGGGCCGCTTCCTTGCGGACCTCGGCTTGGGTGGCGCGCTCATGCTGGAGCCACTCGGGGTTGTCCGCCTTCAGCGCGTCGATCTCCTCGGTCGTGAGGGCGTCGGTGATGCCGGCGCGGGCGAGCCCGCTGATGGAGACACCAAGCTTCGCCGCGACGACCGAACGAGGGTGAGGGCCGGTACGACGAAGCTCGCGCAGCCACTCGGGCGGGTCGGACTGCAGGGCGTTCAGCTCGTCGCGGGAGACGACTCCGTCCTGGAACTCTGCCGGAGTGGCCGGGAGGTACACGTCCAGCTTCTTCGCCGCTGTCGCGGGCTTCATCGTCTGGGGAGTCTGGCGCGGCGTCATGGGAGCAAGGGTAGCGAGCACAGCCGGTAACCTGACGACGTGACCGGCCCGCGATCCTCGTTCCGGCTCGGGTACGTCCCGGGCGTGACGCCCGCCAAGTGGGCGCGGATGTGGACCGAGCGACTGCCCAGGGTCCCGCTCGACCTGATCCAGGTCCCTGCCGCCGAAGCCGTCGGTTTGGTCCGAAGCCGCAACGCCGATGCCGCCGTATTGCGGTTGCCGATCGATCGGACCGGTCTGCACGCCATTCCTTTGTACGTCGAGACGACGGTCGTCGTGGTGCCGAAGGATCACGTCGTGACAGCGGTCGAAGAGGTCACGGCCGAGGACCTGGCCGACGAGCTCATGCTGCATCCGCTGGACGACGTACTCGACTGGGACGGTCCGCCTGGCCGAGTGGTGGACGAGCGTCCTGCGACGACAGCGGAGGCGGTTGCGATGGTTGCCGCGGGGACCGGGCTGCTCGTCGTACCGCAGTCACTCGCCCGTTTGCACCACCGCCGGGACCTCACCTACCGGCCACTCGTGGACGCACCGCAGTCGCAGGTCGCGTTGTCGTGGCCGGAGGACGAGACCACCGAGTTGATGGAGCACTTCATCGGCATCGTCCGCGGCCGCACCGTCAACACCAGCCGAGGCCCCGGGCAGGCCAAGCAGACCACCAAGCGGAAAGGCAAGCCGGCGGCCATGAAGCAAACGCGAGGCAACGGCAAACGGCGCCGCTAGCACTGGTCGTCGTTCCCCGAACCCGCGGCATGCCCGTGCTGGTATCCAGTTGAGTCTTCAACTATCATGTCCGGAGGTACTTGACGCGAGGAGTTGGATCATGGCGATCTTCCGGTTGAACCATGCGGTGCTGTACGTGCGGAACGTTGCCGAGAGCGTCGCCTTCTACCGCGACGTGCTCGGGTTCGGTTACATCGAGGGCGGGGACGCGTTCCAGGGTGCCGCGTTCTTGCGGGCGCCGGGCTCGACCAACGACCACGACCTCGGGTTGTTCGAGATCGGAGCCCAGGCCGCGCCGTCCGGAGCCGGGCGGACGACCGTTGGGCTCTACCACCTCGCCTGGGAAGTGGACACCCTCGGGGACCTCGAAGATCTGGCGAAGTCCCTCCGCGAGACCGGCGCCCTGGTCGGAGCATCGGACCACGGCACCACCAAGTCGCTGTACGGCAAGGACCCGAACGGGCTGGAGTTCGAGATCGTCTGGATCATCCCGGCGGACCTGCTCACCGACGAGGACCGCCAGAAGGCAGGCGTCGCCCCCCTCGACCTCGACGCGGAACTCGCGAAGTACGGCCGCGACGCCCGCAGCGGCGTCGGTATCTCCCGCATCCTCGGCTAACCGCACGCAGACTTAGCGGTCCAGTCAGAGCGTTCTGAGGTGGCTGGCGATGGTACGGGCGCAGTCGATGGATTCGGCGTGGGCGGTGTCGATCTCGACGTCGTACTTGACTCCGTCGTGGACGATGTCTGCCTGTGACGCGGCCATGCCGACGGCCCGATCGCCCCGAGCCAACTCGCGCCCAGCGGCAACGCCGGCCTCACACCGCACACCGACCCACACCACCTCGAGATCGCCGATCGCGTCTTGCCACCGCTGCTGCGAGGCGGCCCCGCCGAGGAAGACATCGTCGACGATGACGTTGGCACCGGCCCGGCACATCGCGACGATCCCGCCCCTCCAGGCCGCTTCCAACTGCCGGAACACCGGGCCGACGACGACCTCACCATTCGGCCCGAACTCGATCCCGTCGTCCGACGCCTTCATCGCAGGCGGCAGCGCGTCGACGAAACCGTCCACCCCGAACGCCAGCCAAGGCTCCGGCAGCACCGCCTGCAGGCACCGCACAATCCCCGACTTCCCCGAACTCGACCCACCGTTGAGAACGATCATCCGCGCTGCCACGCCACACAGGCTAACGAACGCCAGCCTCCCCAGCGCGCGATTTACTGATGGGCCGGCACCCGGACATCGGACGTCGCATGCTCGGCGCGGGCCCGCAGGATGAACGGCACGGACAAGAGCTGGATGCCGGCGCCGACCAGGTACGACGGCCCGTAGCCCCAGACGTCGGCGACCCGGCCTAAGCCCGGCTGGATGACGACACCGCCACCGGAGGCGAGCAGGTTGTCGAAGGACAGCACGGTCGCCCGCTGCGCCGAAGGAATCAGACCGTTCAGGTACGCCTGCCGCACCGGCACGGTCGCCGCGAACATGACCGCCCATACCGCCAGCAACGCCAGCGCCATCCAGAAGCTCGACACCAGTCCGATCATCGCCAGCACCACGGCGGTGACACCCGCTGTCGCGAGCATGACCGACGTACGACGACGGAACGCGCGAGCCACGTACGACGCCGACACGCCACCCACGATCTGCGCACCTGCGACCAAGCCGGCCGACAGTCCCGCGATCGCATAGGAATCGCTGCTGCCGTAGAGCTGCAGCAGGTACGGCTGCGCGGCGTAGAACCCGTACACGCCGACGCCGGAAGCAAACGGACCGGCCAGCATCACCCAGCGCACCGGCGGATTCAGCAACCCGTGATCGAGTGACGCACGCAGAATGCTCCGCATCTCGGCGATGACCGACACCCGCGGCTTCGGCGTGAAGCCGAGGTCGTGCATCGCCCGCCACGCCACCAAAAAGGTCACAGCGAGCAGCACCGCACGTACGACGTACGGAACACCCAGGTTCGTCCACTGCGCCAGGAAGCCGCCGCCCACCGCGCCACCCAGCATGGCGATACCGCTCGCGACCTGCCCCTTGGCGAACGCCGCGTCCAGCGAGCCCTCGTACCCGGTCGCGTGCAAACCGTCGACCAGCCAAGCCTCGGTTGCCCCACTGAAGAAGATGAAGCCCAACCCGAGCAGCACCGACGCCACCGCCCAGGCCGGGAACGGCGCACTGGCCTGCCAAAGCCACAGATAAAGCAACGTGGATCCGAACAACGTGGCCGCGCCGAGGAGGTACGACGTACGCCGCCCGACCGTATCGGCGACCACACCGGTGGGAACCTCGAACAGCACCATCCCCACGGTGAAGAACGCGTTCGCGGCAAACGCCTCCGCTACGCTCAACCCGGCGTCGAGCAGGAACAGCGTGTTGATGCCCCAGATCATCGACGATGCACTCGTCGACACCGCGACCAGCGTGATGTACGTCCGCAACACCCGATCTGACCTCATCAGCCCCTCCTCCAGCATTGTCACCTGCTACGTCGGAGCCGCGCCTGCCTGCTCGACACGCAATCTGGAGAGGCCTTATGGTCCGGGGATGCGCGGACGGTCGGGCTTCACCTCGCGGTTGGTGCGCACGGGCGGCGCCGGCGAGCTGCCGCAGGTCGAGAGCGATCTGCGGGACGCCATCCTGACCGGCGAGCAGCCGCCGGGAACCACCATCCCGATCGACAAGGTGGCGGAGTTCTTCGGCGTCAGCGCGATCCCGGTGCGGGAGGCGCTCAAGACGCTGCTCGGCGAAGGACTTGTCGAGCACCGGCCGCATGTCGGGTACAGCGTGGCCAAGTTGACTTTTCTCGAGTTCCGGGAGTTGTACGACGTACGCCAGGCGCTCGAGTCCGCGGCGCTGCGCGCGGCGACGGCGAACGCGACCGCGGCGGACGACGAGCACATCCAGGCCCTCCACGAATCGCTTGCCGATGCGATCACGTCCGGTGACGACCGTGAGTACGCCGCCGCGACCCGCCGGTTCCACTTCGCGCTGATCGAACCGTCGGGGATGCACCGGATGCTGCGGATGTACGAATCCGCCTGGAACATCACCGAGCCGGCCCGGCCGATGTCCCGGGTGCCGGCGTACGAGCGGGCCGGATTCCACGCCGACCACGACCGGATGGTGGCGGCGTACGTCGCGCGCGACACGGACGCGCTGATCGCGGAATCGGACCAGCA
>WNGF01008844.1_pt1 | contig 11734 bp, 12 predicted proteins | sample 5400641 | NCBI WGS metagenome assembly WNGF01 (sample SAMN13153371, study PRJNA577476) | soil metagenome | isolation source: 80 cm soil or saprolite under grassland replicate 2 | place: USA:California | collected 2016-06-15 | reverse complement strand
CATCCGGCGGAGCTGGCCGCGGATCTCGCGGCCGTACGCGACGGCGGCCGCCTGCTCGTGCTCTTCCAGCCGCATCTGTACTCCCGGACGCTGCACCTCGCGTACGAGTTCGCGCTCGCGCTCGCCGCCGCGGACGCGGTCTGCGTGACCGAGATCTACGCGGCGCGCGAGCAGCCGCTGCCAGAGGTGAGCGGGCGGCTGATCGTCGAGCAGCTCGCGCGCGTCCGGCCGGGGATGCGTATCGGCTGGACACCGGCCGTCGAGGACGGTGCGCGGCTCGTCGCGGGCTGGGCGCACTTGGGAGACACCGTGCTGACACTCGGCGCCGGCGACGTCGACCGCGCCGCGCCGCTGCTGCTCGAGGCGCTGTCGTGAACGTCGAGCACGACGTCGAGCTGGCGCGGTACACGACGCTCGGCACGGGCGGGCCCGCACGCGCGTTCGCGCGGCCGGCGTCGCTCGCCGAGCTCGAGGAGCTGCTGGGGTGGGCGGCCGAGCGCGACCTGACGGTCGCGACGGTCGGGCTCGGCTCGAACCTGCTCGTCGCCGACGCGGGCGTGGATGCGCTCGTGCTCAGGCTCGCCGGCGACTTGGCGGCCGTCGAGCTCGAAGCCGGGTTGCTGCGGGCCGGCGGCGGCGCCGCGAACGCCGTCTGCCTCCACCGAGCCCGCACGGCCGGGCTCGGCGGCTTCGAGTTTGCCTGCGCCATCCCGGGCACGATCGGCGGCGGCGTCTGGATGAACGCCGGCGCGTACGGCGGCGACTTCTCCCGCGTGCTCGCGCGCGTGCTCGTCGCGACCGCGGACGGCGCCGGCTGGCTGACGCCGGCCGAGCTCGGCCTCTCGTACCGCCATTCGAACCTGCACCACGGCCAGGTGGTCGCGCAGGCGGAGCTGCGCCTGCAGCCGCGGCCGCCGGACGAGATCAAGGCGGACGTGCGCGCGCTGAATGCGCAGCGAAAGGCGGCGCAGCCGACGAACCGGCGCACGTTCGGCAGCGTGTTCAAGAACCCCGCCCACGCGCTGAGCGCCGGCAGGATGCTCGAGGCGTGCGGTCTCAAGGGGTACCGGATCGGCGGGGCGCAGATCTCGCCGAAGCACGCGAACTTCGTCGAGAACGCAGACGGGGCGCGCAGCGCCGACGCGATCGCGCTGATGGCCGAGGCCCGCCGTCGCGCCCACGAGCAGTACGGCGTCGAGCTGCGGCACGAGGTCGAGCTCCTCGGCGCGCTCGAGCTGCCGCCGCTCGGAGCATGAGCGCGCGTCCCCGAGCTACTTCTTGACGAAGGTGATCTGGCCGTTGTTCTCGAGGATCCCCCACCGAACCTCGTCGAACGAAGCGATCTGCTGCATCCGCATCTCCTCGGCGATCTCGTCGGGCGTCATCCGCTCGCGGCGGAGGTTCTGCTCGAGCACCTTGCCGTCCTGGACGATCACCACCGGCTCGCCCTCGAGAACCCTCCTCATGCGACGTGAGCGGAAGCTCGCGTAAGAGGTGAGCACCTGCATCGCGCCGATCGTGCCGATCGCGATCACGGCGCCCGTCACCGAGTAGTCGTCCTGCGTCAAGCCCTGCTGGACGGTGTCTCCCAGCACGATCAGCAGCACGAGGTCGCTCGGGCTGAGCGACGAGAGTTCGCGGCGTCCGAGGACGCGCATCACGAAGATCATGAAGAGGTACAGCGCGATTGCGCGAAGCGCGATGTCCATTACGGGAACACCGTGATCGTGCGCTGCAGGTCGGCGACCCTGCGACCGCCGTCGTAGAGCTCGACCCGCTGGGAGCGACGGCCGACGTTCGTCGGGTCGACCTGGAACTGCATGAAGAGCAGGTAGGAGCTGCCGCGCGGAATGTGTCCGAGCTGCAGCGTCAGCCGGCCGTTGTGGCTTGCCTCGCCGACGGGCGACGGCTCGATCGTGTTCACCGTCATGCCCTCGAGCCACCCGGCGTCGAGCACGAGAATCGCGTTCTTGATCGGCTTGCGTGCCGTGATGTGGAAGCGGGCCTCGAAGATGAGGCCCCCGCGAACGTGTGACGGCGCGTAGACGTCGAGGAGGGCGGTATCGGCGCCCGCGGTGGCGCTCGACGGGCGCTGGCCGAAGACGTTCAGGAGCGCGAGTACCGGCACGACGCACAGAAGCGCGAAGAGGCCGCGCCGCACCCAGATGTCGTGCTGGCGGCCGTCGAGGTCGCGGTGGCGCTTGAGCACGATCGTGTCGGGCGCGTCTGCCACGGCTTTTGTCTTCGCGGCGGGGCGTAGGAGGCCTTCCGCCTGCGGCGAACGTGGAGCCGTGGCCGTCAGTCGTACAGGCCAGTCGCGCACACGCGCGGCCACCGTTGCCCTGCCGCGCGTCCTTCGCGGGGGCGAGGCCGTGCGCCGGTTCCTGCCCTCGCGGCGCTCGGTCGCCTCCGGCGTCGCGCTCGTCGTGCTGGCCGGCGGTGCGTACGCCGCCGCGCGCGAGACGTCGGCGTTCGCCGTCCAGCGGATCGAGGTGACCGGCGCGCCGCCGGAGATCCAGGCGCAGGTCCGGCGCGCGCTCGATCCGCTTCGCGGCACGAGCCTGCTTGCGCTGGACGGCGCCGCTCTCGAGGGCCGCGCCGAGGCGCTGCCGACGATCGTCTCGGCCGGCTTCGACCGCGCCTTCCCGCACACGCTGCGCGTCGCGGTGGTGCCGGAGAGGCCTGTCGCCGTCCTCCGCCGTGGTAGGCAGTGGTGGCTGGTCTCCGCGCGTGGGAGGGTCGTCGCGCGCCTGGCGCCCCGGAGCGAGGCCGCGCTGCCGCGCATCTGGCTGCCGACGACGACCGCCGTGGACGTGGGGAGCTTCCTGCGCCCGGGCGCGGGCGGCGTCGCCGCACGTGCGCTGGCGCTTGCGGCCGGCTTCCCGGCGCCGCTCCAGACCGCCGCAGTCCGTCACGGGGCGCTCGTCTTCCGGCTGCACTCGGGTCTCGAGCTGCGCCTCGGCGCGGCCAACGACATCCGGCTCAAGCTCGCGATCGCGCGGCGCGCGCTCCCGCTCCTCCCCTCGGACGCCGCGTACCTCGACCTCAGTGTGCCCGGGCGGCCCGTTGCCGGACGCGCAAACACTCAACTCTCAGGTAGAGACTGAGGGTATGAACCGTCGACCTTCGATTGACAGCCAGATCCGCCCCGTCTACCCTTGTCCTCGAACCGCTCGTTTCTGCCCCTACGCTCAACCAAAGGTTCAGGTGTCGACCCCATGAGCATGCGCGACCAGTCCGGTAACTACCTCGCCGTCATCAAGGTCGTCGGGATCGGTGGCGGCGGCACGAACGCCGTCAACCGCATGGTCGACGCCGGCCTCACCGGCGTCGAGTTCGTCGCCGTCAACACGGATGCGCAGGCGTTGATGATGTGCGACGCCGACGTGAAGATCCACATCGGCTCGCAGGCGACCCGCGGGCTCGGCGCCGGCGCCGACCCGGAGGTGGGCCGCGCCGCGGCGCACGAGAGCCGCGACGAGCTGAAGGAGGCGCTGAAGGGCGCAGACATGATCTTCGTCACCGCCGGCGAGGGCGGCGGCACCGGCACCGGCGGCGCGCCGATCATCGCCGAGCTCGCGCGTGAGCTCGAGGCGCTCACCGTGGGCGTGGTGACCCGCCCGTTCGCCTTCGAGGGCCGGAAGCGCGCGCAGCAGGCCGAGCTCGGGATCCAGGAGCTACGCGACCGCGTCGACACGCTGATCGTGATCGAGAACGACCGGCTGCTCCAGGTCGTGGAGAAGCGGACGTCGGTGGTCGAGGCGTTCCGCCAGGCGGACGACGTGCTCCGGCAGGGCGTCCAGGGGATCACCGACCTGATCACGGTGCCGGGCCTCGTCAACCTCGACTTCGCCGACGTGCGCACGATCATGCGCGAGGCCGGCTCGGCGCTGATGGGCATCGGCACCGCGGCGGGCGAGAATCGTGCCGCCGAGGCCGCGCGCATCGCCGTCTCGTCCCCGCTGCTCGAGACCTCGATCGAGGGCGCCACGGGCATCCTGCTCAACATCACGGGCGGGCCCGAGATCGGCCTCTTCGAGGTGAACGAGGCCGCGGAAGTCGTGACGAGCGCCGCCGACCAGAACGCGAACGTGATCTTCGGCGCCGTGATCGACGACGCGATGGGCGACGACGTGCGGGTGACGGTGATCGCGACCGGCTTCGGGGCGCCGCGCCGCCGGCGGCGCCGCGAGGAGGAGGCACCCGTCCCGGCGGCGCCCCTCCCCGGCGGCGGCTTCGAGATCACCGACGAGGCCCTCGACGTGCCATCGTTTCTCCGCGACGAGTAACCGTCTCGAAAGCCTGAGGTTTGAGCAACGGCGCTCGCGGTTACACAACGCGTGCCCTCAAGGGTTGGCCGTATAGACGAGCCAGCCCCACGACCCGGTCCGCCGCCCCGGCCCGTCTGCTGACGACGCCGGGGCGGCCCCGTTCTGGGCACATCCCCATCCCCGGCGACCGTCCACAGAGGGGACTGCTGCCTGCCTCAGGCGACGCGGCGGACACCGGACGACGTCGGCGGCCACATCACTAGGATCGGACGTGCATGGCGCAGACGCTGCAACAGACGCCGCTGCACGACCGCCACGCGGCGCTCGGCGCGCGACTGGTGCCGTTCGCCGGCTGGGAGATGCCCGTGCAGTACGAGGGCGTCATCCAGGAGCATCGCGCGGTGCGCACCGACGCCGGCGTCTTCGACGTCTCGCACATGGGCGAGCTCGAGGTCGAAGGGCCGCGGGCGACCGGGCTCCTGCAGGGACTGCTCTCGAACGACCTCGACCGGATCGAGCCCGGCCAGGCGCAGTACACGCTGCTGACGAACGAGCGCGGCGGGATCGTCGACGACCTGATCGCGTACCGGCTCGACCGCTGCCGCTACCTGCTCGTCGTGAACGCGGCGAATCGCGAGGCCGACTTCCGCTGGCTGAGGGAGCGGGAGATCGCGGGCTCCGACGTCCGCGACGTCTCGGACGAGTACGCGCTTCTCGCGGTGCAGGGGCCGCGTGCGATCGACAAGCTGGGGCTGCCGCCGGCGACGCCCTTCACGTTCGCGGACGGGGAGGTCGACGGCGTCGAGGTGATGGTGAACCGCACGGGCTACACGGGCGAGGACGGCTGCGAGCTCCTCTGCATGGCAGAGGACGCCGGCGCGCTGTGGGACGCGGTGCTCGCGCGGGGCGTGACGCCATGTGGTCTCGGCGCGCGCGACACGCTGCGGCTGGAGGTGTGCTATCCGCTGCACGGCAACGACATCACCCCGGAGACCGACGCGATCTCGGCCGGCCTCGCGTGGACATGCGCGCTGGACAAGGAGTTCACCGGCGTCGAGGCGCTTCGGCTCGTGAAGCAGCACGGTCCGGAGCGCAAGCTCGCCGCGTTCGTGATGGCCGAACGGGCGATCCCGCGCCACGGCATGGCGATCGCGGGCGGCGGCGAGGTCACCTCCGGCTCGCACTCGCCGATGCTGGACGCCGGCATCGGCCTCGGCTACGTTCCCGCCGCCCACGCCGCGCCGGGAACCGAGCTGACGATCGACGTGCGCGGCAGGCCGCGCCGAGCCGAGGTCGTGAAGAAGCCGATCTACCACAGGGAGGGTTGAGTGGCCGCCCCGGAGAGCTACCCCGAGGACCTGAAGTACCACCCCGAGCACGACTGGGCCCGGGTCGACGGCGACCAGGCTGTGCTCGGCATCACGTGGTTCGCCGCAGACGCCCTCGGCGAGCTCGTGCACTTCGAGCCGCCCGCGCCGGGCGCGACCGTGGCGAAGGACTCCTCGTACGGCGAGGTCGAGTCGGTGAAGGCGGTTTCCGACCTGATCGCGCCGCTCTCCGGCGAGGTGCTCGAGGTGAACCAGACCGTCGTCGACGCGCCGGAGACGGTGAACGACGATCCCTACGGCCACGGCTGGCTCGTACGCATCCGCCTGTCCGACTCCGCCGAGCTCGAGTCCCTGCTCGACCTCGAGGCGTACAAGCAGGTACTGGCCGAGCAGTGACGCATCCCTTCCTCGCGCTCACAGACCGCGACCGGGAGGAGATGCTCCGGACGATCGGGGTCACGACCGTCGACGAGCTCTTCCGTGACATCCCGGCCGCGATGCGGCTCGGTCGGCCGCTCGATCTCGAGCCGGCGCTCTCGGAGCAGGAGCTCTCGGCGCACCTCGCCGAGCTCGCCGCGCGCAACGTCGACACGACGCGCGAGCTGTCGTTCCTCGGCGCCGGCATCTACGACCACTACGTCCCGGCGGTCGTCGACACGGTGCTGCAGCGCGGCGAGTTCCTGACCGCCTACACGCCGTACCAGCCCGAGATGAGCCAGGGCGTGCTCCAGTCGATCTTCGAGTACCAGACGGCGATCTGCGAGCTCACCGGCATGGACGTCTCGAACGCCTCCGGCTACGACGGCACGACCGTCAGCGCCGACGCGTGCTACATCGCGAAGCACGCGACGGGCAAGAGGACGATCGTCGTCACCGAGGCGACGAACCCGCAGGTGCGCCAGGTCGTCAAGACGTACGCCCCCGGCTTCGGACTCGAGGTCGTCGAGGTGCCGCACCACGCGGGCACGACGGATCCGGACGAGCTGCGGCGGGCTGCCGAAGGCGCGGCGGCGGTGATCTTCCAGCAGCCGAACTTCTTCGGCTGTCTCGAGCCCGCGCCCGAGCTCGCGGCCGCCGCGAACGAGGCGGAGGCCCTGGCGATCGCTCACGTCGATCCGCTGTCACTCGGCGTGCTGGAGGCTCCCGGCCGCTACGGCTGCGCGATCGCGCTCGGCGAGGGGCAGGGGGCGGGCAACGTCCCCTCGTACGGCGGTCCGCACTACGGCTTTCTCGCAGCCCGTCAGGAGTTCATCCGGCGCATGCCTGGACGGATCGTCGGCGAGACGGTAGACGCCGCGGGCGAGCGCGGCTATGTCCTCACCCTGCAGACCCGCGAGCAGCACATCAGGCGCGAGAAGGCGACGTCGAACATCACGACCAACCAGACGCTGCTCGCCCTCGGCGGGCTCGTCTACCTGACGTGGCTCGGGCCGCAGGGGCTGCGGGACGTGGGGGAGACCTGCCTCTCGCTCTCCGCGTACGCGAAGCGGCAGCTCCAGGAGCGGGCCGGGCTCGAGCTCGTGTTTCCAGAACGGACAACGTTCAAGGAGTTTGCCATGCGCGTCGGACGGAACGCGCGCGACGTGATCCGCGCGGCGCGGGCGCGCGGCGTCCATCCCGGGTACGCGCTCGGGCGCGATTACGAGGGCCTAGACGACGTGCTGCTCGTCGCCGTCACCGAGAAGCGGACGCCGGCGGAGATCGACCGGCTCGCGGACGTGCTCGCCGAGGTCGCCCAGTGACCGAGGTGGACCCGTGAAGCTGATCTACGAGAAGTCGCAGCCCGGCCGGCGCGCGTCGGCGATTCCGAGGCACGAGGGGCTGCCAGCGCCCGACGTGCCCGAGCAGCTGCGACGCGCCCGTCCGCCCCGGCTGCCGGAGGTGCCGGAGTTCGAGCTCGTGCGCCACTTCACCGAGCTCTCCACGCGCAACTTCGGCATCGACACCGGCTTCTACCCGCTGGGCTCCTGCACGATGAAGTACAACCCGCGCGTCAACGAGCGACTCGCCGGCCTGCCGGGATTCGCCCAGCTGCACCCGTTGCAGGAGGACGAGGGCGCTCAGGGCGCGCTCGAGCTCGAGTGGCGGCTCCAGGAGATCCTCGCCGAGGTGACCGGCCTCGACGCGGTCTCGCTCCAGCCGGCCGCGGGCTCACAGGGGGAGCTGACCGGCCTGATGCTGGTCCGTGCGCACTTCGAGCATGCGGGCGAGTCTGCGCAGCGGCGGAAGGTCGTCATCCCCGACACCGCGCACGGGACGAATCCCGCCTCGGTGACGATGTCGGGCTACGAGCTCACGCACGTGAAGACCGATGCGCGCGGCAACGTCGACGTCGACGACCTGCGCGGCAAGGTCGACGAGCACACCGCGGCGCTGATGCTGACGAATCCCTCCACGCTCGGCCTCTTCGACGAGAACATCGAGGAGATCGAACGGATCTTCCACGGCGCCGGCGCGCTCATGTACTACGACGGCGCGAATCTCAACGCGGTCTGCGGCATCTCGCGGCCCGGCGACATGGGCTTCGACATCGTGCACATCAACCTGCACAAGACCTTCTCGCAGCCGCACGGGGGCGGAGGCCCGGGCGGCGGCCCGATCGCCGTCCGCAAGCTGCTGGAGCCGTTCCTGCCGGTGCCCGCCGTGATCTTCCGCGAGGACGGCGGCTTCGGCCTCGACTTCGATCGTCCCAGGTCGATCGGCAAGGTGCGCGGCTTCACCGGCCCGTTCGGCGTCTTCGTGCGCTCGTACGCGTACATACGGATGTACGGACCGCGCCTGCGGGAGATGTCCGAGGCCGCGGTGCTGAACGCGAACTACGTCCTGGCCCGCGTGAAGGACGCGTACGACCTGCCGTTCGACCGCCTGTGCATGCACGAGTTCGTGCTCTCCGCGCGGCGCCTGAAGCGCAGCCACGGGACGAGCGCGCTCGACGTGGCGAAGCGGCTGATGGACTACGGCTTCCATCCGCCGACGATCTACTTCCCGCTGATCGTCGCCGAGGCGCTGATGATCGAGCCGACGGAGACCGAGACGAAGGAGACGCTGGACGCGTTCTGCGAGGCGCTGCTCGCGATCGCGCGCGAGGCCGCCGAGAGCCCGGAGCTGCTGAAGGAGGCGCCGCACGGCCGGCCGGTGGGTCGCCTCGACGAGGTGCGTGCCGCGAGGCAGCCGCTCGTCAAGTACGGCTTCGAGGAGCATCCCGAGCTCGAGGCGGAGCGGCGGCCGCTCGCGGCGGAGGCGCCGAAAGGGGTCTGAGCCGCGGGGCCGACCGAGCAGCTGGGAGCGCGTGCATACTTCTTGCTGCCGCAGTACCACCGCACGGTGCAGGCCCACCACGACGCCTGGACGAAGTACGACATCGCCCGCTCGCACGTACTCCGCAGCGGCTGCGAGAGCGGCCGGCTACTGCTCGGGGATGTGAGCGGCGCGGCCATAGTCCCAATTTGCGACGAGGGACGGGCGCAAAGGGACGGGAGCGCACTATCAGGGGCATACTGTTCGTCGTCTGATCTGGTGCCAGGGGCTCTGTCCCTGGCGCCACGTCACAACAGAGGGGGGTTAAGCAATGCGTAAACGACTGACGGTCGCGGCGCTGCTCGCGGTCGTTGCAATCGTGGCCGCGATGCTCGCTGGAGGCTCGCAGGCACGAGTGGCCGTCTCGAAGGCATCGCCGACGAAGGCGTCGGCAGCGCCGCACGGGACGGTCACGTTGAACGGCTGGCAGGTCTCACCTGCCGAGGAGACCAAGCTCGCCTCGGTCGTCAAGGCCTTCGAGAAGTCGCACCCGAAGATCCACGTCAACTACCAATCGGTCACCGGCAACTACCAGGCGACGGAGCTCGCGAAGTTCGCGGCGCACAAGCCGCCGGACGTGCTCTACGTCGACGCCGCCGACTTCGCCGACTGGGTGCGCCAGGGCGTGCTGCAGAACCTCGACTCGTACGTCAAGTCGACGCACTTCAGCACGAAGCCGTTCATCAAGAACCTGTTGAACACGTTCAAGTACAAGGGGCACTACTACGGATTCCCGAAGGACTGGTCGTCGCTGGGGATGGAGGTCAACACCAAGCTCCTCGGCAACAACCCGGTCCCGACGACGTGGGCGCAGCTGCAGAGCGTCGCGTCGAAGATCACCGTGCCGGGCGGCGCGCCCATCTGCCTCAGCGCCGACTGGGCGAGGCTGATGGCCTTCGTCTACCAGGCCGGAGGCAACGGGCAGTTCGCGAGCGCGAACAGCGCCCCCTTCCGGACCGCCGTGAACTACTACGTCGGGCTGCTCAAGTCCGGGCTCGCTGCGACGCCGGACAAGACCGGCTCGAGCTGGTGCGGCGAGGCGTTCGGCAAGGAGCGCGCGGCGTTCGCCTTCGAGGGCAACTGGATGTTCCCGACGATGGCGACCTTCCCCGACGTGAAGTTCACGACCGCGCCGCTGCCGATGGGCAAGACCCGCGGCAATCTCGCCTTCACCGTTTCCTACTCGATGGCGAAGGACTCGAAGAACAAGCCCGCGGCGTGGGAGCTCCTGAAGTACCTCGTGGGTAAGCAGGGCATGCAGAAGTGGATCTCGCTCGGACTGGCGTTGCCGACGCGTACGGACGTGCACGCGGTCGCCGGCCGTGGCGCGTTCACCAAGTACCCCGCGTTCGTGCACGGCTGGGGGAACCAGGTCGGCTTCCGCCACGTCTGGAACGACGTGGCGAACAACGAGCTGACCGCGGTCATTGCGGGCTCCGAGTCCGTGGACTCCATGCTCTCGAAGATCGCTGCAGCCGCATCGGGCTGAACGAGACAGGGCTGAACGAGATCGTCTAGGCTCCCCGCGCGTCCAGGAGGCGCGCGGGGAGCAGTCCGCAGGAGGGGGAGCATGGCGGTCGCAGTCGCGAAGGGGCGGCGGGAGCGCGGACTGGGGTCGGAGCGAACCCGGGAGGCGCTCGTGGGCTACGGGTTCGTCGCCCTGCCGATGGCGTTCTTCCTGCTCTTCTTCATCTTTCCGGTCGGCTACGCGTTCTACATCAGCCGGTACGACTGGCAGATCTTCAAGGGGCCGTTCGTCGGCTGGGACAACTACCGGACGCTCTACCACGACAGCGTTTTCTGGAGCCACGCCGTACGCAACACGCTGGTCTACACCGCATTCGTCGTGCCGTTGCAGATGGCGCTCGGCCTCACGCTCGCGGTCGTGGTCAACCAGTCGATCCGCTTCCGCACGTTCTTCCGCGCGGCGTTCTACTTCCCGTCGCTCGCGGCGTCGGCGGCGATCGCGTCGATCGCGACATACATCCTGGCCTCGGACGGGCTCTTCAACGTGATCCTCCGCCATCTCGGCTACCACCACACGAACGCCTGGTTCTCCCAACAAAGCACGGCGTTGCCTTCGATCATCGGCCTGAACGCCTGGACGACGTCGGGCACGATGATGCTCTTCTACCTCGCCGCCCTGCAGGCGATACCCGTCGACGTCTACGAAGCGGCCGCGATCGACGGCGCGGGTGCCTGGCGTACGTTCTGGAAGGTCACGTTCCCGCTGCTCAAGCCCGGCCACTTCTTCGTCGCCGTCGTCTCGATCATCGGCGCGCTCCAGATGTTCGACCAGTCGTTCCTCATCGGCGGCGCGTCCGGGGGCCCCAACTACTCGACGCTGACGATGGTCCTCTACCTCTTCAACCAGGCGATCGGCAACATCAAGTTCGGGTACGCCGCCGCGGTCGGCGTCGCTCTGTTCGCGTTCATCTTCACGGTGACGCTGATCCAGCGGCTTCTCTTCGGCAGAGCGGAGGTCGCCTGATGAGCACCGAGGGGCTGCCGCCCGTTCCTCCGGTTGCCGCTATGGACGAGTTGGCCCTCGAGGGCGAGGCCGCCCGCGGGACGACGACGCCGACCGGCATCCCGGGGCGTGAGCGCGCCGACCGGATCCGGACCGCGGTCGCCTACACGGTCATGTTCGTGGTTGCGGCGCTGTTTGCGATTCCGTTCCTGTGGAGCCTGTCCACCTCGTTCAGGACGCTCGCGGACACGGTCGCGGGCTTCTCCCTGCTGCCGCGTCACTGGACGACGAGCGGGTACCACGATGCGTTCCACACGTTCAACTTCGGGCGCTAAACCCTCAACAGCGCGATCATCGCCGGTGTTGTG
>WNGF01040041.1_pt1 | contig 11735 bp, 12 predicted proteins | sample 5400641 | NCBI WGS metagenome assembly WNGF01 (sample SAMN13153371, study PRJNA577476) | soil metagenome | isolation source: 80 cm soil or saprolite under grassland replicate 2 | place: USA:California | collected 2016-06-15 | reverse complement strand
GGACTCGCCGACCTCGCTGAACACCGATCGCAGCTCGATGAGGTGCTCGAGCGACAGCGCGTTGCGCCGCTCGGGCCGGTTCATCCAGACGGTCGCGTACTCGCCGTCCCGCTCGACCAGCACATCCTGGTCGCCGCTCACAGCCGCTCGATGATCGTCACGTTCGCCTGCCCGCCGCCTTCGCACATGGTCTGGAGCCCGTAGCGTCCGCCTGTGCGCTCGAGCTCGTGTAGCAGCGTGGTCATCAGCCGTGTGCCCGTCGCCCCGAGCGGATGGCCGAGCGCGATCGCGCCCCCGTTCACGTTCACCTTGCTCGAGTCGGCGCCCGTCTCCTTCTGCCAGGCGAGCACCACCGATGCGAACGCCTCGTTGATCTCCACGAGGTCGATGTCGTCGAGCGTCATGCCCGTCTTGTCGAGCGCGTAGGAAGTCGCCGGGATCGGCGCGGTGAGCATGTAGACAGGGCTGTCACCACGGACGCTGATGTGGTGCACACGCGCTCTCGGCGTGACACCGTGCTCCTTCACCGCCCGTTCCGACATCACGAGCATGCCCGTGGCGCCGTCGGAGATCTGCGACGACACCGCGGCCGTCAGACGCCCGCCTTCGATCAACGCCGGCAGCTGCGCCATCTTCTCGAGCGACGTGCCGCGCCGTGGCCCCTCGTCGACGGACACAGCGCCGAGCGGGACGATCTCCTTCTCGAAGCGGCCCCCGTCGATCGCCCGAATCGCACGCTCATGACTCTCGAGCGCGAACACCTCCATGTCTTCGCGCGAGATGTCCCACTTCTCGGCGATCATCTCGGCGCCGCGGAACTGCGAGATCTCCTGGGTCCCGTAGCGCGCGACCCAGCCCTCCGACCCCGAGTACGGGTCGGCGAACCCGAGCGGTTCCGCCGCCGTCAGCGCGTACGCAATCGGGATCATGCTCATGTTCTGCACGCCCCCGGCGAGGATCACGTCGTTGGTGCCGCTCATCACGGCCTGCGCGGCGAAGTGCAGGGCTTGCTGCGACGACCCGCACTGGCGGTCGATGGTCGTGCCCGGCACGTCCTCCGGAAGACCCGCCGCGAGCCAGCACGTACGCGCGATGTCACCGGCCTGCGGACCGAGCTGGTCGACGCACCCGAAGAACACGTCCTCCACGGCCAGCGGGTCGAGGTCGTTGCGGTCGACGAGCGCACGGATCACGTGCGCGCCGAGGTCGGCCGGGTGGACCTGCGACAGGCCGCCGCCCCGCTTCCCGACGGGGGTCCGGACAGCGTCGACGATGTAGGCCTCGGGCATCAGGGCTCTCCTCGAATCACGTGGTCCGACCGCTCATGGTTCAACAGCGTACGGGCCCGGCTTCATCCCGCCGCGGGACGGCGGCGGGCGCCCGCGACGACTACGGCGCCGAGATCGATGCCCTCGTTGCGGTGCTCGCCGGCCACGATGCTCACAGGATCGCCCGACCGACGCGGCCCCGGTGCCAGGGCGCGTCGCCCCACGCGGCGGCGAGGGCCCAAGCGCGCTTCATGTAGAGGTGCAGGTCGTACTCGTACGAGTACCCCATCGCGCCGTGGCACTGGAGCGCCTTGCGGGCCGCGAGCGTCGCGGCGTCGGACGCGGTCGACTTCGCCATGGACACGTGGACCGGCCGCTCGGCATCGCCATGCGCGACCGACCACGCCGCCCGGTAGACGAGCGGCCGCGCGAACTCGAGCCCGATGCGGGCATCGGCCAGGTGGTGCTTGACGGCCTGAAAGCTGCCGATCGGCGCGCCGAACTGCTGCCGCTCCTTCACGTACTCGACCGTCATGTCGACCATCCGGCGTGTGAGCCCCACCAGCTGCGCGGCGGTGCCCAGCGCCCCACGATCGAACGCCAGCCCGGCGGCATCACCCTCGGCCACGCGCTCCGCTCGGGCGACTTCCCACTCGACCAGCGCGAGACGGCGTGCGCCGTCGACCGACTCGCGGCGCTCGAGCCTCACGTCGGCGCGCGCGACGAGGTGGAATGCGTCGTCCCGGAACATCAGGAACCAGTCGGCGCGGTCGGCGTACGGGACGACGTCGTCGTGATGGAACGGCGCCGTCACGATCTCGTCACTGCTGACCGCCGTCAACGGCGCGTCCAGCATCGGCACCGCGACCGCCGCGTGCTCGACCACCGGTTCAGGGAGTGCCGCGTACCCGGTCTCTTCGAGCACCAGCACGAGGTCCACCTCGTCGAGCCCGAGCCCGCCCATCGGCTCGTCGGCCAACAGACCGAGCACGCCCATCTGCGCGAGCCCCAGCCACGCCTTCGCGGCGCCGCCGCTGTCACTCGTCCACGCGTCGCGCACGACGGCGGCCGGGCACTCACGCTCGAGCAGATCGTGCACCGCGTCGCGGAACGCCAGCTGGTCCTCGGTGAACGCGAAGCGCATCTCGGGCTATCTCCGGGGTAGCCCGAGCACACGCTCGGCGATCACGTTGCGCTGGATCTCGTTCGTGCCGGCATAGATCGGACCCGACAACGCGAACTGGAAGCCCTTCATCCAGCCGGTGTCGTCGGACTCACCCTGCGTGCCGAGTAGCTCGAGCGCGGTCTCGTGCATGCGCACGTCGAGCTCCGACCAGAACACCTTCGTGAGACTCGACTCGGCGCCGAGCTGCTCGCCATCGGTCATGCGAGTCACCGTCAGGAAGGTCTGCCATCGATAGGCCTCGGCGTCGATCCAGGCGCGCACGATCTCGTCACGCAGGCACTCGTCGTCGCTCGCCTCGCGCTCGCGCCACAGGTCGACCAGCCTCGCCGCAGTCGCCGTGAAGCGGCCGGGACTTCGGAGCGTGAGCCCGCGCTCCGCGCTCGTCGTCGCCATCGCGACGCTCCAGCCTTGGTGCACCTCCCCGAGCACGTCGTGGTCGGGCACGAACACGTCGTCGAGGAACACCTCGGCGAATCCCTCGTCGCCGTCGAGACGCCCGAAGCCGCGCACGGTCACACCGGGCGCGTCGAGCGGCACGAGGAAATAGGTCAGCCCGCGGTGGCGCTCGGCCTCGGGGTCGGACCGGAACAGCCCGAACAGATGGGTGCAGAACGCGCCGCGCGTCGTCCATGTCTTCTGGCCCGAGAGGCGCCAGCCCCCGCCAGCCTCGTCGCGCACGCTCTTGCTGCGGATGCCGGCGAGGTCGCTCCCCGCGCCCGGCTCCGACCAACCCTGGCACCAGAGATCCTCTGCCGCGGCCATGCGCGGCAGGATGCGCGCCTTCTGCTCGTCGGTGCCGAACTCGAACACCGTCGGCGCGAGCAGGAAGATCCCGTTCTGCGTGACGCGTTGCGGACCACCGGCCCGGTAGTACTCCTCCTCGAAGATCAGCCACTCCATCGGCGTCGCACCGCGCCCGCCGTACTCTTCGGGCCACGAGACCACCGCCCAGCGGGCCGCGAAGAGCTTCCGCTCCCAGTCGAGGTGGGCGGCGAAGCCCTCACGCGTGTCGCCCGAGCCGAGATCGTGCGGCACGTTCGCTTCGAGCCAGGCGCGGCATTCGGCGCGGAAGGCCTCCTCGTTGGCGCTGAACGTGAGATCCACCGGTCAGTCACCTCGCGCCGCTCGCGCGAGCGCCATCGGGTCCTGGTAGTACTCGCGCCACCAGACGATGTGGCCGTCGCGAAGCTCGCACGCGCTCATGCCGCGCCACGCGACCTGCTTGCCGTCGGAGCGACGCTCGGCAGTGATCGTCCAGTCACAGAGCGCGACGTCGCCATCGACCGCAAGGTGGTGGAACTCGAACGACTTCGGCTTCGCCCAGCCGAACGAGCCGCGGATCATGTGCTCGTAGTCGTCCCGGCCCCGGACGACACGGCCCGGTACTTCCAGCACCAGGCCGTCGATCCAGCAGTCGAGATACGCGCCCACGTCCTCGGCGAGCCACGCCGCGCGGCGTCGGTCGAACATCGCGCGCGCGTCGTCGATCGTCAGAGACATGCGTACGTCGCTGTCCGTCGGAGAGCACCTCGGTCGCGCGCGCCACGGTCTCATCCGTCAACAAGCGCACACCGTCGACGTTGCTGATGCACGCGGCATACATCCGCGCGAGCGAGCGGGCATCGCCGTGACCGTTCGACGACGGCATCTCGGCTCCTCGCAAGAGGCGGGTGTTCCACATGTCGTCATACCCGAACAGCTGTGACGGTCCGCTCATGACGCGGCCTATCAGCGTCGACTGGTCGCGCAGCACGGCATCGGCGAGTGCCTGCGCATCGGGCTCGAGCTCGGCCGGATACAGGCGCGCGACGCGCGGCTCCAAGGCCTCGGGCAGCCCGATGTAGAACTCGAGGTCGAGCGGTGCCGCGACCTCCTCGGCGAAGTAGGTGCCGGGTGAGCGACCGCTGACGCGCCGGATGATCTCACCGACGATCCAACCGTACGAGCGGGCGTGGTAGCCGTGCTTGGTGCCTGGCTCCCAGTTCGTCGGTTGCGCCGCGATCGCGGCCACAACCGGCTCCCACGCGGCGACGTCGTCGAGGGTGAGGTCACCGTCAACGGCGGCGAGACCGGCCCGGTGCGAGAGCGCCCACTTGACTGGGATGCGCTCCTTGCCGTTCGCCGCGAAGTCCGGCCAGTACTGCGCGATCGGCGCGTCGGGATCGAGGTCCCCCTGTTCGATCAGCCTGTTCGCGCATACGGCCGTCGCGCCCTTCGTGCACGAGAACGCGATCACGATCGTGTCCGCCGCCCACTCGCGGCCGGCTTCCCGGTCAGCGAGCCCGCCCCAGATGTCGACGACAGACCGACCGTCGCGGTAGACGGCGCACGCTGCGCCCACTTCGTCGTGCTCCTCGAAGTTCGCGGCGAAGGCGTCTGCGACCTTCTCGAAACCGGAGTCGACGGTGCCTCGGATGTCGACGCTCATGCGCCCAGCCGCTTCAGCACAGCCTCGGCCTCGTGGATGATGCGTTCGATCAGCTCGGCGACCGTCGGCAGCTCGTCGATCACTCCCACACCCATCCCCGTCGGCAGGATGCCCGTCTCCAGGTGACCGTCGACCATCGTCGCCTTCGTGAGCATCGGCGCGTTGGCGGCCATGATCATCTGGCCCCAGGTGAGGCCCTGGCTGCGCTTCATCGCGAGGCCCTCCTGGAGCAGCGCGCGCAGCGTCGTGCCCGTGAGCTTGCGGAAGCGCAACGCGTTGCGGACGGCCCGGGGCAGCGCGGTGATCCGTCCGGCCCCTTCGAGGTGGTCGACGACGTCCGTGCGGATCACTCGTTGCGGCGCACCGTCGATCGCGCGGGTCACGACCGTGCCCGTCACCGGCGTACCCAGGTACACCTGCTTCACCACGTCGGGCACGCGGCTCTCACGGGTGAGGAGGAAGCGTGTGCCCATCGCGATCCCGGCGGCGCCGTAGGCGAGCGCCGCGACAAGACCGCGGCCGTCGAAGAAGCCACCAGCCGCGATCACGGGCACGTCGGTGACGTCGACGACCTGCGGGACGAGCAGCGTCGTCGGCACGACACCGGTGTGCCCGCCGCCCTCCGCACCCTGCGCGATCATCGCATCGACGCCGAGCGCGGCGACCTTTTCGGCATGCCGTTGCGCGCCGACCGTCGGGACGACGAGCAGCCCCGCGTCCTTGACCTTCTTCACGAGGTGCTCGGACGGCGGGCTGGCGAAGCTCGCGAGACGGACGCGCTCGGCGATCAGCACGTCGATGCGCTCCTCCACGTCCGGTGCGTCGGCGCGAAGGTTGACGCCGAACGGCTTGTCGGTGCGCTCCTTGACGTCGCGGATCGCGTCGCGCAGCTGATCGAACGTCATCGTGGCGCCCGCCAGGATGCCGAAGCCGCCGGCGTTCGAGGTCGCGGTGGTGAGTCGCGTCCCCGCGACCCAACCCATCCCGGTCTGCACGATCGGGTACTGCACACCGAGCAGCTCGCAGAGCTCCGTGTGCAGAGTCGGGTGCACTACGGCGTCACCTCCGCGTCGCGCAGGTTCTGGGGGTCGAGCACCTCACGGAGCAGTCGCAGCTCGTCGTCGGTCGGCGCGCGTGTCTCGGGCACGGGGTCGGGAACGACGAGTGGGAAGCCCGTGAGCTCGGTCACCGCGTCGACGGTCACGCCGGGGTGGACGGATCGCAGGCGCATCGAGTGGTCGGGCGTCTCGAAGTCGAGAACCGCCTTGTTGGAGATCACTCGCCGGATCTCGTGGAACTCCGACGCGGTCGGACCCGCGGCAGCCGCGCGGTCGTAGCCGACACCCGACACACAGTCGACGACGGGAACGAACACCCGCGTCGAGTGCGCGGGCACCCAGTAGCTCGTCGGGTCGTTCACCGTATTGCCCGGACCGCCCCTCACGCCGAGGAGCTGCGCCTTGGGCTTCGCCCACGGTCCGATGCAAGCGATGTTCTGGTTGCCGTAGCGATCGATCTGCGTGGCACCCATCATGACGTGCCGCTTGCCCGACCACACGACGTCGAACATCTTGCCGAACGGCAGCCATGCCTCGACGACCTTCGGAGCGTCCGGGGGTGCGCCGGCCGCGATCGGCGTCGCGAGCTGGAGGGCGTCTCCGTCGGTGTACACGAGATCGGGCTCGAACGTGAGCGCGGCGAGCCGCGCGCCGAGCATCGGGATCAGCCCGATGGGGCTGGCGAGGATCTCGCCGTCTCCCCGCCACGCCTCCGCGCACGCGACGACGCAGATCTCGGCCAGGGTCGGCTCGTTCACCTCGTCCGCTCCTGGCCCTGGCTGGCCGGGCCGCTCGGGCCCGGGCTCATTGGTGTGCCGGGTACCTGCGCCGCGGTGGTTCGCCTCATGCCGCCGCTCCTGCGAGCGACTCCTTGGCCAGGCGCCGGTACTCGCCCTCGGGCATGTCCACGTAGCGCGCGCGAAAGGCGGCCCAGGCGTCCGCGTCCTTCGCCGAGGCCGCGTACTCGCGCTGGATCTTCTCGTCGCGCTGGTAATCGGGAACACAGTGCGTGAAGTGCGCACCGAGCGGCGCCTCCACCACCCCGTCGGTCCACAGGCGGCTGATCCGGATCGAGTCGACCGACCCGGCACGCCCGAACTCGTCGGGATCGATGATGCACTCGCACGACACGAACGTGCGTTTCGCCGCCATGGCGAACAGGTCGTCGAAGTACCAGTCGGGCCCGAGGTACTGCGCGTCGCCGCGTGCATCGGCGCGGTTGGCGTGCAGCAGCGCTACGTCGAGCGGCAATGCGGGCATCGCCACGAGCTCCTGCCCGTCGTACGGGGACGTGACCGTCTGCAGCTCGGGGTTGATCTCCATGATCGCCGAGCCCAGACCCGCCCGGCAGGGGAGGAACGACACTCGCATCGCCGCGGCGCGCAGCCCCCACTGAAGCATGCCCTCGTCGAGCTCCATCGCCTCGATCGTGCCGTTCTGGCGCGCTGCTCGGAAGTGCGGCTCGAGCGGGATCGAGTCGAGCGAGACGAACCCGTAGACGACCTTGCGCGCCTTGCCCGCCGCGCAGAGCCATCCGCTTGTCAGCCATCTCTATGGCCTCGCTCGCTCGGCGAACAGCACCGGACTCCCCTTCGTCGACATCAACGACCGCTCGCTCGGCTGCACCTCCACTCGCTTCGCTCGCTGCGGCGCCACGACCGCTCGCTCGGCTGTACCTCCGCTCGCTTCCCTCGCTGCGCCAGGTGGGCCTCGGGCGGACCCTATCTGACGATGCGTCAGATGTGCGTCGTCATGTCGCGGCGACGACACGACGGCGGAACAGCCAGGCCGCGATCGCGCCCGCGGGTAACGGCAGCCAGAACGAGACGAGGCGGTAGTCGAGCGTCGCGAGGATCGCGTCGCTCGCGTCGACACCCGCCAGCACCAGCATCGCGGTGAGGCCGGCCTCGACGAACCCGAGGCCGCCGGGCGTGATCGGGATCATCGTCAAGACCGCGCTCGCGGTGTAGGCGAGCAGGATCAGCACCGGGTTCGCCTGCGTCCCGACCGCCGCGAGCGCGGCCAGCAGCGCGAAGTAGTCGAGCGCCCACTTCCCGACCGACGCGAGAAGCGCCTGCCACCAGGTGCGCCCGAGCGCCTTGCGCACCCGGTTTCGCTCGCGGCGCAACCGGGTCGGGAGCTGGGTGACGTCCGTCTTTCGCCACGGCATGCGGTTGATCAGCCATTGGATCGCACGGCCGACGGCGGCGAGGGGCCGGTCCGTGAAGAGCAGCAGCGCGCCGAGACCGACCACGATGACGAACGCGCCCGCGCCGATCCATGCTGCGGCTTCGAGACGTCGCGCGACCCCGGAGCCCAGCGTGGCCGGCAGGGCGATCACCGGCAGCGCGAACAACGTTGCGTACTGCAGCAGGGTCGCCGCGGTCAGTCCCGAGCCTGCTCTCGTGGTGTCGATGCCCGCCGTGGCGAACATGCGGTACTCGACGGCGGCGCCCGCAGCCGCGCCCGCGGGGATCGCACGGCTCACCGCATTCGACGCGAGCTGCGACGTCGCCACCGCGAACCACTTGCGCGTGCGCAGGACGATCGTGAGCAGCCACCAGAGCGAGACAAAGCTCGCGGCCTCCATCACGAGCGACGCGCCCATCCACACCGGGTCGAGCTCGCGCAGCCGCGGGAACTCGGAGAATGCACGCGCGATGCTCGGTGCGAGCAGGTAGAGCGCGACGACCGTTGCGACGAGTCCGACGATTCGCAACGGCGTGATCACACGTTCGTCGCGCCTCGTGCCGGCCTTCGACGACATCGCTCGACAGTACCGACGGCTAGCGTCCGCGGCATGCGCTTCGGCGTCATGCCACCGTGCCACGGGCATTTCCTGTCGTCGCCGGACACGGTCGCGGCGTACGCCAAGGCGGCCGAGGAGGCCGGCTTCGAGTCGATCTGGGCCTTCGAGCACGCGGTGATCCCCGCGGAGTACGCGTCGCGCTACCCGTACAACCCCGAAGGCCGCCTCACGATCGAGGACGACGATCTCCCCGACCCGCTCGCGCTCCTTGCGTTCCTGGCCGGCGTCACCGAGCGGCTCCGGCTGGGCACCGGCGTGCTGATCCTCCCGCAACGCAGCCCCGTGATCTGCGCGAAGGAGTGCGCGACGATCGACGCGCTCTCGAACGGGCGCCTCCTGCTCGGCATCGGCGTCGGCTGGCTGCGCGAGGAAGCCGAGGCGGTCGGCACGTCGTTCGAGGATCGCGGCGCGCGCACCGACGAGGCAGTCGAGGCGATGCGGGTGCTGTGGCGGGCCGGGGAAGCCACGTTCCACGGACGGTTCACGCACTTCGACCGGGCGAAGTGCTACCCGAAGCCCGTGCAGCATGGTGGCGTACCGATCCTCGTCGGCGGGCACAGTGCGGTCGCGGCTCGCCGCGCCGGGCGGCTCGGCGACGGGTGGTTCCCGATCGGGCTACGGGGCGAGGAGTTCGCGGCACGCCGCGCCGACATGGAGCAGGCGGCACGAGCTGCCGGCCGCGACCCGTCGACGATCGAGATCACCTACAGCGGTCCCGCCGCGCCCGACCTCGTGAGGCGTTACGCCGACGAGGGGGTGTCCCGCTGGGTCGTACCCGTCTGGGAGCGTGACCTCGAGTCGTGCGTGCGCGCCCTTGGTGAGGTCGCAGACCGTCTGATGCCTCTCTGAACCTGCCCGGGCATGCTCAGGAACGCAACAAGGGGGTTCAGCGGGTGACGATCACCGAGGAGCCGTGGCCGAACAGACCTTGGTTGATCGACAGGCCGACGCGAGCGTTGTCGACCTGGCGGTCGCCGGCATCGCCGCGTAGCTGCCACACGAGCTCGCACACCTGCGCGATCGCCTGTGCGGGAATCGCCTCGCCGAAGCACGCCAAGCCACCGCTCGGGTTGACGGGGATCCGCCCTCCGAGGGCCGTCGCGCCCGAGTGCAGCAGGGCCTCGGCATCGCCCGGCGCGCACAGGCCGATGTTCTCGTACCAATCGAGCTCGAGCGCGGTCGACAGGTCGTACACCTCGGCGACGCTCAGGTCGTCGGGGCCGAGGCCGGCTTCTTCGTATGCGGCGTGCGCGATCGAGTCGCGGAACGACCGCGGCGGTGGCGACGTGCCGACCGACGACTCGGTGGCGATGTCGGGCATGTCGAGGTAGGTGTTCGGATACGTCGGCGTGACCGTCGAGATCGCGGCAATCCGAACGTGCCGGGCCTTGTCGTCACGCTTCGCCGCGAACTCGGCGCTCGCGAGCACGAGTGCAGCGGCACCGTCGCTCGTCGCGCAGATGTCGACGAGCCGCAACGGGTCGGACACGATCGGCGACTCTGCGATCTCGTCCTCGGTGAACTCCTTGCGGTAGCGCGCGTTCGAGTTCGTCAGCCCGTGGCGGCTGTTCTTCACCTTCACGGCAGCGAAGTCCTTGGGTGTCGCCCCATTGAGCTCCATGCGCCTGCGGGCGTACAGCGCGAAGTACGTCGGGTTGGTCGCGCCGAGCACGCGGAATCGGAGCCAGTCGGGGTCGTCGGGACGCTCGCCCGGGAGCGGGCCGAAGAAGCCCTTCGGCGCGGTGTCGGCCCCGACGACGAGCGCGACGTCGGCCTGCCCGGCGCGAATACGAGCACGCGCGGCGTCGATCGCCACCGCACCGGACGCGCAGGCCGCGTAGCTGCTGGAGGCGGGGACACCCGGCCAGCCGAGCGCCTGCGCGAACGTCGATCCGGCGACGTAGCCGCGGTAGCCGTTGCGCATCGTGTTGCCGGCTGCCACGTACTGCACGTCGCGCCACGAGAGCCCGGCATCTGCGAGCGCGGCACGCGCCGCCACCGCGCCGTACTCGACGAAGTTGCGTCCCCACTTGCCCCACGGGTGCATGCCCGCGCCGATCACGAAGACGTCACCTCGTGCCGATCGCTCCGTCACGCGACTGGTCTCCATTTCCACACCGTGTGCACCGCCTCGTCGTCCTCGAACAACGGCTCTGCGACCAGCGTCATCTCCTCACCGAGCGTGAGCGACGCGATGTCGGTGCCTCGTGCGAGCTGCCCGAGCACGACCATCTGCTCGTCGGCGAGCTCGACCGCCGCGACGCCGTACGGCTCGAACGGCTCCGCGGCGGGATACGGCGGCGGCGGCGCGTACTTGTTGTCGGTGAACGACCACAGCGTGCCGCGCGTCGACAGGGTCACGTCTTCGAGCTGGCGGCCTTCGCATGCCGGGTTTCGGCAGAACGACCACTGCTTCGGGAAGAACGATGCACCGCACCGCGGGCACCGGCCTGCGAGGAGGCGCGCCTCGCCGTCGGGCTCCTCGGTGAACAGCCCCTCCACCACCGGCACGCGCGGCTTCACGACAGCTCCTCGCCCGAGCGGAGGTCGGCGTCGCGCTTCTCGACGAACGCCTCGCGCAGCTCGTCGGAGTCCCCCCAGAGATTCAGCTCGTACGTGAAGCCTTGCTCGAAGCGATACGCGCGCTTCACGTCGACGGGCTCGATCACGTTCAGCGACTCCTTGGCCCGCCGGATCACGAGCGGGCTCTTCTTCGCGATCACCTGCGCGATCTCACGTGCAGCATCCATGAGCTGGTCACGAGGCACGACGCGCTCCACGGTCCCGTACGACAGCAGCTCCTGGGCACCGACCATCTCGCCCGTGAAGAACATCGCCCGCACCTTGTGCTGAGGCACGAGGCGCGCCAGGTGGGTCCCGACGCCGAGCGCGCCGCGGTCGACCTCGGGCACGCCGAACTGCGCGTCGTCGGACGCGACGACGATGTCGGCGTTGCCGGCGATGGCCACACCACTGCCGAGGCAGT
>WNGF01009341.1_pt1 | contig 11736 bp, 10 predicted proteins | sample 5400641 | NCBI WGS metagenome assembly WNGF01 (sample SAMN13153371, study PRJNA577476) | soil metagenome | isolation source: 80 cm soil or saprolite under grassland replicate 2 | place: USA:California | collected 2016-06-15 | reverse complement strand
CTTCGAGTGCCGCCTCGAAGTCCACTTCCCGGAGATCGGAGCTGAATATCTCTCCACGCCGTCGCCGACTTCGCAGCCGATTGAGGTTGCCACGCACCAGAATGGTGAACAACCAACTCCTTGCCGCCGCAGGATCCCGCAGCTCGCCGTAGCACTGAAGCGCACGCAGCATCGACTCCTGGAGCAGATCCTCGGCATCAGCCCTGCTGCCCGCGCATAAGCGAAGCGAAGTGCGATACAGCGCATCGAGGTGCGCGCTCACTACTTCCTCGAACGCGCGTCGCGCCGCAGGAGGCAGATTCGCTCCCGCCGCCCCACGCGACAGGCTCACCCATTTACGCACTGGCATCCATTAACTGTGACACCGCTCGCGGCGATTTTCTTCATATTCCACAGTCGTTACTCCATCGAGGGAATGATGAGCGAGCCTCGCTCTTTCGACCTTGTGGTGATCGGCGGCTGCGATCCCAAGAAGGTATTGGTTCAGGCGGCGCAGGTTGTGGATTGGCAGCGCCGCATGTCAGCGAATGGCGTAAAAGGAAATAGTGGCATCGACTGGCAGGCGCTCATGCGCTTCAAGCGTACTTTCACGGAGCCGGTGCCTTCACAACGCGAGCGCTCGTTGCGAGACGCAGGCGTCGTGACCCTTCACGGAAAAGCTGAGTTCACCGCTTCCAATCGCATTCGCGTCGGAAGCGAAGAGCTCGAGGCGAAGCACTTCATCATCGCCACTGGCGCCCGCCCCGCACCACTCGGAATACCCGGCGAGGAGCATCTACGCACGAGCACGGATTTCCTCGAGTTGGATCAGCTACCCCGCCGAATCGCTTTCGTCGGCGCCGGATATATCTCATTCGAATTCGCGCATCTATCGCTGCGCGCTGGCGCGTCAGTCACCGTGATTGGTCGCAGCGGTGCGCTTTCACATTTTGATCAGGACCTCGCAGGAAGCCTCGTCCAGTTCACGCGCGTGCTTGGCGCTGACATGCGTCTTGGCCGGGAGGTTATCGGAGTCGAACAGAAAGGAAGCTCCTACCTCGTTCACACTCGCGGCAGAGATGGCTCATCCGAGATCGAGGCCGATTGCGTTGTCCACGGCGCAGGTCGCATTCCTGACTTGGACGGTCTCGCGCTCGAAGCAGCTGAAGTCAGAGCTGATCCGCGAAAGGGCGTGATTGTAAACCAGTTCCTTCAGAGTGTCTCCAACGCCCGAGTTTACGCCGCGGGTGATGCGACCCTTCCGGAAGGTTCAATGCCTCTCACGCCGGTCGCAGGAATGGAAGGCGGAGTTGTCGCATCGAACCTGCTGAAAGGAAACAACAGAACTCCGGACTACCGCGGTATACCGAGTGTGGTGTTCACAATTCCGGCGCTGGCACGTGTTGGGCTCACGGAGACTGACGTCAAGCAGCGAGCAATCGGTGCCCGAATTCATTCCGCCGAAACTACCCAGTGGTACTCGAGCCGCAGTGTCGCATCACCCTGCGGGAGGATCAAGACCATCGTCGATGAGGCGAGCGACGTGGTGTTGGGTGCACACCTTCTCGGTGTACACGCCGAGGAGGTGATCAACGTTTTCGCTCTGGCCATACGACATGGTCTGAGAAGCCAGGATCTCCGGCAAATGCTCTACGCCTATCCGACGAGTGCCTCTGAGATTCCCTATATGTGGGATTAGGGTCGCGCTGTCGGCCCTGGACTGGCACATTTTTATCAGTGTTTTTGCAGTTTGCGGGCTCGGTGCTTCGAAGCCCGGGCCCGCCATTCGCTCGTAACATCATCCACCGAGGAGAGCTTATGCCACACAATGCAAGGCGGCATTCCATTGGAATGCTCGCGCTTTTCCTCCTGTGCGCAGTATTCACACCCGCGCGCGCGCAGGCACAAACCGACGAGCAGTTGATTCGCGCCATCGATTCGACGTTCAACGTAGCGTTTGCGGCACGCGATACGGTGAAGATCGCGAGCTTCTACGCGACGGAAGCTGTCGGGATGTATCCCAACACACCCATCGCGAGAGGCGCTCGCGCAATTGGTCACACGTACGCTGAGTTCTCCGGCATGCCTGGCGTGAAGCTGGTTGGAACTCCTGTCTCGGTCGTGATTTCCAGGGGCGGTGACCTCGCGACGGTCACCGGCACCTACCGCTCGAGCTTCAACAGCGCGAGCGGGCCGGTAGCTGACAGTGGCTCCTACCTCGACGTCTTTCGGAAGGTCAACGGACAGTGGCGAATCGTGAACGAGATAGTGACGAGCCAGGCTCCGATGGCGACGATGGCCGTCTACGACACGGTCGGGACAATGGCGATGGCTGGAGGATCCACAATCCAGTGGGGTGATCTGAAAGTCCCGGGATTCCCGGCCGGCGCGAAGATAGCCGCTATCCATGGCGATCCGGCGTCGACCGGCGATTATGTCGTCCGACTTCAGTTCCCTGACGGATACCGGTTCCCGGTCCACTGGCATCCCAAAGCCGAGCACCTGACGGTATTGTCAGGCACGTTCCTGCTCGGCATGGGTGGCACCGTGAATACGGCAACGGAGAAGTCCTATCAGCCCGGTGATTTCCTTTACCTTCCGGCGAGGAAGCCTCACTCCGGCGGAGCCAAAGGCGTGACGGTAGTCCAGTTGCATGGCACCGGACCGTTCGCGATCAACCTAGGAACCCCATAACAACAATTGCGAACTGCGAACTAACTGCGAACTGCGAACTACTACGGACTAGTTCGCCGTTCGCAGTTAGTTCGCAGCTCGCAGTGGTAGTTAGTGCCCTTTGACTGCATGCGGCCGATACGGCGCTTCCAAGGCTCCGATCTGCTCCGCCGTGAGCTTCACTTCCAATGATCTCACCGCACTCTCCAGGTGCTCGATTTTCGTTGCCCCGATGATCGGAGCAGCAACCGCAGGCCGGGACATTAGCCAGGCCAAGGCAACTTCCGCCGGGGTTCGTCCAATCCCTTCCGCAATCTTTCTGACCGCCTCCACAACCTCGAGATCACCCGGCGAATCGTAGAGATCCCTCGCGTATTGATCGCTGTCAGCTCTGGTCGTTCCCTCAACTGGCGATGGTGTCGTTCTCGCTAATCTCCCGCGCGCGAGCGGTGACCATGGAATCGCTCCAACTCCTTCAGCGACACACAATGGAATCATCTCCCGCTCCTCTTCACGGTAGATGAGGTTGTAGTGATTCTGCATCGATATGAACCGAGCCCATCCATTCTGCTCGGATACGGATAGCGCCTTCGCCATCTGCCACGCGTATCCCGAGCTCGCGCCGATGTAGCGCACCTTTCCCTGATGGACGAGATGATCGAGCGCGGCGAGCGTTTCCTCGATCGGTACTGTGCTCTTGAATCGGTGGATCTGATAGAGGTCGATCGTCTCCACACCCAGCCGCTTGAGGCTCGCCTCGCAACCCTGCACGAGATGCTTTCGCGACAGACCACCCATGTTTGGTCCGTCGCCCATCGGGAAATGTGCCTTGGTTGCCAGCACGATCTCTTCAAGGTTCCCCATCTCGCGCAGCGCACGGCCCGTGATCTCCTCGCTTACCCCCATCGAGTACATGTCGGCGGTGTCAAAGAAGTTGATCCCCAGGTCGAGCGCTCTTCTGTAGAAGGGGCGCGCTTCCGCCTCATCCAGAACCCACGGCCTCCATTTCGAGCTGCCGTAGGTCATGCAACCGAGGCAGATGCGTGATACGATCAGGCCGGACCGGCCGAGCTGTGTGTATTCCATGGTTAGCTGGGGTTCTGTTCCAAGCGCCGCTTCAGTGCACGGAGAAGCGCAACGTCATCGCGATCCCTCGGTCGACCTGTCGCCTCCTTCGACCGAATGATGTCCGCCAGTGACGCCACCATGAAAGTCACACCGAATGCCTCGAAACGTTCAGCTCCTTTCGCGAGATCCTCGTAACTAACCGTGCCTCCTGGCTGGAAAACAATATCGATGCGTCCGACATTCGTCACGAGGTTCCACATCATCGCTCGACGCAGCATCTCCGCCGAGCAATCGAAGGGCAGCCCCTCAGGAATCGATTCCGTGTAGATCTTCGCGTCGAGCTCGCGAAGGGCTGCCGCCAGACGATCGAGATTGTCATCATCGCGAGCAGGAGTCACGTCGGCGTCGGCAGTAAGCTTCGGAAATCCGTAGAGCCGCGCCGCGAGCGCGCCGATCAGAACGAACCGGACCTTGTGCCTGTCCAGCCCCTGGATGAGCCGCTCAGGATCCAGCGCCGCGATTTCAGACACGACGCGCGGCCGCGACGAAACGACTCACCTGGGCAACCTCGCGCAATCGTTCTTCGGGCGTGAGGCGAAGTATTCGCGGAACGTCATCCAGCATCGATCGGTCGACATGCGGCACTCGCACCAGATTGGTGGAAATCGCGAACCCCGCAGCACGCACAAGACGTGACAGAGTAGTCAGTGAAGGGCTTGTATCGCCGAGCTCAATGCGGGCGACGACCGATTGGGCGGTCCGGGCCTTGTGAGCCAGCTCACGCTGTGACAATCCGGCTGAAGTACGGGCCAGCCTCAACAATTTGGCGGGTTCGGAGCTCATCCTTAATGATAGCTAATTAGCTATCAACAGGTAATTCTTGGCTGCTGGCGTGCCTGTGGGGCTTCCCGTACGTTGGAGCCCTCATTCCGAGGAGAACAGGCTGAGCTTCCGCGTTAGCTCCTTCTATATGGTAGTGGTCGGCGGTTTCTCGATCAGTGCAGCTTCGGCTCAGACCCGCACCATCCTCGCCATCGGCGCACACGCCGGCGACGCCGAGCTCACTTCCGGCGCCCTTCTCATCCATCAACGCCTGCTTGGCGACCGCGTCGTGATCCTTCATCTCACACTTGGCGAGGGCGGAAACCCCAAGCTTTCGCCAGCGATCTACGGTGCGCAGAAGCGCCGCGAAGCCCTCGCCGCCGATTCAGTGATTGGCGCCGAGACGATCTTCGGACCGTACAAGGATGGCGAGATCCCCAATGACAGTGACGCGCGCCGCTACGTTGCCGACATCATCAGGCAGGTCAAGCCGACGCATGTCATCACCCATTGGAAGAACAGCATCCACAAGGATCATTCGACGACGAGCGCGATCGTCCAGGATGCGATTCTCCTCGCGTCACTCGAGGGCGTTGTCACCGCTCATCCTGCCCATCGCGGTGTTCGCGGCATCTGGTACGCCGACAACTGGGAGGACGGGGATGGTTTTCAGCCCTACATATATGTGGACGTATCCGACGCAATAAATCGCTGGCGCGAAGCCGTGACAAAGTACGAGTTCGTGCGCGGCGGCATTTCCACGTTCCGTTATCTCGACTATTACGAAGCCCTGTCCATTGTCCGCGGAGCCATCGCTGGCAAGCAACGTTCGGTCGCTTTCGACATCGACTCCTTCGCCAAACGCCGCGTACTCGACGCAATCCCGTAAACACGCATGCGATCTATCTCGTATCTCACCGCGCTGGTTCTCGCGACACCCTGCGCCATCCACGGTCAGCAATCACTCGAATCACACCGCCCCGCCGCTGAGAAGCTGATCACGGCAGCGCTGCATGACAGCGCCGCGTACAATCGACTCGCCCGCCTGACTGACGGCTTCGGCGCTCGGCCAAGCGGATCTCAAAATCTCGAGCGCGCGCTCGACTGGCTCGTCGCCGAGATGAAGAAGGATGGGCTCGAGAACGTCCACACAGAGCCGGTGATGGTCACGCATTGGGTGCGCGGAGACGAGTCCGCGTTCATGGAAACTCCGAGGCGCGTCAGGCTGCACATCCTGGGACTCGGGCGGAGTGTCGGCACACCGCGTGGCGGATTGTCAGCTCCGGTCCTCGTAGTTCGTGACTTCGCAGAGCTGCGCGCGAGATCGGCACAGGCAAAAGGCAAGATCGTCGTATTCGACTTCCCGTTCGACACCACGGTTCATCCATTTGTCGCTTACGGCCAAGCCGTCCAGTACCGCGCTTACGGAGTTGATTCCGCCGCTCGCGTCGGAGCGGTAGCAGTTCTGTCCCGATCTGCCACGCCGCGCTCGCTTCAAACGCCGCACACAGGTGGTCTCTCCTACGCCGACTCGATTCGCCGGGTTCCCCAGATTCCCGGTGCATCGATTACTCCCGAAGACGCGGAGATGCTGCACCGCTTGCAGCAGCGTGGCGAAACACCGGTCATTCGCCTGACGATGCGAGCGCAAACTCTCCCCAATTCACCATCGAGAAACGTGATCGCCGAGATCCGCGGCTCCGAGCGGCCCGATGAAGTCATCGTCATTGGAGGACACATCGATTCGTGGGACGTCGGCACCGGAGCAATGGACGACGGCGGCGGCGCGGTCGCCGCATGGGAAGCGCTGCGCCTTATCAAACAATCCGGAGTCCGCCCGAAGCGTACCATTCGTGTTGTGCTCTGGACAAATGAGGAGCTCGGCCTTAGCGGTGCATTCGCGTATCGTGATGCTCACCGATCGGAGCTGGATCGTCACATCCTGGCGATGGAATCCGACAATGGCGTGTTCAAGCCGCTCGGTATTTTCTTCTCCGGATCACAGGATGGATTGCCCTTCGCGCGCGAGCTCGCACATCTGCTTCGGAGCGCGGGAGCCGATTCCGTTCAGGCCAGCGGCCCGGAAGCCGATGTATGGCCCTTGAACTCACTGGGTATTCCGACCGTCGCGATCAACACCGATCCGACTCGCTATTTCTGGTATCATCACACGGAGGCCGATACCATAGATAAGCTCGACCCGCACGAGATGGGACTTTGTGTCGCGATTATGGCAGTCGTCGCAAATACAGTCGCCAATATGAATGGAGCAGTTCCACGCGCTCCGATCGCGCCCCCCGCAGGCTGAAGTGTCAGCCATGAAAGCGCTCCTTCTCGTAGCAGTGATCGCCGTTGAAGCCTCCGCACAACCGCGTACATACATCCGCGTGAACCAGCTCGGTTATTTGCCGAGCGGACCGAAGGTCGCCATTGCGTGCTCGCTCGAAACGACCTTGATAAAATCGTTCACGGTGCAGGACGACAACGGCAGACTCGTGTTTGGTCCCGCGAAGGCAAGGAGTAGCGGAGCGTTCGGACCATGCGTGTCCACGCACCGTCTTGATTTCACAACGCTGCGACGGCCCGGTCATTACACGATCGTCGCCGGCGGTGCGGCATCGCCACGGGTACGAATCGATTCACGCGCGTATGCAGGAGCCGCCGATACCCTCCTCTACTATATGAGAGGGCAGCGGTCGGGGTTCAACCCGATCGTTCGCGATTCGGTCCACAAGCACGACGGAATCATCGTCGATCATCCAACGCGTACCGGCCAGTTCATTTCCGTTTCAGGCGGATGGGCAGATGCGTCGGATTATCTTCAGTACGTCACCACGTCGGCGAATGCGACCTTCGTGATGCTGATGGCCTATCGCGATAACCCCGCTGCATTCTCCGACAAATTCGATGCGCGCGGACTATCGGGATCCAATGGAGTCGCCGACGTTCTCGACGAGGCCCGGCATGGACTCGACTGGCTCCTTCGCATGTATCCCGATGATTCGACGATGTTCAACCAGATCGCCGACGATCGCGACCACGCATACTGGGATCTGCCCTGGACCGATTCTGCGAACTACGGATGGGGAAAAGGAAAAGAGAGACCCGTTTATCCCTGCACCGGCAAGCCGCAGGGAATCGTCAAGCCGCAGAACAAGAACCGGTCGAACGGATTCGCATCAACCGCGGGAAAGTATGCGGCTGCGTTCGGAATCGGAGCGACGATCTATCGCGCATCAGATCCAGACTTCGCGCGACTGCTCACGCAGAAAGCCAGGGCAGCCTTCCGACTTGGCATGCAGCACGAAGGCGTCTGTCAGACCGCACCTGGCAGCTCACCCTACTTCTACGAGGAGGACAACTGGCGCGACGACATGGAGCTCGGCGCAGCATCACTCGTTGATGCCACCGGCCAGATCCACTACCTCGGCACCGGTCTGGTCTACGCACGCAATGAGCCGGTCACTCCATGGATGGGAAAGGACACCGCTCGTCATTACCAGTGGTATCCCTGGCACAACAACGGACACTATGAGCTGTGGCGCCACGGATCATCTGCCGAGCGCGCGCAGATGGCGAGATTCTATCGCCGAGGGTTGGAAGCGGTGGTGTCGCGCGCCGGTAATGGATTTCGCGTCGGCATTCCCTTCATCTGGTGCTCCAACAACCTCATGGCCAGCTTCGCCACGCAGGCCTATCTGTATCGAAAGATGACGGGCGACAATCGCTTTCGTGAATACGAGGCCGCGGCGCTCGATTGGCTGCTCGGCGCAAATCCATGGGGCGTGTCCATGATCATCGGGCTTCCTCAGTCCGGTAATTTTGCGCGGGACCCACATTCGGTGATCGCGAAGGATCTCAAGCTCCAGCTTACCGGGGGGCTGCTCGACGGACCCGTCTATCGGTCCATCTACGGTCATCTCATCGGGATAAGACTGTTGAGCCCGGACGAATACGCACCGTTCAATACGGGGTTCATCGTCTACCACGACGACGTCGGCGACTATTCGACAAATGAGCCGATAATGGACGGTACCGCGAATCTGACGTACCTCTTTTCGGCGATGGCGATTCGGGAAGGGCAGGCTCCGGCTCCTCTTCGAGCGAGCGCTCGCACGCGATAATCGTTGCCAGAGCTTCCCGACATCGTCGTTTACGTCGAAGCGCTCGAGCGACGAATCGTCGGCCACACGCTCGAAAAGATTCGCGTAGCGAAGCCGTTTCTCGTGCGGACTGTCGAGCCGCCACTATCAGCTCTCGAGGGAAGGCGGGTCGAATCAGTGCGGCGGATTGGAAAGCGCATCGCGATCGGCTTCGGGGACGAGATGTGGCTCGTGATCCATTTGATGATCGCCGGTCGGCTGCGCTGGCTCGACAAGGGCGCGAAAGTTCCGGGGAAGATTGGCCTCGCGGCTTTCGACTTCGACTCCGGCTCGCTGATTCTCACCGAAGCGGGAACTACGCGTCGAGCCTCTCTCTACGTCCTCCGCGGCGGAGAGCAGCTCGACGAGGTGCAGCGCGGTGGCCTCGAGGTTCTGACCGCAACTCTCGAGCAGTTCGCCGGGCGACTGCGGGTCGAAAATCACACTCTCAAACGTTCGCTGACGGATCCACGATTGTTCAGCGGCATCGGCAACGCCTATTCCGATGAGATTCTTCACCGCGCACGCCTCTCGCCGGTGAAACACACGAGCCGTCTCACCGATGAGGAAATTGCCAGGCTGTTCAACGCGACCACTACGGTACTCGCAGAATGGACCGATCGCCTACGCGCCGAATCGCGCGATCGATTTCCCGAAAAAGTCACCGCATTTCGCCCGGAGATGGCGGTACACGGTCGATTCGGACAACCCTGTCCAGTGTGCACAACGCCCGTCCAGCGAATCCGGTACGCGAGCAACGAAACCAATTACTGTCCACGCTGTCAGACTGAAGGAAAGCTTCTGGCGGATAGAGCACTGTCTCGCCTGCTCAGGAAGGACTGGCCGAAGTCGATCGACGAACTCTAAGTTCTAGAACGTCATAGACAGGAGCGACTGACCGCCGTCGCATACCATCACGGCGCCGGTAATGAAGCTCGCCGCATCGGAGCACAGGAAGAGCGCAAGGTCCGCAATCTCGTCCTTTGTTCCGAACCGCCGGAGCGGGATCTTGCCGGTGATTGCCGCACGGACCTGTTCGGTTGGAGCGAGGCGGCGCATTCCTTCAGTATCGTCAACCGCGCCCGGTGCGATCGAGTTTACCCGCACGCCATCGGATCCCCACTCCAGAGCGAGCGTCCGCGTCAGCATGTCGACGCCCGCTTTGGCAGCGCACACATGCGCCTGCATCGGCATCGGCACGAACGCTTGCACGGCCGAGATGTTGACGATCGATGCGCCGGGCCGGGCGAGGTGTTCATACGCCGCGCGACACGTGTTGAACGTTCCAAGCAGATCTATGTCAACCACAGATTTGAAACCGTTGGCGGACATTCCGAGCGCTGGCACGGGAAAATTTCCGGCAGCGCCACAGACGACGATGTCCAGCTTTCCGACACGCTCACGGGCTGATCCGATCGCGGTAGCCAGGGCGTCGTAGTTGCGCACATCCGCAGCGAACCCAGTCGCTTCTCCGCCATGGTCCACAATTCCACGCGCTGCTGCGTCAAGCTTCTCCTGAGTTCTCCCGATGAGCGCGACCTTTGCGCCATGCTCCGCGAATCGCTCGGCGATCCTCAGATTGATTCCACTTCCGCCACCAGTTACGAGCGCTGTCTTGTCCTGCAACAGCCGTTCGCGGAATGCGCTCGTCATCTTCGCTTCCTTACCTGGTCCGGGTGCGCTGGATTGTGGCTTCGCCTGTTCCGTCGAACATTGTCTTGGCGGCAGCCGCGGAGAGTGATTCGAGAATCGCGCGATCGATCCTGAGAACAACTCCTTCTGCTGCGGGCTCTTCCTTCAACAGGCCGGCTGCGCGAAAGAACTGGACATGATGTGAGATCGTTGGTTTCGAGACGCTGAAAGCCCGCGCCAGCTCCACCGACGTCTGCGGAGACCGCGCGAGCATCACCGCCATCGCGAATCGCGTCTTGTCACCCAGAGCCCTGAAGGCGAGCTCCGCTTTTTCTGCCGGTATCTCACTCGTTTCCTTACGAGCGTTATCTGTCTTCTTCCGACCGGTCGAACGCACTCTTGTCGTAGCCCGCTGTCGATCGATTACGACTCCGGGAATCGGGATCTGCTCCGGATGAAGAACCGGGAAATACAGCGTCGTCCTGCCGTCGCTTCGCTCGTATGCCGCCCAGAAGTGCGCCGAGTTGAAAGCGGAAGGAAAGATCTCGATCGTTTTCAGTTTTGCGAACGGGATCCGGAGCAGGCCATTTACACCACTCACGAGGCGGCTCCTGTCGTCGATGGTGATTGGCAGCTCGGCGCCCCGAAGGAAGGAGTTGAGTGATCTGTCCTCGATAGCATCCAGCATTCGTGCAGCGCGTCGCTCGAAGGCAGGCTCCAGTGCTTCCCAAAGCTCGGCGAAAATCCGCTCGGCGAAAATATCGATCGCGTCGGCGATATCCCGCCGATACGCTTCGGGATGGGCGATGATCCGCTGAACCGAGGCGCCAATTCCGCTCGACACGCGAAAGGGACGAAGGCCAACCACTTCCAGCATTCTCGCGCCCGTTGTCTCGCTGCGCACGGCTTGGCGCAAGGTGACGCTCCCCTCGATCAACGCTGCAGCAGTGCCACGGCTCTTGAACAATCCACCGAGTACATCACGCTGAAACTCAGCGTCGTCCATCGATCGAAAATGATCGGCGATTTCGGATGGCTCGGGCTGGAGGCGTTCGTTGCGAAGTGCGTCGGCGAGGAGCGGCCACACAAATGGCGACGGCGCGACTCGCTCTGCGAGCGAGTTAAAATCCTTTCCGAGTTGTCCGCCCGCAGCACGCTTCCACGCTCCATAGATGTTCTGCGGTGTGGTAAGCGCGAACAGAGCGTAGAACAGCTCGAAGCGAGGGGTGACGCTGACGTTGACGAGGCTGCCGGAGGTCTTGGGGGTGGTCACGCTGGTTAGATAGCTACCTAATTCCCCTCGCGCAACCTTCGGCCGCCCCGGGATGGCTCCTCAACAGTGAACAAGCCATCGCTGGCGTCGAGGGTCACCACGGCAGTGCGAGCGATGTCGCTCCCAAGGATCCCATCCCAAGTAGCA
>WNGF01019149.1_pt1 | contig 11737 bp, 9 predicted proteins | sample 5400641 | NCBI WGS metagenome assembly WNGF01 (sample SAMN13153371, study PRJNA577476) | soil metagenome | isolation source: 80 cm soil or saprolite under grassland replicate 2 | place: USA:California | collected 2016-06-15 | reverse complement strand
CTCTCAGGTGGAGGCGGGCCACGGCTGCCCCATCTCGATGACACATGCCGCGGTGCCGACGCTGCGTGCGTCCGCACCGCACCTCGCCGCCGAATGGGAGCCGCTGCTCACCTCGCGCGAGTACGACTTCGGCCTGCGTCCCGCCGCCGAGAAGCGGGGCGCGCTCTGCGGGATGGCGATGACCGAGCGGCAGGGCGGCTCCGACGTCCGGGCCAACACGACCGTCGCTCGTCCGCTCGGCGGCGACGAGTACGCGCTCGAGGGACAGAAATGGTTCTGCTCGGCGCCGATGTCGGACGCGTTCCTCGTGCTCGCGCAGGCGCCCGGCGGCCTCTCGTGCTTCCTGCTCCCGCGCGTCCTGCCCGACGGAGCCCGCAACGGCTTCCGGCTCGAGCGCCTGAAGGACAAGCTCGGCGACCGCTCCAACGCCTCCGGCGAGGTCGCGCTCGATGGCGCATGGGCGCGGCTCGTGGGGGAGGAGGGCCGGGGTGTGCGGACGATTCTCGAGATGGTCGTCCACACTCGCCTCGACTGCGTGCTCGGGACGGCTGCGGGGATGCGCCAGGCCGTGGAGCAGGCGACGCATCACGCCGCGCACCGGTTCGCCTTCGGCAAGCTGCTCGCCGAGCAGCCGCTGATGCGAAACGTCCTCGCGGACCTCTGCGTCGAGTCGGAGGCCGCGACGGTGACCGCGCTGCGTCTCGCCCGTGCCTACGACCGGCGGGCGACCGACGAGCGCGAGGCGGCTTTCGCCCGGATCGCGACGGCCGTGGCGAAGTACTGGATCTGCAAGCGCGGGCCCGGTCACGCGGCCGAGGCGCTGGAGTGTCTCGGCGGGAACGGCTTCGTCGAGGAGTTCGGCCTGCCGCGCGTCTACCGGCAGCAGCCGCTCCAGTCGATCTGGGAGGGCTCGGGCAACGTGGTCTGCCTGGACGTGCTCCGGGCGCTGCGACGCGAGCCGGAGACGGCAGAGGTGCTGCTCGAGGAGATCCGGCTGGCGGAGGAGCCGCGCGTCTCGGCCTGCGCCGAGCAGGCGCTGAGCGATCCCGACGAGGCGCAGGCGCGGAGGCTGGTGGAGCGGCTCGCGCTCGCGCTCCAGGCGTCGTTGCTCGTCCGCCACGCCCCCGCGGCGGTTGCCGACGCCTTCGTCGCGTCGCGGCTCGGCGGCGAGGGCGGGCTCGCCTACGGCACGCTCCCGGCCGGCGCCGACCCGGTCACGATCGTCGAGCGCCACCTGCCGATCCCGGCGGACTCGCACTAACCGACGTTGCAGCGGGACGTCTACAGGTAAAAGAAGGACCATGTTGAACCTCGTCCCCCCGAACGACTGCCTCCGGGCGCGTGAGTCCGCGTCGGCGCAGCTCGACGGCGAGCTGTCCGAGCTCGGCGCCGCGCGGCTCGCGGGCCACCTGCGCGCGTGCGCCGAGTGCCGTGCGTATGCCGCCGGGCTCGGGGTCGTGGCCGGGCTCCTGCGCGTCGCGCCGCTCCTGCTGCCGGACACCGAGATCGTGCTGCCGCAGCGCCGCCGCGCTTCCGGGCTTCAGATCGCCGCAGCAGCGGCCGCCGCCGTGGCGATCGCCGCCGGCTCCTCGTTCGCGCTCGGCCGCAGCCTCGGCTCCAGCGGCTCCCCGACCGCGACGGGGGCCGCCGCCGTCACCGGAGCCGATCTGCTCAGCCTGCGGGAGGACAGCACCGCGCAGCACATGCTCGCGATGTGGCGCCGCCTCGAGGCTCGCACCTCGCTGCGCATCGGCAACGCCATCGCCCTCTGAGAGCCCTTTGCGCGGACCGCGATCCGCTCCTAACTAAGCTACCGTCCCGTCGTCATAGAGACGTGACGGAACGCCCTCAGGGCGTGGGAGCGAGCAGGCGCCGCCGCACACGAGATCAGCTCCCGGCGCCGAACACAACGGAGGGAATCGATGCATAGACGCCTGTGGCTCCTCGCGGGAGCGGCGGCCGCCGTGATGTTTCTGGCGGTATCCGCGACCGCGACGACGACCAAGGGTTCCAGTGGGACGAGCGCCACTCTGCGCGCTGCGCCGTTCGCCCAGGCCTGGGCCAACGTCCCGCGGACGACTGCCGGCCGGAAGGCGAAGAGCGTTCTCGTCTTCGGCGAGGAGCAGGACATCAACGGCTTCAACACGAGCCTGACGTGTTGCAACCAGCTCGCCGGTGGCTATCTCGGCTTCAACGAGACGATCCGCGGCGCGTACAACATCAACAACAAGGGCGTCCACATCAAGGATCTCGTGTCTGTTGCGTCGGCGAACGCGAAGACGCTCTCCTTCACGATCAAGCCGAAGGCCAGCTGGTACTACGCGGGCAAGAGGCTGCCCGTCACGTACAAGGACTTCGTCTACACGTGGAAGAACATCGTCGACCCGAAGAACGACGTCGCGGGTCGCGCCGGCTACAACCAGATCTCGGGCTTCTCGCACAAGGGTCAGAAGACCATCGTCTTCAAGTGGAAGAAGTGCCCCGCGGGCGGCTCCACGCCGGACAACCCCTGCGGCCCGTACGCGGACTGGCAGGACCTGTTCACCGGGGTGTACCCCTCGGCAGCGCTCGCCGGCCAGGACTTCAACAAGATCTGGACGAACTGCATCTGCGGTCCCAACGGGCCCGTGTCGGATGGCCCCTTCTACCTCTCGAACTACACGAAGGGGCAGGGCACGACACTGAAGCGGAACCCGTTCTGGTACGGCCACAAGCCGGCCCTCGCGGAGGTCGACTTCAAGCTCGTCGCCGACACGAACAGCGAGGTCCAGGGCATGCGCGGCGGCGAGTACGACGCGATCGCCCCGACCTTCGGCTCGAACCTGCTGCCGCTCAAGGGAGCGTCCGGGATCACGTTCAACCAGATCCCCGGCTACTTCCAGGAGCACATCGACATGCAGTTCGGCAAGCAGGGCAACCCCCTGCTGAAGGCGCCGTGGATGCGCCAGGCGATCGCCATGGGCATCGACCGTGCGTCGATCATCAAGGCCGTGTACGGCGACCTCGCCGGTAACACGAAGCCGCTGAACAACATCCTGTTCTACTCGACGCAGGCCAGCTACAAGGCCGACTTCAGCAAGTGGAACTACAACCCGACGAAGGCCAAGGCCCTCATCGCGGCGCACTGCAGCGGCTCGAGCGCGCCCGTGACATGCTCGGGCGTACCGGCCAAGTTCCGCTACACGTGGACGGCGTCGAACGCCACGCGCACGAACCAGGAGGCGATCGTCAAGGCCGAGCTCAAGGACATCGGCATCGAGGTCGTCGACGCGGCTCTGCCGGCGAACGTCGTCTTCGGCTCCACGGGCATCCCGTCCGGGAACTACGACCTCGCCAACTTCGCGTGGGTCACCAACGGCGATCCCGGCAACTTCTACGACACGTGGCGCTGCGGTGGCGACTCGAACTACCTGAACTACTGCAACCGCCTCGCCACGCGCCTCATGGACAAGGCGAACGGCGAGCTGAACCCCACCAAGCGCATCGCCCTGTACCAGCAGGCCGACAAGCTGATGGGCGCCAACGTGCCGACCGTGCCGCTGTACCAGCGGCCCGTGCCGCTGATCTACAAGTCGGCCGTCGGCGGCATGGTGAACAACCCGTCCACCGCCGGCCCGATGTGGAACCTCGAGTTCTGGCGCTGGAAGTCGTAAGACCGTAGAAAACGGGCTAGACTAGCCCGCGTTTCGACCGGATACGACCCGCGCCCGCCACTCCCGGCGGGCGCGGGTCCACCCGGCTCAGTATCAGGAAGAATCCGACCGTGCTCACCTACATAGCCCGCCGGTTCCTCTACAGCATCCCGGTGCTGATCGTCTCGACGTTCCTGAGCTTCACGTTCGTGTCGCTCGCCGGGGATCCGACCGCGAACCTGCGCCAGAACCCGAGGTTCTCGAAGATCACGCTGAACCACCTGATCACCGAGTTCCACCTGAACCGGTCGATCCCGGTGCGCTACTGGTTCTGGGTCAAGGACGTGTTCGAGCACAAGCTCGGCAACTCGCTCGCGACCTCGCAGCCGATCTGGCCCGACATCACACGCACGATCGGGCACACGGCGCAGGTGATCATCCTCGCGGAGCTGATCGCGATCACGCTCGGCGTCGCCGTCGGGATCTTCTCGGCAATTCGCCAGTACTCGGTCTTCGACTACTTCTTCACGTCGCTCAGCTTCTTCGGCTTCGCGATGCCGACCTTCTGGCTCGCGCTGCTGCTGCAGATCCTGTTCGTCGACATGTACCTCAAGTGGCACGTGCGGATCTTCTATACCTCGGGGTTGAACGCCCACGGGAATTCGACGTGGTCGTTGGATCGGCTCCAGCACATCGCGCTGCCCGTGATGGTGCTGAGCATCGTCAGCTTCGCGGCCTACAGCCGCTACATGCGCGCCTCGATGCTGGACGTGATCAACACGGACTACGTCCGGACCGCCCGAGCGAAGGGGCTGCCCGAATGGCGGGTGGTGATGCGCCACGTCTTCCGCAATGCGCTCATCCCGCTGACGACGGTCGCGGCGCTGAGCTTCGGCGGTCTCCTCGGCGGGGCGATCATCACCGAGACCGTCTTCAGCCTCGACGGCATCGGCTTCTACTTCTTCAACAAGCTGGGTCAGCAGGACGTCTACGCGGTGATGGCGTATCTGGTCGTGACCTCGTCGATCATCATCGCCTTCAACCTGCTGGCCGACATCCTCTACGGCTACCTGGATCCGCGGATCCGCTATGACTGAGCCGACGCCGGTCCACCTGGGGAAGCCGGTCGCGCCGTTGCAGCAGTCGGTCGGCGGCATGGTGCCTGCGCCGGCCGGCCTCGAAGACAGCACCGTCGGCGCCGGTCTCGAGCTCAAGGCCCGCAGCCAGTGGTCGTACGCCCGCCGCCGCTTCCTGCGCCACCGGCTCGCCATGCTGGGCCTGATCGGCCTGATCGTCATCTTCGGCGCGGGCGTCTTCGCCAACTTCATCGCGCCGTACTCGTTCGAGCAGATCGACCTGACGCACGTCCTCCAGGGCCCCACGACCCGTGGTCACCATTTCTTCGGCACCGACGAGATCGGGCGCGACTTCCTGAGCCGCGTGATCTACGGCATCCGCACCTCCGAGGAGGTCGGCGTCTTCGTCGCGTTCGCCTCGTCGCTCATCGGCCTCGTCATCGGCGCGGTCGCCGGCTACTTCGGCGGCTGGCTCGACAACATCCTGATGCGGATCACCGACCTCGTGCTGACGCTGCCGGCGCTCGCGATCCTGCTGACGGTGGCCGCTCTGCTCGGCCAGGGCAGCCAGTGGCGTGTCTCGATCATCCTGGCGCTCTTCTTCTGGACGGGCCTGGCGCGTGTCGTGCGAGGCGTCTTCCTGTCGTTGCGCGAGAAGGAGTACGTGGAGGCCGCGAAGGCGGCCGGCGCAGGCGACGCCCGCATCATGTTTCGCCACATCCTGCCGAACACGCTCGGGCCGATCATCGTCAACGGCACGCTCGCGGTGGCGACTGCCATCATCACGGAGGCGGCCCTGTCGTTCCTCGGCTTCGGCATCAAGCCGCCGACGCCCTCGCTCGGCGTGCTCGTCGCCGGGGGGCAGAACAACCCGCAGGACTGGTGGCTGACGGTCTTCCCCGGCGTCGTGATCGTGGCCATCGTGCTCTGCATCAACTTCGTGGGCGACGGCCTGCGCGACGCGCTCGACCCGACCCAGCGGAGGATCCGTGCCTGAGCCGATCCTGTCGATCAGGAACCTCGGGGTCGAGTTCAAGACCGACGACGGCATCGTCCACGCGGTCGACGACATCTCCTACGACGTCTTTCCGGGCGAGACGCTCGGGATCGTCGGCGAATCGGGCTCCGGCAAGAGCGTCAGCACACTGTCGATCCTTGGGTTGATCCCCGTCCCGCCCGGCCGGATCGTCAGCGGCACGGCGATGTTCCAGGGCACGGATCTGCTGAAGATGAAGAAGCGTGAGCTGCGTCGTTTTCGCGGCGACGAGGTCGCGATGATCTTCCAGGACCCGATGACGTCGCTCAACCCGGTCCTCAAGATCGGCTTCCAGCTCGGTGAGGCGATCAAGACGCACTATCCGAAGGAGCCGGACGACAAGGTCAAGTCGCGGGTGATCGATCTGCTGCGACTCGTCGGCGTGCCCAACCCGGACACCCGGTACCACCAGTATCCGCACGAGTTCTCCGGCGGCATGCGCCAGCGCGCGATGATCGCGATGTCGATCGCGAACTCGCCGTCGCTGCTGATCGCCGACGAGCCGACGACGGCGCTCGACGTGACGATCCAGGCGCAGGTGCTCGAGGTGCTGAAGACGGTGCAGGCCGAGACGAACGCCGCGACGATCCTGATCACGCACGACCTCGGCATCGTTGCCGAGATGTGCGACCGGGTCCTCGTCATGTACGGCGGCCGCATCGTCGAGTCCGGCGACGTGCACACGATCTTCGCGGCGCCGCGGAACCCCTACACGATCGGCCTGATGGACAGCCTCCCGAAGCTGACCGAGGACGAGGAGTGGCTGCGCCCGATTCCCGGCGCGCCGCCCTCGCTCATCAACCGGCCTTCCGGCTGCGCGTTCCACCCGCGCTGCTTCCTCTCGCAGGGACGCCTGCGCTGCCGCGAGGAGGTGCCGCTGCTGCGCACCGTCGACGCGGGCCCCGAGCACACGACCGCGTGCCACTTCCCGGAGGAGCTGATCGGGCACCGCTCGAAGTTCTCGGCGCCGGTCGCGGCGTTCGAGCGCCGGCTTTGCCGGCGCAACCCTGCCGTTTCCTGGGGGAGGCATGGGAGGGGGCCGTCGAGGCCCCCTCACAGGGTGTAATGGCCGACGCGCTCCTTCAAGTGCTGGACCTCACCAAGCACTTCCCCGTCACCCGCGGGGTGCTCTGGGCGAAGACGACAGGGCAGGTGAAGGCGGTCGACGGCGTCAGCTTCGCGATCGGCCACGAGGAGACGCTCGGGCTCGTGGGCGAGTCCGGCTGCGGCAAGACGACGCTCTCGCGCACGGTGATCAAGCTCGTCGAGCCGACGGCCGGCAAGCTCTTCTTCAACGGGCGCGACATCACGCGCTTCAGGCGCCGGCAGATGCGCGAGGTCCGCAAGGAGATGCAGATCGTCTTCCAGGACCCGTATGCGTCGCTGAACCCGCGCATGACCGTGCGCGACATCGTCGGCGAGCCACTGCGCATCCACGGGCACTACAAGGGCGAGCAGGGCAAGCTGCGCATCAACGAGCTGCTGCGCACGGTCGGCCTCTCCCCGGAGCACGCCAACCGGTTCCCGCACGAGTTCTCCGGCGGACAGCGGCAGCGCATCGGCGTCGCGCGCGCCCTCGCCCTCAACCCGCAGCTGATCATCCTCGACGAGCCTGTGTCAGCGCTCGACGTCTCGATTCGCGCCCAGGTCGTCAACCTGCTCGAGTCGCTGCAACGCGACTTCGGGCTGACCTACATCTTCGTCGCGCACGACCTCTCCGTGGTGCGCCACGTGTCCGACCGCGTGGCCGTGATGTATCTCGGCAAGGTGGTCGAGATCGGCGAGAAGCGCGACATCTACGAGCGACCGTCGCACCCCTATACGCAGGCGCTCCTCTCGGCGGTGCCGATCGAGGAGCCGACCCAGCGCGGCAAGCGCCAGCGCATCGTGCTCGAAGGCGACGTGCCGAGCCCGGCGAATCCGCCGTCCGGCTGCCGCTTCCGTACCCGCTGCTGGAAGGCGCAGCCGATCTGCGCCGAGGAGGAGCCTGCGCTCGTCGATCGCGGCCAGGGCCATCCCAGCGCGTGCCACTTCGCAGAGATCGTCAAGCCGCTCGACATCGTCTCCACGACGGCCGCGACCTAGGCCTGGCCCGTAGCGCAGAACCCTTCGTCCCTCTGCGCCCTGGGCCAGGACCCAAGGTTGTAATGCCCCGATGCCTGTGCGGCCGCGAGGCCCAGGAAACCTGGGGCCTGGCCCCGCCTGAGGCTCGGGCCAAGGCGACGCGGCCGGGGGCCAGGCCCCGCCTGGCTAGGCGCCGCCGAGCAGCCCGTTGAGCCGGTTCAGCAGGTTCTGCAGCCCGTTGTTCGTCGCGCCTGTGTTGTCGAGCAGGTGCGCGACAGCGCACAGCAGGTTGCCGACGAGGTTGCCCGGGCCCGGCTGCGCCGTGATGTTCAGGTGTACCTGGTTCAACGTGACCACGAGCCCGAGCACGTTCAGGTTGAGCGGGCCGAGCGTCAGGTCGAGGATCTGACAGCCGCCGCCGGTGGCGGCCGGGGCCGACGACGCTGGAGAAGACCGCGTCGGTGAGGTTGGTCACGACACCTGCTGCGTTGGTAAAGGTGCCGGTGAAGGTGCCGTTCGCCACGAGCTGCCCCGCCTGGTTCAGGGTGAAGCCCGTGAAGTTGAGGACACCGTTGAGCGCGCCGCCGGACTGCGCCGCCGTAACGGGGGCGCTGAGCGTGCCGCGCACCGGCGCCGCCGTCGCGGTCGCCGCCGTGAAGGCGAGTACTGCCGCGAGCGCTGCAAGCGCGCCCACGTACGTGAGTCTGATCCGCATGCGGGACCCTCCTTCCAGATTCCGGGAATCCGGTGATCTCGGTTGTCGGCCTGCTAGGACGGGTCCCGCATCCCCGCCCTTTACGGCGCGAAACTCATGTTCCCGAATCCAGAGGGGGCGCCTGGCCGCCCGCAGCTCCCGGCTGGTCCTAACAGGCCGACAACCGCGGAGGGGCGCCCCCATCTCGAGAATAGACATCGGGGAGGCCAGCGCGCCGGCCGCTTACGCGCGCGAGATGTGGAGGACCTCGCCGATCCGGGTGAAGCCGGCCCGTTCGTAGATCCGGGCCTCGTCTTCACCGTGGGCCATCAGGAAGACGAGATCTGCGCCCCGAGCGGTCATCGTCTTCGCCAGCCACGTCGTCAGGGCCTGTGCGATCCCGCGACGGCGGAAGGCGGGACGCACGCCCACCGACGTCAGCTCGGTCGCGCCGTCCACCGGCGCCGTGCACTGCCCGGCGCCGGCAGGCTCTTGCGTCACCGCGTCGCGGACGAGCACGAGCAGCGCGCCGCGCTCGATGCTCCGGGCGATGCCTGCCAGCCTGGCCTCGTCCGGCGGCGCGCCCTCCCCGTACGCCTCGTGCTGGACGGTCACGGCGCCGCGGATGGCGTCCGGGTCTCGCGCTTCGAGCAGCTCGATGCCTTCGGGCTCGTCGAGCGGGCCGCTCCCGGCGTAGGTCATCAGCGGCGTGCGGAGCTCGACCGCAAAGCCGGCCTCGATCAGCGTCGCCTCGACCTCCGGGGCGGTCGAGGGAACGTACTCGAGCCGCGGCCGGCGCGAGCGCTCCCCGAACGCCGCCGCGAGTGCCTCGACGTCCGCACGCGAGGGCGTTGCGGCTGTCTCGGGGATCGCGTAGTTGAGATACGGGTTGTCGCTCCCCGACGTGAAGGTCGCGACGAACGGCCCGACGCGTACGACCTCTCGGCCCCGCTCGGCGTCCGTGCTGATCGCGTGCTGGATGCGCACCTCGAGCTCGCTCACCGGTGTCTCGCCCTGGCGCGGGCCTCGCGAGAGATGTGCTTCCACCTCCGCGCCTCCTCCCTGCGCAGACGCACATCCTGCCGGATCGCCGCCGCGCGCAGCTCGCGCTGGAGCTTCCGCCAGCTCCGGAGCCGCTCCGGCGTCAGCTCCCCCGACTCGGCGGCCGCCGTGACCGCGCAGCCCGGCTCGCTCGTGTGGCTGCAGTCGTTGAAGCGGCATTCGCCGGCGAGCGCCTCGACGTCGGCGAACGTCTCGCCGAGGCCCCGGCCGCCGTCCCAGAGCTGGAGCTCGCGCAGCCCGGGCGTGTCGATCACGATGCCGCCGCCGGGGAGGAGGATCAGCTCACGGTGCGAGGTCGTGTGGCGGCCCTCGTCGTCGTCGACGCGGGTCTCCGTTACGGCCATCAGCTCGCGGCCGGCGAACCGGTTCACGAGCGTCGACTTGCCGACGCCGCTCGAGCCGAGGAGGACGGCGGTCGTGCCCGGCTGGAGGCGTGCGCGCAGTGCGTCGCAGCCCTGGCCCGTGACTGCGCTGACGACGTGGACGGGAACGCCGAGGGCGACCGCCTCGACCTCGGCCACGAGCGGCCACGGGTCCTCGAGTCGGTCGGCCTTCGTGAGCACGATCTCCGGCGTGGCTCCGCTCTCCCAGATCGTGACGAGGTAGCGCTCGATGCGCCGCGGCTCGAGGTCCGGCCCGAGCGAGGTGACGACGAGCGCGAGGTCGACGTTCGCGGCGAGGGTCTGCGACGAGGCCGCGCGTCCGGCGGCGTTCCGGACGATCGCCGAGCGGCGTGGCAGGACGGCCCGGATCAGGCCGTCGCCGAGGCCGACCCAGTCGCCGACGGCGACGTCTGCCTGCTCGTGGACGAGGCGCCCGGGCAGGCGCGTGCGGACGATCCCGGCGGCCGCCTGCACGTCGAACGCGGCACGGTGTGCTGCCGTGACGCGTCCCGGCACGAGGCCGGGCTCCAGGTTGTCGGCAAGCTCGACGCTCCAGCCGAGCTCGCACAGATCGAAATCGGGCAACGCAGCTCTCCTTCGAGACGGATGAACGGGTGGGACGGCGCGTGCGGCCGTCGAGTCCCGAAGGAATGCGCCGGCGCGCCGGTCAGGCCGCGGGCGAGGTCGCCCGCACGGCCGAGATGGCGAGGGTCACACGCTCCATTGTCTCGACCTCCTTTCGCGGCGACGGGAAACTCGGACAAGCGTAGGCGCAGGCGGGGCGAAGGTCAAGCGATCGCCGTTCAGCGCAGCCAGCCGTCGAGCGTCGGCACGCCGCCGAACTGGCCGGCGATGTGCGAGACGCCGAGCACGCGGTGCTCCCCGCGCGCCTGCACGAAGACCCACTGGTCGGCACGCGGCAGCGAGGTCAGAAGCCACCTGCCGTCGGGCGACCAGGCTAGGCCCTGCAGGCGGCCGGGAGCCGCGAACACCGTGCGGAGCTGCGAGCCCTTGAGCTCGAGAACCGACCGGCCGCGCAGGAGCGCGAGCCGGCCGTCGGGCGCGAACGCGAGGGCGCGAACCCCCTTGACCCGCACGGCGCGGTTCCGCCCGCTCCGCGCGTCGAAGAGGACGACTCGCGTCGCGGCTGCGAGCGCAAGCCGCTTCCCGTCGGGCGACCAGGCGAGCGCGCGCGCTCTTCCGTGGCGGGCCGAGACCCACCGGACGCTGCCGCGGTCGGAGTCGAGCACGAGCACCCGGCCGCGCGTGGTGACGTACGCGAGCACGTGGCGGGCGGCGTCGGTCGGCTGCCACGTGGGCGCGACGCGCGCGGCCGCCGGCAACCCGGCTGCGTCGAGGTCGCCGGTGCCGTCGCCTGCCACGACGTGGAGCCGGCTCGCCGACAGGTACGCGATGCGAGTGTCTGCGTGGGCGCCGCCCCAGCGCGGGAAGCGGATCTGCCGCCGCGCGAGCGTCCAGTGGACGCGGCCGCCCGGCTCGAGCGTCGCGAGCTGGTTCGTCGTCGCGGCGACGACGTAGAGGCCGTGCGGCGACCACGAGGCCTGGACGTAGCCGCCCAGGCGCCGCTTCGACCCGTCGGCTGCGACCAACCAGGTCCCGCCGGAGCCGCTCACAAGCAACCGGCCAGGGGCGGGCAGGCGGAAGAGCGCCGGCGCGGCATGCTGAATCCCGATCGTGCGCCGGACGGCGTTCACGACGGCGCGCCCCGGCGGCGACAGCGTGGCGGCCGCGACGGCGACCGCGAGGGCGGCGAGCACGAGCCCGGGCCG
>WNGF01008841.1_pt1 | contig 11737 bp, 15 predicted proteins | sample 5400641 | NCBI WGS metagenome assembly WNGF01 (sample SAMN13153371, study PRJNA577476) | soil metagenome | isolation source: 80 cm soil or saprolite under grassland replicate 2 | place: USA:California | collected 2016-06-15 | reverse complement strand
TGGTGTGCTCGGCGATGGCGACAAGGGCGGCGAGGAAGGGATCGGCCAGGCGGCAGGCGAGGATCGCGACGGCAGCCAGCGGTCCGAGTACCGAAGCGGCAGCGGCGACGACGCCGAGCAGCATCGGCGCGGTGGCGAGCAGGAGAGCACTACAATCATACATCTCATGCTATCCTGTGCATAGAGGCTCTGAGCAGCCAAAACAGGGCAGAAATGAGGGTCAGGAGGGCAGCAGGATGGCCAGTCAACCAGGAGAGCTATGGGGGATCTATTGCAGGATCAGTCGAGTCCGGCGCCAAGACGGCAAGCTGGAGACCCTGGGAGTGGATCGACAGGAGCCACCCTGCCGGGAGCTGGTCAAGCGCAAGGGCGGCGTCGTGCATCACGTCTACGTGGACAACGACCTCTCGGCGTATTCAGGCAAGCGGCGCCCCGACTATGAGGCGATACTCGCTGACGCTGAGGCGGGGATCATCAAGGGCATCACGGCCTTGCACCCGGATCGACTGAGTCGTGACCCTGACCGGGATAACGTCAGGATCATGGACCTGCATGACCACCACGGCACCCAGCTCGCCACCGTACTTGCTGGTGACCATGATCTCTCGACCCCGGCCGGCAGGATGATGTTTCGCCAGCTCGGCATCCTCGCCAGGTACGAGAGCGAGCACCGTGCGGAGCGCAACCGGCTGAAGCACCTTGAGATCGCCAGGGATGGCAAGCCTAATGGTGGCATGCGTCCCTTCGGGTTCGAGGACGACCGGGTCACTATCGAGCCGTATGAGGCGGCGCTCATCGAGGATGCTGCTCGCCGGCTCCTCAAGGACGGGCACAAGCTCAGCCAGATCGTCAAGGACTGGAACCAGCGGCAGATCCCCACCACCACCGGGAGCACGTGGCAGCTCAGGACTCTCAAGCGAATCCTGCTGTCCGCAAGAGTCGTGGGTCAGCGCCAGCATGGGGACAATATCCATCCGGCGGTCTGGCCTGCCATCCTCGACCCTGCAACCCAGACGGCGCTCAAGCTGCTGCTGAACGCTCACCCAACACCGACCCAGCCAGTGCGCAAGTACATCCTGACCGGGCTGCTGTTCTGTGGTCGCCCTGACTGTGGCGGGAAGCTGGACGGCCAGACTCGCATGAACGGCAAGCGCTCTTACGAATGTCGGCATTGCTTCAAGTTGACGAGGCTGGCTGACCCCATCGAACGGGAAGTCAGAAACCAGGCGCTGGATGTCCTGGCGACCCCCGAGGTCACGATGGCCATCCTGCAAGCGCATGACATTGACCAGAACATCCAGCGGGCCAGAGCCCAGCTCCAGCGTGACTATGACGCCCTGGACGCGCTGTTGGCCAGCAACGTGCTCACTGAACGGGAGCACCGTAAGAAGACCAGGCAGCTCCAGGACCGGGCAGCGGCCATTGCCGCCAAGCTGCCAGTCCCAGGACCACGACTGCTGAGCCTGCCAGGCTCCGAGACGGTCGAGGGCTATTGGCTACGCAACAAAGACGACCTGGACAAGCGCAGGGAGCTGCTCTCCCTGGCCATTGAGAAGATCGTGCTGCTGCCCACCGTCAGGGGCCGGCGCACCTTCGACCCTGACGCGGAGCTCTTTATCCACTGGCGCCAAGAGATCCCTGCGGAGCTGGTGGCTGCTGTGCTGCGTAAGCGGGACACCTAGAGCCTGCAATTCCCTCGGCCATTCTTACCCCAGGTATGAGCCAAAGAGCAGCACTGCTTTCATACCCCATGCAATGCCCTAGGTAGCTGAAAAGTTCTGCTTCTCAATGCAGTGGCCTACATGCTGCCTGAGCTGCTGCTTTGCAGGAATTCCCCACAGTCAGCTACTGTCAAAAGTGATCATGTTCATGCATCCAAAGGAGGTCAGCCATGGCAGTGAATGGACTGCTCACGATCCAGGACGTGAGCAAGCGGCTCAATGTCCCCGTGGAGACGCTTCGGCGCTGGCGTCGCACTGGTGTTGGTCCCCACAGCTTCAAGATCGGCGGTCAGCTCAGGTACCGGCCGGAGAACGTCGAGCGCTACATCAAGCAGCAGGAGAAGGAGGCTCAGTCGGCATGAACGCCCGCAGATAGCGGAGTGACCCCGAGCAACAGGACTCGGGGCCACGACGCCTAACAAGCTCTCCTAGCCGCGAAGGAGGTCAGCAGCATGTCCCCACTACCAAAGGACATCTACCGATATGAAGACTATCACCAGCGACGACAACGGTAACCAGCGCACAGGCGAAGACGGTGTCACTGAAGTCCGCAGGCCGAGGAGGCCGCGCAGAACCATCCCACGGGGAACCGCGTCACCGACACCAACACCACTCGACCTGGCCGAGGACAAGCTACGGGCGCACGTGGTCTTCCCAAGTGAGCACGAGAGCGTTGCGGTAGTGCTCTGGATTGCCGCCACTCATGCCCAGCAAGCCTGGGACCATGCCACCAGGATGGTCATCAGGAGCCCCATCAAGCGATGCGGCAAGTCCCGGCTGCTCGACCTGGTCTATGGGCTCTCCCATGAAGTCATGATGACCGCCAATGTCAGCGTGGCAGCCCTGGTCCACTCGATTGTCGGTGACGACCCGCCGACGATCCTGATGGACGAGGCAGACACGATCTTCGGGCGTGGACGGTGGGGCGACGACGACACCAAGGCGCTTCGTGGACTGTTGAACGCTGGCTTCCAGCGCAACCGGCCATACATCAGGTGGGACCCGATGAAGCGCCAACGGGAGGAGTCACCGACGTTCGCCATGGCGGCGCTGGCCGGCATCGGCAGGCTGCCAGACACCATCGAGGACCGCGCGGTGATCATCAACCTGCGGCGCCGACGCCCTGATGAGGTGATCAAGCCGTTTCGAGTCAGGGACCTCCCTGCGCTGGAACCGCTGCGCGATGCACTTGGCAAGTGGGTTCGCGACCGGCTGCCAGTGCTGAAGCAGGCAACCCCGAAGCTGTCGCTGGAGGACCGCGACGCTGACGTGTGGGAGCCGCTGATCGCCATTGCCGACCAGGCAGGTGGTACCTGGCCAGAGCGCGCCAGGGCGGCGGCCAACGCTCTGACACAGGGCGCTGAGGAGGACGAGGCTGAGCTGCTGTTGCTGCACATCTATGAGGCTTTTCAGGCAGAAGGCACGAGAAGAATGGCAAGCCGAGATCTCATCGAGGCATTGTTCGACCGCGAGGACGGACCCTGGGCCGCTATGTGGAAACAGGACGTGTCCAGGGAGCAGAGCGCCAGCGGAGTCTGGAAGAAGGACACGCGGGTGGTCGGGTCCAAGCTCGCCGCGATGCTGAAGCCGTTCGGGATCGAGGTCACCAAGGTGAAGGTGCCTGGCACGGCGCAGTCCGCGAAGGGCTACAAGGAAGAGCAATTCGCCGACACTTGGGCGCGTCTTGGCATAGGTGGGGGGACCAAGGGAACCCAGGGAACCACGCAGGTCAGGCTGCTGCGAGAGGGAACTGAGGAGGGAACTTTGAGGGAACCAGACATTGAGCCTGACGATGCGGGTTCCCTTCAGGTTCCCTCAAGGGTTCCCTCCCGCAATGGCTCTAGCAGCCAAGTTCCCTGGGTTCCCACAGTTCCCTCTGCCCTGCCTAGGAAGCGACCCCTCAAGCGTCGGAGAACAACAACATGACCATTGACGAGTTTCTCGCCCTGTCCATCGAAGAGATCGCGGCGTTACCGCCAGAGGCGTATGCCGATATGGAGCGGGAAGACCTCATCCTCGCCGTCTATGAGCTTGTGGCGCGGATGCGGGAGACCGCCAAGCACGCCATCGAACGGCGTGCCAAGGCACGGGCCGAGATCAGAGATCTTGAGGAGTTGTGGGAGCAATGATCGCCACCCTCTCCAGTCGATGCGCCATCTGTTCCGGTCGGATTCTGAAGGGCCGTAGCCGGATCGAGCGCGTGGGCCTGCGCCTATGGGCACATCAACGCTGCGCCGATACAGACCCTGACCATCAACGGCTCGTGCGGCGGCGGATGCTACGAGCCGGCTCCCACGCTGAACGTTCCTGTCCGCCAGACTGATACACGGCAAGCTAGTTCTTTCCCGTGAGACACGGAGGCTTGGGTGGCGATCAGAAAGCAACCACGACGACAGTCACGAGCTGAGGCACAGCGGCGGGACCTGACGTTGCAAGCGCTCGGGCTCCGTGCTTCGGGTGCCACCTACCGCCAGATCGCCGATGCACTGAGCATCGACAAGATGACTGCGTACCGACTGGTGCAGCAGGAGGCAGAGCAGATCATCCACGAGCAGGCTGCTGAGATCTTGCAACTGGAACTCTCCCGGCTCGATCAGTTGCAACTGGGTCTGTGGGCGAAGGCCATCAACGGGGACGAGCAGGCGGTAGCCCAAGTGCTGCGCATCATGGAGCACCGGGCGAAGCTCCTGGGCCTCTACGACCGACCAGCAGTACGTGATCGGCTCCAGCCTGAGGGGATCGCAGAGGGCGTGGTCATCATCGCCAGGGACGCATCCCAGGAGGAGTTCATCGCGGGTATGCGAGCAATCCGCGGTGAGCTGCCGCTGCCACCCAGCAACGGGAACGGGACATAGGTCTCCAGACTGAGGGTTGAGCTGAATTTCTGGACCCTGCCCAGGAGCCAAAACTTCAGGGCCAGGAGGCCCGAGGAAGCGTTCAGGGTAGTCAGGGGTACCCCTAGGCATTCTGAGGCCCTCCACGGGGCCTAGAATTGGCTTTCGGAGAACGACCCTGCCATGACCCTGCGCAGTAATCCTGGAAGTGTGATGCGTCCAGAGCAGGAGAGCGGGGCGTTCTCCATCTTCAGAAATCGTGTGCAAATCGGAGTAGCTTAGTTTTCAGCCTGCCACTGCTGGGGTTGTCGATCCCCCAGCAAGGAGGCGGGCAGAACTTCACAGAGTTGTCTGCCCCTACTGGCCTGTCACTCCTTTCAGAGGACGTCCGTGGTCGGCTGGTAGGGGCAGGCACCAACAGGGAGGGGACGTCCTCATGCCACTGACCGAAGCTCAGAAAGCCGCCCTCGATGCGGGTAGGGAGAAGCGGCACCAGAAGCAGCAGAAGCCGGAGACAGAGAAGCAGCAGGCACAGCCAGCAATCCGCTACGCCTACGTGGCCAGGACCAGGCTGAAGGTTGGGGACAGCTACCGAGAGCCAGGAGAAGAGATCCCCGAGGCTGCTTCATGGCTGAACCTGCACGCATACCTGGACCTCGACCAGATCGAGGAGGTTCCAGTCCTCGGTGACCAGGTCCCGCACCGTCAGGAGCGAGCAATAACAACGCTGGCCCCAGAGGGCTACGACGAGATGGATCAAGCTCGTCTGCGGCGGCTTCAGGCGGAGCGGGAGCACGAGCAGCGCACAGGGAAGCTCCCTGGCACAGCGGAACGGCACCCTGGCCCTGGACTGATCGAGCTGGACTGTCGCAACTGTCGGACGCGGAACGATCTGACAGAGGCTGACGCAACGTCAGAGACCCGCTTCCATTGCTGGCGCTGCCGGGACCTGCAATCAGTCCAGGAGGCGATGAGCTACCCGCCGCAGTCCAGAGCTGAATACAACCGCCAGATCGCCGTCAATCAGGTTGATAAGCGCCAGCCGATCGGCATCCGTCCAGGCCCAGTGCGGCAGCGGCCATCCAGTGACAGCCACATCGACGCGAACACTCCCATTGATCCGCGCAACCCGATACCTGGCAGGCGATAGCAATGATCCGCGGATTCGGTGTTGGTGGCCCAGACGCGGGACCTGAGCTGGACCCTGCGATCTTCGATGACACCTGCCAGTACGTCAACGAAGACGGGGTGAAGTGCATTCGTCCACGAGGCCACACCGAGGGACTGCACTTTTACCCAGAGGCGCAGGAGGCGAAGACGTGAGCCTCGTTCAGACAGTCCCCGCCATCGGGCAGCAGGTGACCAGCGGCGCCAACGCTGCCGGCGTCATCACCTTGCCAGCAGTGGCAGGCAGAACCTACGTCCTGAAAATGCTGTTGGCCAGCTACTCACTTGGGAGCGGTGTTCCATCAGCAGCCGCACCAGGACGAGTCACTGTCGCTGACGGTGCGACCACGATCCTGGAGTTTGACATCACCGGACCTGGGTCACAGCTTCCCGCGCTTCCTGATGGAGGCATCTCAGGGACGACTGGCAATGCGATGACGATCACCTTGGCCGCTGGTGGGACAGCATCAGTCGGGCGTCTCAGCATCGCCTACACGATCTAGGAGCGAGCGATGGCCATCGAAACTGACAAGCTCGCCAAGGCCATTGCCGAGGCTGCTGAGGAGTACGAGCGCAAGTACGGGCACCCTCCGGCCAAGGCGCGAGTCACGCTGTCCAAGAGCGATTCCTCGACTGATACAACCGAGACGCTGACAGCGTTCGAGAAGATGCAGCTCCATGCCACTGCAGATGAAGTACTCGCCAAGGAAGAGCTGATCAGCAAGACTCAAGGCAACCGGCGACTGGCTCAGGTCGCCAAGTCGATCCAGAAGCAAGACCAGACGCATGCTCAGGCTGTCCTGGAGGCGCTCAACAGCAACCCGGAGCTGTACCAGCCATGAAGGGTAATGCTGGGCGCAAGGCACAGCGTCAAGCTGCTTCGAGAAACGCCTTGGTAGGGCATAAGTGAGCAAGAAGGAGTTGCTCGGCAGGCGTACCCCTGATCCTCCGTCTGGGTTGAACTGGCAGCACTGGGCCTGGACCTGGAGGTGCCTCGCCGCGTGCCTGGATGAAGATCCTGAGTTGTTCTATCCCGACCTCCATGAAGCCGAGCAGGTACGCAAGGCCAAGGAAGTCTGCTCCCGCTGCATCGTGCGTGAGCAGTGCCTCAAGGTCGCGCTCATCACCAAGGACCAGCATGGCATCTGGGGAGGTCTCACCCCTGATGAGCGACGAGCGATTGAGTGCCATCGCTGCCTCTGGTGCTCCAAGCCGTTGGTGATGTGGCGTCCTGACAGGAAGTACTGCGGTCCCACGTGTGCCAACAGGTACCTCAGCAGGCAACGGGCCTGTAAGCGCCTGGTGGACAACAGCGCTCGAACATGCGCCTGGTGCGGCGGTGCCATCGCTGCGACCAGACGTAGCGACAGCGTGACCTGCTCTCGGGAGTGCAACGCGCATCTTCAGAACAAGCGCCAGTGGGAACGGAAGAAGGCCAAGCGCCAGGCCGCAGCCGTCGCCACAGCCTGACGCCTGGGTTGCTCAACTACTCGAAGTCCACCCGAATGCCTTGGCGACCTCCTGGCGCTCCTCGTCGGTGAGCTGGTCCCTGATCTTCACGAAGGTCTCGACGGGCAACTGGCCCCAGGGTGCCGAGATGACAACCCGACGCTCGTCGTTGTCCAGTCCGCGCGTCACCGTGGTCTCGACCCGGCCGGTTGAGTAGCAGCAGGTGATCCTCATCGGGGACCACCCTGGTTGGTAGAGTCCTGCCTGTCCAAGGGAACCCTCCTTGGGCCGGCCCCAGGTGGACTCATCCTCCACGCTGGGGCACTTCCATTGAGATGGGAGATTCTCTCCCCTTATGTGCATAGGTGCAATCTGCCACGGTCAAGCGCGAGCTGCCACGATCCGATGCAGATCACATACGAGCAGGTGAGAGTGCGTGCGAGAGTCCGGCCGTGCGAGGACGGGACGAAGAGCAGCTACTGACGCCACCGCAGGCAGCGCGGTACCTGAACGTTGCGCTGCGGACCCTTCAAGACTGGCAGCGCAAGGGCATCGGTCCCAAGAGCATCAAGTTCCCGAGTGGTGCTCGGAGGTACCGACGCAGCGACCTCGATGCGTGGATCACTGAGCATGAAGAAGAGTGAAGACCCCGACCGGAGCCGGGGCCTCCACCCTGAGACTGGAACTAGAACGGACAGTGCAGCTTGGCCTGTCGGTCATGGATGACGAGCAATGCCGCGCCGTTGTCCTTGAAGTCGATCTTCAGCCGCTGAGCCTCAAAGGCGTCCAGCTCCTTGCAGCTCATGTCCTTGACGATGTCGCGGTAGTGGGCCAGCCGCTCGGAGTCCTGGGAAGTAGTCGCAGGAGCAGTCGCAGCAGGCGCCTCGGTGGCATCCGTGGTGCTGGTCCCGCTGGTGGTCCCGGTCCCGCAGGCTGCAAGCGACAGAGCCAGCAGCGCGGCGGCGATCAGCTTCCTCATTCGGGCTCCTCTTCCTCTGGTGGCTCTGGCTCTTGGAACTCTGGACCCAGGTCGGCCAGTGCTGCCGACAGCACCATCCTGAGACTTGACCTGTCACCAGAGATGGCGACATGGACGCCGGCACCGTCACGCAGCACCACTGACATCAGGTTGCTTCCGCTCAAGCGGTTCTCGACAGTGATCAGGCCCTGATGGTTGAGCAGGTCACTGGCGAACACTTGAACATTGACGCGGGACCCCACGTCAGGGAGTCTTCGACTTGCCATGGGAGCCTTCTCCTCCTGTGGCTCGGCCCTGGGGTGGTCACACACCCTGGGGCCACTGAATGGGTCCTCGGGGCTTAGAGAGCGTTCTGGTGCCCTGTAGGCCCCTTCCTGGGGAACCTCCTTTCACCTAGAGACAGGTGGCCCTGGCCCCGATTGCTTACTTACTGCTCATCAAAGTGCTGCTGTTCCAGCAGCCGGTGTTGCCGGCAGGTTTGTTTGGTGACCGTTCGGCGTGATTGCGTGGGGATGGTTCGGCAGTACTTGGTGAGCAGGGCCGGAGGCACGGCAGCGCCGACCGGTCTGGTCGGCGCTGGGTGTGGGCGGGTCAGTCGCGGGTGAGCTCGGCGGCGGCGCGTTTGGCGCAGGTGTCGTCGACCAGTTGCTTGCTGTCGGCGGCGGCGGCGATGAGTGCGGCGGTGGCGGCGTTGTTGAGCTTGCGTGGTAGGCCGCCGGCGACGCGGTGCAGGCGGGCGATGGCATCGTCGGCGAACAGCGGCTCGGTGCGGCCGGCCAGGTGCAGGTGGTGGGCCAGGTAGGCGGCGGACTCGGCAAGGTCCATGGGGGTGATGGTGTAGCGGGTGGCGATGCGCTGGTCGAGCGCGGCGAAGATGCCCAGGCGGAGCTTGCGGGCCAGGGTGGGCTGGCCGACGAGGATGCCGGCGAAGGGGCTTTGGGCGTCCATGTCGGTGTTGGTGAGCAGCCGTAGCTCCTCCAGCTGTTCGGGGGAGAGCAGGTGCGCCTCGTCGATCACGATGACCACGCGGCGGCGGCGTTCGTGCTCTTCGGCGGCGAGCAGGTCGGCGGCTTGGCGCATGACCTCGGCCTTGTGGAAGCGGGGGCTGCCACCGAGCGCGGCCACGATGGCGACATACAAGCCTCTGGTGCCGATGGTGGGGTTGGGGATGTAGATGACCTGGTAGCGGGTGCGGTCCAGGGTGTGGATGGCGGCGCGGACGGCGACGGTCTTGCCGGCGCCGACCTCGCCGCAGACCACGCCGAGGGCGGCTTCGGCGATGCAGAAGCCGATGCGGGCGATGGCTTCGGCGTGGGCGGTGCGGCCCATGAGGTCGCGGGCGGCGATGCGCTTGGTGAACGGGGTCTTGGCAAAGCCGAAGTGGGCGACCCAGGGCGCACGGGGGGTCGGGCCAGTGGTGGTGTCGGTGGGGGTCGGCGTGATCATGGAGGTCATCACGGCTCCTGGTCTGGGTCGCTTGCGGTGGCGGGCTGGTCGACGGCGCCTTCCAGGCCGGGCAGGGGCAGCGTCCGGTAGGCGATCTGGCCGATGGTGTGCTCGTCGTGGGCGGCCTGGACCAGGCCGAGGTAGTCCACACCGGTCGGGGTGGGTGCGGGTCGGTCGGCCTGGGGGACGGCGGGGTGGGTGTGACGGCCGATGACCAGGGGGGTGGCGATCCCTTGGGTGGCGCCGTCGACGAACACGGTCAGGCTGGTGAGGTCTTCTGGGTCGTAGCGCAGTTCGATGCGGTGGCCGCACAGCGAGGGGTCGACCTGGTAGCGGTTGCCGGCCAAGCTGATGGTCGCGGTCTTGGACACCACCCGGGTGGCCGACCAGCGAAACGCCTCCGCCAGCAGGATGGGGTCAGCGGCCCGTGGTGGTCCGCCAGCCTGCCAGCGGGCCAGGGGGGTCTGGCCGGTCTCGGTGTGGACGCGGGTGTTGAGCACGGACTCGGCCCAGGCGTGGAAGCGGTCGTTGAGGACCTCGAGGCTTTCGATGCCGGTGTGTTCGGCTTCCAGCAGGAACCGCTCGCGGATGACCCGGTTCAGCCGCTCCTGCTTGCCCCTGCCCTGGGGCCGGTAGGGCTGGCTGTGGACCAAGCGGACGCCCAGCACCGCGCAGCAGCGCTCCAGCGCCGCATTCGAGTAGGGCGCGCCGTTATCCACATACAGCGCCTCGGGTAGGCCGCGGCGCACGATCGCCGCGCGGAGCACGTCCTGGCCGGCGCGGGTGTTCTCCTCATGCACCCAGCGGCCGTGCACCAGCAGCCGGGAGTGATCGTCGACCAGCATGAACAGCTTGGCGCGCTTGCTGCCGGCCACCCGCGGGCAGGGCACCAACGGCCCGGTGAGCACGTCGCCGATCCAGCGCTGGTTGGGCCGCTCGGCCTCGTAGCGGCCAAACACCCGGGCGGGCTGGGTGCCAAGTGAGGCCCGGTCAAGACCCTTGCGGCGCAGGTGGGAGCGGATGGTCCGCTGGCTGACCACGATCCCATAGCGGGCACGCAGGATGTCGGCGATGTGAGCCGCCGAACGCGCCGGCCGCTCGGCCCGCAGCGCCGCTGCCTCAGCCAGCAGCTCGGGGTGGCGGCGCACCGCGCCGGCGTCGGCGCGCTTTTGGGGACGCAGCCCCTCAAGCCCCAGGGCCTGGTAGGCGGCGGTCCAGCGGTCCAGCGTGCCGCGGCTATAGGCCCGCATGGTCCCGTCGGGATGGGCGTGGGTCTGGGCGGCCAGCGCGCGGACGATCCGGCCACGCTCGGCCGCGGTCAGCCTGGGGTTGGCGGGCTCGGCGATCACCCGGAACCGGAACAGGGCAACCTGCTCGGCGGGATCGTCCGGGCCAGACGGGCGAACGGTGGGCACGGCCACCTCCTATGAGGGTGGGGGTCGGGGCACGGGCGGCAGCCAACCGGTCCGGCCGCGTCCTGCCCAGGGCGGGCTCGTGGTGGCGCCCAGCCACCCCCCGCCGCTGACGACGGCAGCCAGCGGCCAGGTGGCCGGGCCAGCCCCACCCAACCGCTGCCCCACCCGAGCGGCCAAGGCTGCAAGCGCGGCCAAGGCCCCACGCTCGGGCACGCCGAACAGGCCACCCACCACCCCTCCGAGCTCGACCGCCAGCGAGCACAGCCCAGCCGCCAGCACCGGCGCGCGCATCTCGAACCGGCGCCACCAGTCCCGCGCGGTGGTGTGCGGGACCCCAAGCCCCGCGGCCACCGGACGCAGCCCCGCCCCGGCCGCCACCCGTTCCAGCGCCTCGCCGATCACCCAGACCACGTCCACGCGCCGCAGCAGCACAAACGACGGCAGCAGCGCATGGGTCACCCCACACGGCCGGCACTTGGCCCGCGCCACCCACACCCGCCACACACGGCCGAGGCGCACATACCGCCGATAGCCCGACCAGAACACCATCGGCTGGCCACAGTCCGGGCAGTCCGCCCGCGGAACCGGGACCCCACGGCCCGCAGCCTGGTACTCCTCGACGCTCAACGGGCAAGGCCATACGATGGCCACGGTGGCAGACACCGCCTTGGACCCTCCCGGAGCCCCAACTCCTATGGGAGGGTCCTTTGCTTGTTCAGGACGCCC
>WNGF01030783.1_pt1 | contig 11738 bp, 9 predicted proteins | sample 5400641 | NCBI WGS metagenome assembly WNGF01 (sample SAMN13153371, study PRJNA577476) | soil metagenome | isolation source: 80 cm soil or saprolite under grassland replicate 2 | place: USA:California | collected 2016-06-15 | reverse complement strand
CGAGCCGATGGAGAATCTCTCGCGCGGCATGCAGCAGAAGGTCGCGCTCGCTCGTGCGCTCTTGACGTCGCCGGTCCTCCTGCTCCTCGACGAGCCGACCACCGGGCTCGATCCGCGCTCCAAGCTCGAGGTGCAGAACTTCATCCGCGCGGTCCGCCGCGCGCACGACGCGACCATCCTCCTCTGCACGCACGATCTGGATGAAGCCGAGGCGTTGGCGGACCGCATTGGGATCCTCCACCGCGGTGAGCTGATCGCGCTAGGAACAGCCGAGGAGCTCAAGGAGCGCTACGTCTCCGCGACGCTCGAGGAGGCCTTCTTCGCGGCTACGGGTCGGGTCCTTTCCGACGACGAAGAAGCGGAGGAGGACGCATGAGAGGCGCGGCGACCGCCCTGCGCGGCGAGCTCATCGGCCTCGGCGGTGTCGTCGAGAGGAACGTCTACCTCGTTCGCCGCTACATCTGGTGGGATATCGCCTTCTTCGTCTGGACGCTCGCGAACACGCTCACCATCGTCTTCATCGCGAAGGGCGTCGAGGCCGCCGGCGGCCAGATCGACGTCGAGCGCACGACGACGATCCTGCTCATCGGCGCGATCATCTGGGCGTATCTCGGCATCATCTTCGAGATCCTCACGGAGACCGTCGCGTGGGAACGGTGGGAGGGCACCATCGAGTACACGTTCATGGCGCCGGTCTCGCGTCCCGTCCACCTCGGCGGGATGGGTGTCTTCGCCATCGCGTACGGGATCGTTCGTGCCGTCTTCCTCTTCCTCGTGGTCGCGTTCTTCTTCGACCTCGAGATGCCGCAGGCCGACTTCACGGCCGCGCTCGTCGTCCTGGCCGTCGCCTCGATCTCCTTCGTCGGGATCGGGATGATGACCGCGGTGATGCCGCTCATCTCCCCGGAGAAGGGCGTTCAGCTGGGCTTCATCGCGCAGGGAGTCCTACTGGTCGTCTCGGGCGTGTATTACCCGGTCGACGTGCTGCCGGGCTGGATGCAGGCGCTCGCAGTGATCTCCCCCGCGACCTACGCGCTCGAGGGCATTCGCCATGCCATCCTCGACGGCGCCGGTGTGGGCGCGGTCTGGGGGGACATCTGGCCGCTGATCGTCATCGGTACGGTCACGATTCCACTCGGCCTCGAGGTCTTCCGACGCGGCGAGCGCTATGCAAAGCGCCACGGCAAGCTCAAGCGATCCGGCTGACTCCAGCTTTCAGAAACCGTGTGTAGACTCCGATAGGTGTTTTGAGGCGACGAGGCCTCGGACGGGAGCTCCGTCCGGGGCTCTTTGCATTTAAGGAGGTAGCAATGGCGCAGGTCGAGCAGACAGGAAGGGCGACAAGCGATCCCGGGGCCCGACAGGAAGTGCTCCAGCGGGTCAAGGACGAGCGCGTGGAGTTCGTCCACCTCTGGTTCACGGACATCGAAGGGCATCTCAAGAGCTTCGCCATCACGCTCGACGAGCTTGAGGGTGCGCTCGACGACGGCATGGGATTCGACGGCTCGTCCATCTCCGGCTTCAACGCGATCGAGGAATCGGACATGGTCGCGATCCCGGATCCCGCCACCTTTCAACTCATGCCCAACGGCGGCCACGTCGTCGCTCGCATGATCTGCGACGTCGTCACCCCGGACGGGGAGCCCTACGACGGCGACCCGCGTCACGTCCTCCGCCTCGCGCTCGAGCGCATGAAGAGCATGGGCTTCGACACCTTCAACGTCGGTCCGGAGCTCGAGTACTTCCTCTTCAAGTCCGACGAGGGCACGGAGACGCTTGACGAAGGCGGGTACTTCGCCATGACCGTCATGGACGCGGCGAGCGACCTGCGTCACGACACCGTCAAGGCGCTCGAGTCCATGGGGATCCCCATCGAGTACGTCCACCACGAGGTGGGGCCGTCCCAGCACGAGATCGACATGCGCTACTCGTCTGCGCTCGAGATGGCCGACCACACGATCACGTATCGCCTCGTCGTGAAGGAGATCGCGAAGAAGGCGGGCTACCACGCCACGTTCATGCCGAAGCCGCTCTTCGGCGAGAACGGCTCGGGGATGCACACGCACCAGTCCCTCTTCGCCGACGGAAACAACGCTTTCTTCGATCCCGACGATGAGTGGCACCTGTCCGAGGTCGGCAAGGCCTTTATCGCGGGCCAGCTCCACCATGCCCGCGAGATCTCGGCGGTCTTCGCCCAATGGGTCAACTCCTACAAGCGTCTCGTGCCGGGCTACGAGGCGCCCGTCTACGTTGCGTGGTCGCGGCGCAACCGTTCGGCGCTCATCCGGATTCCGCTCTACAAGCCCGGAAATGAGCAGGCGACGCGCGCGGAGATCCGCTGTCCCGATCCGGCGTGCAACCCGTACCTCACCTTCGCGGCTCTTCTCCATGCGGGACTCGAGGGGATCGAGAAGGGCTACGACTTGCCGCAACCGATGGAGCAGAACCTCTATCACCTGACGGCCGAGCAGCGCCGCGAGCGCGGCATCGTCGGCCTTCCGGAGACGCTGGGCGAGGCGATCGACGAGCTCGCGGGCTCGGACCTCGTCCGCCGCGCGCTCGGCAAGCACATCTTCGACCGCTATGTCGAGCTGAAGCGCAAGGAGTGGGACGATTACCGCGTCCAGCTCACGCCGTGGGAGATGGAGAAGTACCTGGGCGTGTTGTAGAATTTGCCGCGGTGTCGCCGCTTCTTCGTGAAGCGGGGGACCGACTGACGGCCGATCGCGAGCTGCTTATCTGAGTGGCTCGTGGTCGTTAAGCAGGCGTGTCCTGGACGGCGCCGCTTCGAGCAGGGCGGAGCCCGGCTCCGTGTGCGCCTGACGCCAGGGTCACGCTTGGTGGCCTCCCCAGGGTTACGCCGGGTAGCGCTTCAGTGTTTCGCCTGGTGGGAGCTCTTGCCGTTCGAGAGCGCCCGCGCAATTGCATGCTGGAGGTCGGGGAGTGCGAAGGGCTTCACCAAGTACGCGATCGGGGCGAGGCGACGTGAGCCCGCGTCCGGAAGCTCGATGCTCGCGCACACGATCGGGGTGTCGCCGTTCACCGCCCTGAAAGCCTGCGCACGCTCGACACTGGGTGCGTGGGAGGGCTCGAGGAGGATCGCGTCGACCGGTGCGAGCTCAGCATCCTCCAGCACCGGTTCATGGCCGAGCCGGACCACGATTCGGCTGAGAAGCTCTCGCACCTCGGGATGAGGCTCACAGATCAGCACCCTCGCCACCTCCTAATAATCGGCCAATCTCGGCTACATCTGGTATGGAACGGGTATGAAGCGAGCTCGCGTGCTCGTTGTCGACGACGACGCCGATATTCGGGGGCTCGTCCGCGAGCTCCTCGAGCGGGCGGGCTACGAGGTACTCGAGAGTCCCAACGGCCGGGAGGGGCTTCGCACGCTCTACTCGACGTCTCCCGATCTCGTCCTTCTCGACGTCTCGATGCCCGAGCTCGACGGCTGGCAGACGCTCGAGCGCATTCGAGACGTGAGTGACGTGCCCGTGGTGATGCTGACCGCGCGGGCGGCCGAGCTGGAGAAGGTGCGCGGCCTGAAGGCGGGAGCCGACGACTATGTGACCAAGCCCTTCGGTCGCCAGGAGCTCCTGGCGCGCGTGGAAGCCCACCTTCGCCGTGTCCGCGACCGTACGGAGCAGCCGGGGACGTACGCCGACGGCCTGGTCACCATAGATTTCGCGCAGCGCGAAGTGACAGTGGCAGGCCAGACCGTGGCGCTGACCCCGCTCGAGTTCAAGCTCCTCGCTACGTTCGTGCGCAACCCGAACCAGGTGCTGTCGCACGAGCAGCTGCTGGAGCTGGTCTGGGGCGACCCGCTAACGGGCTCGCGGGCGCGGACGAAGCTCTACGTCGGGTATCTGCGCCAGAAGATCGCCACGGCCGCCGCGGGCGATTCCCCGATCGAGACAGTTCGTGGCTTCGGTTACCGCTATCGGCCGAGAGCTGCCTGAACGCGCGAGCCGAGCTCTTGAGGGCTGAACGGCTTCCTGACGTAGTCGTCCGCGCCGGCGTCGAAGCCCCGCGCAATGTCCTCCTCTTGCACGCGCGCAGTTAGGAGGATGATGGGCATCCGGCTCGTTTCTTCCTGCTGGCGTAGTTGGCGCGTCGCCTCATAGCCGTCGATACGAGGCATCATCACGTCGATAACGGCGAGATCCGGTCGCGTGGCGAGCGCCACCTTGACGGCCTCCTCGCCGTTCCGCGCCTGGACGACTTCGTATCCCGCCCGCTCGAGTCGGAATGAGACGAGCGCGAGGATGTCCGGATCGTCGTCGGCGATCAGGATGAGAGGCTGACCGTTCCGGGTCACAGCGCAAGCTCCTCGACCGCCTCTTCTTCCGTCGGCTGAGCCTGGCGGATCGGGAGTGAGATGCGGAACGTGGTGCCGCCGCCGTCGGCGCTCGCGACGGTGATCTGGCCTCTGTGAGCGTCGACGATCGCCTTCGAGATGGCGAGGCCTAGCCCGGTTCCCGGAATCGCCTGCTCGGTTGCCTTGGCGGTGCGGAAGAAGCGCTCGAACAGATGGTGCTGCTCTTCCGACGGAATGCCCATGCCCGTGTCCCGCACCTCGATGACCGCCTTCCCGCGCTGCCCCTTGACGCGAACGTCGACGCGACCGCCGGGCGGCGTGAACTTGACGCCGTTCGAGATCAGGTTGTCGAGGAGCTGCGCAAGGCGTGCGTGGTCGCCCGCGATCAGGGCCAGCGGCCCCGTGGCGAGCGTGAGCGTGATGTCCCTCTCCTCGGCGAGCGGCCGTGCCGTCTCCACGCTCTCCGCGGCGATCGCCGAGAGATCGGCGGCGCCGAGCTCCAGCGAGAGCTTGCCCGCCTCCACCTGCGCGAGGAAGAGGAGATCGCCGACGAGGGCCAGCAGACGGTGGGCGTTGCGCTCGACGACGCCCAGGAACTGTCGCTGCTCGTCCGTCAGCGCGCCCGCCTCCTCCTCGAGCACGAGCTCGAGGTAGCCCCGGATCGAGGTCAGGGGGGTTCGGAGTTCATGCGACACGAGCGCGACGAACTCGTCCTTGAGGCGGTCGAGCTCGCGAAGCCGCTCGCGCTCCCGTTCTGCCTCCGCGCTGCGGCGCTCGGTGATGTCGTGGGCGATCGCGGACGCGCCGATTACGGCTCCGCTCGCGTCGCGAAGGGGCGAGAAGGTAAACGAGACGTCGATCAGCGCGCCATCCTTGCGCCTGCGCACGGTCTCTAGGTGGGCCGTGGCCTGGCCGGCCGTGATCTGCTCGAAAAGGGACTGCTGCTCATCCTCTTTACCCGGTGGCGCCAGGACCGCAATCGGCTTGCCGATGATCTCCTCGGCCGTGTAGCCGAACACGCGCTCGGCGCCCGAGTTCCAGCTCGAGAGACGTCCGTCTAGCGACGCGGCCATGATCGCGTCGTCGGAGGACTCGACGATCGAGGCGAGCTTGAGACGCTCGTTCTCAGCCGTCCAGCGCTCTGTGACGTCGAAGATCGCGCCGTCCAGCTTGGTCTCTCCATCCCGTCCCAGAATGGCCAGGCCGCGCTCGACCACGTGGCGAATGCTCCCGTCACGGTGGAGGGTCCGGTACTCGATCGTGTACGGCCTCTCCTCGGCCACGGCCGCCTCGACCTCCTGGGTAAGGCGCGGAGCGTCCTCGGGATGAATGACGCTCGCGAAGGTACGCACCCTGTTTGCGATGAAATCCGAAGCCGGATAGCCGGTGAGCTCGTCGATCTCGTCGCTCAGGAACTCCATCGTCCAGTCGTTGTCGATCGAACAGCGGAAGATGACGCCCGGGACATTGGCTACGAGGGTGCGGAAGCGCTCCTCACTGTCGCTCAGCGCCACCTCGGCAGCCTTGCGGTGCGTGATGTCGAGCAGGAATCCCTGCGCCTGGACGGGTGCCCCGGTCGCATCCGCGATCACGATCACCTGGTCCTCGACCCAGACAACGCGCCCGTCGCGCGCCACTAGTCGGTACTGGGTGGAGAAGGGCCGGCCTGTGGCGTAGCCCGTGCGATGCTCGGTGCGGACTCGTTCGAGGTCGTCCGGATGGACGACGCGCCAGAAGAGGTTGGGCGTCGCGAGCCATTCGTCGGGCGAGTAGCCCAGCAAGCCGTCGATCTGGGGGCTGACGTACGCGCTGAACCCCGGCTTGTCGATCGCGCTCACGTAAGTGACGAGCGGGAGCTGCTCGACGAGTGCCCGATAGCGGGACTCGGCCGCGCGCAGGCCCGCGACCGCCTGACGCCGCTCGTTCAGGGTGCGCTCGAGCTCTTCCGCCTGATGCGCTAGGCGATCGCTCCGGTGCTGGAGGGCCTTCGTGACCTGATGGAGGATCGGGAAGAGCGAACCGAAGAGCAGGAGCAACGCCAGGCCGAGCGCGAGTGCGATCGGCTTGACCGTCGCTACGACCTGAGCTTCGATCGGGCCGTAGTCGTTGTAGAACTCGAGAACGCCTCGCGGCCTCTGCTCGTCCGCGAGACGGAGCGGCACGTAGGCCGAGGTGACCTTGATGTTCTTTCCCTGGCCACCCTCGTCGTTGAGCCGGCCCGTTTCCCGCACTGTTCTTCCCGCGAGCACTTCGTCCAGTTCCTCGGCGTCGACACGCGTGCCGATCAGGGAGTGGTCGTTGGAATACGTGACCGTTCCGTCGCGCCGCCAGAGCTTCACGCGGACGACGCCGTTCATGAGCTCCGGCGCAAAGAGGGCGTCAAGGGCCGCGAGTCGCTCCGGAGAGGTGACTGGTTCAGTTAGATCCGCCTTGCGCAGCTGCGTTGAGAGGGTCGCAGCCGCGCGCGTCGCGTCTGACGTGAGCTCCCGGTCGGCGCGGACCTGCGCCTCGTGGCGGACGACCAAGAGGATGCCGGTGCCCGCCAGAGCAAGTGCGAGCGCACTGTAGAGCGCAAAGCGCAGAACGAGGCGCGGCGGCCTCCCCTCGGACATGGAACGGGTCACTGGTTTGTTATCGGAGTCGCAAGCACCTCGCTTTACAGTCCCTGCGTAAGCTGTGTTCATGGATCAAACGGCGCGTCACCTGCGCCTGCTGACCGAGACGATCGCGGCCGTGAACTCGACGCTCGACCTCGAGGAGGTCTTCGATCTGATCGCGCGCAAGGTCGCGGAGGCGCTCGAGACGGACGCCTGCTTCGTCTATCTCTACGACGAGGGCTCGGACGAGCTCGTCCTGCGCGCCTCGTTCGGCACGCGAGTCGAGGAGATGACGAGGGTGCCCAAGATGCGCCCCGGCGAGGGGATCACGGGGTCAGCGGCTGCGGAGCGCGCCCCCGTGATGATCCCGCGCGCCGCGCACCTGGACCCCCGCTTCAAGAGCTTTCCGAACCTCCGCGAGGAGCAGTACGAGTCGATCCTCGCCGTCCCGATCCTGGCTCGAGAGCGCCTCGAGGGTGCGCTGAACGTCCGGACGGAGGCGCCGAGGGAGTTCAGCGGCGCCGAGATCGACCTCCTCATGGCCATCGCCGGCCAGGTGGCGCAGGCGATCGAGAACGCCAAGCTCTACGAGGCCGCGCAGCAGCGCGTCGCAGAGCTGGAGGCGCTCGCGTCGATCTCCGAAGCGGTCTCCGAGTCTCTTTATCTGGAGGAATCCCTCGAGGCCATCGTCAAGCGGACGATGGAAGCGGTCGGCGCCACCGGGGCCGCGCTCGTGCTCGAAGACGGCACCGTGGCGTGGCCCGAAGGTCGCTCCGGCAAGCACGCAACCCGCGTCCCATTACGTTGGAGGGGCCGCGAGATCGGAGAGCTCGTCTGCGATCGGGACACTCCGTTCACCGTCCCGGAGGAGCGGCTGCTCGCGTCGATCGCCCATCACGCTGCGGTGGCCGTGGAACACGGACGCGCCGTCATGCGCGGGGTCGTCGCCCAGGAGATCCACCATCGCGTCAAGAACAACCTGCAGACGGTGGCCTCGCTACTTCGCCTCCAGGCGCGCTCGGGGGCTGCGGAGCCCGATAAGGCCCTCGCCGACTCCGTCAACCGCATCCTGGCGATCGCGGCCGTGCACGAGGTGCTGACCGAGCGCCGCGACGAGGACGTCGACCTCGGGGAGCTCGTCGAGCGACTGCGGGCCATGCTCGTTCAGGGCCTGGGAGGGGGGAAGCGCGTGGAGTCGCACGTGGAGCCGATCCTGCTGCACGGTGGACGTGCGACGGCGCTCGCACTCGTCTTCAGCGAGCTGCTCCAGAACGCGCTCGAACACGGAGGCAACGAGGTCCGCGTCGAGCTCGGCCGGAACAACGGCCAGGTGTGCCTGACGGTCGCCGACAACGGCAGCTGGTCGGAGTCGAAGGACGGCACCGGCCTGTCCATCGTTCGTGCGCTCGTGCGAGACGAGCTGAAGGGGACGCTTTCCCTCACCGCTGAGGGCGGTCTGCGCGCCGAGGTCGCTTTCCTTCCTTGAGAATTCTGGTGGCAGAGGATGAGACGATTATTCGTCTCGACCTCAAGGAAACCCTGGAGCGGGCGGGCTTCGAGGTCTGCGGCGAAGCCCGCGACGGTGAGGAAGCCGTGGAGCTCGCGCGCGAGGAGAAACCCGATCTCGCGGTGCTCGACGTGAAGATGCCGCGGGTCGACGGCATCGAAGCGGCGCGGAGAATCCTCGCGGAGCGCCCCATCCCGATCGTGATGCTGACGGCCTACGGCCACGATGAGCTCGTGACCCGGGCGGTCGAGGCGGGTGTCTTCGCCTACCTCGTGAAGCCGTTTCGCGAGAGCGACCTCCTGCCGGCCATCCAGACCGCCAAGGCCCGCTATGCGGAGCTCGAGGCCCTGCGGGAAGAAGCCGAGTCTCTCGCCGAAGCTCTCGCGACGCGCAAGGTCGTCGAGCGGGCGAAGGGACTGCTCATGGAGCAGGAAGGCCTGTCCGAGCAGGATGCGTTCACGCGCCTCCAGCGCGTGAGCCAAACGTCCGGCCGGCCCATGAAGGTCGTGGCGGAGGCGCTGATCGCGACCTTCGGCGGCGAGGATGCCGCATGAGAACCCCGGCGAAGGTGCTCGATTTGCGTGACGAGAGCGTCGGCCTCGACGCGGTGGTCGTCGTCGACCACGAGCTGTTCCCCGTGGCCGCGGGAGGGACGAGGATGCTTCCCGACGTCGACGCGTCCGAGGTGGCGCGGCTCGCCCGCGCGATGACGTGGAAGTTCGCCTCCTGCCGAGTCCCTTATGCAGGCGCCAAGGCGGGCGTTCGCTTCGCCGGCGGCGATCGTGCGGCAGTGCTGTCCGCGTACAAGCGCGCACTCGAGCCCTATCGCGAGTCCTTCCTCACCGGCCCTGACATGGGCACCCAACCGGCCGACTTCGTCGAGGAGGGCGCAGCCGAGCTGCCCCTCTGGGCAAAGAACCACGAAGGCCTGGGTATGGACGACCTTGCCACAGGCCACGGCGTCAAGGGAGCCGCGGAAGCCGCGCTCGCGCATCTCGGCCGAAGATTCGAAGGGGCGACCGTGGCAATCGAAGGCTTCGGCAAGGTTGGTGCAGGAACGGCTCTCCAGGCGCTGCGCGCGAGCCACGGTGACCGCCTCGTCGAGCACGGACCGACTCCCGCTCGCCCGCGGGAGGAGCTCTTCGACCTCGAGTGCGACGTGCTCGTCCCCGGCGCTCGTCCCGACTCGGTTACCCCGGACCTCGCGGAGAGTGGCCGGTGGGCCGTCGTCGCTCCCGGCGCCAATGTTCCCTACGCCGCCGGGGCGATCGAGATTCTGCACCGGCGGGGAATCGTGGCCGTGCCCGACTTCGTCTCCAACTCGGGCGGGGTGCACCTGTACGAGAGCGTGTCGCAGGACGCCGACCCCGCGGAGGCGCTTGCGATCATCGAGGAGCTTGTCCGCGTTGCGGTCGAGCGTCTTCTCCAGGCTGCGGGTGAGAGCGGCGTGACGCCGATGGACGCTGCCCTGGCCGACGCCCGGGCCTACCTGGGCGAGGCCACGTCCGCCTCGCCCGAGCTCCTGGATGAGCTCGCCGAGGGTCGCGTGTGCCTCGTCGTCTTCGCCGTCGTCGATGAACGAGACCGGCTTCACCGGTACCGCGCTTGGGCCGTCGCTCCGTCGGCCAGCGTGCTCAAGGCGATGCTGCTCGTCGCCTACCTGCGCAAGGCCTCGGTTCGCAGCCGGGAGCTGACCCAGCGTGAGCGGGACCTTCTCGGACCGATGATCCGCCGCTCCGACAACGCGGCCGCCTCGACGGTCCTCGGCCTCGTCGGCTCGTCGGGCGTCAATCGCCTCGCGGAGGTCACCGGCATGACTCGCTTTCGGCTCGTGCTCCCCATCTGGGGCCACTCGGAGATCACCCCGCGTGACCAGGCGCGATTCTTCTACCGCATCGACTCGTACGTCCCGGCGCGGCACCGGAGGTACGCCATGCGGCTCCTCGCGACGATCGTTCCTAGTCAACGCTGGGGTGTGGCCGAGGTTGCGCCCGCAGGCTGGAACCTCTATTTCAAGGGCGGCTGGGGTTCCGGGACCGGGCTCGTCGACCACCAGGTCGCGCTGCTCACGCTCGGAAAGACACGTGTGTCGCTGGCGATCACCACGCGCTTCAACCCGACCCACGCCTACGGGAAAGAGACGTTGCGCGGTGTAGCGGCGCGGCTCCTGCGCGGCCTCTGGACGGCGTCATCTACGAGACCGCTCCCCCGCTAGGAAGGAACCTCGTCGACGAGCGCTTCCCAGCGCTCGAGTAGGGCGTGCAGCTCATCGCGCGCGCGCCGATGCGCGGCGATCCGGTCGACGTTCTCCCAGTCGTTTGCCAGCTCGCCTTCGAGTTGCGCGATCACCCGCTCCTGGGCCTCGATCTGCCCCTCCAGCTCCTGGAGGAGGTTCGGCTCGCCGGTCTTCGCTTTCGGGGCCGCCGCCTTCCTGGCCTTCCGAGGCGGCGGGGGCTCGTCGGCTTGCAGCCGCTCGGCTCGCGCCGCCTGGTAATCGGCCCAGCCCCCGTCGTAGGTGTGGACCGTCCCGTCCTCGATCGCGGCGGTCCGGTGGGCGACGGCGTCGAGCAGAGCGCGGTCGTGGGTGACCAGCAGGATCGTGCCGGGGAAGGCCTCGAGCGCCGCCTCGAGCGCTTCACGACTCGGGAGGTCGAGGTGGTTCGTCGGCTCGTCCAGGATGAGGAAGTTGGCTCCCGACGCAACGAGCACGGCGAGCCCGAGCCGCCGGCGCTCGCCGCCCGAGAGCGAGCGCACGGCCTTCTCGTGCGCCTCCCAACCGGAGAAGAGGAAACGACCGAGCAACGACTGCGCCTGGGGACGGTTGAGCTTGGTCATTCGCAGGACGCAGTCGAGCGCGGACCCGCGCTCGTCGAGCTCCGTGCCGTGCTGAGAGAAATAGCCGATCCCGACGCCGTGACCGACCCTGTAGCGGCCGGCGACGATTGCTTCGAGCAGTGTCGTCTTGCCGCTCCCGTTCGGCCCGACGAGCGCGACGTGCTCTCCACGCTCGAGGGCAAGCGAGACGTCGCGGAGGAGCACCCGGGCTTCGATCCCGACCTCCTCGCCCTGGAGCTCGAGCACGACGCGGCCGCTCCGCGGCGGGTCGATGAAGTCGAAGCCGAGCCGGCGGCTGCGGCGGGTGAGCAACGCGCTTTCGGAAGCGGCCTGCGAGCGCTCCTTCTCCAGCCGCCCGATCTGGCTCAGCTTCGCCTGCGCCTGCTTGGCCTTCGACTTCTTGTAGCGGAACCGGTCGACGAACCGCTGGAGCCGGGCGATGTCGGCGTTGTAGCGCTCGATCGACTTCGACGCGTCGAGC
>WNGF01019324.1_pt1 | contig 11740 bp, 10 predicted proteins | sample 5400641 | NCBI WGS metagenome assembly WNGF01 (sample SAMN13153371, study PRJNA577476) | soil metagenome | isolation source: 80 cm soil or saprolite under grassland replicate 2 | place: USA:California | collected 2016-06-15 | reverse complement strand
CGGGAGAGCCCGGTAGATCGAAAGGTGTACGCCGGGTTCGGGCCAGCGGAGGCGGGTCCAGCACTGCCGGGAAACCGGCGGCAAGCGCCGTCTCCGACTGGTATCGCCATTTCACCCGTTATTCGATCCCTCTCGGAGAGAGGAGAAGTTCGGAGGATAGACTTCTGGGTCACCCAACCTACCTGGCGGCGAAAGCCAAAGGGGACAATCGCATGTTGGGAAAGCGGTGCTGCTCGGAAGGCGCTTACGATCAGGTGCTGCAAGACCCGCCCGATATGGTAAGGGCTGATTGCTCAAACTCTAGCTTCCAGCGATGCAAGCGTACATTCCTCGATTACAGCGTCTCAGGCGAGGTCACCACCATAGAGTGTCAAAATCGTCGGCACTCAAACCCTCCGGGTGGTGAGCGGTGAGAAATGATCTCACTCAAGGGAGCGTACCGGGTACCTACATCGGGCTAGACACGTCGAACAGCGAGGGAACTTGGGATGGCCTAAGCCGCGCGAGCGGTATGGTCACGGAGCCGCCATAGTATTACCTAAATTTGGCCCCAATTAACGACCACGTGCGTTGGCGCAAGGAGCTGGTGCAGCGCCGTTCCCAGCCCCTGCGCCAATGGCGCCAGGTGATTGAGCACAATCCGGCTGAGGCGCCCATGGTCATCCCGCTCGACAAACCCACTGATATGCCACACATCGCGCACCAGGCGCCGCAGGCCGTAGCGCTCAATCTGGGGCAGGATCGGGGTCAACCAGCGGCGCGCCCACACCAGCACGTTATGCGCCAGCACGTTCAACAACATCACCATCTGCTGCGCCTCGAAGCGCTTCTTATTCCGTTTGGTGATGCCCAGCCCCTGCTTGTCGTCCTTGATCGCCGTCTCGACTCCGCCACCGCGCTGGTCGTAGCAATAGACGTAGGCCAACAGCACCGCTGCGGCATCCGTCACCTTGGCTGGGCACTGGTTGGTCACGGTCAGCACATCCGCCGCTGTGAGGGTCGAAATGATCACGCCGACGCCCCATTGGCCGTTCTTTTTGCGGCAGCGCACCGCAATCCGCCGCACCGGACGGACATAGGCCGTGGCCGCCTCCTGCACCCAGCCGACTTGGCGCCCATCAATGTGCGGATCATCCACCCAATCGGTCACGCTCAACGCCAACTTCTGGGCGCGCTGGGTAGAATAATCCTTGGCATGCACCTGGTAGTCCCGTTCGAGCAGCCAGTTGATCTCGCCGACGCTGCCGCCGCCCGCATCAATGCGGACAATCGTCCGCGCGCGTTTGGCCGCATCCAACGCCAAGATCTGTTCAGCCGCCTCCACCAACGGACGCAACGCCGTCCGCAAGTAGGTGGTGCCGTTAAACAACTGGTCGACCACGATTTCGTGATAGCGCGTGGCCAGCACCCGCCCCAATTGCCGCCCGCGCCGATAGCGTTGCTGCGGAAAGTAGCCCTTGGTGGCGCAGGCGGCTTTCTTGCCGCAGGGCATGCCGGTCAGATCGGCATCCAAGATCTGCCAGTCCTGCCGATAGTCGTGGGCATAGGCTTGGCTATGCTGGCGATAGATCGTCTGCAGCGCCTGCTCCAGTTGGGTGACCTGCGCGACCGTACAGGCATTCAAGGTGTCTTGCACCACCGACTGATCCGCACACGCGCTGCGGCCAAAGGCGACCTGCAACGCGGGATCGCTCCGCAGGCGGGTGTTGATCTCGGAGAGGCCGTGTGCCCCGGCCAGAATCGCGATAAAGGCATCGTAGAGTTTGTCGATCGGCGCATACTTCACGGTCTTCTGCGCAATCGAGACGGTCTTCCGTATCGGGCCAAACAAATCGATCTGGCCCAGATGCACGCCCAAGGCCGCCAAGCTCGCGGCGGGCGAAAAGTGCTGCGTTGCGTCAGAACTGGTAAACTGTGCCATGGTGATGAACCTCCTTTGGTTGGGATAGGTGTCGTACCAAAGTGTAGGTTCATCACCGCCGTTTTAGCAAATCCGGCAGGGTGAGCACACTGCCGCTAATTGGGGCCAAATTTAGGTAATAATAAAGTACCGCTGCGAATCACCACCCTATGCAACCGCGCAAGTCCTGTCAAATAACGATCATGTCCTCATAACATCCAGAGCGTACCCGGGCGAAGGACGAGTGAAGCGCGATCCCTCGTTCGTCGTTGGTCGTTCGTCATTACGGTAGCCAGCCCGCATACCGCCGGTGATCTGGACCGATCGGGAGATCGACGACCTGACGTGTGAAGGCCGAGTGATACATGGCCGTGACCAACTCCAGGGAGGCACGTGCATCGCGTAGTGTTACCGGCAGCTCGGTATCGTCCAGGAGCGCCTGGTAGAAACGGTAGAACTGTCCGGTGAAGCGCTCTGGCAGCGGAACAAACTGGCTGAGCGCCTGCTCGATCGGCTGCGAGAGCGCAGGTGAATCGGGCGTGAAGATCCATGGGTCCTTCGAGTTGTCATAGGGCTGAGTATTGCTTTCCGCGGTGAAACCACTGAAGCAGAAGCGGTGCCGACTAATCTCCGGCACAGAGCCTAAAGTGGCAATCAGCGAGGCGAGCGAACCGTCGGCCATTTCGAGCGAGACGGAGGCACAGTCTTCGACCTCGATCGGATTAACCCTGGTCGCAGTGCGCGCGAAGACGCTCTTGACCGGGCCAAGGATGTAGTACAGCATGTCGAGGGTGTGGCTTGTATGGCTGAGCAGCGTGCCACCAAGCTCGGTCTTCCACTTACCGCGCCACGGCACGGCGTAATAATCGGCCCGTCGCCGCCAGGCGGTCTCGACGGTCGCCACGTATACTCGGCCCGCCAGCCCCTGATTCACGAGGAACTTGAGCTTCTGAAGACCCTGGCCGAAACGATACTGGAAGATCGGCATCACCCGTTTGCCAGACTCAGCCTCGACCCGCATGAGTTCGTCGACCTCTTTCAGCGAGCCCACCAGCGGCTTCTCGCAGATAGCGTGTTTACCGGCGGCAAGCACCTGCTGGATCTGCTCGAAGTGAAGGTGCGGTGGCGTACAAATGTCGATCACATCGAGCTCGCTCATCTGACAGAGTTGCACAATATCGGTGGCGACGCGTGGAACGTTGTGATTTGCCGCCGCAGCCTGTGCCCTGTCGATGTTAGTGTCGCAGATCGCCAGCACTTCGAATTGCTCGGGGAGCTGCTGGAAAGCGCTGACGTGCTGTTGGCCGACGCCGCCGCCGACGACAGCAACGCGTAATGGTTGGTTCATATGTTTCACAGCCGTTTGTTGTCGGTTGTCGGTTGTCGGTTGTCTGTGGTCAATTGCACCGCAACGGACAGCTGACAACCGACAACGGACCTTATCTAACCCTTCAGGCCGGTCGTGCTGATGCCCTCCACCAGATAGCGCTGGAACAGGATGAACAGCACAAACACCGGCACCAGCGACAGCACTGACATCGCGAAGATCGCCCCCCAGTTGGTCGACCCAGACCCATCCGCGAAGTTCTTCAGTGCCAGCGACACCGGGTACAGATTCGGGTTGCTCAGGTACAGCAGCGGTCCGAAGAAATCCTCCCAGGTCCAGTAGAACGAGAAGATCGCCGAGGTGATCAGCGCCGGCGTCAGCAGCGGCAGGATGATTCGGAAGAAGATGCCGAACTTCCCCGCCCCGTCGATCTCCGCCGCTTCATCCAGCTCGTGCGGTATGCCGCGAATAAACTGGATCATCAGGAAGATGAAGAACGCCTGCCCGAAGAACCGCGGCACCAGCAGCGGCAGAAAGGTGTTGATCCAGTCCAGCTTGCTGAACACGATATACTGCGGGATGATCTGCACCTGCGTCGGCAGCATGAGCGTCAGCAGCATGCAGGTGAACCAGAAGTTTCTGCCCGCGAAGCGGATCCTGCCGAAGCCGTAGGCCACCAGCGCTGAGGCTGTGACCACCGCGATCGTGCCGATGCCGGCCAGGATGAACGAGTTCTTGAAGAAGGTCGCGAAGGTCACGCCGCCAAAGCCGGCCCACCCCGCGACATAGTTCGAGAGCGTGAAGTTCTGCGGTATCAGCGAGGTCGAGCGCGTAAAGATCTCTTCGCGCGGCTTAAACGAGCTGCCGATCAGCCACAGCAGCGGATAGATCATGAACAGGCTGAACAGGCCGACACACAGGTGGTAGACAAAGCTCATCGGCGTCGGTCGCTTCCCGCCAAGTACATTGCTTATCTGCGTAACCATACTCACTCTCCCCTCGTCTCATAGTGGACCCACATCGACGACGATTTGAAGGCCAGCACCGTGAAGAAGGCGATGATCAGCAACAGCACCCAGGCCATCGCCGAGGCATAGCCCATATGGAAGTTCTCGAACGCCTCGTTATAGAGATACACCGCATAGAAGCGCGTGGTGTCCAGCGGCCCGCCATTGGTGATCACAAACGCCTGCGTGAAGACCATGAAGCCAGCGATGATCTGCACTTCCTCCAGCCGCCCGCGCCGTCAATCGATGCCGCTTCGTACAGCTCGGCCGGGATCTGCTTGAGGCCGGCGAGGAAGATCAACATCGGCGAGCCGAACTGCCAGACTGCCAGCAGGACCAATGTCCAGATCGCCGTGCGGGGATTGCCCAGCCAGTTCAGCCCCTGGATTCCTATGGCGCTCAGCGCATCGTTGATTAGCCCATCACCGCCAAACAGCTGCCGCCACATCAGCGCGACCGCCACGCTGCCGCCGATAATCGAGGGCACATAGAAGATCGCGCGGTACAGCCCAAGCAGGCTGAAGCCGACGTTCAGCAGCATCGCGACCCCCAGCGCGAAGGCTAGCCGTAAGGGCACCGCTGTGAAGACATACAGAAATGTTGCTCCAACCGATTTCCAGTAGCGCGCGTCCTCGAAGAACATTGTTTGAAAATTGCCCAGCCCGATCCATCGAGGTGCGCTAAAGATATCGTAGTCGGTAAAGGAGAAGTACAATGATGCCACCATTGGGATCAGGGTAAAGCTGAAGAACCCGATCAGCCAGGGCGCGATGAAGAGATATCCTGCCAGGTTGTCAACTTCTCTACGACTCCGTCGAGCAGCAGGTCTGGCTTGTGCGGCTGGAGCCGCCACGGAACCGCCGTGTACTGAGTTACTCATGGTTGCACCTCCTGCCGATTGGAGCGAAGGGCGTAGGCGCCGCTGCCCGATGGATCTGCCTACGCGCTTCGGATCCAGATTTAACATCGCGGGCTGGCCACTCAGCGAAGCTACTTCTTATTCTTCGCCAGAATCGCGTCGGCCCCTTCCCTGAACTGCTTGGCCGCCTCTTCAGCTGAGAGCTGGCCGTAGAGAACCTGGTCCATCAGCGGCGTGTAGACTTTGCTGATCACCTCGCTGTGACCAGCCGGGTCGGGTGGATCGAGCGGGCTGGGGTTCTTCTCGACCAGGGCGACTAATGCGAACGCTTCCTTCTGCGCATCTGCGATCTTGCCCTCAAGCGCCTTGCGGACTTCCGATGAGATCGGCACGCCGCGCTCGGCCAGCAGAATATCGTTGGCCGGGATCGAGTTGGTGAACATGTCGATCAGCTTGGCGGCGACCTCCGGGTGATCGCACTTGGCAGTGATCGAGAAAAACTGTGATGGCTTGAGATAGTGCCCGGTTTGGGTGCTGGATGCGTCGAGCTTCGGCAACAGCCCGGCTTTGAGCGGGCGGTTGGCCGCAGCCGAGACGGCGACGATCTGATTGCTCCACATGTAGGCGATCGCCGCCTGCTGCTTGACGAGCGGGTCATCCTCGATCGGGGCGCTGCCGCGCGAGACCTCAAGCTCACGGTTTGGCATCGCGCCCTTGTCCATCATGCCCTTGATCATGGTAAAGAAGTCGACGTAGAGCTTGTCGTCGTCGTAGGCAAGCGCGGTGCCTTCGGCGTTGTAGAGCGTCTTGCCGTGCTGCTTGAGCCACAGCTTGAACACCTGCCAGTCGTCCAGGCTGACGCTCATGCCGGGGATGCCGAGCTTTTCTTTGAACTGGGTGCTGACCTGCTCAAAATCCTTCCAGGTCCAATCGTTCGAGGGCGGCTTTATGCCGGCCTTTTCGAACAGCGCCGGGTCATAGATCAGAGACTGCGAGTTGGTCCCCAAGCTGATCGCATACACCTTGCCGTTGAGCCGGCCACCGTCCAGATAGGTCTTGTCGACGTTCTTGGTATCGATGGTGCCGTTCTGGATGTACTCGTCGAGCGGCAGAAGCAGATCTCTCGATACCCACTCGCCGATCTTGGCGTAGTCTTGCTGAATCAGGCAGGGCAGGTTGCCGCCGGCGGCCTGGGTCGTCAGCTTCGTCCAATAGTCGTTAAACGTGCTGAACTCGTAGGTGATTTTGACATTCGGGTTTTCCTTCTGGAAGAGCTCAATCACCTTGATCGTGCGATCGTGGCGATCCTGAGAGCCCCACCAGGCCATGCGCATCTGAATAGCTTCGCCGCCAGCCGGGGCTGCCGCCTGACCGCCACTAGCCGCCGTGGGGCTAGTTGTTCCCCCAGGAGAGGAACCACCACACGCGCTGAGCAATACACTGACGATGACCAACAGGGGAGCCAACAACCGTCGAGCATTCATGATCCGTCCTCCTTACTAGAGATCGAGAGCCTACAAGTTGCAAAATAGGCAACAGCACGCATGCTCTGGGCGCATGCGCATATAAAGCTCACAGCTGTTGGCCTCGAAGGCATGGGGGGTGTCGGTATCAGAGGATGGGACAAGATAGTGTGATGCTGACACTGCATGGCGGGCTGGCACTGACGGCCACGCCATTATCGATGACATGCCTCATTGCACTCAGGTATCGTAATAACAGTAAGACAGCAAGAGATGTACTGTTGAGATAGCAAGAAATGCACCAGGAATATATTCGGATTGTCTTTGGATATCTGTCATTGTACTAACCTGCTGGTGGATTTTGACGTACCGTTGGTGGACAATAACGACCTCAGGCAGCATCACGATCTGTGCCTAACGCTGGACGAATGGCTCGAGATGGCGCGCGAAGTGCCGCTCCAGCCCCGCCCGGTAGTCCGCCTCGTGGGCGGCGAGTGTCGCGCGGATCGTGTCGCCGTAGGTCGTAAGGATCGTACCGAACCCAACGTGAAGGACCTGGCGCGCGTCGAATTGATCCAGCAGCCCAGGCAGATCCGCATCTTCCAGCGCATCGCTTGCCGGCACCTTGGCTAGTATTGCGTCGAGGAAGTAGGTCTTGCGATCATGCTCGAAGTGCGCACGGGCGTCGTCCAGCATTGCGCGGAAGCTACCAGGATCAAGCGCGGCCATCACACGCAGCGCCTCGAGATAGCTTGTGCCGGCCGTTTTAACATGGACCAGGCCATGGGCCAGCCGCGCAATGGTTGGGTAGATGCTGAACTTATCCGAGCCGGTATGGATGCTGAGCTTGTAGCTATCGAAATGCTGCATGATCGCGACGTGCTGGGCAAGCGCGGCTCCGAACTCATCGATATCGCCCATGTAGTCCACGCCCTTCTGGAACTTGCCTACGAAACGGGGCGCCAGGCTAGCTACCGGGATATCGCGGGCGAGTAGTTCGTTCGCCATGAAGAAATGCTCGTAGGTGGATGTCGGCGTGTCGGTTTCGTCCACCGACATCTCCAGATCGTAGGGCGCGCCCCGCATTTGCGCGGTAAGCGCCTCGGCAATCGCCGCCGTGTGTGCGATGGCGCGGCCGTACTTCGCCAGGGCGCGCAGCAGCGTAGCCTCGTCGAACGCGAGGTCGAGGCCGCCAAGCGCGAACGGCTCGCGACAGTAGTGTGCCCGCATCGCCTCGTATGTAGTCCCAAGCGCGTCCCACGGGAGTTGCGTAACTTTCTCGCGCAGCGTCGCGGGCGAATCGGCCTGGGCGGCATTGTCCACATAGTCGCTGGGGTCGATCGTGTAGAACGTATAGCCGGCCGCCACGAATGGGGCGAGGTCGGCGACTTCCTTGACATGGTCCGCGTCAGCTCCCCAGGGTGCGCGCCAGCCTTCCTGGAAAACGCCCCACAGCGCATCGTCGAGCACCTGCTGCGGGGTGCGGCCGGTGCGAGCATTCTCGCGCACCGATTGCTGGCCGAAGATCGGCGCGATCTGGCTCTCGGCCCCAGTCGCACGCATGGTCTGAATGTGGCCCGGCGTCGCATTCCCAATGCGGTCGCCGAAGCCGAACGAGAGCCGCCGGCCGAGCGGCCTAGGGTTGAGCCAGGGCAGCCGTTCCCGCAGCGCAGCCGCGTTCTCGGCCGAGCATGGGCAGAGCAGCATACCACGCTCGTTCGTACCCCCAACGAATCCTTCGGCCGAGCCAATCACGCCGAGAGAACGATCGCCGCTCTGTGAGATGCCGAGGAAGTATGTGGCGCCATCCTGCTTGACAATCGAACGGGGATAAACCTCACCGTCGAAGCTTGCTACTGACATCAGAATTGCTCCTTTTCGTTGGGCAGGTGGCGTCCCGATCCCCGGTCGGTCCGGGCGCCTTTCGAGTGATGCCAAAATAACGGCCCAAAGCCTTTGTATGTCGTGCGCTGATTGGATGACTCCAGTATGCGGCTTCGTATGTGGATTTTGGCGTGCCTTTAGTGGACAAAACCGACCAGTAAAGGCCAGTTCTTGACGGCTCGATATCTGCTACAATCGTTCGGCCAGCGATTTGCATGCGAGCTACTGGGCAGCCGGGTGGAGGATGCGCTACAGGCGCTCGACCTGCTCCAGTCACTGCCCGAGGTCGACTCGCACCGGATTGGGATCATGGGCGGCTGGCGGTGGAGCGGTCGCAATGTGTGCGGCGGCGCTGGAGCCGCGGCTGCGGGCCTCAGTGATGAGTAACTACTTCTGCACGTTCAGGGACAGCATTCTCGCGATGCCGCACTGCCCCTGCAACTATATCCCCGACCTGCTGCACGACGGCGAGATGTATGATATCGCGGCGCTGATCGCCCCGCACCCGCTACCGATCGTGACAGGCAGCGAAGACCCGCTGTTCCCGCTGCCCGGCGTTCTGGAGGCCTACGGGCGCCTGCGCGGCGCCTACACAGCGCTTGGCGCCGCCGATCGCCTCGACAAGGACGTGTTCGCGGGCGGGCATCAGATCAATGGCGCGAAAGCATACGATTTCTTGTGGCGCTGGCTTTCCGAGAAGGATCGCTGATGCGTCTGCTATGATGTCTCAGGCCGCTCACGAAACTCCTTCGGCCCCACGCCGGCCAGATTACGAAACACGCGGCTGAAATACTTCTGGTCGTGAAAGCCGACCTGCTGGGCGATTGAGCCGATGCTGTCATTCGTACGGTGCAGCAGCTCTTTAGCCTGATAGATTCGGTAACGGTTGAGATATTCCCATGGCGAGAGGCCCAGTTCGCGGTTGAAGACGCGGCTGAGGTAGTCCTCGCTCGCGCCAACCGCTTCGGCCAGCTCCCAGCGCATGATCGAGCGGGCATAATTCTGGTGCAGATAGGCCACTGCGCGCTTGACCAGCGCGCTAGTTTGCACGGGCAATGCCTCCTCCTCAAACAGCACACGCTGGAGCATGGTAATCGTTTCTTGTTCGGACAGAATGCCCTTGCTCTGAAGCGTCACGTGGGCGTGCTGCTCCAGCCGCTTGATATCGTCGAGAGTCAGCAGCTTGCCGCTGAGAATCACGACCGGAACCTGACGCAGACGTGGGTCCGCCCGCATCTGCTCCAACACATCCGTCCCCGCCATCCCCGGCATCATCAGATCGAGAATCACCAGAATCGGGACTTCTTCCGCCATCAGCGCCATGGCCTCCACACCGTCGCCGGCGGTGTAGATCGGGTACCCTGGCAGGCCTTGCGCCACGACGTCGTGATGCAGCACGCGCGCGCGCGGGTCGTCGTCGACAATCAAGACTGGGCCACTCGCCTGTGCTGAACGCGCGGCGTTGATCGTATCTATCAGCGTCTGCGCGTTCGCGGGTTTGGCGATGAAGCTTGTGAGCCCGACGTCGAGCGTCGCCTCGCCCAACTGCCCATGCCCATACACGATAAACGGCAGCTGGCTCAAGTGTTGGCGCTGGCGGAGCTGGCGCACGATCACCCAGTCGCCGACGCTAGCGCCAAACAGATCCCAAGCAAGCGCGGCCGGCTGTGTGCTCGCCAGCGCAGTCTCCAGATCGTCGCCGGGTTGCAGCCGGTGGATCGCGAGTCCCTGGCGCTGGCTGAACGTGACGATGTCGTCGGCCAGATCGGCGGATGTTGAAATGACGAGCAGCACCGACTGGGCCTGGTCGGGTACTGTAGGCGGCTGCTCGCTCAAGCTCGGCAGCGGCAGATAGATGTGAAAGGTGCTGCCCACTCCCGGATGCGTCTCCAGCTTCAGACTCCCGCGGTGGAGCGCGATCAGCCGGCGGGTAATCGAGAGGCCCAGGCCAATCCCGCTGCGCTGCCCGCCGTGGCTGTGCTCGGCTGTGACAAACGGCTCAAAGATGCGCTCCTGCTGATCGCTGGGGATTCCAATCCCCGTATCTTCGACCCAGATATGTAGCTCGGGCGGAACCACATCGGCGCCTAGCGTAATCTGGCCGCTCTCGGTGAACTTTTGGGCGTTGCCGAGCACGTTGAGCAGAATCTGGCGCATGCGCACTGCGTCGGCGCGAATCCACGGCAGGCGATCGGGCAGCTGCAGCTGCCAGGCGACGGCCCGCGTGGTGGCGGCGCGATCGGCCAGGCTATGAAAGATCTCTTCCAGCAGCGGCCGCGGGTCGAGCATCTCCGGGTAGAGGTCGAGCTCATCGATCTCGGCGCGTGAGAGGTCGAGCAGATCGTTGATCAGACGGAGCTGGTGTTCGGCGCTCTGCTGGATATGTTGGACATCATTCAGCAGATCCTTTGGCAGCGTATCGCCGTACGGGCCAGCTGGGTCGAGCACGTTTTTGGTGTACTCGCGAATGATGTGCAAGGGGGTGCGCAGCTCGTGGCTGACATTCGCCAGCAAATGGGTCTTGATTCGGTCGGCTTTTTCGGCGGCCAGGCGGGCCTGATGGACCTCGTTGATCAGCTGCGCGCCCTTCAACGCGCTGCTGATATACCCGCGCAACACCTCGTAGACCGAAGGGTCGCGCGGGCCGATTTCAAATAAGGCGAAACCGACCTGCTCCTCGCGAAAAAAGAGCGGTTCGACAACCATGCTGAAGCGCCTCGAAGGCGATGATCAGCGCCTGGCCAATCTCACGCAGGATCGCCAGATGCCGATCGGCCTGAAGCTGCCGAAAGCCCTGCACGCGCTGTGCGACCTCGCTGATCAGCACGCGCGCCTGCCCAAACAGATCTTCGGCCCGCTGCCGCGCCCGCTGATCGAGAGCGGGCAATACACTACGGCGGAGCGCCGAGATGATATCTTGCCACGTCGCAACGTCGTCTTCACGATCGGCCACCTGTTCCAGCACCTGCTCCAGCGCAGACAGAAAGCGGCCGCCCGGCCTGCCACTGAGATCGGCATGAAACGTATCAAGAACGTGCTCGAACTCGATCCCGATTGTCCCTGATGCGCTCAATACCTGTGCCATCTCATCCAGAACGATATTGCGCAGTTCCGACACCACGATGGCCGCGTCCGCACCGCGTGCCTCGATAGGTCCGGCCGCGGCGTGCAACAAGGCGCGGGAAGGGCAACCGCACGATTGCCGCACGACCAGCCGTGATTGCAGCATCACCTGCATCGGAACCTCCGCGTCGCCATAGAGCGCCAGGACGATATCGACTGCCCGCGACCCTTGTTCAT
>WNGF01008830.1_pt1 | contig 11742 bp, 15 predicted proteins | sample 5400641 | NCBI WGS metagenome assembly WNGF01 (sample SAMN13153371, study PRJNA577476) | soil metagenome | isolation source: 80 cm soil or saprolite under grassland replicate 2 | place: USA:California | collected 2016-06-15 | reverse complement strand
TCCCGATCGCCCAGGCCCACGCGCGGCTGGAAGCGGCCGACCTGATGCGCTGGAAGGCGGCCTGGCTGTTCGACTCTGGCCAGAAGTGTGGCGCCGAAGCGAACATGGCCAAGTTTCTAGCTAGCCAGGCGGCCTGGGAGGCGGCCAACGCCGCGATGGACGCCCACGGTGGCTACGGCTTCGCGGCCGACTACGATGTGGAGCGGAAGTTCCGCGAAACCCGCCTGCTGATGATCGCCCCGATCAGCAACAATCTGGTGCTGGCCTTCCTCGGCCAACACGTCCTGGGCATGCCGCGATCGTATTGACCCGCGGAGCCAGCAGCCAACAGCCAACAGCCAGGAGCCAGGAGCCAGGAGTCAGGGGGCGGACGTGCGTGCCGATGGGTCCAGGGCCGGATCGACGAGGACTCCGCAGTTCAAGGACCTTTGCGGACGTCGAGGCATGGAAGAAAGCGAATGCCTGGGTGCTGGCTGTCTACCGCTTCACAGAGCAGTTCCCCAGGCACGAGCTGTTCGGGCTGACATCCCAGCTTCGGAGAGCCGCAGTCCCGATTCCGGCCAATTTTGCTCAGGGCTTCAAGAGGAGGGGGAAGGCCGACAAAGTCCGGTTCTACAACATCGCTCAGGGATCGCTGGAAGAATGCCGATACTATCTACTCCTCTCGAGCGACCTTGGGTATGGACAGACTGACTACCTTCTGGACGCGCTCGAGGAAGTCAGCCGGATGCTCGAGAGCTACGTCCGTTCTGTGGCAGCGCGTCCCTGACTACTGACTACTGACTACTGGAGAGCTGAAATGGACTTCATGCGCTCGGCGATGTTCGTCCCGGGCCACCGCCAGCGGATGATCGACAAGGCGATCGGGCTGAACGCCGACGTGCTGTTCCTGGATCTCGAGGATGGCGTCCCGCCGGCCGAGAAGGACACCGCCCGACAACTGATCGCCCAATCGCTCGATCGCGAGGGAGCCAGGCCTGCATCGGACCTATGGCGCCCGCTGCGCTTCCCGCGCATCAACGCCATCGGGAATGAGAGGATGCGGGCCGACCTGGAGTCCGTGCTCAGGCCGGGCCTGGATGGTCTGTGTCTGCCGAAGGTCGAGACGGTCGAGGAGATCCGATACGTCGACAGCATCCTCGAGGCGCGCGAGGAAAAGGTCGGGCTCCCGAAAGGGAGCGTTCGCTACATCGCGGCGATCGAGAGCGCGGCCGGGCTGATCAACGCTGCGGCCATCGCCGCCGCCTCGCCTCGGATGGCCGCCCTGATGTTTGGAGCCGAGGACTTCGGGAAAGACCTCGGCCTGCCGACGCTGCGGGTAGCCGAGGCCAGCGAGCTGGTTTACAGCCGGTCGGCGCTGGTGATCGCGGCCGCCAGCGCCCACATCGGCGCGATCGACGGGGTCTGGCCAGACATCCGCGACCCCGAGGGACTTCTGAAGGATGCCAGACAGGCCCGCCGGCTGGGGTTCACTGGGAAATCCCTGATCCACCCCGACCAGATCCAGGTCGTCAACGACGTCTTCCGGCCCGACGAGGGCGAGGTGAAGTACGCGCGCCAGGTGGTCGAGGCCTTCGAGGAGGCCGAGCGCAAGGGCGAGGGTGCGATCGCCCTCGGCGGCCAGCTCATCGACCTGCCGATCGTCGCCCGCGCTCGCCGAACCCTCGCCATGGGCGAAGCGCTGGGCGTCTCGTCATCCCGGTAGGGGCGCACGGCGTGCGCCCCAAGGGCGCACCGCGGGCGCTCGCCTCCGGGAGCCCCAGCTCCGGGATCGGCGGAATAAGCAGGACGGCCCAGGCGGAAGCGACCATCATGCTTGGCGGCCGCGCCTACGATTTCTCGCTGCACATCCTGACTCCGTCGGCGTCACGCTAGCGGCGCGGGCTCGCTTCTATCCCCAGACCTTACGGGCGGTGTCGACCACGAGCTCCAGCTTGCGCCACTGCTCGTCGGGCGACAGAAGATTGCCCGCTGCCACAGAGGCAAAGCCGCACTGAGGACTGAGCGCCAGGTCCTCCACCGCTACGTACTTCGAGGCCTCCTCGACGCGACGCAGCAGCTCCTCCTGCGACTCCAACTCCCCCCGCTTGGTGGTGACGAGGCCGAGCACGACCGTCTTCCCCTTCGGCACGAACCGCAACGGCTCGAAGCCGCCACTGCGGTCACTATCGTATTCGAGCAGGAAGCGATCGTGCTGGAGAGATCCAAACAGCTTCTCAGCGATCGGCTCGTAGCCGCCCTCGGCCCGCCAACGGCTTCGCGAGTTGCCGCGACAGAGATGGAGGCCCAGGATGACTCCCGCTCGGTCGATACCCTCGAGGCAGGCGTTCTCGGCTTCGATCGCCTCGTCCAGCGCCCGCTCCGGATCGACCTCGGACTGGCGTATCTGCTCGCGCATGCGCGGGTCGACGTAGTAGGACAGCCGCCGGGCGTCGATCTGGACGTAGGGGACGCGTTGCTCGACGAGCGCCGCGATCTCGCCGCGGACGATCCGCACTAGCTCGCTGAGCAGGTCGGAGCGTGTGGGATAGAAGCGGTCGGTCAGGCCCGGCTTGTAGCTGGCGTCCCTGAACGTGGAGGCGCTGGGGATGGTCACCTTGAACGGCCCAGGCGCGTGCTCCTTCAAGAAGGCGCTCTCGTGAGCAGTCAGCCGCCGCCGTTGGCGGAGCGGGCCGCCGACGACCTGCGCCTCGCTGCTCTCCACACCGGCCTTCGGTCCGTGCCAGGCCATCGCGATGTGGTCGGCGACGAACCCCTCCACCGCCTCCGCCATGTCCGTCTGCCAGGCGCCTCGCCGAAACTCGCCGTCCGTCAAGACGTCCAGCCCGACCCGTCGCTGGAGCCTCAGCGCGTCGAGGATAGCCTGGTCCTCCACGGCCCGCAGTTGCTCCAGCCCAATCCGCCCCGCCTGGAGTTCGGCGCGCGCCCGCAGTACCTCGGCCGGCCGCAAGAGACTGCCGACCTGGTCGGCCCGGTAGCGGCTGGGCATCAGTCTCCTGGCGCGCCTAACGTCCGGCGCATCAGCGGCGCGCGGACACCCGACCACGCCGACTACTGCGAAGGCCGCGTCTCAACTGCATGCGCTTCCTAGGCCGTGACTCGTGCGTTGTCGTGGAGAAACTCTGGCGCAAAATCGGCGCCGTTCGGCCACACCAGCGTGTGGAACTCCGGATGGATTGCGAACCTTCTGAAGACGGTGGGATCACGAAGCGGCTCGAACGCCGGTCCCTGTAAGGCTGGTCCAAGGTCGATTTCCCCGGCCGTGCCATCTCGGAACCGAAGCCACAGAACATGACCGCTCAGGTAGCGCGCTTCGAGGACGTGGTAGTCCTTCATGATCACTCCAGCGGAGCAATGCGCTTGAGGGCCTGACCCTGACGCGCAAGCTGTCAGTCTTCGAGCAATTCTTGCCTGTGAAGATGGGCCCGTTCAAGACTGACACTCGCCCGAGCAAAGGGCCTACATCGTGACCGTCGCGGCGAGCGTAACGACAGGCGCCGGCCTGGCGTGGCCGCCGGTCAGGAGGCCGAGGATGATGTGCTGCGCGAGCGCGGTCACCGGCACGCCGTCCCGCACACCACCGTCGCGCGGTACAGGAACGCGTTGGGACCGAGTCCGGCCCAGAGCTGCCGGACGCGCTCGAGGAACGTGGTGCGCCGATCGGGATCGATGGACTCGAGCTTCCGCTTAGTGCGGCCGAAGCCCACATGGAGGGCAAAGAGCGCGTTCACGTCCCACCGGTGCTCGACGGGCTCGACCCACACGCGGACCGGCTCGAACCCAGCCGTAGAGAACAGCTCCGCCATTTTCTCAGGGCTGTTCATGAGCGCGTCACCCCGTGCGGGGATGGGCATTGGGTCGGTGGCGCCACACCGATCAAGCTCCTCCTCCCAGACGCGCGATGCCTCCACCTCGGGATCCTCGGCCCACGTCGTCGTGCCCAACATCCCGCGCGGCCGGAGCACGCGGCGGATCTCGCCGAGCGCCGTGACCGGGTCAGGCAGGTGGAAGAGGACGAAGATCATCACGGCGACGTCGATGGACGCTGTGCGAAGGCCGAGGTCCATTGCGTCCATCAGCGCCAGCGGGACGCCGTGGGCCCGCGCCAGCTCCAGCATGCCAGGGGAACGATCGATGCCCAGCACCCAGGCGCCAGGCGCGAGAGACCGGATATCCGAGAAGTGGGCGCCCACCCCGGCGCCGACATCGAGCACGCGCCGGGCGCCGGGCCAGGCAAGGGCGGCGAGCAAGTTTCGCCCGATCGGGCGGATTATCGGACTCCATCCGTCCGCGTAGCCGCGCGCCTGGGCCGAATACACCTCGGCGAGCCGGCGAGCGTCCTCTTCTCGCGTCACGGCTCGCCCCGCCCGCTTCCCGCCGCCATCGGCGGGCGCCCACCGCTCCGATTGATCGCGGCCAGATCTAATGTATTGTTAGGCCGCACGGGTTGCGCGTTCTCACTTCTGTTGCGTCAGGCGTCCGTCAAGTTGCTCAAGCACAAACGGCCACGCATGGTTATGCCCGTTTCTCGACTCCTCGCCCGGAAGCCCCGCATGCGTGAGCCGCAGATGTGTCCCCATGCCGTGAGGCGTGAGTTCGGCCGTGACAACCGTCTCGGCTCCTTTGGTTCCCTCCGCGCCGGTAACCCACGTCATCTCGACAAGACGATCGCGATCGAGCCTGAAGAACCGGCCGTAATGGGGATGGCGCTGCGCCTCACTGTGCGTCTCGAACTTGTAAATCGTCTCAAGGAAGAAGACGGCGTTGACCACACCGATCCCGGCGCGGCAAACAGCGGTCGAACTGCTCCGTCCACGCTCGGAACAGAGCCTTGCGCGATGCATCCATCACGCGTTCCACCGTGAAGTGGAACGGGCGTGACGAAAGATCCGGCGGACAGATAGCGATTGTCGGTTCTGGCATGACTTATCTCCGTGTCTGCGCACAAAGCCGCGCGTACGGACGGGGCTTAAGCTGCGGCCCGCGCGCGGCGCGCCGCAGCAGATGCGGCCCAATGTGCAGCGCGCGGGCAGTCAGCTTCAAAGGCCTGTTAGGTGGCGCAACGGCCCTTCCAGCGCAGCTACAGGTACCCGAAGACATGGCCAAGCAGGACGGCGAGCGCTGCAGCACTGAGTAATGTCCGCACGCCGTGAAGTCGTCCCCAACGCGCCAGTAAGGCGACCGTCTCCTCTGGGTGGCTGTCCCGTCCCGGGTCCTCAAGCAGCTTGTTGGTCGGCCGGATTACCAGGAGCGTGAACGGGACGACAGCGCCGACGAGGAGGCCACCGACTAGTACGGCGATGCTACGCCCCTGCGCGTAGGCCGTGACGGCGCTGACCAGGGCCAGCACCGCCAGCGAGGCCTGCATGACGGCCGCACGCCTGTAGCTGGGTCGCCACTGTGTGAGCGCAACCGCCGGACCGCAGGCGAGCCTCGCGGGGTGCTCAACAAAGGTGACGTAGACGGCAGCGCCGGCAAAGAACGCCGTGCACAGCAACGCAAGAAGCTCGAAGATCATCGGTAACGATCCTCCGGCTTATCCTACCGCACCACCTAACGACTCGGGCGCCCAGGCGCGAGTGCCGCGAGATTCGCGTTCGCTAAGCCACCATCGAGGCGCGCCGCTCGTGGGCTGCAGCGTCTCGACGCTTCACTTGGAAACGATTACAAAAGGCTCACGAATGACTGCCCGACCAGAAAATGCTTCTTCCGCGAGCACCCGATTGGCTTCCAGAACCAACTCGACCGCTTCCTGAAGATTGCCTCGCGCTTCTTCAAGCGTCGCGCCCTGCGTGTTTGCCTCCGCTCCGAGTCGTTTCGGACCCTCCGCTGTCATGCCCCTCGGAAGCCCTTAGCCTAGCCCCTCGACAAAGCCACGCCGCCAGCTCGGGTAGATCGGCTGCCACTCGAGATCACGCTTCGCCTTGGCGTTCGAACCGCCGCGGACCTTCGTCATCATCGACACGCCGCCGTCACCTATCGCGAATTTGGCAAGCCAGACCGGTACCTTACGCGGTGGCTTCGCGCCCACAGCGTCCGCAAGCGCCGGCAGCCAGGTTGAGACGGCCGCCGGCTCGTCGTCGACAACGTTGTAGATCCCCGGTTCGCCGTGCGACATCGCGGCCACCGTCGCACGAGCGACGTCGTGCACATGAATGAACGACCAGATGCCACCTCCGCCGCCGACGATCGGCATCTTACGCTTGCGGACGAGCTCGACAATCGACCCATCCTTCGCGATCCCCGTCCCCGGCCCATAGAAGACTCCATAGCGCAGGGCAAACGCCTCGACGTCCGCGGTCTTGCGCACGGTGTCCTCGAGATACCGGATTGCTGCCAACGTCTTGCTGAAACTAGCCGGCGGGCTCGGGTCGAGCGGATCCTCCTCGGTCTTGACCGCTCCGCCCTCGCGAGCGAACGGCCAGCCGCAGAAGCTCTGCGCGATGAAACGCCGCGTGCGGGCAAGGCGCGCTGCCGCAAGCATGGTGTCCGTGCCCTCCGTACGGAAGCGGTTGGTCAGCACGAACTCCTCGTCGAGCCTCTTGAGGTTGCCGACGCCGGCGAGGCTGGTGAGCTGATGGATGATCACCTCTGGCTCGGCCCGCCTGATGGCTGCGGTCAGCGCCTCCTTGTCGAGCGCATCGGCGACGGCGACCTTCGCACCCATCGCCTCAAACTCGTTGGTCTTCTGCGGGTTGCGAATGAGCGCCACTACCTCGTGTCCACTCTCGAGCAGATGCGGCAAGAGGCTCTTACCGACCGCCCCGATGCTGCCTGCGACAAAGACTCTCATCGTCACCGCTCCCTACTCGTCATAACGCCAAAGCTCAGCCTAATTCGTGGCTCCATTGCTTCCTCTCAGTGATGCCCAACGACTCAGGCGGTCACCCGCCGCGAGCGAAGCGAGCAGTCGGTTGCAGCGTCCAGTTAGCTGGCAGGAACGGTAGCGCCGTCAGGTTCGAGGCGCTTGACGAAAAAGCGCACGCGTTCCACCTCGCGAAAACCGAGCGCCTGATGGGCGAGCGCTGCGGACTCGTTGTCAAGGATCGTGTCCGACCCGAGTTCACGGTGACCTCACTCGAGAGCCCACCGCTCCGCCGCGCGGATTAGAGCACGACCGACCCCCTGTCGCCGAGCACTCGGCTCGACGAACCAGCCCTCGAGAAAGGGGGCGGGGATGCTCGTCGCGCCAGGAACATAGGGTCTCAGCGAAAGCTCGGCGAAGCCCACAGCGTTGTGGGCGTCGAAGGCGAGAAACACGACGGCAACGGTTGCACTCCCGCGCCCGAAGAAGTCCTCGACGTGGGCTCCTAGCTCCGAAGGGTCAGCGTCCGGCCAGAGACGCTGCCGAAGGCGCAGCCAGATGGTCGCGTCGCTTGGAACGGCCTCCCTAACGATCACGTCCACCGCTCAGTTCACCTAATCCTGGTTTGAGCCGCAGCCGCGGGCCGTCGGCTGCATGCCGGAGTTAGGGAGCGATCCAGCAATGTTGACTGCCTCGATCGAAGAACGTCAGCTCAAACCTGTTACGACGGAGCTGCTCCGATAGCTTGCGACGAACCGTCGCTACAAATTCATCGCGATTTGGCGCGGCCGGATCGAGCGCCACAGCAAACCGCCATGCATCACCCCGACAAACCGCGTTGAGGAGGTGATCGTCATTCTCACTCATGGACCAGCCAAAGACTACGACGCTTTCGCCGAGATCAGGAAGCACTTCCTCGTACACTGTTGAGAGGTATGGGCTGCGCCGGATTGCTACCCGTTTCTGCTGTGATGTACCTTCGCTGACGAACACCGGAGTGGTGTCGCCTGCGCGCCACGTGTCAAACACGGTATCCAGTAGAGCACCTCCCGCGTGCGTTCGTATCTTGAACTCGGCCCCTGGAAGATCGGCCGCGAGAGCGAGATTCCCGTGCGGGTAGAAAACGAGTGTTGCTTGGCGATTTGACCCGTATGGCTTCCGGAACCGTCGCCAGTTTTGGTCGAACTCGCTATCGACAAAACAGTCCTTGAACCGGTTCGGGGCGTCCTCGTTGCCCACCAGGATGGCCCAATACACGAGAACGTCGTAGCTGAGAGAGACAACAGTCGAGAAGCGTGACATGAAGGTCGCGGTGGTCGCGAGGCGAGGCCGGACCTCATCATAAGAAACGTGGATCGCGCGGACGACGCCAATCAGTGCGTCGCGAACGCTCTCGTAGGCCTGGGTCGTCCTAACGTCAGGAATCCCGAGCGCCTGATTAATCTTGCTCGCGTGCCATACCATCCTCAGCACGAGCTCGAAATCGGTGGTGTGTAGGTGCTCAAACACTCGCCGCACATTGGCGGAGATAAGTCCGAGCGCTTGGGCCTTTTGCTCTAAGGAGCTGTAGGCGAACCGTGGATCGAACGCGATGGAGGCGCCGTTGCCCAGGATGAGCCCATGGCCGAAATCATTTTCGATCGCGGCCCAGGGGTACACCTTGCCGTCCATGGCCACTCTCTGACTTTGGAGTGTGCTCCGGTTTGCACTATGGGGTGCCGCCAGAGATGTTATACCGCAGGCGTGCGGACGCCAAGGCGCGCGCGGTACGGTTGTGCGCATGCGCGGGAGGGGGAGGCGGCGGTCCACGCGAGGGGTCGCCAGGTGCTTCGTCCATAGACGTCCGTTTCGTGTCCGGGCGAGGTGAGATCCACGCCTACGTGCGGCACCTGGTCATTGACCTCCTGAACCACTAAGATCTCACCAGAGGAGGCCGACACAGTGCGTTTGAAGAGGCTCGCGCACGTACTCTTGAGGGTGGCCGATGTCGAACGGTCGAGGACCTTCTACCAGGACGTGCTGGGGTTCCAGGTGGTCGAGGAAGACCCGGAGCACGGCGGCGTGTTCCTCAGCCTCGGCGAGGACTTCCATAACCTGGACCTCGCGCCGCACCCCAGTCCGGGCTCGGCCCAGCACCCGAAGCCGGATCAGGTCGGCGTCGCCCACATCGCCTTCCAGGTGGACGGCTATCCGGCGTTGCGCGACGCGTACGTCGCGCTGCAGGACCACGGGGTCGAGATCCTCACAGCCACCGACCACGTGAGCCAGCGGAGCATCTACTTTCACGACCCGGACGGTAACCGCCTGGAGATCTACTACGAGGTCCCGAACGCGCTCGAGCTGTTCGGGGGCAACCGCCGGGGCGACCTGGACGTGCCGTTGGCCATTAAGCGGCCCGGCGAGCCACTGCCCGACTGGCTACTGGAGGAATGGCCGCGTGAACGCCGGCATGATCTCGTCGGCGAACAGGTGCAGTGAGCGCATGATCTGTTCGCCGCTGAGGCTGCCGAAGGCGAAGGCCCCGGCGAAGTAGTTGCCGCCGGTGTAGGCCAGCAGCCGGGCCAGCTGGCCGCGCACGCTGGCCGGCGAGCCGACCAGGATCCGCTGCTCCTCGACGAAGCTCTCGAAGTCGGCCTCGCCGTGGCGCGCGACGCCGTGCTGCGCCCACAGGTAGTCGAAGTTGTGGAAGAAGTCGAGGTAGGCCGTCCTGGCCTCGTGGAGCGCCTGTGCGTCGGTCGCGGCCACATAAACGTGGCGCATGACGCCGTAAAGTGGCGCGCGCACGTGCCCATTGAGGCGATCCGGATCGGCCCGATGCTCAGCCTCCAGCCGCTCGTAGACGGCTAGCTGCTCCCGCGTCTCCTCGAGCGTGTTGCGCACGAACCCGAAGATGGTATGGAATCCGTGGCGGGCGGCCCAGGGGACGCTGTCCGGGCTGCTCGTCGGGTACCAGAGCGGCGGGTACGGCCGCTGGAAGGGGCGGAGCGGCACGCTGACGTTCCTGGCCGAAAAGTACTGGCCCTCGAATGACACCTGGCCGTTGGCCAGGCCGGACGTGAGGATCGTCAGCGCCTCCTCGAAGATCGCCCGCGACTCGTCGTGGGCCACGTTGAACAGCGCCAGCTCGTACGGCGAGACGCCGCGGCCGACGCCCAGCTCCAGCCGTCCACGAGACATCTGATCGAGCATGCAGACCTCCTCGATCAGCCGTATCGGGTGGTAGAGCGGCAGCAGCGAGACCAGCGGCCCGAGTCGAATGCGGCGCGTGCGCTGCGCGGCCGCGGTCAGAAAGAGGTGCGGCGAGGGCGCCATGCCAAGTGGCGTGCCATGGTGCTCGGCGAGGTGATAGCAAAAGAACCCGGCCCGATCGGCCTCCTCCAGCATGGCCAGCCGCTGCTCGTACAGGTCGGACAAATCCAGCCCGGCGTTCTGGTCGATCCAATCGAAGACGCCGATCCGGAGTGGTCGCGGGGGCTGGGCTTCCTCGGCCATCTCCTGCGTCATGATGCCTGCGTTTAGGAAACGTCTCTCTTCCGCCGCGTGGTGGCCCGGACAGGTTCGGGCTCCCCGCTAGGCGGCGCTGAGCTCTCGCCAAGCTTGGCAACGCTTTCCTCGATCAGGCTGGCCGCCACTTGACCCGGGCTGACCCGGCGGCGGGGCGTGCTCAGCCGGGCGGCAATCGCGTTCAGAGCTCGCCACGTATCGGGACGAAAGCCGACCAGGCGGCGGATCGTCCAAGATGGGTCGGATGGCCGACCGGCGCCACTTCCGGCATGGAGACGCGCCGCCAGCTCTGCCTGTAGCTGGAGCACGCCGAACGGTCCATGCGGCTGCGTCCGAACTGGAACCGGCTGGTTAGTACCGAGCGCCTTGCGCATCTCCTTCGAACTTCGAGGCATGCGTCACCTCCCTTCATCGTACTCTGTGATCCCATAGTATTGGCCGTCGAAGACGATCCCGACCTCCCCCTGGTGCGTCTCGCGCCCAAGCCGGTGCAAGAAGGCACGAAGGCGCGCCAGCGCCTCATCGGTGATGTCCTCCGGGGCGGCATAGCACGTCATCACCGTCGGCTCGTCGGCCACGAGGGCCCCGCCCCGTTCGTCGTCCCGCCAACGGCCGCGCCCTCGCGGATAGGCGGTCGCACCGCGGAATAGGGTCGCGAATGTCTCGAGTGCTTGGTCGACCCAATAGTCGTGATCGATAGGCTCACCAGAACGGGTGACGCTCGGCACGAAGAGCACAAACAGCGAGGCGCCTGCCGGCTGCGTTGCGCCCAGGCTGTCCGCCATCCGCTCAGCCACACAGCCATCCGCTCACACACACAGCTCGCCCCGAACTCTTCGCCAATTATGATATAGAAATCGCACCCCAATAGCCACGCCCGGTATCCCTACTGGTGTGGGCAATACACCCAATGTCGGGACCGAACTCCCCTCCGGACGCCGGGCTGGGGCTTCCCCGATCCCCCATCCCCCTGGCTACGTCCACACCTTGCGCGCGGTGTCGACCACCAGCTCCAGCTTGCGCCACTGCTCGTCGGGCGACAGCAGATTGCCCTCCGCGACGGAGGCGAAGCCGCACTGGGGACTCAGCGCCAGGTCCTCGACCGCCACGTACTTCGAGGCCTCGTCGATGCGGCGCAGCAGCTCCTCCTGGGACTCCAGCTCGCCGCGCTTGGTGGTGACGAGACCGAGCACGACCGTTTTCCCCTTTGGCACGAAGCGCAACGGCTCGAAGCCGCCGCTGCGGTCGGAGTCGTATTCGAGCAGCAAGCGATCGTGCTCGAGCGATCCGAAGAGCTTTTCCGCGATCGGCTCGTAGCCGCCCTCGGCCCGCCAACGGCTTCGCGAGTTGCCTCGACACAGGTGGAAGCCCAGCGTGACCGCGGCGCGGTCGATACCGTCCAGGCAGGCGTTCTCGGCGGCGATCGCCTCCTC
>WNGF01008823.1_pt1 | contig 11748 bp, 11 predicted proteins | sample 5400641 | NCBI WGS metagenome assembly WNGF01 (sample SAMN13153371, study PRJNA577476) | soil metagenome | isolation source: 80 cm soil or saprolite under grassland replicate 2 | place: USA:California | collected 2016-06-15 | reverse complement strand
GTCGGCAGGCAAATCGCACAGGTCGTGGCGGGGCGATTCGGGCGCTGTCTGCTCGAATGCTCGGGCAACAACGCGATCATCGTCGCGGCGGATGCCGATCTCGACCTGGTCATTCCCGCCGTGGTCTTCGGCGCGGTCGGCACCGCCGGCCAGCGCTGCACCACCACACGCCGGCTCCTCGTGCACGAATCGATCGAGCCCGAAGTCGTGCGGCGGCTCGAAGCGGCATACGCGCAGGTGCCGATCGGCGATCCGCTCGAGCCGTCGACGTTGATGGGGCCGTTGATCGATGCGACCGCAGTGGCCGCCTTCACTCGCGCCGTCGCCGAGGCGCGGGCCGCCGGCGGCACTGTCGTATATGGCGGCAACGCGAAGACGGGTCCGGGCTTCTTTGTCGAGCCGACCATCGTCCGCAACGCACGGAATGATTGGCCGGTCGTCCAGCGCGAAACCTTCGCACCTATCCTCTATGTGATTCGCTGCGGCGATCTGCCGGAAGCGATCTCGCTGCACAACGCCGTGCCGCAGGGCCTGTCGTCAGCGATTTTCACGCGCAGCCTGCGCGATGCCGAAGCCTTTCTCTCGGCCACTGGCAGCGATTGCGGCATTGCCAACGTCAACATCGGCACGTCGGGCGCGGAGATCGGCGGCGCGTTCGGCGGCGAAAAGGAAACCGGCGGCGGACGCGAGGCGGGATCGGATGCATGGCAGGCTTACATGCGCCGCCAGACCAGCACGATCAATTGGAGTCGCGAGCTTCCGCTCGCTCAAGGCATCAAGTTCGGCGGCGGTTCGAACGCGGTATAGCGCGCTGCAGCCCTCTGCTTGCGCGTAGCGGCCCCGCCCGCAGCAACGCGGTTCGCGTGAAGCTAAGCGACGCGCTTGCGGTGCGCCGATTTCGCAGCCTGCTTGCGGACCTTGGTCGGCCGGGCACTCCGGGTCTTCCCGGATTTGCCCGCAAGAAGCGCGACCGCTTCGCCCAGCGTTAGTGCATCGACCCGATCCTTGTCGGGCAGCGTGGCGTTGATTCCACCGTGTTTCACGTACGGGCCGTAGCGGCCTGTATGCAATTCCACGGGCTGCTTGTCTTTCGGATGCGGTCGTAAGGTGCGGGCCAAGGGCCTCGCGATCGCTATCCACTTCGACGATGAGAATCATGTGGAAAAGATCGGAGACAAATGCGAAAAAGCAGGCTTGATCGTTAGCGTTGAAGACGACACTATCCTGTTCTTCCTGCGCTTACTATCGACAAGCCGCCCGCGAAGTTGGGCCTTGATATTCTCGAAGATTGCGCCTGAATGGACGCCGGAACTCGTCTCCTTCAGCCGCGTCATCCCCCTGCCATGTTACAAAGCTTTTGCAAGTGGCGAGATGGTTCTGGCACCATTGAGCTACCAACCGCACTCCCTGATTGAAAGAGGAGGGGAGTTTGTCTAGCAACACAATTCCTAGGTGGAGGAACCTATGGCCGACGAAGGAAAATCGCCTGAAGAGGGAGCCAAGAAATATTCCTGGTTCTACAAGGACGAAAGGATGCACTGCTGCACGGGTGAAACCAGTACTTGTACGGTTTCGAAGCTCTGGGAGGTGCGCCAGCTCACGACATTCCACGATGTCGACCTCCAGCAAGCCACCAGGGAAATCAACGCGATCCTGGACGGCGTCAGGAAACGCAATCGGTACCAGGATCGGAAGCTCTGCTTCATCCAGGTGAAAGACCGTCATTTTCTGGTCTGGTCGACCGAAGGCCTTGTGGGCCCGAATGACGACGATCGAACCGTTCGCAAGATGCTGAGACTCAAGGCGAAATGAGCATGCGTCGCCGAGGCGAAAGAACCGGCTGCATGAATTAGGAGGAGGAACCTATGGTCGACACAGGAAAACGGCCGATTGAAACCTATTACTGGATTTGCGGCGACCCACAATGCGACACGATCGATTGCCTAAAGGGCGATGATTGGCAGACAGTCTGCAAGTTCTGGGCGGTCACCGGGCTCTCGGACTTTCACGATGCCGAGCTGGCCGAGGCAACGAAGAAGATCAACGCCATCCTGAACCGGCTTGAAAAGGGGAACAGGAACAAGAAGCGGAAGCTCTCCTTCGTGAAGCATCAGAACCGGCTGCTCCTTGTGTGGGCGGGATATGGAGCGGTCGGACCGGACGATGACTTCAACGTCATCAAGAAGGCTCTCAAGCTGCGGTCCGGATGAGCTTGGGACCTAAGGTGCGCCGGAATTGCCAGTTCGACCAACCCGCGCGCTAAGCGGCGCGCTTGCGGTGCGCCGGTTTGGCCGCCTGCTTGCCGACCTTGGTTGGCCGGGCACTCCGGGTCTTCCCGGATTTGGCCGCGAGGAGCGCGACCGCCTCACCCAGCGTCACCGCATCGACGCGATCCTTGTCGGGCAGCGTGGCGTTGACTCCACCGTGCTTCACATACGGACCGTAGCGGCCTGCGTGCAATTCCACGGGCTGCTTGTCTTTCGGATGCGGCCCAAGCACGCGCAACGCCGTCGCGCCGCGCGTAGCCTTGGCGCCGCGACCTCTGGCGCCCGTCTTGGCCTCGAACTCGAAGCCGATCTTGCCATCGGGTTGGCGGACGAGGTACGCCGCAAACGGCCGGCGCGTCCGCGCCGAGACGAAGGGCAATAAATCGGTCTTTCCCGAGGCCAAGAGCTTTTGCATCTGCACGCGTTCGATCGGCCGCTGCAGGATCACGCGACCCGAACGAAAGTCGCATGTCTTCGCCGGGCCCACCGCGCGCTCGCAGACGTACGCCGCGGGCAGCTCGAACACACGGCCGCCGCACTTCGGACACTGACCGAGCAGGTCCTGGCCGCTGAAATCCGGCGCCTCGCCCGAGCCGCCATCCGCTCCGTCGCCAAAGTCGAACTGGACCTCGTAATCGTCGTTGAGTTTGAGCTGCGCGGTAAACGGCCGGCCTGCCTTGCTGCGAAAACCCTCGAGGGGACCGACGGTCCGGTCGGTGAGCAGCGCTTCGGCCTCCGGGATCTCGAGCTGGCGGCCGGCGATGATCTTCCACATGCCAAAGTCGCAGGATTGACACTGGAACTTCCTGTACTTCTCGTGCACTTCGCCGCCGCATTTCGGGCAGCGCGCCAACAGAGTCGCGAAGTCGCCCGGAATCGTGTCGCTCTCGTAGTTCTTGGCCTGCGCGACGATGTGCTTGGTCATGCGGATGATCTCGCGCATGAACTCTGCGCGCTTGAGCTTGCCATGCTCCATCTGTGCAAGCCGGAATTCCCATTCGGCCGTGAGCTCGGGCGAGAAAAGCTCCGGAATACCGAGGCCGTGCAGGAGCGTCATCAAGGAAAACGCCTTCGCGGTCGGTGTGAGCTCGCGCCCGTCGCGGTGGACGTACTTCTCCTGGATCAGGCCCTCGATGATCTGGGCGCGCGTGGCCGGCGTGCCGAGTCCCTTTTCGCGCATCGCCTCGCGGAGCTCGTCGTCTTCGATGGTCTTGCCTGCACCCTCCATCGCGGAGAGGAGCGTTGCTTCGGTGAACCGCGCGGGCGGCTTGGTCTGGCTACCCTGGACCCGCAACTTCTCGGTCGCGACCTGCTCGTTCGGGAGCACCTTCGCCAGCATCGGCTCATCGGCGGATTGCGCTTCCTTGCCGTAGACCGCGAGCCAGCCGGGATTCAAGAGCACCTTGCCTTCGGTCTTGAAAGGCTCGCCGACGACACGTGTGATGCGCGTGGTCAGGAGATACTCCGCTGGCGGGTAGAAGACCGCCAGGAAGCGCTTGACGACGAGGTCGTAGAGCTTCGCTTCGGCCTCGGTCAGGCTCTTGGGCTTCTGCAGCGTCGGAATGATCGCGAAGTGGTCCGAAATCTTGGCGTTGTCGAAAATGCGTTTGTTGGGCTTGACCCATTTCTCCTTCAGGACCTGCCCCGCGAAGGCGCCATACGGATTCGTCGCGCGGAGCGCTTCGAGCGTCGCCCTGACCGTCGGAAGATAATCCTCGGGCAGGGCACGCGCGTCGGTCCTCGGATAGGTGAGCACCTTGTGCCTTTCGTAGAGCGCCTGCGCCAGCGACAACGTCGTGCGCGCCGAGAAACCAAAGCGACCGTTGGCCTCACGCTGCAGACTCGTCAAGTCGTAGAGCAGCGGCGAGCTTTGCGTCGAGGGCTTGGATTCCTCGCTGACGGTGCCGGGCTTGCCCTCGCACTTGGCCGCGATCGCGCGTGCCGGGGCTTCCTCCCACAGGCGTTCCGCGCGGGCGTCGGGGTCGTCGTCCGGCTTGCGGAATTTCTCGTCGAACCAGCGACCCTCATAGGCGCCGCCGGCGGCGCGAAACGTCGCGAGAATCTCCCAGAAATCGCGCGGCTTGAAGTCGCGAATCCTCTCCTCACGCTCGACCAGGATCGCCAGCGTCGGGGTCTGCACTCTTCCGACCGTCGTGAGCTGGAAGCCGCCCGCCTTCGAGTTGAACGCGGTCATCGCGCGCGTGCCATTGATGCCGACGAGCCAATCGGACTCCGAGCGGCACACTGCGGCGTCGGCGAGCGGCCGCATCGCCTCGTCACTGCGCAATGCTGCGAAGCTTTCGCGGATCGCGCCGGGCGTCATCGACTGCAACCACAGACGCTTGATCGGCTTGGTCGTCTTCGCGTATTGAACGATGTAGCGGAAGATGAGCTCCCCCTCGCGGCCGGCATCGCAGGCGTTGATGAGCTCGACGACGTCCTTGCGCTTGATCAGCTTGAGCAGGAGTCTTAACCGCGACTCGGTTTTCTCCAAGGGCCGTAACGCGAACTTCGACGGGATCGCCGGCAGGTGAGTGAACGTCCACTTGCCGCGTTTGACCTCCTCCTCTTCGGGCATGCCTATCTCGAGCAGGTGGCCTACGGCGGAGGAGAGCACGTAGCGATCCCCCTCGAAGTATTCATCGTGGCGCGCGAGTCCGCCGAGCGTGCGGGCGATGTCCGCCGCGACGGAAGGTTTTTCGGCAATGATCAGGCGTTTGGCCATCGGTCCTTGCGGTCGGGCGAGGTTGAAGCCCGGGCGAGAGGGGGTGAATGATAAGCAAGGACCGGCAAGGGAACAAGGAAAGCCTGGAAGCAAGACGCGAGAAGCGGCCCGCGCGCACAGCGTGTGACGCGCGGCCTCGCCTTGCGGCCGCGTCAGCGCAGGCGCTGGTACGCGCCGCCGGGCAGCGAAGCGATTTTGCCGGAGAGCTCGAGCTCGACTAACGCGACCGCGATCGCGTCGGCCGCGAGGCCGGTACGCTCGCATAGCGCATCGACGCCGGCCATATCGTGTCCCAGCGCCGCAAGCACGCGCGCGGCCACACCCTGGATCTCAGCATCGGCCTCGGCTGTAGCGGCGGGCGTCGCCGGAAGGGGTGATGACGTCACTAGGCGCAGTTCATCGAGCACATCCTGCGCCGTCTCGACGAGCTTGGCCCCGTCCTTGATCAAACGATGGCTGCCCTTCGAGAAAGGCGAGTGGATGGATCCGGGAATGGCGAACACGTCGCGGCCTTGCTCGGCGGCGAACCGAGCGGTGATGAGCGACCCGCTGGCGAGCGTCGCCTCGACCACCAGCACGCCGCGGGACAAGCCGCTGATCAGACGATTGCGCCGTGGAAAGTTCGCTGGCAGCGGAGGCGTTCCCAAGGGAAACTCGGACAACAAGCCTCCGCCTTCCGAAAGTTTTCGCGCCAGAGCGCGGTTGGCTGCGGGATAGACGCGGTCGAGGCCGGTTCCGAGCACCGCCACGCTGCTGCCGGAGCCTGCAAGCCCGCCGCGATGCGCTGCCGCATCGATGCCGACCGCAAGACCGCTGACGATCGTCAAGCCCGCGGCCGACAACGCTGCCGCGAACGTCTCGGCATGCTCGACTCCTTGCGGTGTCGCATTGCGGCTGCCGACGATGGCGAGCGCCGGCCGGTTCAACAGCTCCCGCCGGCCGACATAGCAGAACGCCGGCGGCGGATCGGCAATCGCGAGCAACGACGCCGGATAGTCAGGGTCGTCCCAAGCAAAGAGCGAATGCCCGGGCAGGGCGAGCCAGGCCAGCGTGCGTTCGAGATCACCCGGATCCGGTCCCCGCCGAGTCGCCGCGGCAACGTCGGCGGTCACGAAGCGCGCGAGGGTCGCCTGCGAAGCTGCGCGCACTTCCGCCGGGCCGCCGAGCGATTTGAGAAGCTCGAAGAGCGCACGCGCGGTCAGGCCCGGTACGAGCTGGAGCGACGCCCAAGCCTCGACGCGGGCGTCGATGTCCATCGGGGAGTGACGTGCTAGGAGCCTAAGGTCTGCGCACAACATCGCCCACGACGATCGGCTCGGTCGTATTGAGCACGATGGCGTAGGAGAGCTTGTCGAAGACGCGGAAGATGAACAACAGCCCCGTGCGCTCCGGGGGCAGATCCAGGTAGCGGGTGGGTTGCACCATCACCCGGGTCTGATCGGCCAGCTTGGAGAAGATGTCCGGACCCGTGGAGGGCCGTGGATCGGCTATCACCGGCGCGGGGTGATAAATCGCCAGCACGTGCCCGCTCTCGAGGCCGTCCCGTATTCCGCGATCGAGCGTTACGAGATAGCCCCGGCCGGTTTCAACCGAGTCGTTGCCCAGCGCGATAATGCGTCCGTCCACGGAACGATCCGGCATGTGCGGCACATAGTTGACGAGCTCTTCGCGCGGCGCGGGAACCAGAAGGTCGCCGATCAGTATCTCCTCGCGCGCCGAGGTGATCTGCAGCGTGCTGACTTCGCCGAAGCGCTCGACGCTCGCAGTCCCGAGAAAACGCATCTCGTTGCCGAGAAGCTCGTTGCTGTCGAACGCGCGCAGTGCCTTGCCGGGCCGGTACAGGAACCATTGCGTGCCCGATCTTTCGTCGATCTTGACCGCGTAGAAGGAGTCTCCGGACCCACGGATGACGCGATTGTCGCGCGCGGCGACGATTTTTGCCGCATCCGGCAGCCCGTCGGGGCCCGTGATGATCGGCCGCGTGAGGTATGGCTCGATGTCGCCCGGGGGAATGCTCGGAATCGCCTCCGCGGCGAGCGGGGCGACGCGCACCGAAGGCGACAACCGGTTGGGGTTGGTCGAACGCTCAAGCGAGAGCCGTGGCTTGCCGTCGCTGCGATCGAGGACGATGACATCGCCGGGGTAGATCAAGTGCGGATTCCTGATCTGGTCGCGATTCATCCGCCACACGTCGGGCCAGCGCCACGGCTGCTTCAGAAACCTTCCCGCGATGCTCCAAAGCGTGTCCCCTTTTTGTACCGTGTAGCGATCCGGCGGATTGTCCTGCAGGGGGATATCCTGGGCTTGCAGAATGCCGGACGCGAGGAGGAGCGGCAGCAGCCAGGCCGAAAGCAGCAATGAGGCCGTGATAGACTTCGCGCGCATGATGCCTCTCTTGAGACGGTTGATTCAGCGGGACCTTGCTAACGTCTTAAACTGCCGCAAAATAAGGGCTTAGACGTGATTCTGCATCCCGAATATGCATTTTGCAAGCTCTTATGGTCCTGGACATCCTCGAATACCCTGATCCGCGGCTGAGAAAGACCGCCGCCACGGTGCCGGTCGTGACGGCAGACATCCGGAAACTGGTCCGCGACATGGTCGAAACCATGTATGCCGCGCCCGGCGTCGGCCTCTCGGCCACACAAGTCGATATCCACAAGCGCATCATCATAATCGACGTGAGCGTGGCCCGCGACGAGCTCAAGGTATTCATCAACCCGGAGATCGTCGCCGCCGAAGGCGAGGCGCAGTGCGAAGAGGGCTGCCTGTCGGTACCGGGCTACTACGACACCGTGCGGAGGGCCGCCCGGATCACCGTGCGGGCTCAGGACGAGCGGGGCGAGCCCTTCGAGCTGTCTGCCGACGGGACCCTGGCCGTTTGCATCCAGCACGAAATGGATCATTTGGTCGGCAAGGTCTTCGTCGATTACCTGTCGCCGCTCAAACGCGCGCGGCTCATGGCGAAGATGAGGAAGAAGCAGCGGATCGCCGGTTGATGCGAATCGGGTTCGCCGGGACGCCGGCGTTCGCGGCGGCTGCCTTGGAGGCGATCCTCGACGCCGGTCTGCCGGTCGCAGTCGCGCTTACGCAGCCTGACCGCCCCCGCGACCGCGGCTGGCGGCCGAAGCCCGGTCCGGTGAAGGCGCTTGCCGATGCGCGCGGCATCCCTGTTCTCCAGCCGTCGAACCTCAAGTCAGAAGCCGAACGCGCCCGGATCATCGCCATCCCGCTCGACGTACTGGTCGTAGCGGCGTATGGGCTGATCTTGCCCCCGTCGATACTCGAGTGGCCCGATGGCGGCTGCATCAACATCCACGCTTCGCTCCTGCCGCGCTGGCGCGGCGCGGCGCCGATCCAGCGCGCCTTGCTCGCGGGTGACCGCGAGACCGGCATCACGCTCATGCGGATGGACGAAGGCCTGGATACCGGTCCGATCATCGCGCGCCATGCCGTTCCGATCGCCGCACGCGAGACTGCGGGCAGTCTCCACGACAAACTCGCTACGGTTGGCGCGCGAGCGATCGTAGAGACGCTGTCGACGCTGCGACGTAGCGGGCGCCTGGCGGCGGAGGCGCAACCCGAAAAGGGCGCGATCTACGCGGCCAAGGTGACCCCGGCCGAGACGGTCATCGACTGGAGCGCGAGCGCGGACGCGATCGATCGCAGCGTGCGGGCATTCGATCCGGCGCCGGGCGCGCAGACGACATTGGCCGGCGCGGTGCTCAAAATCTGGGAGGCAAGCCCGCTGCCGGGCCGTTTCGGCGCCCCGGGCGTGGTTACCCGGGCAGAGGCAGCGGGGATCGTCGTCGCCTGCGGCGACGGCGCGCTTAACGTCACCCGATTGCAGCGGGCCGGCAGCAAACCAATGCCCGCGGCAGCATTCCTTGGCGGCCGCCCGCTTGCGATCGGCACGCGTTTGGGCGGCGCGAATGGTTGAATCACCTGCCGGCGCCGCAATCTAAAGCATTACCAATCCGCCGATCGTGGCGCGGAAAACGTGGAGCGAACGAGCAATGCTAGGTAACTGGTTCAAGACCGGGCTTTTGATGGCGGCGATCATGGCGCTTTTTGGCATGGTCGGCGCAGTTCTGGGCGGCGGGCAGGGCATGCTCCTGGCCCTCGTGTTTGGCTTGGGTGTAAACCTGTGGGCGTACTGGTTTTCCGACACGATGGTGCTCAAGCTCTATCGCGCTCAGGAAGTCGACGCAACCTCCGCGCCGCAGCTCTATAACACCGTCGGGGAGCTCGCGGCGCGCGCCGGGTTGCCGATGCCGAATGTCTATCTCATCGACGAGGCGCAGCCCAACGCGTTCGCGACCGGGCGCAACCCCGAACATGCGGCGGTCGCAGCGACAACCGGCATCCTGCAACTCCTGTCCGCGCGCGAGTTGCGCGCCGTGCTCGCGCACGAACTCTCGCACGTCAGGCATCGCGACATATTGACTTCGACGATTACCGCGTCGATTGCTGGCGCGATCTCGACGCTCGCGAACTTCGGCATGTTCTTTGGTGGACGCAATAACGACAACCGCAATCCTCTGGTCGCCTTGGTCGTGCTTATCCTGGCGCCGATCGCCGCCGTGCTGATCCAGCTCGCGATCTCGCGCGGCCGCGAGTACGAGGCCGATCGCGGCGGCGCGGAGCTTTCGGGCGATCCGCGCGCGCTCGCCGACGCGCTGGCGAAGATCGACCGCTATGCCAAGGGGCTACCGCTCGAGACCGCGGAAGCGCACCCTGCGACGGCGCACATGATGATCATCAATCCGCTCTCGGGCGGCGGTCTCGCCGGCCTCTTCAGCACGCACCCGCCTACCGAGGAGCGCGTCCACCGCCTGCTGGCAATGGCGCTCTGAGGTCTCCTCAGAAAGCCCAGCCGGCCGCGATGGAGAGAGCGCAGCGCATCGCGGCGAAGGCGGTACGACGGGTCCTCGCGGGAGCAACGCTGCCGGCGGTGCTCGCCGGCGAGAACGATGAGAACGTCGCAGATCGGGCTCTCGTGCGCGAACTCGCCCACGGTACGCTGCGGTTTCTCGGGCAGGTACGCGCTATCGTGCGGCTCCTCGCCGAGCGGCCGCTCGCCGACGCGAGCGTCGAGGCGCTCCTCTGGGTTGCCCTCTACCAGCTCATTCATACGCAGGCGCCGCAGCATGCGATCGTCGACGGCGCGGTGCGCGCGACCGCCCGGGTCAAGCGCACTTCCGCGCAGGGTCTGGTCAACGCGGTGCTGCGCAACTTTCTGCGGCGCAGGGATGACTTGCTCGCCGCCGTCGCACGCGAGCCCGAGGCGCGATTTTCGTACCCGCGATGGTGGATCGACCGCGTCCGCGCCGAGCGACCGGAGGATTACGCGGTCGTGCTTGACGCCGGCAATGCGAGGCCGCCGCTTTGCCTGCGTGTCAATGTCCGCCGCATCTCGCCCGACGATTATGTCTCGGCACTGGCGGCGCAGGGACACGCCGCCCGACGCACCGGCGCGGCCGCAGTAATCGTCGACAGGCCGCGGCCGGCGGCTGCGTTGCCGGGCTATACGAGCGGCTGGTTCTCGGTGCAGGACGCAGCCGCTCAGCTTGCGGCGCCATTGCTCGACGCGGGCGAAGGCATGCGCGTGCTCGATGCCTGTGCGGCACCCGGCGGCAAGACCACCCATCTCGCCGAGCTTGCCACTGCCGACCTGACCGCCATCGATGTCGATGCGCACAGACTCGAGCGCGTCGGCGAAAACCTCGCGCGCCTCGGTCTGTCGGCGCGTCTTGTCGCCGGGGACGCGACGGATCCCGCCGCATGGTGGAGCGGCGTGCCGTTCGAGCGCATCCTGCTCGACGCGCCATGCACGGCCTCGGGCGTCGTGCGCCGTCACCCCGATGCAAAATGGCTGCGGCGCGAGAGCGACGTCGCCAGCTTTGTCGAACAGCAGCGGCGATTGCTCGACGCATTGTGGCCGACACTGGCGGGAGGCGGCAGGCTCCTCTACTCGACATGCTCGATTTTCCGGGCCGAGAACGCGGAGCAGATTGAAACCTTCGTCGCTCGCCATCCCGACGCTTCGCGTGTTCCGCTCGAGCTGCCCGATTCGTTTGCGGCCGTAGACGGGCAACTCTTGCCAGCGGAGGTCGGCGCAGAGCACAATCACGACGGGTTTTTCTACGCCCTCCTGCAGAAGAGCTGACCCTCCCGGATCGCGCGGCTCGCCGCCGCCCGTGGCATGTCGCCAACGAACCGCTCTCTCGGCCTGTTGTGGCTGATCGCGTCGCTGTGCCTGCCCCTGATGTCCTGGGCGCTCGCTGCGCACGCCGACACGATTCCGGTCAAGTCGGCGGAGTTGCGGATCGAAGACGAGAGCTACGTTCTCAATGCGCAATTCGACGTTGCGTTCAATCCCACGTTGGAGGAGGCGCTGCAGAAAGGCGTGTCGCTGTACTTCGTGCTGGAATTCGAGCTTTCGCGTCCGCGCTGGTACTGGCTCGACGAAAAACTCATTCAGCAGGCCGTCCAATATCGAATCAGCCATTCCCCGCTGACGCGGCAGTACCGTGTGGCCACCGGCCTCTTGAGCCAGCAGTTTGACTCGCTCGAGGAGGTCGAGCACTTACTCTCGCGCGTCGTCTCGCGCCCGGTCATCGCAGTCGACGTGCTGACCAAAGGCGCACGCTACGAAGCCGCAGTGCGCCTTCGCCTCGACGTTACCCAGCTGCCCAAGCCGTTCCAGATCAATGCCCTCGCCTCGCGCGATTGGTCGATGCAATCGGAGTGGTA
>WNGF01008818.1_pt1 | contig 11749 bp, 15 predicted proteins | sample 5400641 | NCBI WGS metagenome assembly WNGF01 (sample SAMN13153371, study PRJNA577476) | soil metagenome | isolation source: 80 cm soil or saprolite under grassland replicate 2 | place: USA:California | collected 2016-06-15 | reverse complement strand
TGTGAGCATGCACCAGCAGCGGGCGCAGAAGCAAGCCAGGCAGCCGCAGACCGAGCCGACATCGTGAGCCTGCACGGCCCTCTGGCCTCGACGAGCTCGCCGGCGAGTGCGCTAGACCGGTACCGCCCAGCCGGGGCTGTTCGGTCCAGCATACCCCCTGCAGTACAGTTCCTCGCCTGTCTGCGGCTGCACCACGGCATGCGAGTACCAGGTGTCCCCTTGTTTCTCCCGCTGGCGCATGGGAACCCGGTGCTTCGGACACAGCGGCAGCCCCTCAGGCGTGCGCTGCCAGCCATCGCCGGCCCGCGCGGGGCGGTAGCCACGCTGAAGCAGGTCAGCGATCGTCGGCTCCAGGGCATCCAGCGAGGGGACCTGCAGGCGGATTTCGAAGCCGGACGGGTGCAGGGCTGAGACGGTCAGGGCATCATGCATGGGCTTTTCCTCCTTGCGTATCGCTGCCAGCGCCGCCTTCGGGCAGCGGGATATGCTGGTAATAGCTACGCGTAGGGCGAGCGATCGTCCCCAATGTCGCCAGCGCCTGCATGAGGGACAAGACCCGCTCCCGCGGCTGGCCGGCCATCACCGCCATCTGCACGGCTGTTCTCGGCATAGGATAGTACGCTCTGAGCGTCTCTAAGATCCGGATCTCCAAATCCCCGCGCGGGTACACGGGGATCGCCGCCTCAGCAATGATGTCCTCGGCTAGGCGCACGGCCTGCGCGGAGGGCTCGTCAGGTGTGTCATGCATGTCTCCAGGTAGGTGGGGAGTCATCGCGTAGGCTCCTCTGGTGGCGAGGACGCGCCCTCGGCGCCGAGGGGCCAGGTCAGATGCTTCTGGATCATGCGCTGCAGCACGCCGCGCGTGTGGGGCTCCATGAGATGGGTATATTTCATCGTTTGCCTGAGGCTGCGGTGCCCCAGTATCTCCGCGATCTCCCGCAGCGAGGCCCCCGACATCGCTAAAAACGACGCGGCCGTATGTCTGAGATCATGGAAATGTAGATCGAGAATCCTGGCCTGCAAGCAGGCTTGGCGCCAGGCATAGTCGAGGAACATCGGCTTCGAGCCATAGCGATTGGGAAACACCCAGCGACTGCGGCCGGGAATCTGGGCCTGTGTCCGGAGCAATACGAGGGCGGGACCCACGATCGGCACGGCGCGTCGATCGCCATTTTTCGTATGCCGGAGGTGCAGGAGGCCGCGCTCTAAGTCCAGATCGCTCCAGGTCCGTTGGAGGAGCTCATTCTTGCGGGCCCCGGTCGACAGCGCCAGCACGACCGCCAGATAGAGATAGGGATTGCGGCTCTGCTGACAGGCCGTCAGGAGCCGGGCCTGTTCCGCCGCGGTCAAACAGCGTTCCCGGTCAGGAGGCGTCGGGAGCTTCCGGACCTTGCGCAGGGGATGGGTGGTCAGCCACTCATAGTGCTGGACGCCGGCGGTCAGCACGGCACTCAGGGCGATCCTATAGCGGCGAATGCTGGCGGGTTTGTAGTAGGGCGCGAGCGCATCGAGCCAGCTGCGGAGGATGAGGGGCGAGAGAGCCTGCAAGGGGATCGTGCCCAAATCCTCCTTGAACCAGCGCAAGCAGAAGCGCTCGTTCCGTTGGGTGTTCAGGGCTTTCAGGGGGAGGAAGTCCTTTTCGTAGGCCGCCAGCAGGTCGGCCATGGTGTAGGAAGGTTTGCTCTGAGAGGTGCGGTTAGGGTCTGGCATGCCGCGCTCCTTCCTGTACGGACGCGTCGCGGTCCAGCAACACCAGGTTGGGGTTGCCGCGGCTCACGAGGGTCCAGGTCTGCTGGCCGGTGATCTGGAAGGCGAAGAGCGTGCTGGTGCGGGCCACGGCGAGGCCTGCGGCGCCATCGAGCGTGGCGGGGTAGGCGGTGCGGGGGTCGGGGAGCTTTGTTAGAATTGCGGACATCGTCTCTGCCTTTCTTCGAAGAGGTGGAGGCTTGAAGGCGGGGAGCCAACTTTTCCAGGGTGAAGCTCCCCGCCTTTGTTATGTGCAATATTATACATAATGTGTATATACACATAAAGTATAAAATACACCTAAATTGCTAAAAGAAATCCTGTGGTGTATGTTCACTTGCAAGAGGAGGGCGTAGCCATGAGCGACACCTCATTGCAAGCAAAGATCGGCTATCGCGTACGGCGACGACGGATGGCGCTCGGATGGAGCCAGACGCAGTTAGCAGCCTGCATGCATATGCCCCAGGGGCACATCAGCCGGTTGGAGCTTGGCAAGTATGCGGCGGTGAATCCTGAAAAGCTCGTCACACTGGCACAGGTGCTCAGCACCACGACAGACTATCTTCTGGGCTTGTCCGAGGATCCCGGGGCGATTGAGCCAGTACGGGGAGGTGGAGAGGACACGAAGCAGGACGCCAGGGACGAGACACCAGCCCCACCACAGCACCACCCAAGGCCCCAGCGGCCACAGCCGCCGGCACAGGAGTAGCCGATGGACGCGGACACCATCACCCAGGAGACCGGGCCAGGCTGGAGAGAACTCATTGAGCATTTGCATGAACAAATCCAAGCTGGCCGCGAACGTGAGGCGGTTCTTTTGCGACTCCTCGAGATGGACCGCCAGGCCCTGCTCCACCTCAGCAGGACCGGCCGACCCCGCCCCGCCGCGGCCGTAGCCGCCAGCCGCGGGCCGTCTGCGCTGCATGCGCAGATCCTTGCGGCACTCGCAGCCCACCCTGCAGGCCTCACGTGCGCCCAGGTCGAAGCGGCCGTGGGCACCGGCCAGCCGCTCGGCAACGTGCTCGATGGCCTGGCAAGGCGCAAACACATCAAGCGTCTTGGGAAGGGCGTGTTTGCCCTAGGAGACGACGCCAGCAGGACAGCGGAAGGAGCACAGCGGAAGGAGGACAGCGACGATGAGCAGCAGACTCACAGTCAGTAGCGCGTCACGCGTGATCCACATCTCACGCTCGACGCTGCGTGGTGTCATCAAGCGCGGGAGCCTGCCCGTGGACCCTGCAGGCCTGGTTGACACCGCAGACCTGCAACAGCTCGGCTACACCGTCGACCCAGACGCCCTCGCGCAGGAGCAGGCAGGACAGGCGCGCGGCACGGCACAGGCGAGCTCCACTGCAGGGACACCGCAGACGGACATCCTGCCACAGGCCCTCGACCTCTTTGGGCAGCTACGGGATGAGATCCGTGGAGAACTCGACGCGGCACACGCGCGGCAAATGCGTCTGCTGCGTCTCCTGGAGCGACTCAGTCGGTACATTGCCAAAGCCGGCCTGCCTGGCGGCGCCGCGGCACTGAGTGCACCGCAACCCCCTCAGATCCGTCAGCCGATTATGGCTCTCCTGAGACAGCACCCACAGGGCCTCGCACGCAAAGATATCGAGACCAAGCTCCACAGCCCCAAGAATTTGCGGAACACATTGCAGGGCATGCACAGGGCAGGCCTGCTGGTGCGACGGCAAACTGGGGTCTATGCGGTCGCTCCGGAGCACCAGAGCCCGGAGGCCTAGCACGCCATGTCCCGTGCACCTGCCCTGCAGATCCTAGTTGCAGCGTGAGAAGTCCGGTGACATAATCACTTCACCAATGGCCGGCCAGGCGCTTCAAGTACACCACCTGACGCTGGAGAGGGCGAGGGGGACGTGTGTTCCCAGCGCTGCCGTGTGTGGTGCCCAGAGGAGGGATGAAGAAATGCCGATGGTCGCAGCCCCGAAGCCGCGCCAGCGCGCCCAGCACGGGTAGGGGGGAGACCATGCCACGCCGCTCGCCCACCCGCTGTGCCGCCGGCGCATCCCAGCAGGTGGGAGCCAGGCTAAAGCACAAGCGTCGGGAAGCCGGCTTAACGCTCGAGGCTGTTTCGGACCTGACGGCGATCTCGATCTCTTCGCTGTCCCGCCTCGAACGCGGGGGCTATCAACTGACCTTGGAGCAGTTCGTGGCGCTGGCTACGGCCCTACGCTGCTCCACTACGGAGCTGCTCGCTGAGCACACTGCAGGAGGAGGATCATCAGGACTTGCATGAAGTCGTGAGTCCCCCCGTAGCAATGCCAGCCTCAGAAACTGCCTGCTACGGCGGGACACCACCAAGAGAGGATGCCTCGCACCGTGCTCGACACACGGGAAGAGACAGAGCCTTGGAGACTGGACGGGCTCACGTCCGTCTGCACATTGTACGCGATTTTTTGCTAATACAGCAAATTCTCAGGATCAGGCGGCATGCATGGGCCGGCTGACCTATCTCCAGGGCTCTCGCATTCCTTTCGACGTCCACACAAGCAAACAGCGTCGAGACAGAACCTTACTTCCAGCACTCGACGCTGTGAGGGCATGGCGCTTTGGAAGAGCGCCACACGAAAGGATGCTATGTTGGCAGTCCAGTCTACCATATTTTGTCCCGCTGGGCGCTACCGCAAAATGACCATCGAACACCTCCTGCTCCCCCGGCTGGCATACAAGCAAGGTCTGATTACCGCCCTAGGGACGCGCACAGGCTGTGCTCTGCATGAGATGGACGAACGGCGCCGCTACGTCCCCGGGAAAACTGCGACCTACCGCGCGCACGAGTGCCAGGCGCTCCTGGGCCCTGCGGTGCGCGTCTCGCAAGCCGAGCACGCGATTGAGGCCCTGGCAAGGACTGGCCTGGTGCACTGGAGCCCATCTGTGCTCAGGTTTCCCACCCAACCCGCCGCGGTGCCTAACCTCGATCTCAGCGCCTACACCGCGATGCGCGCCCACATGCATCCCAAGCGTGTGTGGTTCCCGATGGCTCGACGGATGCTGCGCTACCTGGCGCGTGAGGGCTCTCCTGGGCTCATCGCCACCGGGCTCTATGTGGCGCTGCGTTGTTTCTGGGATCCCACCCAGGGCGTCTGCGCCGGCGCGGTCTCCCTGGAAGCGCTGGCCGCCTGCTGCGACTTCTCGGAACGGACCGCGTCTCGTCACCTCACCACCTTCGAGCGCCTCGGCTGGCTGCACTGGGACCCCCGACCACGGCGGTATGAACGCGCGTACGGCCGCTGGTACGTGATCAACCCGACCTGGAAAGCCCCACAGCACCCGACAGCGCCGGCCCCCCGGCCGCGTCGACCACGGCAGCTCTCCTTGCCGCTACCCGCAGACGCGGGGAGCTCCCCCCTCCCGGAGGCCTGCACACCGGGGAGCGTGGACGCCGAGCCCCCGGCAGCCGCCCAGGCCAGCTCGGAGGACGGTTGCAAGATCTTGTCCGGCTGCGAGGGGACGTCCTGCAAGATCTTGTCCGGCTGCACAGCAAGGAACGCCAGTAACCCCGCCAATTCCCATTGTTCCTCTCCCCCTATTCCCTTTCAGGAGATCTTCTTAAATCACCAGACTCCCACCCCCCAGGCAGACACCACCCTTATCACCCTGGAGCCCTCCCAGGCTATCCTTTCCTTGAGTGAGCCCGTGACTGGTGTTCAACGCAGTAAAGAAACCCCCATGCGGGACCCAAGCCCCGAGAAGCCCACCCCATCCCAAGAGACCTGGGACGCGCTAGAGGCCAGGTACGCGAACCTCCCAGCCGACCACCAGGCCGCGCTACGAGCGGACGCAGTCGCACGCCTCGTGCAGCAAGGTCACCAGCGCGACTTTCTCATTGAGCCGGTTATCCTGCACGACATCTGCTGCCTGCTGGCAGCCCAGGAAGGCTGGACAGCACCTGTGGCCCCGGCCGCCTCTGCCGACGTCGCCCCTCCCCCAGCACCAGCCAGGCCGACACCCGCGCCGGCGCTCGGACCGCCCACCCTGGATAACGTGATACCCGCTGATCTGCAGGTCCGTGAGACCATGCGCCGCGCCCTCGAGCTCGGCAGGCAGGCGCACGCCCGGGGATGGATCAGGGGGAGGGAGCCCGACCGGCTCTACGTGGTCGCGGCGGCCCTCCATGCCGGACGGTGTGGAAAAGACAATCCCTGTGGGTTATACCGGTGGCTGCTGGAGCATCCGGACGAGGGCTCCCCGATGGTCGCCCCAGACGAGCCTGAGGCCCATGCGCTTCTCAAAGCCTATGAGTACGGCATCGATCCCCAGCAGAGGAAGCCTTCTCCCTCCCCTGCCAGCACGCTGCCTGCACTCTCCAAATACGCTTGGATCGTGCGCGAACAGCAGCGGCTGTGCACACGGGCAGGTTTGCCCGTTGACGTCTGTGCGTTGGTACGCCAGGCATGCCCCGCCTTGAGCGGCGAGGCACAGGACAGCATCGTCCGAGAGCTTGCCCAGTACCAGCGCTCCTCTCAGCAGGCCATGGCCCTGCATCGCCTTGGGGAACTCGGCACAGGGGAGGACGGGCTCGCCGCGCTCTCCCCTGTGGCCGTGGAGTGCGCAGAGTGTGGGGAGGAGGGGCCGGCGTGTACTTGCCGGGAGGACGGCGAGGATGGATAGCATGAATACCGTGGCCGTTGACCACAACAACGCAGCCCGGCAGAGGAGGGGAACTGTGCCCCGGAAGCACGAAGCAGAGCATCCTGACGACATCGGCGTCGACCTGGCGCCGGCTGTCACCGCGGACCAGTTGCGGGCCTTGCGCGAGCTCGGCTACACCGGCCCGACCCCGAGTACGGCGCCGCAAGCGGAGTGGCTGTTACAGCAGCAGCGCGCGGGCCAGCCCACGCCACGGGAGGACGGCGAGGATGGATAGCTTGAACTCCACCAGCCTTTCTGACAGTGGGTTGCAAGGCACCGCAGCCGTTTGGCAGATTGACACCCTCCGCGCCCGGCTGGATGCCTTCCATCAGTCGCTCCAGCCCCCGCAGCAGGCCAGGCAGTGGGACCAGGGGATGGGGCGGTGAGAGGGCTCGGGGTGTCTGAGCAGGATAAGGAGATCCATCTTCGTGCCATCATTGTGATGGAAGGTCGATATATCTCCTGCAAAATCAACAGGATCAGCATCCATCACTGTGGTGAGTAGGTCTGGCAGAGCGCCAGGCAATCAATCCGAGAATGACGATGGCGAGCGTCGGGGACATGATCGCCTGCGCTCACCCGTGCTAATACTAGGGCTCACGGGTGTTGACCATCCTCACGTCCTCTGTCGCACGCCCACCCCCCTCGGAGAGGGTCTCCACGACGCGATCGCCCAGGATTCCCAAGCCTGCGAGCGCCATTGCCGCGGGCCAGAGTCGCTCGATTGTGGACGCCATGAGCTGGTGAGCGCTCCACCCGTCAGCCTCCGCGCGGGGGGAGCTCGATCTCCACCACTTTTCTGCACAGTGCTGTCGAGCCTCTCGCCTCCGCGTGCGCGGGGCACTCATCGATAGTGTATAGGTTACGTGAAGGAGTGTTCTGCTGACGGGCACAGCGCCCTGAGCGCCCCTGCCGACGCACGGCGTATGTCACGGTGAGCCGTACGCACACCCTCCAAAGCGCCGTGCGTCCAGGCATGGTGCGCCTATCCTTATGTAAGCGATCCCCCTCATGCGGTATGCGCGTCCCAGGCGACACAGGTGGTGCAACTCCGCGTGCCGCGCCCGCCTCGACCAGCCCAGCCCGCGGCCGCCTGCCCACCGACCAGGCATTGTACCCAAGCCGTGTGTCTCTTGGGCGTGCGGTCCGCGGGGCGCCGGCCTTTCCCCTTCCGCTGTGGGAAAGTCACCACCCGCGCGCTCCCCCGTGCCGGGAGCAGCACCCGCACACGGGAATGGCCCTCACAGGCGTGCCAATGCTGGAGGAGCGCGCGGTGGGGAGGCCCTCCTAGGGGGGTAAGCGTGCCTCGCAGGACGCGAGGGGGGCCGACCCGCATGAACCCCAGCAATAGCACGCCTGAGCGCGAGTTTTACGCCATCCATAGCACACCGGTGTGGGAGGTTCTCGACACACCTCTTGCCCTTCGAAGACGGACATCCTGCATGTAGGCGTTTTGCGAGTCTCGCGACACCGCTACGCGCTCCCGTCCTTCGCGCGCGTAGGATGTACGGAGTGTGCGGTGTGGCAAGGGTTTCCCCGGTGTTCCAGGGTATAATTTCCTTGAGGACGCGACACACGCGAGCCTCCTGCGCAGCAGCCTTGGAGCGACCACGCGGCCGCCGTCGAGCCCCCCCGGCTTGTTCCCCACTCGAGGTTTCCCTCTGCGACCGATCATGAGCCAACGCCAGGCTCTCACCCCCAGCAGCATCCCTCTCCCATGGGGCTGATGCTGTACAAAGGACTCTCTATGCCCACTGATCCCTCCATCATCCTCGCAGGCAAGCCGCCGGTGATCCCTGAGCTGGACCTCAATTCAACCTTCCGTACGCTCGGCCAGCTCAAATACCTGCAGGCCACCACCCAGGCGAAGGAGCAAGAAGCCGCGCGGGCGCAGCAGCTCTTCGAGGAGACTGGCGCGGGCCGCCGTCTGCTCAGCTCCCTGGGGACCGGCCCGGCGAGCGCCGCTCCCCCCGCGGCCCCCGCGGGCGGGCCGCCCTTCGACGACGCGACCCTGGCGGCGCTCCCCCAGGGGGGCAGTACCCCCGTACCGGCGGCCACCCCGACTGCAGCCGCACCCGCCGCGCGGCAACGGTCCATTCTCGATCGCGACGTGCAGGCGGAACTGTACCGTATCGCCCCGCATGCGGCTGACGAGCTGCTGAAAGCGGGCCTGAGCACCCACACGAGCACGCTGGAAGGCAAGCAAAAGCTCTTTGAGAGCCTAGCGCGGCCGCTGAGCATGGTCCACGATGAGCCGAGCTATCAAGCCTGGCTCACCATGGTGGGCACGGCGCTCCCTCCAGAGCTGATTGCGCATTTCCCCACCAGCTATCCCGGGCCCGAGGGCATTGCCAAGATGCAGCAAGGCGCGCAGGGGATCGACACGCAGATCACCCAGGCGATTGAGCAGAGCAAGGCGGCAACGCTCCGCCTGCAGGCGAAGACGAGCCAGCAGACCGAGGATCGGATGGGGCGCAAGGTCATCGTGGTCGCTGGGGAGCAAGGCGGTGTCCCGATCTACGAGTTTGCCCAGCCTGGCACGGGGACCGGCCCCGCCGGCCCCAGCCCCGTGGGCACCCCGGGCACCGGGCCGATTCCGGGCACCGAACGGCCCCGGACCGGCGAAGAGAATCTGGCGGCCGCGCGGCTCCACCAGGCGGCGGTCTCCAACGGGCGGCTCGCTGGGATTGAAGCGGAGATTGCCGGCTTTGGGACCGACCCCAGCAAGGATCCGACCAGGGACGCCACCGGCGTGTTGCTGGGCGATCCCGAGGGCAAGACGGTGGGCGTGGGAATCAATGCGCAGACCCCGGCGCAGCGCGATCGGGAGCTCCAACAGTATCTGGAGAATACGCCCGGTCGGCAGCTGAATGAGTTTCTCGAGACGAAGCGGCTCCCGGTGATGGACCCCACTATGCGCCCCACCAATGCGCCCGACACGTATACGGGCAAGGGCCTGATTCGCGTCGTGCCGTCGGTGCTCGAGCACACCCTCGCCACCAATCCCGGCGGGCTCGGGAGCACCGTGGGTGCCGTGGCCGGAGGGGCCGCGGGCCTGGTAGGCGGCAGCCGCGTGGGTGGGCCGGCCGGAGCCGTGGTGGGCTCCACGTCGGCCGCCAATGCCGGCGCCCGGGCTGGGGGCGCGCTGGGCGAGTCGATCGGCGGGGACCTGGCCCACAAAGCGTTGGACCCGCGACGGCAACAGTACTACGGCGAGCAGCTGAATTTCATCACGGCTGTGAAAGGGGACAATCTCTCGTCCGACGCCGTTGCCCTCGCCCGCAAGCAGTACTTCCCGCAGCCAGGGGACACAGAGCAAGAGGTACTCCGCAAGCGCCAGGTGCGTGAAGAGGCCGTGAGTGCGCTGGCGACGCAGACCAACCGGCCTCAAGGCATGGTCCCGCGCGGCCAGACGCAGTTGCCAACGCCTGGTGCCACTACGTACACCATGGAGGATGTCTGGAAGGCCTCAAAGGTGAGCGGACGCTCCATCAACGACGTGCTCGCGGACGCCAAGCGCCAAGGGATCGTGATTCGATGACCCGCCAGGAGCTCCATACCCTTGTGGTAGCCGAAGCCCGGCAGCTCGGGCTCGATCCACACCTGGCCCTCGCTCTGGCTGAGCAGGAGTCCGGGTTCGACCCGGCTGCCAGGAGCCCCACCGGCGTGGTGGGGTTGTTCCAGGTGACCAACAAGACCGGCGCCGCCTATGGGCAGACCCCAGAGACGCGCACCGATCCGCAGGTCAGTGCCCATGCCGGCCTGACCTATTTCCGCGACCTCTTGCAGCAGGCCGGGGGCCACGTCGAGACGGCGCTGACGCGCTACAATGGTGGCTCCGATCCGCACTTTGCCCAGCATGTCTTACGCCATAGGCCCGCGCATGAGTTAGCGCAGCGGCTGTACGGGGACCAGCGCTCCGACGTCCCAGCAGCGCCCAGTCTGGCCGAGGCCCTGTACGGCCCCCAGCCCCAGCGCGCCCCGGCGGGCCCCGACGCCCCGGCCCGGGTCGAGGCGCCCCGCCAGTCACCGACGTTGGCCGAGGCCCTGTACGGAGCGGAGCCAGCCTGGGAGCAAGGGCCCATGCCACCCCCGCGCCCTGACGTGCCCCGGATCACCGTGGACATCGACAAGGCGAGTCTCCCCGAGGCGCCCCGCGCGCCCACGTTAGCCGAGCGGCTCTATGGTCCCCAGCCCCAGGGGGACCGCCCCTAGGCTAGGGCTGGCGTGGTGCAACCGCTGGGAGTGGGCCGTACAGCACCTCCCCGAGCGTCCGCTCCTGGGTGGAGCCCGCGTGCACTCGCAGGGCCGGGGTATGACAGGCGGCCTCGAGGGCCAGGAGCGTGGGCGCGGGCAGCGGCCGCTCGACGTCGACCGGGATGCGCAGGCAGGCATCCCGGGCTGGCCCGTCCTAGCCGGAGCGGCGCACGGTGCGCAGGTCATCGATGGCCTGGACACGACGGACCGAGAGGTCCGGCAGCCCCGCGCGCTGCGCGTCCCCCGTGGGCTGCGCCCGACGCAACTGGGCCACTTTCGTCTGGACGTCGGTGGCCGGGGCAGGCCCCTGCGCCACGCGGCGAGAGCGTTGGACCACGTCGTCCCACGTCCTGGTGCTCCACTGCCAGGCGAGCGTACCGAAGAGCCACGCCCCCAGCAGGATGGCGGGCGCGACCGTGAGCCCCGCACACACGAACAGGACCCGCGTCGCCGCCCGCGGGCCGGCCAGGCGTTCAAGAAGCAGCAGACTCAACAGCGTTTGTACATCAAACATCGCATCCTCCGTTTCTAATTGATGATCAGGAGACCCTATGCCCCCTGCACTGCGTGATACCCAACGTCCCGATGTGGAAATCGAAGACCTCTGGCCAGCCTTTCTCGCGACCCACCCAGCCCTGCAGGTCCCCAGCCCGCTGACGCGCCAGGCGTACAACACCCTGGCGCCGACCCTGGGCCCGTGGCTCATGGCCACCCAGGGCGTGCCAGCGGCTCTGGCCCAGGTGGGGCTTGAATCGATCTGGAGCGTGCTGGCGGGCCTCCACGGGCCGGCGGCGAGCTATCGCTACCACGCGCTCTATGCCGTGCTCCGGACGCCGTGCCCGCGGTGGGCCGCCCCCTTCGACGTGGCCGTGGGGTATGACGGCGTCCTGTTCGCCTCGCCCGAGGTGCTGTCCGCCCTGGCGATCGACAGCGACCGGGCCGAGATCCTTGCCGAGCGAGAGGATGTGCGGGAGGCCATGGCCCGCGTCGCGCTCTGGCACGTGACAACCGCCGACGGGGTGCGGCACGTCGCGATCTCCCTCGCCGATGTGGTGGACTACCTCTCGCCGCTCGCGACCCTCCCGGCCTGTCA
>WNGF01008816.1_pt1 | contig 11751 bp, 11 predicted proteins | sample 5400641 | NCBI WGS metagenome assembly WNGF01 (sample SAMN13153371, study PRJNA577476) | soil metagenome | isolation source: 80 cm soil or saprolite under grassland replicate 2 | place: USA:California | collected 2016-06-15 | reverse complement strand
GCCTATCGGCGGCGGTCCGCGAGCTCGAACCCGACCCCGCCGAGCACCAGTGGCTGACCTCGCGGCTCGCGCCGCTGGTGCTCCCCGGCGCCGCGGGCGCGGCGGATCGTGAGGAGCTGTTCGGCGCGTGCGAGCGGTTCGTCCGACTGGCCGCGACACGGGGGCCGGTGGCCGTCGTCATCGAGGACCTCCACGTCGGCGAACCTCCGATGCGGGCGCTGGTCCTGCACCTCGTCCGGGCTCTGGCCGGGGCACCGGTGTTCCTGCTCTGCACCGCCCGGGAGGAGCTGCTCGATCGCGACGAGGACTGGCGCGAGGCGGTCGCGAGGGCCGGCGGGCTCACGACGGTCCGGATGGGCAGGCTCTCGGACGACCAGGTCCGGGCGCTCGTCGTGGGGCTGGCGCCGGGCGGCCCCGTCGGCACCGAGGCCGAACGGGCACTGGTGGAGCGCGCCGGCGGGAACCCGCTGTTCGCGCGGGAGCTCGTCCGGATGCTGGCCGAGACCGGCGGGGACTCGAGGGAGGACGCCGTTCCCGACACGGTGCAGGCGGTCGTCGCCGCGCGGCTCGACGTGCTGGCACCCGCGCAGCGGTCGCTCGTCCAGACGGCCGCGGTCGTCGGCCCCGCGTTCTGGCCCGGCGCCCTGGCGTCGGTGGCGGGCTCGGAGCCCGGATCGGTCGCCGAGGCCCTGGCGTCGATGGTCGAACGGGGCCTGGTCCGCGAGCAGCCCTCGTCGCTCCCGGGGCACGCCGAGTTCTCGTTCACCCACGCGGTGATCCGCGACGTGGCCTACGGGCAGATCCCGCGCCGGGGCCGGGCGGCGCGCCACGTGGCGGCGGCCCGGTGGATCGAGGGCGAAGCGGGGGACCAGGCGCCGGACCGGGCCGAGGCGCTCGCCCACCACTACTCGGTGGCGGTCGAGCTGAGCCGGGCGGCGGGCTCCGAGCCCGAGCCCCGGGTGCTCGATTCGGCGCGCCGGTTCCTGGCGCTCGCCGGCGACCACTCGACGTCGCTGGACGCCGTCCGGGCCACGGACTACTACCTCCAGGCCCTGGAGCTGGTCCCGGAAGGGGACCCCGCCCGGGCGCCGCTGCTGCTGAAGGCGGGGCGGTTCGGCCGCCGGTCCGGGCGGATGCCCGGAGACGAGGTCGTCCGCATGTTCGAGGAGGCCGCGGAGGAGTTCCTGGAGCGCGACGACCGGGCCGGGGCCGGCGAGGCCTGCGTCCGGCTCAGCCTGCAGCTGGGCGGCCAGGGCCAGGCCGACCGGGCTCGGACGGCGCTGCGCGGCGCCATCGAGCTCCTGGAGGGCGAGCCGGGCGCCCGCCCCGAGCTGGCGCTCGCGTACGCCACGCTCGGGGAGGACGCGGCCCTCCGGGGCCGGCCGGATGACGCCCTGAAGTGGAGCGAGCGGGCACTGGCCGAGCCGGCCGCCGACGAGACCACGATCATGGCCCTGCAGATCAAAGGCGAGGCCCGGTGCTCGCTGGGCGACCTCGGCGGCCTCGCCGACCTCCAGCGGTCGATCGATATGGCCGAGGGGGCCGGGCTGGCGATCGACGGCGTCGTCGCGCACTCCTGGCTGGCCGAGTGGAGGTGGCTGCTCGAGGGTCCGGAGGCCGGCCTGGCACAGGAACGCCTGGGCGAGGAGCTCGGCGCGCGGCGGGGGCTGTCCGGAGCGACGCTCTGGTCCAGCGCCGCCCGCCTCGGCATGCTGTACGACCTGGGCCGGTGGGACGAAGTGCTCGACCTGGGCGACCGGCTGCTGCTTCGGGACCTCGAGGCCGGCGGGAGCCAGATCACCGGGCTCGTCCTGGCCGCGGTGGCCCCCGTGCTCGTCCAGCGGGGCCGGGCCGGCGAGGCGCTGGCCCGCCGGGACGAGATGCTCGGCGCCGCGCGGGAGGCCGAGGACCTGCAGTTCCTCCTCCCGGCGCTGTCGGCGGCGGCGATGACCTCCGCGGAGACCGACCGGGCGGCCGAGGCGATCTCCCTCGCCGGCGAGTTCCTCGAACGGACCCACGGCCGGGCCACGGTTTATCGCGAGCTGTACGGCCCCCCGGTCGTGCGCGCCTGCCTGGCGGCGGGCGACGCGCCGCTCGCCGGCCGGCTGGCCGACGACATGTCGGGAACCTCCCCGCGCCAGGAGGCCGCCGCCCGGACCGCGCGGGCGCTGGTGCTGGCCGCCGCGGGCCGGCAGGAGGAAGCGCTTCGGGCCTTCGACGAGGTCGAGCGCCGATGGGCGACGCACGGCGACGCGGTCGAGGAGGCGCTGGCCGCCCTCGGGGCGGCGGAGTGTCTCGCGGCGCGCGGGAGGCGCCCGGAGGCCGCCGGGCGAGCCGCCTCCGCGGCGGCCCGGTTCCGCGCGTTCGGCGCCGATCCCCTGGCCGCCCGGGCAGAGACCCTGGCCGGCTCCCGGGTCGCCGATTGACCGGGCAGCCGGCGTGGAGATGGGGCCCGGCGATCAGGGGAGGAATTCCCGGCGGCCGGCGCTTGCCTGGCCGCCCTGCGCGAACTGGATCCAGGTGGACTGCACCCCGAGGAAGATGATCAACGCCAGGAAGACCCCCTCCACCTGCAGCGTCTTGACGTTGAGCCCGAGGTTGCCCGCCAGGGAGGGGACGATGGCGAACAGCGCCACCAGGACGTACAGCCCGCACCCAGCGTAGTGCGCCCAACGCCATAGCCGCGAGCCCTGGGCCCGACGGGTGGTGACCAGCAGGAAGACCGCCTCGACCGATCCCAGTACCGCCGCCGTCGTGAACGTGATCCGCCATAGCAGGCCCGTGGTCGACAGCAGCGAGATGAGGCTCATGATCCCCGGGAGCACGAAGTACAGCGAGGTGTCGTAGGCCTGCAGGCGGCGGCGCCGGTCGCGCATGAAGTCCTCGTACTTGAACTGCACGACGACCCACCACAGGCCGAGCAGCGTGAAGCTGACCTGGGCCATGGACCCGTAGAAGTCCTGCAGGATCGCCAGCACGTGGGCGACGTCGTCGAGGGCGGGGTTACCGGCCGGCCGCGCGCATCTCGTAGCCGACCATCGCGTTCCATGCTTCCTGCCAGCCCTGCTCCGAGCGCGTGAACCGGGCCACCGGAGAGCCGGGGCTGGCCTTGTCCCAGATGCCGAAGTACGTGTCCGTGTACCCGAGGATGTACCGCGGTCCCTCGTGCGAGAACGTCAGCGCCGGGCTGGGCGACGGGGTCCTGGCCGGCTCGATCGTGGGGGCCTGGGCCTGCGGCGCCGCCTGACCGTAGCCCTGCTGTTGCCCGTAGCCCTGCTGCGCCGGCTGCTGCCCGTAGCCCCCCTGCTGGGGCTGTTGCCCGTAGCCCCCCTGCTGAGGCTGTTGCCCGGATCCGCCCTGCTGCGGCTGCTGGCCGTAGCCCTGCTGGGCCTGTTGCCCATAGCCCCCCTGCTGGGGCTGCTGCCCCTGCTGCGGCGTCTGGCCCACTCCACCCTGCTGGGCCCCGCCCTGCTGGGAGGGTTGCTGCCAGGCCTGCTGACCCTGAGGTGGCGTGCCGCCCGCTCCTGTGCCGCCGCCCGCTCCTGTGCCGCCGCCCGCGCCGGCCGGGCCACCCGTGCCCGTGCCGGCCCCGCCCGGCGCCCCCCCGAGGTTGGACGGGATGGGCATCACGCGCGTGGCCTCGATTCGCGGCCGCTCCTGGGCTGGCGGTGGGCCCGTGGAGGGACCCGCCGTGGGCGTGGCCACGGGCGTCACGGCAGGGGTGGGGGTGGTCGTCGGCGTGCTGGCCGGTGGCTGCGCGACCGACGGGGTCACCGGGGTCGGGCTGGGCGCCGACGCGGCCGGCTTCGCCTCCTGGGCCTTCTCCGCCGGCGCACCGAGCGGTTCCGGTTTGGCCTCGACGTCCTTCTCCGCCTCCAGGCCGGTCTTGTGCTCGGCCAGCTCTTCGGGCGGGTGGGCGACGACCTCGTCGGGCGCCTTCGTCAGGTCGCTGCCACACCACCGGCACTTGATGGCCTCGTCGCGGATCTCTTCTGCGCAATACGGACAACGCTTCATGCGCGGAATTGAAGCACACCCCGGCGCACCGGGGGAAGGGCGTCTCGCCACCAAGGTGCCGACCGGGGTGTTTCCACGCTCCCGGGTCTCGGCCTCACATGCCGGAGGACGGCCGGCCCGCCCGGGCGGTGGCCACGGACCCGGCTATCCTTTCCTGATCTGCGGACGGGACTCCGGTTCGACGCATCCGGAGACGGGACGCGTTCGAAGTCGAGGGAGTGGGAATGTCGCGGCGCCAGTACGACCCGAGCGAGATCGAACCGAAGTGGGTGGCGCGCTGGGAGGCCGAGGGCCTGTATGCGGCCTCGGACGACCCGGCCGATCCCCGCGAGCGGTTCTACGCGATGGACATGTTCCCGTACCCCTCGGGCGACCTGCACATGGGTCACGCGGAGGCGTTCTCCGGCGGGGATACCATCGCCCGGTTCCGGTGGATGCAGGGCTACGACGTCTTGCACCCGATCGGGTGGGACGGGTTCGGGCTGCCGGCGGAGAACGCCGCGATCAAGCGGGGCATCCACCCGAAGGAGTGGACGTACGCGAACATCGCCCAGCAGCGGGCATCGTTCAAGCGAATCGGGATGTCGTTCGACTGGAGCCGGCAGTTCAACACGTGCGACCCCGAGTACTACCGATGGACGCAGTGGCTGTTCCTGCAGCTGTTCGACAAGGGACTTGCCTACCGGAAGCTGGCGCCGGCCAACTGGTGTCCGAAGGACCAGACGGTGCTCGCCAACGAGCAGGTGATCAACGGGCACTGCGAGCGGTGCGGCACGGCGGTGGTGCGTAAGGACCTGACCCAGTGGTTCTTCAAGATCACCGACTACGCGCAGCGTCTACTCGACGACCTGGACCCGCTGGAGGCCACGTGGCCCGAACGGGTGGTGACGATGCAGCGCAACTGGATCGGCCGGTCGGAGGGCGCCGAGATCGAGTTCGAGATCGCCGAGACCGGCGACCGGCTGACGGTGTTCACCACGCGGCCGGACACGCTGTGGGGCGTCACCTTCTTCGTCTTCGCGCCCGAGCACGAACTGGTCACCAGGCTGGCCGAGGCGGGCGGGACCACCGGGCCGGTGAATGAGCTGCAGGATCGGCTGCAGGCCACGCCGCTCACGAACCGGGAGCAGGCCGAGTCGCGGGAGGGCATGCCGCTCGGCGTCAAGGCCGTGAACCCGGTGACGGGAGAACGGGTGCCGTGCTTCGTCGCGCCGTACGTGCTGATGGAGTACGGGACCGGCGCGGTCATGGGCGTCCCGGCGCACGACCAGCGCGACTTCGAGTTCGCGCGGAAGCACGAGTTGCCGATCCGGGTGGTCATCCAGCCGGAGGAGGGTGCCACGCGCGACCCCGACCGGATGACCGAGGCTTACGACCACGAAGGTGTGATGGTCAACTCCGGCCCGTTCAACGGGGTCCGGTCGCCGGACAGCATCGGGCGGGTCATCGAGTGGCTGGGGGAACAGGGGAAGGGAAAGCCCGCCGTGTCCTACCGCCTGCGCGACTGGTTGATCTCGCGGCAGCGGTACTGGGGGGCGCCCATCCCGATCATCCATTGCCCGTCGTGCGGCGAGGTCGAGGTCCCGGTCTCGGACCTGCCGGTGCTGCTGCCGGACGACGTGGACTTCCGCCCGGGCGGCGAGTCGCCGCTGGCGCGCCACGAGGGGTTCGTGAACGTCACCTGCCCGTCGTGCGGCGGTCCGGCCCGGCGGGACACGGACACGATGGACACGTTCGTGGACTCGTCCTGGTACTTCCTGCGGTACTGCTCGCCCCACCGCGACGACGTAGCGTTCGACGTCGACGACGTGGAGCGGTGGATGCCGGTCGACCAGTACACCGGCGGCGTCGAGCACGCGATCCTGCACCTGCTGTACTCGCGGTTCGTCACGAAGACGCTGCACGATCTGGGGTACCTGTCGTTCGTCGAGCCGTTCTCCCGCATGCTGAACCAGGGCCAGGTGATCTACGGCGGCGGCTCGATGAGCAAGAGCAAGGGGAACCTGGTCGAGCCGATGCCGATCGTGGAGCGGTTCGGCGCGGACACCATGCGGCTGACGATGCTGTTCGCCGGGCCGTTCGAGGACGACATCGACTGGATGCTGATCGCGCCGGACCCGTCACGGCCGCCCGGGGTGTACTCGTGGCTGAGGCGGGCGTGGCGGGCGGTGATCGAGGCATCGTCCGCTGGCGGCGCCGGTTCGGCCGACCAGCCCACCGAGCTCACCCGGCTGGTGCATCGCACGATCCGAGACGTCTCCGACGACCTCGAGCGGTTCCGGTTCAACACCGCGATCTCGAAGCTGATGGTGTTGACGAACGAGATCCGCCACACGCTGGACCAGGGCGGCGGCGCGCGGGCCGCGGCCGAGGCGCTGGTGCAGATGACCGCGCCCCTGGCGCCGTTCATCGCCGAGGAGCTGTGGCGCGAGGCGCTGAGCCACGCGGAGAGCGTGCACACCACGGCGTGGCCGGCGTTCGACCCGGAGCTGGCGCGGGAGGAACGGGCCACCCTGGTGGTCCAGGTCGACGGCAAGGTCCGGGAACGCATCGACGTCGACGCGGACGCCGGCGAGGTCGCGTGTCGCGAGGCCGCGCTGGCTTCCGAGCGCGTGCGGCGGGCGCTGGACGGCCGCGAGGTGAGCCGGATCGTCGTCCGTCCGCCGAAGCTGGTCAGCATCGTGACGGCCGGGAAGTAGCGACACCCGCTCCCCAGCTTGCGGCTTGTGACGCGTTTCACTGACAGCGCGGCCGAGCCGCGGTAGCGTCGGCCGCGCCGGGTCCGATGTCTCGGGCCCGCTCTTCCTCCCTCTCGATTGGCCGATGGTTCGCCGTGTCGGAGAGGGGGAGGGATGCAGGAACGGCTGTCGTTCCGGGATCGGCTCGACGCGCTGTCGCGGCGCGAGCTGGTGGCGCTGGCGGCGGTGGCCGCCGTCGTCGTCGCGGGCGCGGGGCTCTGGTACGCGCGCTCGCTGCCCAGGCCGGTTGAGGTCCGTGGCGCCCGGGGCAGCGGTCCCGTGGCGGCCCCGGCCGCCTCGGCCACCGAGTCGACGAGCCCAACGGTCCTCTTCGTGCACGTCGCGGGGTTGGTTCGCCATCCGGGCGTGTATCGGTTCCACGAGGGGCAGCGGGTCATCGACGCCGTGCAGGCGGCCGGCGGTCCGCGGAGTAAGGCCGATCTCGACGCGCTGAACCTCGCCGCGCTGCTGACCGACGCCGAGCAGATCCTGGTGCCGGCCGAGGGCGCGGCCGCCCCGGCGCCCATCCCGGTCCCGGGGTCGTCCCCCGGGGCTCCCGGCGCTCCCGGTGCGCTCGTGAACGTCAACACGGCCACCGAGCCGGAGCTGGAAGCCCTGCCCGGCATCGGGCCGGTCCTCGCGAACGCCATCATCGCCTACCGCACCGAGCACGGGCCGTTCCCCACGGTCGACGCGCTGGACGACGTCAGCGGGATCGGCCCGGCCACCCTGGCCGACCTCCGCCCGCTGGTGACCGTGTGACCGGGGGTCGTCCGAGCGGGAGCGCCGGGGTCCGGGGGCGGGCGGCATGACCGGCTGGCTGGCGCCCGTGCTGGCCGGGGCGTTCTGGTCGGGGATCCTGGCGTGGCCCGCCCTGCGCCCCGTGCTGGCGATCTGGGTGCTCCTGACCGCCGGGGTGCTCGGTTTAGGCGTGGCCGCCTGGCTCGCCCCGGCGCGCGCGTCGGAGATCCCGCTCGCCCGGGCCGGGCTGCTGGATCCCGCGTCGTCCCCCGCCCTCGAGGCCGTTGCGTCGCCGAGGACCGCCTCGGCACGAGGACCGCCTGGCGCGGTCGTCCTGTCGTTGGTCGCCGCGACCACGCTGTTCGGCGCCGGATGGGCCGGCCTCCACGACCTGCGTGTGCGGTCGGGGCTGCTGGCCCGGATCGCACCGCGCGAGGTCTCGGTGGAGGGAACGCTGGCCACCGACCCCGAGCCGGGCGCGGGGCGGTGGTCGTCGATCATGCAGGTCGGCGTCGTGGGGCTGTACGACGCGACGAGCCGGTCGACGACCGAGCGCTCGACCTCGGAGACCGTGTGGCTCGAGGGGTTCGGGACGGCGCCGCGCGTCCGGCGAGGCGATCGCGTCCGCGTCGAGGGTTCCGCCGAGCCGCCGTACCGCGGCCCGTTCGCGGTCTCGCTGCAGCGGCGGGGGATCATGGTGGTCCTCTCGGCCCGGGAGCTCATCAGGGTGGGGGCCTCGACGAACCCGTTGGTGCGGGCGACGCAGGGGGTGCGGGCGATGCTGCTGGCTCACCTCATGCGGCTGTTTCCGCCGCGCCAGGCCGGGCTGCTGATGGGGCTCGCCCTCGGCGACACGTCGAGGCTCGACCCGGCCGACGAGGAACATTTCCGGGCGACCGGACTCGGACACCTCCTCGCGGTCTCGGGAGAGAACGACAGGCATGTAACTACATCGCCGTAAGTAGCAGGGGCCTGTCCGGATCGGGGGCCAGTTGGCGCAGTGGCGAGAGGTGGATGCCGGTCCCTACCATGCGAGGTCGTGGGAACTGGGTTCAGTTTCGAGGTGGTCAACGCCGACGATTACGACGCCCTCCGGCCGGACTACGCGCCGGGGCCGTCGCCTGGGTGGGGGAGCGAGGTGGGCTGGGCGAGGGCTCGCTCGTCGTCGATCTCGCGGCCGGCACGGGGCAGCGGTCGAAGCGGTTTGCTCCCCTCGGCGTCACCGTGGTGGCGGTCGAGCCGGCCCGGAACATGCGCTCGCTGATCGCGGACCGCCTGCCGGCCGTTCGCGTCCTGGACGGCTCGGCGGAGGCGATCCCGCTCGGCGACGGCGTGGCCGACGCCGTCGTGGTTGGCAACGCCTTCCATCACTTCGACGCCGAGCGCGCGTTCGCCTGAGATCCGACGAGTGCTGCGCCCCGGCGGCGTCCCTCGCGCTCTTCTGGGCCTGGCCCGCCGATGATCAGGCAAGTCTGTATCCCGCGCTCCAGGAGGTCGACCAGGCGGTGGAGCCAGCTCGCGCGGCGACGGGGATCGCGGCCGCCTACCGGAGCTGGACCAAGCCGCCGATTCAGGTTCACGGCTTCACGCCCTTCGAGCGACGCGGGTTCCCGACCACCAACGTCGTCCCCTCGGCACGGCTCGCCGACCTGTACGCGACCTCGAGCGACGCCGCCTCGCTGCCGTCCGATGTCCGCGCGGGCCTGCTCGCGCGCATCCGAGAGATCGGCCAGAGCCTGCCCGAGTTCCTCGAGTTCCCCGCTCGAAGCGTCGTGGACGTGTGCTTCCGCGCGGTAGCGACCGGATGAGCCTCGGCTTCCTGTCGGTGAGGACGACCCGTTCTCCGGCGAACGGCTAGGACGCGGTATCCCCGCGGGCAAGGTCGTCCTCGATAGCCGCGCGAAGCTCGGTGGCGCCGATCCCCCGGGACTGAAGGATCCGGGCGGCCACACCCTCCCGTTCCGCGGCGAGGCCGAGAAGGATGTGCTCGGTGCCAATGTAGTTGTGCTTCATAGCCACGGCCGAGCGAAGTGCGAGCTCGAGGCACTTCTTCGCTCGCGCACTGAACGGCACGTGCCCGGCGATTCCTGCCTCGGCGCACCGCCGCCTGTTCCGAGGGGCGCTCGGGCGATCCAGCGCACCGGGGCCGAACGCGTTCTCGACCGCCCGGCGGACCTCGTCCAGGTCGATGCCGATCGCCCGGAGCGCGTCTTCGTCCCGAACATCGAATCGTCCCCGGCCGACGATCCGGACCACCTCGGTCCGGACGGTCTGCGCATCCAATGCGAACCGGGCGAGCACCCGCGCGCCCACCCCAGCTGGCTGGCCGGCCACACCGAGCAGCAGGTGCTCGGTGCCGATGAAACCGTGCCCGAGGGATCGGGCCTCCTCTTGGGCGAGTTCCACCGCTCGCCGGGCCCTATCGGTGAACCGCTCGAACATCTGCTTACCCCCTCCGACCCAGCACGCGGCGGCCGGCGTGCTTCTTGTGGACAGCCTGCTTACTCACCTGGAGCTCGGTGGCGATGTCCTGCCAGGTCCAGCCCATGGCTCGCGCGTTGTGCACCTGAATCGTTTCGAGCTGCTCCAGGAGGCGGCGCATGGCGGCGACGGCCCTCAGGCCCACCTTCGGATCCCGATTACCCGCCTCGGCAGCGAGCTGGGTCGCCTTACTCATGGGGTCAACGTATATTGACAGACCGGGGCTTGTCAACTCTTGTTGACCGGAGCGAAGGTAGCGATCCCTTCCGGGTATCGCAGGCCCCAACGAAGATGGGTGAGGCAGCGTTCCGACCCTTCGGGGGGTTGAACATGTGACGGTGATGAACGAGAGGATGTCCCTGCTGCCGGTCCGCACGCACAAGCCCAAGTTCGAGGCGTTCTACCAAGAGGAGTATCCGATGCTTGTCCGCACCCTGTACCTCCTCACCGGGAGCCGAGCCGAGGCTGAGGACCTCGCGCAGGAAGCGTTCGCCAGGGCCCTCGAGCGATGGAGCCGGGTCCGGGCCATGGACTCACCTGGCGGGTACGTGTGCAGGACGGCCCTCAACCTGAACCGCAAGCGCCTTCGCAGCCTCGGAGTCCGGGCCCGAAAGCCCATGCGTGGCAGGGTCGAACGCGACGCGATCGAAGCGGCCGAGGATCGGACGGACGTGGCGAGAGCCCTCGCGGCGCTCCCGATCGGTCAGCGCGAGGCACTGGTCCTGACCGCCTGGCTGGATCTCAGCGCCGAGGAGGCGGGCCGGGTTCTTGGCATCGGGGCCTCATCGGTGCGAAGCGAGGCGTCACGGGGGAGAGCGGCGCTCCGGAAGCACCTGGAGAATCGCGATGGATGATGTTCGAGAGCTGCTTCGCAACGAGGCCCAGCGCGTGGGGGAGTTGGACGACGGGCTCGAAGGGGTCCTCCGCAAAGTAGTTCGGCGGCAGCGTCGGCGGGGGCTCGTGCTCGGGATCGTCGCCGGCGTAGCCACGGCAGCCGTCGTGGCCGGCCTGTGGGTGGGACTGACGGGAGCCCCGCCCGCGACCCCGGTGTCCCCGCGGCCCCATCCCAGCGTGAGCGGCAGCCCGGACGCGAAGCACCTTCGCGCCGAGCTCCGGGATCTGATCAGGCTCCGAACGACGATCACCCGTGCCAGTCGCGATGCAGCGGTGCACGAGGCGCAGCTCGTCCGCCGGGCGACCAGGCTTCGCACCGCTTCGCCCGGTGAGACGGCGAGCCGTCGCCAAGCGCGCCTGGGAGCAAGCGAGCGCGTCGAGGCGCGGCTGGCTAGCCTCCGGGCCATGGAGGCAGAGCTTGCTGCTCGACTTCGGGACGTGGACGCCAGGATCAATCAGCTGAGGGCTCGAATGGCCACTGGACCTGGTCCTGTCCGCGGCCGAGACACCTCCGATGTTCGGTGCGCACCCTCCCAATTCCGGATCCGTCCCGGTGCCGATGGCGCCGGTCCCCGCGTGATCCCCGAGTTCGATCTTCTGTACGTCAAGGGGCCAGCCTGCACCGTCCGGCTAAGTGCTCTGGGTCGAAAGTTCGGTGACGGATCCATGGCCCTCAAGCCGCAGCAGAGAGCGAGCTCTGTTCCTTCTCTGCCAGCCGCGTCATGAGCGTGGCGAGGTCCTCGCGCGTGAACTTCCACTCGAAGGGCGTGGCGACCAGCTCGTAGCGCCGCTCGAACGCCAGCAGACGCTGCTCCACCTCATCGAGGTCGGTGAAGTCGTTCGGGGTGAGCACCTTGCGCTGCACGATGGAGAAGTAGAT
>WNGF01008815.1_pt1 | contig 11752 bp, 8 predicted proteins | sample 5400641 | NCBI WGS metagenome assembly WNGF01 (sample SAMN13153371, study PRJNA577476) | soil metagenome | isolation source: 80 cm soil or saprolite under grassland replicate 2 | place: USA:California | collected 2016-06-15 | reverse complement strand
CTTCGAGGCGGCGCGGGGAGAGTTTGAGCGCTTCCGCCGCGGCGGTGCGGTCCCCCTTCGCGCGCTCGAGCGCCCGCGCGAGCCAGGCGCGTTCGGCGGCGCGCGCGCCCCGCTCGCGGACTTCCTCCAACGTTTCGTCTCGCCCAGCGGGCATCGGGGACGGGGCGTCGGGGGTCAGGCGCAGATGCCTCTCCTCTATTGTCGTCCCCTCGGCCAGGATGATCGCCCGCTCCAGGCAGTTGCGCAGCTCTCGCACGTTGCCCGGCCAGGAATAGCGCCGCAGTCTCTCCCTCGCGGCACCGTCTAACGCCAGGGGCTTCTTCTTCAACTCCCCGGGGAGACGGGCCAGGAACCAGTCGATCAAGGAATCGATGTCCTCGGGTCTCTCGCGCAGCGGCGGGATGAAGATCGGAAACACGCGCACCCGGTAATAAAGATCTTCGCGGAAGAGGTTCTGGGCGACCAGGCGGTCGAGCGGACGGTTGGACGCGGTGATAATCCGCACATCCACGTTGATGACGGCCGTGCCGCCCACGCGGTGAAAGGATTTCTCCTGGAGAACTCGAAGGAGCTTGCCCTGCGTCGCCGGCGTGAGCTCACCGATCTCGTCCAGGAAAACGGACCCGCCGTCGGCAAGCTCGAACTTCCCGAGCCGGCGCGAGGAGGCGCCCGTGAACGATCCCTTCTCGTGGCCGAAGAGCTCGCTTTCAAGAAGCGTATCCGGAATCGCAGCGCAATTGATCGCGACGAACGGCCGCCGGGAGCGCATGGAGAGACCGTGGATCGCCCGCGCGAAGAGCTCCTTGCCGGTGCCGCTCTCGCCTTCGAGCAGGACCGCCGCGTCCGTCTCCGCCACCCGGCGCGCCTCCGCCTGCACCGCCTTCAGCGCGGCCGAGCTGCCCACGATTGGCGGAATCAGCCGCGAGCGCTCCTCCGCAAAGAGCATCGACTCCCGCCGTCGCGCGCGCCGGTCCACCGAGCGCGCGACGAGCAGACGCAGGAGATCCGGTTCGACCGGCTTGGTGATGAAGTCCTCGGCCCCCCGCTTCATCGCGTCCACGGCCGTCTCGATCGAGCCGAAGGCCGTCATCACGATGACCGGCAGACTGGAATCCAGAGTGCGCGCGACGTCCAGGACCTCCAGGCCGTCGGCCCCGGGAAGTCTCCAGTCCGTCAGCACGAGATCCACGTTCTCTCCCGCGCGCAGGCGCTCGATGGCGTCCGACCCGCTGCCTGACACGACGACGCTCCATCCCTCGGCTCGAAGCATTTCTTCGAGCATCGACCGCAGGGATTCCTTGTCTTCGACGACCAGGATCGTAGCCATGATGGGGGAATTCTAGACGTCGTGAGCCGTGAGCCGTGAGCCGCGACCGCTTACGGCTTACCGTTCACGGCTTACGGCTTATTGGGGGGGCTTGGGCTGGTTCTCGGGGCTCGCCATGCCGGGCAGGTAGCCGCTCTTGCCATCCTCGGGCGGCGACGTCGAAGCCGACGGAGCGGGCGCGGCGAAGAGGGTGCCCTGACCGTACGGCGTCGGGCGGCGTTCCGGATTCTGACCGGAGGCGGCTCCCCCGCTCGCGGGCGGCGCGGGACCCGGCGTCGGCGAAGGCGCAGGAGTCTGCGGGGCCGGCGCGAGCCACTGAGGAGCGAAACGAATCGAAGAAGAGGACTTTTCCCCCAGGGGAATCTTTGCCGAGAAGGAAGCCGTTGCTCCGGGCTCGAGGGAGCCGCTTGAAATGACGGCCTCGCCCGACGCGATTTTCTCGCCCTTCTCGTCCAGAGCCGTGACGGTCATGCGCGCGCCGCTGGCGGGCACGCCGCCGGAGTTGCGCAAGGAGCCGCGGACCACCAGGTCGGTCTCGGCTTTCTCCTGAGTATAGTCGGCGATCTCCAGTCGCGCGGCGCCCGAGCGCGGCTCGCTCTCCTTCTTCTCCTTCTCGCCCGAGGCGGGCTCGACTTCTGCAACGTGGGCAACGTCCGCGTCCGTCAGCTTAACTCGCGCCTTCGCCCCGGCGCGTCCGCTCCGAGCGGCCTCGGCGGGAGTTTCAGGAGGCGCCTTCACGACCGGCGCGGGCGCGGCGGGTGCCCGTGCGGCGGCGCTCGCGGCTGCCGTCGCCTTCCAATCGATCTCCGAAGCCGGGACGGAGAGAAGCGTTCCATCCGAGCGGGTCAGCACGACAACGGTACCCTGCCGGACCGGAGGCTTCTTCAGCTCGATGCGGGAGCCCCCCTTCAACACGACGACATCCGCCGCGAAGGCGAGCGCGGCCGCCGCCAAGAGCATCACGATTCCGCACCGAAAGGCTCTCATTGTTCCTTCCAACTCTCGCTGTTCGTCTTCAAGAAGGACGTGCTCTGCTGGTTGATCTCGCCGGTCCAGAATATCACGCTGTCAATGAGGTTCCCGTCGGACGACCGGGATTGCGTGGCTCCCGCCAGCCCTGGACTCAGCTTTTCCCGATACTGGGCCATCACCCCCCCGCCATCCAGGGGACTCAAAACGCCGTGGATCGCTCCCTGTCCCGTCAGGAAGGACAAACGGTAGCGGTAGGATTCCCCGGTCCTGGTGCAGGGGTCTCCCTCGCCGGGCGAGAAGGTCACCAGCGTCAGGATTCCTCGCGTCGCGAAGACGGTCGAGATCGCCTTCTCGTCAGATGACCCGAAGTTCAAAAAGTAGCCGTTCGGACTATTCGCCGCGTCTGCGGGACCGGATCCCGGATCGATGCCGTCGCTCGGCGTGACGTTGATCAGATCCTCCTCGTGGAGGGTCCGCCGGACGCCGGAATCTTTGACGAAGGAAAAGCGGTTGACGTACGGAACCTGAGTGCTCGTGTTCTTGACCACTCGCAGGTTGGGTTGGATCAGCTCGGCCCGGTAGCCGGTGCCGAAGGCGATGCCGAGGGTCGGCGACGGCCCGCCGGAAATGAAGATGATGCCGGCCTCGAGGAAGATCGGCTGGATCGGGTGCGATGACGAGGTCGTTCCATCCAATGTCGTCGCGTCGTAGAGCAGGAAGGGCTGGTAACCGGTCAGGGTCTCCGAAGCGCTGCCGCAGCCGCTGCACTCACCGCGGCGGCTGCCCGAGTCCGGCCTCAGGTCGATCTTCCACATTCTTCCGTTCAAGTCTCCGATGTAGGCAAGATCCAGATAGCCGTCGTCGTCCACGTCCGCGACCGCCGGGGGCGCCGGCATCGGCGCGAAGAGAACGGAGCGGCCGGTGCCGTCCTTTCCCGAGGTGGCCTTGTAAACGATCTTGCCCCTCTCCACGTCCACGATGTAGAAGGCGCGCCCACTCGACGTGTCTCCGGCCCCGACCTGCGTCCCGGGATTGAAAACCGGGTCGAAGCCGCCGCCGAAGACGGCCACGTAGCGATCCTCGGTTGTTCCGAAGCCATTGATCACCTTGATTCTGCCGACGACGGGGCGCGACCAGGTCTCGCCCATGTTGCTTACGCATGTCGTCCCATTGATCGTGCAGTCGTCGGTCATCTCCCAGAGGACCGTCGGATAGGGTGCCGCGCAGCCCTCTTCGCCGTCCAGGCAGTCGGGGGAAGTCGTCTTGTCCTTGACCTTGGACCCGTACCGGATGTCGGTCGGCGGGACATCGGTCCTGACCTGGTCCGGCTGCGTCACGTCGAGGGCGAAGTAGTGGCGACCTCCCTGGCGCAGGCCGCTGACCAGGATCGTTTTCCAGGTCCGGCTGGAGGCAACCGCGGCGCCGAGCGAATCGGTCAGTCCGATGAAGACGTCTCCCAACGCCGGCGATCCGTCTGTGAGGTACTGCGCTTGCGGCGGAAACCTCAAGAGGCTCGGGAACTTCAGTTTCATGACGCCCTTTGGAGCGTAGGCGAAGATCTCCTGTCCCGTGCCCAGGTCGAAGGCCTGCGGGAAATGGGGGTCGCGGTCCCAGACGCCCGCATCGAACGCGTGCAGGAATCCGTCGTTGGATTCCACGAAGATGGTCTTGCGTCTGAACCGGTGGAACCGGGCGAAGCTCGCGTAGGAACAATCGGGCAGTAACCCGCAGGTCCCCGCCCTCGGGTTGACGTTCAAGGAAAGGAAGGGGAAGCGTTTCGGCGGCAGGAGCATCGCGGGTTCGGAGTGGAAGATGTCTCCGAGCTTGTGCGGATATGCCGGGGTGTCGGCTTCGGATGTATTCCCTCCCGGCCTGTCGTCCTGGTAGATGTAGGAATACTTCGAGCCGGGCGCGACCGATCCGTACGCTCCGAGTGCGTTCAAGATCTCGTCGCGGCCGCCCGTCGGCGTCTTGCCGCCGCGCAGGAACTGGATGGTTTGAATGGCCTTCGTGGCGTCGCCGGGCAGATCCGGTTTGAGGCCCATCGCCTTCATCAGATCAACGAAACAGTTGCCTGCCGTGCCGCAGGTGCCCGGCGGGGCGTTGGTGGGCGGCACGGAGAAGTCCTGACGCGGCAGCGGGACGGCCGGCTGCCCGGGTAACGGGTCGTCCGCCCAGACCATCTTCCGGCCGGGCCAGACGGAGACGGCGCCGACAGGGTTTGTGGTCGCCTGGCCGCCCACCATCGTCGTCACCGGGTTGGTGTAGCCGAGCACCCGGGCGGCGTTCCAGACCGGGCGGCGCAACATCGGGTCGGCGTCGTCCGGATTGCTCTCGTCCGGGAAGCCTTGCGACACGGCGATTGTCGGGATGCCGCCGTGGTTGTCCAGCTTGTAGGCCTTCAACGACCCATTCCAGACGGCCCAGCTCGAGGCGGCGGCTGGACCGGGGTCGACCGCCGGATACTGATGACTCGGGATCACCGAGCCGATGACGCCCTCGTCTCCCGAAGCGCTGGCGAAGGCCGGCAGAGCCGGAAGGGCGAAAAAGTTTGCTGCCGTCTCGCTGGCCGTGCCAGCCACGTCCGTATTCGTGGCCGGGTTGACCAGCAGCAGCCTCCGGTCATCCGGGGTCGCCGGCTTCGCGGTCAGGGAGGCGAGGACGAGCGAGACGGCCACCCGGTGCCGGAACACGAAGGCAAGGAGCCGCCGGCGCCGGCTCGCGGAGATCGGCGGCTGGCTCAAAACGGTAACCTCGCAGGGAGCGGCCCAACCTCGACTTCGGCCACCAGGGCCTTGGAATACTGCGCGAAAGCCTGGTCGATGCTGGTGCTGCGCAGCTCGTAGGAGTAGATGAACTGCGCGTGTTCATCCCCCTCGTTGATCCGGCCGCCCGGGGCGTATCGCCGACCAAGCAGACTCGGCGTCTGGATCCGGACCGCGATGTCGCCGTTTCCCATGTCGCCGGAGAAAAACCCGCCGATCCCGTGCCGGTGGCTGGGGAGCTGAAAGAAGACGGTGCCGAAGGGCGATGCCTGGAACTCGGCGCGCGTCATGAAAGGCTGGGGGTCAGTCATCTCGATGCTTCCCCAGCGGATCCCGGCATCGGAAGCGTAGAACGCCCGGTTGACCGACCATTCATTGGCGGCGATGCGAGACTCCGTGCTCGTCACCAGCATCAGGGCGATGCCGATGACCGTCAGGATCGCGAGCACCAGGATCGCGATCACGAGCGCGGCGCCCCTCTCGCAACGGTCGGCCGCGTTCTCCCCTGGTCGCGGCGCGAGGAGTCTCCCGAGGTAATCGAGGGAGCAGCCTCGCGCCGCGGGAGCGAGCGCGCAGCGCGGGATCAGGCGAGCGATCGAGGCCGCGTCCGGCCGAGTCGCTCGCCGGTGCGCCCAAGGGCGCAGATCCCGCGCAAGCGCGAGCGACGTGCTAGCCGCCTTCATAAGCGTAGTTGCGCAGGTTGATGCGAAGCGTCTGGACGCGGCGGCGGTAGGAGGAGGCGGGAAGTCCCCGATACCGGGCTGTTTCGGGGTAACCCGGAGGGTCAGGGCTGACCGGCGAGTTCATCAACGGGACGACGCGTGCGGGAGACGCCTTGTAAGTCGGGTCCGGGTCGTGGGATTTGGCGACCAGCGAGATCATGACGGCGTGCAGCCGCGGGCAGCCATTGACCGGATCACGAAAGTCAGCCGTGCCGTAGGGCGCTTTTCCGGCGGCGTCCGGCGACCACTCATCGAAATCGATGGCGTTGTTTCCGTTTCTGTCCACGCCGTAAGCGATCTGCATGTCCTCGACGTCATCGGCCAGCGCGACCACGTCGAACTTTGCGCCGCGCCGCGTTGCCCGGGCCAGAGAGGGATGGAGCAGATTGGTGTTGTCGATGAAAAAGATCAGGTCGTCCAGGATCCCGGCGTGACGGACGTTCTTCAATTCCTTCGGCGGGGCCCCGCCCTCTCCCGGAGTCTCGGGGTTGAACTCCTGCGCGAGCGTGTCGTCGAAGTTCACGGGGCCGAAAGTCCAGGCACTGCCGAGCCTCGTTCCGGCGCTGATGGTGCCGACGTTGTAAGGGGGCTGAGGGTAGAGCGGGTATTCCACGCCTCCGACGTGGATCGTGCAGCCCGCGTGGACCTCGTCATGGAAGGCCACGAGGACCAGCATCCGTGAGTCGCCCGGGCCGGCGCCGGACGTGTCGTTGTCTATCTGGGAAAACTGCGGGCGGTTGGCCGCGTCGTCGTTGACGTGCAGGTTGGCGGTCTTTGGAACGACGTCCACCGACGTCGTTCCCTGGCAAGCGGAACAGCCCCCCGCGGCGCACGGCTCGCAGCCCGTCTGCAGGTCGAAGCCGAGAAGCGGGGAATCGATCACCCCGCGGATCTCAATCACATCGGTGCCCGGCCGGACGGGAATTGAAGGGCCCGCCAACGGTGTCACCGACGTTCCGGCCTCGACGTTGTCGTAGGAATCGGCCTCCACGCTGTTGACGACGTCGATGCCTGACAGCTGCGGATCGCGATGGTTGAGGACCGCCTGGGTCACGGTCAGCCCGCCGGCGCCGGCCATCCGGATTGCCCGCGTCATCCAGGAGATGCCGTACCGCACCGCGCCCTGGGCCTCGGCGATGCCCTGCTCGCTCCTGCTGATCCGCGCGCTGGCATCGAAGACGGAGAGGATCCCGAGCATGGCGACGGCGAGAAGGAACACCACGACGATCATCTCGATCGGCGTGAAGCCGCGGGTGGTGGAGCGCAAAACGGGAAGGCTCTGTCTCATGGCGTGGGGACCGGCGTCGGCGCCGGAAGTTGCGGAAAGGGATTGGAGAGACACCCGCTGACGCGGGCGGTCCGGGCGCCGATCCCGATGGGTCCGCTTCCCGAGGACACCGTCACGTCAATGCGCTTGTACTGTGCGATTTGCTCGGGGCTCGTCACCGGTGTCGGGACAAAGGACTGGTTTGTCTGGACATTCTCGGAGGCCGGAATCTGAAACTGCAAGACCTCATAACGGAGCCGGAAGGGGTTCGGCGCGCCGTGGGGCAGAACTCGCGGGAGAACGACGTCATGGATCCCCGGCGAGAGCTGTGGATCGTTGAAAGGAAAATTCATCAGCTGCTCGAGCCGGTCGCGGGCCAGGACATGGATGCTCGTGTATTCGTTGCCCGAAAAGTTGGATCTCACGCTCGCCATGAAGAGCGGCGTGATCGCGAGAAGGACGAAACCGAAAAGCCCGAGAGCGACGAGTAACTCGACAAGGGTGAATCCAGCCTGACGCAGCGTGGCGCGGCGCGCGGCGACGCCCGCGTCCGGGACGCAGATGTCTCTCTTCAAGAAAGTCGCGGAGTGTATGCCGGCAAGCATCGGGGCCCTCCTCTTGCGCGAGGAGACGCCTTGCAGGCGATGAGGACTCTTTAACCTAGCACGAATCGCGGTGTGACGCCAGCTCGCAAAATTCTCGGTAGTGGGTCAGTTTGAATCCATGAGGGCCACAAGCTCGCCAATCTCCCAAACGTGGTCGGAGACGCCTGCTGCCATTGCCGGCGTAATCCGGAGGGTCTGGTGAATCCGGCAGAAGTTGTAGTGCATGAAGAACACGGCGATCATGGCCTCATGGTTCGCCAGCTTTTTCGAGAAGGCGTTGGTGAGCCGAGTGAAGCGCCGCATCCCCATCCGCATCGTGAGGTTGGCCCGCTCGACGTAGCTGGTCGAGACGTGATCCGGGTCCGGATTCCCCTGTACGCGATACCTCTTGACCCCCTTGCAAATCGCCGGGCTGTAGCGCGTCTCGGCCTCCGGAGCCGTGCCGTAAATCTTCTGGATCATCGCGTAGTCAATGGCCGCGCCGAAGGCATCCTCCACCGCGTCAAGGTACATCGCGTGTCCGTCCGTCGAAAGCTGGATTCGATGCGAGAGCCGCCCCGCCACGTCCTGCATGAATTCTGTGGCCGTCCCGGTGTCCCGCGTCCCGAGCGTCCACGAGATGCAGAGCTTGGAGTCGGCGTCAATCGCGGTAAAAGTCCACACGTCACCGAACCCAAACTGCCCGCGCCGCTCTTGCGGGACGTTCTTCGCCTTCGCGTAAATGAAGGACCAAATCTCATCGACCTGGACTCGCTTCGAGGGGAGGTTTCGGAGCGCGTCGAACTGGTAGGCCGCGCACGCGGAGCCAAGGTCCATGAGCAGCTTGATAACCGTGTTCTTCGAGACGTTGACCATTCGAGCCGTCGCCCGGACGCTGTTCCCTTCGACCAGGGCGGAAATGATCGCGGCCCGCTTCTCAGGTTTCAGTATGTTTGCCATACTGACCATTATGCATGAGCGTTAAAGCAATGTCAAGAGAGAAGACTTTGTCCATGCCAATATCTTTCGGTAGAGTAGTCAGCATCATGACCAAGAAGGCGGACTCCCCGGAGGCCAAGATTAAGGCGGCGGCGGTTGAACTCTCCCGTCTAAGGGCGCGACCTGTTCTCGTCTTCATCGATGACCACATTCACGGCGAGAGCGCTAGGACGGTTCGGGAAGCCGTCGAGTCGATGCAGCCGGGTGCCGCCATCGACATCGTCGTCAAGAGCCCAGGAGGCCATCTGGAGCAGTCCTACATCATCGTTCGAGAACTTCGGAGGAAATTCCAGAAGATTGGCGTTTTTGTCCCATCGGAGGCGAAGAGCGCAGCGACGCTGATCTGCCTGGCTGGAGACGAGCTTGTTCTTGGTGAGTTCGGGGAATTAGGACCCCTCGATACTCAAGTGGAGGAAAAGCAACGAGGTGACGTGCCGGCGTACAAATCCTGCCTCGAGCGCTTCAAGGCCCTCGAACAACTCCAAAAATACTCGATCGAGACGTTCGATACGATCGTCGCGCTTGTCCTTGACCACGGGGGCATGAAACTTATCGACGCCTGCAACGTCGCCACGGACTTCACGGGTAAGGTCTGCGGTCCCCTGTACGGCCAAATTGAACCAGACAGCATTGGTGTGAGCGCCCGAAACTTGGAGGTCGGGGTCTACTACACCCGCCGTGTCCTGAGACGGTATCGGCGAGCCGCCTTCGATGAAGATGCTGCAAATGAACTTATCCGGAGGCTGGTCTGGGGCTACCCCTCTCATGATTTCGTAATTGACATCGAAGAGTTACGGGATCTGAACGTACCGGTACGCAAGGCGACTGAAGAGGAGTCTAGAATCCTCGCCAGGATTGAAGATGAAGCGGGATTGCTCAGCGTAGAAAGGCTGATAGGTATCCATGAGGCAAGACCCTCCTCGGCAGAAAATACTGACGAGAAGCTGGCAAGTGTCACCGAGATCAAATCATGACCAACAAACGACACGGCCACGACAAACCGCCAACGGTTATCGAGAAGACCACTGCTAAGCCAGACTACGACGCGGTTCTAGCGGGAGCTAGGGCCAGGGTCGATCGAATCTACTCAAGGAAAGGCGCTATTCACCGTCGCACGATAAGCCAGAAAACAACTGTCGCGACCGAGTCAGATTAGACGAGGATTATTTCGAGCGCCATCTGGTTAAGGCCGCTTTTCTTGCAATCTCTTTCCGGCGCTTCGCGCTGAGTTTTGCCGCCCTCACCTTTCCGCCCTTCGCGCCCCCGAGCTTTCCCAGCGCAACGGCGTGGGGATTTTTGGTCGGTTCCACGGGCAGCGTGGCCTGGCCGGTCGCAAGGCGCACGACTTCAAGGGCTCGGAGGGCGGGATCGCGGGGCAGCTTCCTCGGGCGTATCACCACAGCCAGAGGTTAGCACTCTCCGGCCAGTCATGAGCGCCTTCGGACTTTCAAACTGACCCACTACCAAATTCTCAGTAGTGACCTAGTTTGAGTTTCGAGAGTCCTATTGGCGAAAAGGTCGGGCCGACGGGTCCTGTCGCCGTCCACCTCGCGCGCGGACTGCGGGCTGTTCGTCCAGTTGGACTAAGGAAGGGCTCCTCCGCCCGCGCGCGAGGTCTCCGTCCGGCGCCACCCGCCGGCCCTCTCACTTCGGTTCAGGCGGACTACCAGACCGGAGACGGCGGGGCTCCCGGGCTCGCAGCGCCGTTGAGTCGAGATGTAAGCCCCGGGCGGCGGGAACGCCTCCCGGAGGAGGCGTGAGCGAAGGAGCGCGCCATCGAGCACCGTGCGCCAACGCTGCCTGTGCGACTGAGCGACAAGCGCCGGCCCGGTTCTGTCTGAGGAGGCCGGGCCGGCGCGTGCCGACGAAGGAGGCGGGCCCGATGCCCGGGGCGGATAATACAGACAGGCAACCGATGGATCCTCAAAGTAGGTCGCTACAAAATTTCACTTCTCGTGCTGGAGCGAGGGACGGTCAGAGGCCGGGCCGCGCGGCGCCGCCGGCGCCGGCCGGAATTCTCAGCGTGAACAGGGACCCTCCGCCGGGCCTGGACGCCACTTCGACGGTACCGCCGTGAAGCTCGGCGATCCGAGCGACGATGGCGAGGCCGAAGCCGATCCCTTCGCGCTTGGTCGAATAGAAAGGAAGAAAGACCTTCTCCCGCTGAGACGGTTCCACGCCGGGACCACGATCGCCGATCGAGAGCAGGACCTCACGGCCCCGCGTTTCCCCCACGAGCGCGATGGCGTCCGCCTCCGGGCGCCGCCCCGGCGGCGTCGCCTCCACCGCGTTGCGCAGCAGATTGACCAGCGCGCGGCGCAGGAGAACGGAGGAGCCCGGCACTTCCGGGAACTCCCCGCGACGCTCGACCCGGACGTCGGGAAACGTCCTTTCCGTCTCCTCCGCCGCCGTCTCGGTGACTCCCGCCAGGCTGACCTGGTCGGGCACGAAGCTCTCGGGACGCGCAAAAAGAAGAAAGTCGCTCGTGACGCGGCTCATCTCCTGGGCCTCGTGCCGAATCGCCTTCAGATGTTCCGCGGCCCGCTCGGGGTGGCGCATCGCCAGATCGGCGAATCCGTCGATGGCCGCGGCGGCGTTGCGGAACTCGTGCGCCGCGCCGGCCGAAACGTGCCCGAGATCGGCCAGATGGCGCGCGAGCGCCACGCGCGATTCCAGTCGCCGGACCTGGGACACATCGGTGAAGAGAGCGAGAACGCCGAGGAAGCGGCCGTCGCCCCCCGTCGCGGGAGTCGCCGTGACCCCGACCACGTGTTCCTGCTCCCCCTGGCGCCAGTGGATCTCGCGGCGGCTGAAGTTGGTGTGCTGGTGAAGGACCGCGAGCACGGCATCGCGCAGCTCGGGAATCCCCGCGAGGGCCTGCGCGCAGGGCTGGCCCCGCACCGCTTCCGGGAGGTCCAGGATTTCGCGGCCGGATTCGTTCAGCTCGATGATGAGCCCTTCGCTGTCCACGGAGAGAAGACCGGTGGGCAGATTGCGCGCGAGTGTGCGGGCGGCGATCTCCAGGTCGTCGGCCCGTTCCTTCTCCGCGCGCGCGAGCCTCTCCAGCTCCTGTTCCTTTCGGGAAAGCGCCGCGATCGTCGATTCGAACCGGGCGA